>ENA-OPDH01001508-OPDH01001508.1-human-gut-metagenome-genome-assembly--contig:-NODE-1508-length-16770-cov-3.275022_pt1 | contig 16770 bp, 5 predicted proteins | sample MGYA00241260_ERZ501500 | MGnify/ENA primary metagenome ERZ501500 (study PRJEB25962, sample SAMEA2042519) | human gut metagenome | biome: human gut; feature: human-associated habitat; material: faeces...
ATCCGCTTATGCAACTTATAATCAGGGATTTAATTTATAGAAGTCCCCTTAAATGGATTAGATTATCCTTCATAGTATAACCGATATTGACCTGCGCTTATTGTTACATGGGTACATCTTTGCGAAATTAATAAAAGTTCCAACATTTACCCAACAAAAAAGCACATAAAACGCTTCCGGGGGCAAATATCATATCCTGCGGACGCCCCGGAAACCCTATTCAGCCCTCTTTTCCCCTCCTTTCTCTCTCCGATACCGGAACGGCCGGGGGAGGCCGGACCGATTCCGACCTCCCCCGTTTCATCTTCCGCCACGTTTTGGCCGGCCGGAAAGGGCGGCCAAAACGAAGAGCGGCATCACCGTTTCACGAAACCTGCCGTAAATTTATGTCCATCCTGCTCGGCCACCAGGGAGTAGGCTCCGGGGCTCAGTGCGGCGACTTCCAGCCGCCCCACCCCGTCGGCATCCGGCGTTACCGTACCGTCGAAAACCTGACGCGCCGACGCATCGTAAATCCTCACCGCAACGGTCCCCGCCGCTCCGGGGACACGGATATCGACGTATTCGGAGGCAGGATTGGGCCAAAGCGCGAAACCTCCCTCGGGCAGGGGCGTCTCGCCGCCCGTCACGGTCACGAGGAACTGCGACTCCACCGAAGCCCCCGTTCCCGGTTTGCAGGAGATTGTCACCGCAGCACTGCCGGCAGCTACCGGAACGATATGCAAGCTGCCCTGACCGATACTTACCCGCACCTTCGACGGGTCGGAACTCTCCGCCGCATATTTGTACTCCATCCCCTCAACGGCATAGAAATACTCCGCAAGCGGAAGGACGAGCGCATGTTCCTGTCCTACCCCCTCTATCGTCGTATCGGGTATCCCCTTATGGATAACGGAGACGGTAAAACGGTCTTCCGCATAGGCACCGGCCCGGTCGGAAGCCTTCACCACGACCGCAGCGGCCCTTATCCCCACCGGTTCGAACACCGCCACGCTCCCCTCCACGGAGATACGCACGATACCCTCCGGGTCGGACGATACGCCGTACGTCAGTTCATCGCCGAATTCCCCCACGTCCGGGTCGCTGTAATACATCGACAGGTCGAAACGGCGGGCATACCCGGTCCCCACCTGCTGTATGGTAAAATCGTTCACCGAAGCTATCATCGTCGGCGGACGGTTGATATGGGGCAGGGATTTCACGGTCACGGCATACGGTTCCGAGACATTGCCGTAACGGTCTTCCGCCCTCAGCTCCGCGTTGAACTCGGTGTCGCCCGCCACGGTCACGGAATAGCCGAATGCATCGCCCACGCCTGCATTGCACGACATCCTGAGCCGAACGGGTGTCTGCTCCGAACCGGCGGCAGGAGCATAGGAGAGCAGCAGCCACGCAGCCGGGTCGCCGTTCGCATCGGCCGGTATCCGGCAGGAGAAGTGCAATCCGTCCGCGATGCCCTCCACGGAGGGTTCGGCAGGTGTCTCGGGAGCCGCGCCGGGATTCTTGTAGTAGTTATCCATCAGCGACGCATCGAGCAATCCGACGCCGATGAGGTTGCGGCACGCTTCCTCCTGGTACTCTCCGACATTTCGATAGCTGCCGAGCAGCACCCTGCGCAGCTCGTCCGCGGTAAATCCCTCGCCTCCGTACTGCGACACCATCAGTGCGGCCACACCGGCCGTATGGGGAGTCGCCATCGAAGTTCCCGACATATAACCGTATCCGCCCTCGGTCACGGTACTGTAAACGCCGCAGCCGGCGCCGTCGGTATCCTCACCGCCGGGAGCCATGATGTCGGCCCCCTGTCCGTACTGCGAATAATCGGCCTTCTTGTAATCGGGCCCCATGGAGGTCACGGCTATCACCCGGTCGTCGGCGGCGGGGTACCATATCCGCCCTTCATACTGCGGGCCGGAGGTGTTGTAGTTCCCGGCGGCGAACATGCACAAGCCCCCTTTCATCGGGCCGGTCTGCACACCGTTCTCATCGGTACCGGCATTGGCATTGAAGTAATCTATCGCCGCACCCACATCGGCCGGCATGGCATCCATATCGAGCACCCAACTGTTGGAGGTTATCACGGCTCCGTTGTCGGCGGCATAGGCGAATGCATCGGCATAACGCGCGTCAGCAGCACCGGGGTCCATCTGAATGGACATGATACGTGCCCCGTCGCCATTGCCCGTACCGCCTGCCACACCGCATACGCCGATACCGTTGTTATTGACCGCGGCTATGGTACCCGCACAGTGCGTACCGTGGCCGCCGGGCTCTATCGCACCGGTATCCTTGTCGAAATTGTAACCGTACACATCGTCCACGTAACCGTTGCCGTCGTCATCCACGCCGGGCGCACCGTTCAACTCCGCCTCGTTCACCCACATGTTGGCCGCCAGGTCGGGATGGTCGTACTGCACGCCCATGTCCACCACGGCCACGATGACCTCCGGACGGCCGGCATTGAACTTCTCCCACGCCTCAAAGAGGTTGATATCGGCTCCCGTCTTCCATGCCCAGGCCGAACCGTCGTTATGGTAGTGCCACTGCTTGCCTATCTCCGGGTCATTGACCGGAGCGGCACCGTCGGCGAACTTGGCGCGCACGGGCGTATAGAGGTATTCTGCCGGCAATACGCGGGGATTATCGGCCCACCGTATTCTGTAAACAGGCTGCACATGGCTCACACCGGGAACGGAGGCGAGGTCACCGGCAGCCCTCGTGACAGGGACATCGTCGCCTATCCGGATATCGTACCACAGATGCAGGCCGAACCGCCTCCGCCGTTCAGCGAACCGGCCTCCCTCGGCAAATACGCGCCTTATCTCCGTGGCACCCAACCGGGCAGCCGCCTCGTCGATTGCCCGGTTGCCCGACTCCGCCGCACCCCGCGTGAAACACCCCACACGCAGCGCCCCGGCATCGTCGGCGAGCCTTATCCTCACCCATCCGTCCACATAATTCTTCTCTTCACCGGAAACGTATGCCGGTCCCTGCCCCGCCCCTTCCGGCGCCGGGGCTGCCGACGGCTCCCGCGTACAGGCGGAAACCGAAACGGCCGCCAAAGCGGCCAACACCAATCTGGTTCTCATCAGTCATTCAATTTCAGGTTCATAGTATGTTTTTCCGTAGTAGCCCTGCCTCACCCGGCATCCGGCACTCCCGAATACGGTTACGGCTTTACAGTCTCCTCTCTCCGCGGAAGAACGGCCTTGCAGCGCAGTGCTTCCTCCCGGCTGGAAAATCCCGTAAAGCCGTAACCTGTGTCCGACAGCCGGAACTATCGTTTCAGCACAGTACCCTTATAGGTGTTGCCTCCCTGCTTTACCGACACCGTATAGGCACCGGGAGTCAGACCGGAAATACCGTCAATCCGGGCCGTTCCACTGGCATCGAGCTCGGCCGTGGTCTTCATCACCTGACGGGCTGCCGAATCGTAGAAAACGACATCCGCACTGCCGCTGCCGGCACCGCTAAGCGTTATGTTCACGTAATCAGTCGCCGGATTGGGATAGAGCCGAAGAGTCGCTCCGCCCGACTGCGAACCGGGCTCCTGGGCCACCGAAACGAAGAGTTCGTTCTCGGCCGAGTTGCCGCCCCGGTCGGTCACGGTTACCTGCACCGTAGCGTCGCCCTTTTTCAGTCCGGTCACTTCGAGGGTCGTCCCCGTCACGGCGGCCGTCACGACGGACGCGTCACTGCTGACGGCCGAGAAAGTCAGTTCATCGTCGGGCATGTCGGCATCGTAAACATAATCGTTCAAGTCGTACTGCCTTACGAAACTGCCGGCGGCCGGAAGCGTCAGGCTGCCCAACTGCCTTTTGAAAGTCGGTGCGGAACCGGCGCCGGCCAACACCGTCACATTGATGGCAGCCGTCGTGGAAGCACCGCGCGTATCGGTAGCCGTCACGGTCACCACGCAGGAACCCTTGGTCAACGGAATGACGGCCAGTGTCCGCCCGTTTCTCAGTTCGGTTCTCACCACCGCATCGTTGCTGTTTTCCACCGTGAATGTCATCTCGTCTCCATACTGGGCATCCTCATCCTCGAAATAGGTCACGAGCGTATAGAGCCTCGCATAATCCTCGCCCGCCTGGCGTATCTCCACATCGGAGAACTCCCGGAGCAGCGTGGGCGCATGGTTCTCGAACTCCAGCGTTTCGGACTGCAGCTCGATGTATTCGGATTCATTTCCGTAACGGTCTACGGCATTCATCCTGAATTTGTATTCGGCCTCACTCTTGCCGGGGAACATATAGACGAACTCTTCGCCGGCATTGTAGGTGTTGGAGAGTACCGTTCTGGTCATCTCGCCGGCCGTGCCGTTCACCACCTCGGCATACTCGAAATTATACTTGACTACGGGCATGCCGTTGCCGTCCACGGGCACGGGTCCCGTTATCCTGACGGAAGCCGGAGCGGGTATCGCCTCGAACTGCGGCTTCTCGGGTCCCTCCTCCGGCACCTCGGTCAGTGCAAGAGTTACGTCGATGAGGCCGTTCCCGATACCGCCGTGGTACTTCGGGTCCATCGGTTCGCTCAGCGGACGGCAACTGCGTTCGACCTTGTTGCGGAGTTCTTCGGCCGTAAAGCCTTGCCCCTTGAATTTGGAGAGTATCAGCGCGGCGACGCCGGAAACGTGCGGGCAGGCCATCGAAGTGCCGGCGCTGTAGGCATACCCGCCGTTGGGATAGGTGCTGTAGACGCCCCATATCTCCGGTCTGTTATACTCCCCGCTGCCTTCCTGGTTCCCTCCGGGAGCCAGGACATCAATACCTTCTCCGTACTCGCTGTACCATGCGACCGTCATATCGCCGTCGATGGCCCCTACGCCTATCACATCCTTGTATTTGGCCGGATAGAAAACCTTATCCGTCCCGGAGTTTCCTGCTCCGGCTATCACCAAACCGCCCTGCATGGGCCCCGTCTGCACGTCGTTGATACCGTCTCCGTCCGTATCGTCCCATCCGGCATTGGCCTGGAAATAGTCGATACCGTCTTTGGTCGCCTGGTCCATACCGGTCTGACTGATGGTCCAGCTACAGGAGGCAATCACCGCCCCGTTGTCGGCAGCATAGGGGAATACGTCGTTGAACGGTATGTCGTCGGCAGCATCATCCCGCATCACCTGCAGCGTCATGAGCTTTACGCCGTCGTGGTTGCCCGTACCGCCCGCCACGCCGCATACGCCGATGCCGTTTCCGTTCACGGCCGCGATGGTACCGGCCACGTGGGTGCCGTGCGTCCCCGCCTTCAGGATACCGCCCGGTTTGTCGTGCGGATAGTAGTTGGGCATGAAGCAACCGCCGTATATGTCGTCGTAGTAACCGTTGTTGTCGTCATCCTCGCCCTTGACGCCGTTCAGCTCCGCTTCGTTAATCCACATGTTATCCGCCAGGTCGGGATGGTCCCACTGCACGCCGCCGTCCATGATAGCCACAATCACGGCCGGGTCTCCCGCCGTGGTCTTCCACGCCTCGAACAGGTCGATATCGGCACCCTCTACGGCACGTCTGATGGAACCTTCGTTGTTGTAATGCCACTGCTGCGGCAGCCCCGGGTCGTCGAACGGCTCGTCCGAAGGCCGTGCCGCACCGATTGCCGCAGGTCTGTACACCATCTCCCCCGGAATACCGCGCCCATTGTCCAGCGGCACTATCCGATAGATGGGCTGGACATGCGCTACGCCGGGAAGCGACGAGATGCCGTCCTGGGCACGAGACACGGGCACATCCTCATCGAAACGGATGTCGTACCACAAATGAAACCCATACCTGCGGCGGCGTTCGGCAAACCGGCCGCCGTCGCTGAAACTGCGCCGTATTTCGGTGGCACCGAGCGCAGCGGCGGCCCGGTCCAGTTCCGGATTGCCCGAATCGGCCTCACCGCGCGTAAACACCCCCACCTTGAGCGGTGCCGCATCCTCCTGCAGCTTTATCCTTATCCAGCCGCTGACAACCGACCCGTCGTCGGCCACTGCTTCCGGTTCCCGGCCGGGACAGATTCCGGAGTCCGTCGCAGGCTCCCTGACACACGACAATGCGGCCAACGAAACCACTCCCAAAAACAAATATTTATAATTCATCGCAATGCAAAACTTTAATCCGCTCTTTCGAATCCCGGCCGCTATACCGGCCGGACATTCCCATCGCAATACAGGTTCCGTGGCACACCGCCAAGGAACCTGTATCGCATAACTCATTCATACATATCGGCTGCCGTCACCTCTTCACGAACGATGCCTTGAGCGTCTGATTCCCGTGTACGACAGCGAGCGTATAGGCGCCGGGACTCCATGCCGCAGCATCCACACTACCTGCACCGTTCGTATCCAACGTCACGCTGCCGCCGTAAATCTTTCTCGCCGCAGCATCATAAACCGTTACATCCACCGTTGCTCCAGACGCCTCCGAAAGCGAGAATCCGAGTGCGTCGCCCACGGGGTTCTCCGTTACGGTCAGGGCGGATACGGCCTGGCCCGGTGCAGGTCCGCTGGTTACCGACACCCGGAACTTCAGCTCGGCGGACGCTCCCGCCAGGTCGGTAGCCGTCACGGTGATGTTGGCCGACCCCTTTGCCTTGGGCGTCAGAGTCAGGATGTCCTCGGCTACGGACACGGCAACCACGGCTTCATTGCTGCTGCTTGCCGTATAGGCCAGCACGTCGCCGTCGGAAAGGTTGCGGTCGGTGAAGTAATCCGAAAGCGTATATTGTCTGATATTCTCCTCGCCCGGAGCCGCGATATTGCTGTCGCCGATTTTCTCCATGACCGTAGGAGCCACGTTTTCGAACGTACCGAGCGTCACGGAGAGCTCTTTGGCTTCGGTCGTCCTGTTTCCCCAGCGGTCTTCGGTCTGGATACTGATATCATAAGCGGTATTGTACTTTCCGTCCAACGCATAGGTCACCTCGGTACCCACATTGTAGAGGTTCCTTATCTCCTGCTCGACGGGTTCCTCACCTTCGGCACCGTAAGTTACCCAATAGGTAGCCACCGCCGCTCCGTTACCGTCGGCCGGCACCGTCCACGTCAGGTTTATCTTATTGAGTTCCGAAGAGACCTCCGCATCGTCCACATTGGCCGGTGCCGTACCGGGGTCGTCCATCAGAGCGGCTGCGGCATCGAGCAGTCCGACGCCTATGTCACCGAGCTGGTCGTCGGGAATCAGGCCGCCCATCGGTCGGTAACCGTTCAGCAGACGTTTCTTGCACTCCTCCGCCGTAAAGCCCTCGCCGCCGAAGTGCGACACTATCAGTGCAGCCACACCCGAAACGTGCGGGCAGGCCATCGAAGTTCCCCACAGATGCGAATAACCGACCTCTCCGGTGTAGGAGTCCTTGTACGTACTGAGCACATTCCCCTTTCCGCCCTGCGAACCGGCACCGCCCGGGGCAAGGATGTCTATCTCCGGACCGCAGCTCGAATAGGAACCCTTCTCATAGTTCGGACCCGATGCGGCCACCGCTATCACCTTGTCGCTCGCAGCGGGCAGAAGCGTCGGACCGCCTGCATTGCCGGCTGCGAAGATGATGATTCCGCCCGCCATCGGGCCGGTCTGTACATCGTTCACGCCGTCGCCGTCCGTATCGTCCATACCGGCATTCTCATTGAAATAGGTAAAAGCCTGTTCGTAGGAGTACGGAAGTTTGCCCGTCACGCCGAGAGTCCAACTGTTCTGCGAAATCACTGCCCCATTATCGGCGGCATACGCATACGTTTCAGGGGCACGTTCCGAAAACTGCGACGAACCGCCGGCCACAGGCTGATACAGTATCTGAAGACTCATTATCCGCACGCCGTCCTCCTCACCGGTTCCGCCGGCCACGCCGCAGACACCGATGCCGTTGTTGTTTACCGCGCTGATAGTACCCGCTACATGGGTACCGTGTCCTTCGGGAATGATATCCGGGGAATTGTTTATATAATTCCACCCGTGAATATCGTCTTTATAGCCGTTGCCGTCGTCATCGACACCTTCCGCACCGTTCATCTCGGCCTCGTTCACCCAGATATGGGCCGCCAAATCTTCATGGTCGAGCACGATTCCCTGGTCATGCACAGACACGATGACGTTCGGTTTGCCGGTCTCGACCTTCCATGCCTCGAACAGGTTGATGTCGGCACCGGCCGTAAATCCGTTCTCCCCCTCGTTGTTGTAATGCCACTGCTGGGAGAGCATCGGGTCGTTGAACGGCATCTCAGTGCGCGTAACCGCTACCGAAGGAGTATAGATGACATTGTCGGGCACATAGACCGCATCGGCATCCGTACTCTTGATGACATAGACGGGTTCGATATACTCCACTCCGTCGATGGTCGCAAACCTGTCTGCAGCACGCGACACGGGTACACTTTCATCGAAACGCACGTCGTACCACAGATGCAGGCCGTACCGGCGGCGGCGCTCCGCGAACCGGCCGCCGTCGCTGAATACGCGCCGCACCTCGGTAGCACCCAGTTCGGCCGCGATACGGTCCATATCCTCATTTCCGGACTCCATGGCACCGCGGGTGAACACCCCCGCACGCAGCGGAGCGGCATCCTCCTTGATTTTTATCCTTATCCACCCGTCGCGCACTTCGCCTGCCCCCATCTCGGTTTTGGCCTCCGGTTTGGTTTCTTCCGTAAAGGAAGCCTCCTTGGTACAGGAAGCCGCCGCAAGGGCACATACGGACATCAATAAATATTGTACTTTTTTCATCCTTGTTATTATGTATTAAATGTTTGTTCCGTCTCCTCAGGCGGACATCCCGCCCTTCCGCTCCGGTGTCCGAACCCGCCGGGCACCATTCGGTTCCATCGACCGCTACCGTTTCACAAAAGTACCGCGCACCGTCCGTCCGCCACCTTCCGCAACAAGCGAATAGGCTCCCGGACTAAGACGGCTGACATCGAGCTCCACACCGCCGCCGACTATCTCTTCCCTGGCCTCCATCACCAGCCGGGCAGCACCGTCATAAATGCGTACGGCCGCTTCGCCCTCCGTGTCACCCAACCGGACATTCAGCCTGTCAGCCACCGGATTGGGACTTATTGCAACCGCCCCGTCATCGCCCGAGGGGCCCGTACCTCCGGCTACCGTAGCATATATCGAGAAACTCACCGTCGCCCCGGCAAGGTCGGATGCCGTCACTGTCACCAGGCTCGTTCCTTTGGCACGCGGAATCAGCCTCAGCACCTCCCCTGCCACCTCTGTGGCGACGATATCCTCGTTCACGCTCGTCGCCGAATAGGAGAGCTCGTCGCCGTATTCAAGGTCGGGGTCGGTAAAATAAGGAGTGAGCGTTATGCTCACGATACTCGTCTCCGCCGTATCGGGCATGGATACATCCGCCATCCTTTCGGAAGTCCTCTCCGGCGGACGATTCTCGAAATTGCCTATGGATACCGAACCGGACACCGCCTCCGAACTGTTTCCGAACCGGTCTATAGAACGAACGTTTATTTCGTAATCGGTATTGTACAGCCCTTCGAAGGTGTACACCATGGTCTGCCCCACGTCGTAACGGTTCGCAACGGTTCCGCCACCCGGCGTGCCGCCCCCTTCTTTCGGGGCATACTCCACGACAAACTGCGCGACGGCATTCCCGTTGCCGTCGGCAGGCACGCGCCACGGCACGCTCACCGTATTGCCCGACACCTGCATGGAACCGAATTCCACGACACCCGGCTGCGACTGGGGGTCCGTCACGAATGCGGCCCCCGCATCGAGCAGTCCCACGCCCAGTACGCCGAGTTCCGCATCGTCGTCGGCAAGACCGCCGACAGGACGGTATGCCCGCAGCAGTATCTCACGGCACTGCTCGGCCGTAAACCCTTCCTGTCCGTATTCCGCGATTATGAGGGCTGCCACGCCCGATACATGCGGACACGCCATCGACGTACCGTACATGGCGGCATAATCGTTATCGGCAACCGTACTCCACACCCGGCGTTTCGAATTGGCGGCCTTCACGCCGCCCGGCGCCATGATATCGGCTTCCGCTCCCCGGTTGGAATAGGCTTCCAGCTTGAAAGTCGCCCCCATTGCCGTGACGGCCACACACCTCGCATCGGCCGCAGGATACTCTATTCTCCCGCCGGAATTGCCCGCCGCACAGATGATGATACCTCCCTTCATGGGGCCGGTCTGACGGTCATTCACCCCGTCGCCGTCGCTGTCGTCCATTCCCGCATTTTCGATGAAATAGTCGAAAGCTTCGTCGTAGGCTCTCGGAAGCGACGACAGCCGGGTCCACGTCCAACTGTTCTGCGAAATCACGGCCCCGTTATCGGCGGCATACACGAAACACTCCGCATTCGTATCGCCTACGGATTCGTCGCCCTCGAATATCTGCATCGACATGATGCGGGCTCCGTCGCCATTGCCCGTACCGCCGGCCACGCCGCAGACGCCTATGCCGTTGTTATTGACTGCCGCCACCGTACCGGCTACATGCGTACCGTGGTCTTCCGGAACTATCGTTCCGCTGTCCCGGACAAAATTCCATCCGTATATGTCATCCACATAGCCGTTTCCGTCGTCATCCACACCTTCCGTTCCGTTCAGTTCGGCCTCGTTCACCCACATGTTGGCAGCCAGGTCTTCATGGTCGAACTGCACGCCGGAATCCGTCACGGCGACTATCACGGCCGGACTGCCCGCGGTGGTTTTCCACCCTTCAAACAGATTCATGTCGGCACCGGCTTCCGTCCCGCTGATGGTACCGTCGTTATAATAATGCCACTGCTGGGAGAGCATCGGGTCGTCGAAAGGCCACTGTCCCTCCTCTGCCGCCGGCACGGGCGGCTCGTACAGCGCTTCGGCAGGAATCGCGGCAGCGTCAAGGCGCTGTATCCGGTACACCGGTTCCGCATAAGCCACTCCCGGAAGCGCAGCAAATTCAGCCCCGGCCCGCGATACGGGAATCTCCTCGTCGAAACGTATATCGTACCACAAATGCAGACCGTACCGGCGGCGCCTCTCGGCAAAACGGCCTCCGTCGCGGAAAACGCGCCGCACCTCGGTAGCACCGAGCGCAGCCGCCACCTCATCGATATCTCCGTCGCCCGTCGCAGCTTCGCCGCGTGTAAACTGCCCAGTCCGGAGCGCTTCGGGACCCTCTTCCGAAAGCTTTATCCGTATCCAGCCCCTGATTACCTCATCGCCGTCGGCATATATCCGGTCGCCGTCTTCCGGCTCCACACCGACTGTAAAACTCTCCTTCGCACAGGAAATCAGCAATCCCGCACAAAGCCCTGCCAACCAATACCTGTATTTCATACATTATTCGTTCTTTCCGTTTTCTTCTGCACTATCTACCGCTTCATGAACGATACCTTGGAACTTTTACCCCCGACCTCTACCGAAAGCGAGTACGCTCCGGGGGAAAGTCCGCCTACCTGCAGGGTACCCTTTCCTTCCGCATCCACCGTTATCGTCGTCTCCAATACCTTACGGGCCGCCGCATCGTATATCGTAGCCGTTCCCTCCATCGACGCGACATGCGGGACATACACGGTCAACGCTTCACCGACAGGATTGGGGACGACCACCATCGTGTCCCCGTCGAATCCGGGCACCGGGTCAGGGTCAGGGTCCGGGTCCGGGTCGGGTTCCGGGTCGGGTTCCGGCTCTGCCGGGGGTTCGTCACCCGATACGATACGCACCCTGAAAGTACCCGAGGCGCTTTCCCCCGCCCTATCGGTAGCCGTCACCACAATTTCCGTCTGGCCCTTATATATCGGCGTCAAGAGAAGCTCCGCCCCCTCGAGTACGACTTCCAGTATCTCCTGCTCTCCGTCATCGAACGCGAATGTCAGTTCGTCGCCATACGGAATATCGGGGTCGCTGAAATAGCTGTCCAGCGCCACCGTCTTGCTGAACCCTTTACCGGTCGAAGTGAACAACTGCGTCTCTATGCCGCGATACGAAGGTGCCACATTGACGTGCGGAAGCGTAGTAGCTTCATCCGTCACCTCATCCGACACGTTTCCGTACCGGTCTTCCACGCTCATCCGCACCCGATAGGTCTCTTCGGCCGCCAATTGAAGTTCGGTCGTGAAGATTCCTCCTGCAGGCTGGATATTCGGAAAGGTCTCTTCCCTCCACTCGCCCGTCGTACCATCTCCGTTGACCGGCGCATACCCGAGCCTGATTTTCGACACGGCATCCCCATTGCCATCGGCGGGCATCGCAGCGGCTATCGCCATCCCGTCAGGCAGCGGCGTCAATGTCAGCTCCTCGACGCTTCCCGGTTTTATGCCTGGATTTTCGAGCAGAATCAGCGAAGCATCCACCAACCCGGCACCCAATCCGTCGGCATACGGTTCGCCGGCGACATACTCTCCCACGGGCCGGAAGCTGCGCAGCAGAATCTCCCGGCAGCGTTCGGCCGTAAAACCGGGCGTATCCACACCGTAATAGGACACTATCAGCGCCGCCACACCCGAAACATGGGGACATGCCATCGACGTTCCCCACAGATAGGCATAGCCGCCGTTGATATAGGTGCTGTAAACCTGTTTCGGGTCCTCCGGATTGGCCGAACTCGCCCCTCCGGGAGCGAAAAGGTCGGCCGCCGAGCCATAATTGGAGTACCCGGCTTTCTTATAATCAGGGCCCATGGCCGTCACACCGACCACCTCTTCCATATCGCCCGGATTGCCTACATGGGAGTAACTGCTGTTACCAGCCGAAAAGCAGACCACACCGCCCTTCATCGGTCCGGTCTGAACCCCATTTTCATCCGTACCGGCCTCCCGGATAAAGTACTGAATGGCCCGCTGCATCGACAGCGGCGTCTCGATACCATTGTATCCCCAACTGCACTGAGCGATAACGGCGCCGTTATCGGCAGCATAAATGAACGACTCCTCCGTAACGCTGCCCACCTCCTGACCGTTGGCATCGGTATCGTAGTTCTGACACGACATCAGCCGGACACCGTCACCCACACCCGTACCGCCGGCCACACCGCAAACACCGATACCGTTGTTATTGACCGCAGCTACCGTACCTGCCACATGTGTACCGTGGAAATGCTGGGTTATCGTTCCCGAATCGGTATAATAATTCCATCCATAAATGTCATCCACATAACCGTTACCGTCATCGTCCACGCCGGGTGTACCGTTCATCTCGGCCTCGTTTGTCCACATGTTGGCCGCCAGGTCGGGATGGTCGTACTGTATGCCGCCGTCGATAACGGCCACGACAACCTCCGGTCTCCCCGCCCCTATCTCTCTCCAGGCTTTGAACAGGTTGATGTCTGCACCCGCCACCGAGCCTTCAATCGACCCGTCGTTGTTGTAATGCCACTGCCGGGAGAGTTCCGGGTCATTGAAGGGAGCTGGTTCGGGCCTCGCCTCGCCTTCGGAAAACGGCCGGTACAGCCGGTCGGAAATATCCGGCACCACATGTGCCTCGGCGAGCCTCACGCGATACACGGGCTCGACGACATCGACACCCGGCAACGAAACCATTTCGGCCCGGGCCCGGGAAACGGGCACTTCGTCGGCGATTCGGATATCGTACCATAAATGGAGCCCGTAACGGCGGTGGCGTTCTTCGAAACGGCCTCCGTCACGGAAGACACGCCTGATTTCCGTCGCCCCCAGTCCGGCTGCGAGTTCGTCGAGCCGCACATCTCCCGAATCGAAACCGCCGCGGGTAAAAACCCCGGTACGCAACGGCTCCGAATCATCCGCCAGTTTTATCCTTATCCATCCCGGCACGATTTCAGCAGAATCGTCAAAATCCGCAGCCTCTCCCTCACTGCTTCCGCCTCCATTCATCATAAGAGGGTCCTTCGTACAGGAAGAGAAAACCGACAAGGCAACGGCCGCCATAGCCACCAGGAATCTGAAATCCATATAAGTATGAATTAAATACTGTATCCGGAAGCATCCTTTCGGAACAGGTATCATCAAGATACGGTAAGCATATCAAGCAAAAATAACCAAAATATGGAAATATGTCATATCCAGACCATATTTTCTCGCCTCCCGGCCCACCGCACTTTCACATAACAAAATGATAGCCAATACATACACCAGGAAAAATATTTCCGCATCCGTCCACACGGCAACCTTTCGGGCACCGGCGGCATACGTGCCGCCGAATACCCAGAAAGGGTATCCGGACGATGCCGGATACCCTTTCTCAATTCTTCCGCCGGAGATGCATCCTCCAGCCGCAGGCGCACGCTATCGCTTGACGAAAGTGCCGTTCCCTGCAATTCCGCCCTCCGTTTTCACCGATAACGTATAGATACCCGGAGCAAGTGCCGACACGTCGAGCGTCCCCGTTCCGTTCCCATCGAATTCCACATTTTCGGAGAGCACCCTGCGGGCCGCCGCATCGTATATCACGGCTTCGGCACCGACGCCTGCCGCAGCAGCGAAGTGCATGGAGAGCGTCTCCCCTACAGGATTGGGTGCAATCAGCAGACCGCCATCACCGGCCGGTACACTGCCGACCTGTACCGTCAGTACTGACTGCGCCGATTCGCCGGCCAAGTCGGTGGCGGTCACGGTCACGGAGGCCGTACCCTCGGCTATCGGTTCCACGACGAGGCTCCCCTCCTCAACCGTCACGCCCACAACCGCTTCATTCGTATTGGTGAACGAGAACGTGAGCACATCTCCGTCCGCCAGGTTGGCATCTGTGAAATACTCCGAAAGCACGAATGACTGCCTGTATTCGGCGCCGGTTCCCGCCATACGAACCGTACCGAACTCTTTGGTCGCCCTCGGCTTGATATTCTCGAAGGCATTCTCCAGCACAGTGAACTTGAACGAAGATTCCACATACAGGCCGCCCTTGTCCGTAGCACGTACCGTGATGGTACTCTCGCCCTGTTTCAGGGGAACGAGTTCCAGGTCGGAACCGTTGGTCATAACGACGCTGACCACATCCTCATCCGATGAAGTCACGGTAAAGGTAAGCGCATCGCCGAAAGCTTCGTCCGGTTCGATGAAGTAATAGGCCAGCTTGAACTTCTTGGAGTATTTCTCTCCGGCCTTCGCCGCTTCCACATCGAGGAAATTGGCTTTCTGCGTCGGCGGACGGTTCGTATGCTGCAAGGTCGTCGCCTCGAACTCCACCGTACTGCCTTCGTTGCCGAAGCGGTCTACGGGCGTCATCCGGAAGGCATAGGTCGTAAGCTGCACGAGCATCATGCGGTATTCGTAATCCTCGCCCGCATCCGCGGTATTCACGAGGTCCATCGTCTGCCATTCGCCCGTACTGCCGCCGCTCTTCTCCGCATATTCGAGACGGTACTTCACCACGGGCATGCCGTTGCCGTCGGCCGGCACGCGGCAATATATCCTCACGCTGTCGGGCAGCCCTTCGGCACCGTAGTTCTCCAGGGCACCGGGGCTCACTCCGGGGTCTTCGAGCGTGATGAGAGAGGCATCCACGAGTCCGACACCTATCTGGTTGGCATACTCGCCGCTGACCACCGGACTGATGGGACGGAAGCTGGCCAACAGCCGCTTGCGCAGGTCGTCGGACGTAAAGCCCTCCTTCCCGTATTCGGAAACGATGAGTGCGGCGACACCGGACACATGCGGAGTAGCCATCGACGTTCCCTCAATGTAGGCGTAACCGCTGTCAGTATAGGTACTGTAAACGGCATACGCCTCGCCGAAGTTTTTCTCACCGCCGGGCGCAAGGATGTCCACCTCCGGAGCCCAGTTCGAATAGCTGGCCTTGTTGTAATCCGGCGCCATCGAAGCCACGCTGACAACCCGGTCGTAATAACTGGGGAACTTCAGTCTGTTCTCACCGGAGTTGCCCGCAGCGAACATGATGAGTCCGCCCTTCATGGGGCCCGTCTGCACTCCGTTCTCATCCATGCCGGCGTTGTCGATGAAGTAATCGAGCCCCGCCTGCAGGTCGGGAGCGAGGTCCGGAGAGGAGACCTCCCAGCTGCAGGAAGCAATGACCGCTCCGTTGTCGGCCGCATAGGCAAACATGTCCCAGTTGGGAATCGTCTGCCGGTTGTCCGCCGACCATCCGATAGTCATTATCCGCACGCCGTCGCCGTTACCCGAACCGCCCGCGATTCCGCAGACTCCCTCGCCGTTGTTGTTCACGGCGGCAATCGTACCGGCGATATGCGTCCCGTGGTATCCGGGCACTATCTCGCCGCTGTCGTAATTCGGAGCGAAGTTCCATCCGTACAGGTCGTCCACGTATCCGTTGTCGTCATCGTCCACGCCTTCTGTGCCGTTCATCTCGGCCTCGTTTATCCACATGTTGGCAGCCAGGTCGGGGTGGTCGTACTGCACGCCCATATCCACCACGGCCACGATGACATCCGGACGGCCCGTATTTATCTCCCATCCTTTGAACAGGTTGATGTCGGCCCCTTCGACCGCCTTCTCCAGTGAACCGTCGTTATAGTAGTGCCACTGCTGGGGCAGACCAGGGTCGTTAAAAGGATACTCCTCCGGCGACAGCACCGGCCGAGAAGCGTCCAGCGCAGCCGGTTTATACTTCATGTCGGCCGCCATGGCGGGAATCACCCTGTGGTCCGTCAGTTTCGCCTTGTAGATGGGCTGTACGTGCGCCACGCCGGGCACGGCGGCGATTCCCGCCTCCGCCCTCGATACGGGCACATCCTCGCCTATCTTTATGTCGTACCACAGGTGCAGACCGTACCGGCGGCGCCTCTCGGCAAAACGGCCCCCGTCGCGGAAAACGCGGCGAATCTCGGTCGCACCCAGCTCCTGCGCTATCTCATCCAGCCGCGGGTCGCCCGACTCCACCTCCCCGCGCGTGA
>ENA-OPDH01001510-OPDH01001510.1-human-gut-metagenome-genome-assembly--contig:-NODE-1510-length-16754-cov-3.196060_pt1 | contig 16754 bp, 19 predicted proteins | sample MGYA00241260_ERZ501500 | MGnify/ENA primary metagenome ERZ501500 (study PRJEB25962, sample SAMEA2042519) | human gut metagenome | biome: human gut; feature: human-associated habitat; material: faeces...
GGCAGCTTCCAGCTGCGCTTTTTTTACTTCGTAGACCTTCTGAAAATCATCATAATTTCCGACATAACGGGTGAGCTCCTGATTTTCCACATGGTAAATAATATTTACAACATCATTTAAAAATGGAATGTCGTGAGAGATTAAAACAAATGCGTTCTCATATTCTGTAAGGTAGCGTTTCAGCCAGCTGATATGTTCTTCATCCAGATAGTTTGTAGGCTCGTCCAGAAGAAGAATGTCCGGTTTCTGGAGAAGAAGCTTTCCGAGTAGGATACGGGTGCGCTGTCCGCCGCTTAAATCCGTGACATCCTTATCAAGTCCGATATCGGTAAGTCCGAAAGCACGCGCAATCTCATCGACTTTGGAATCAATGAGGTAAAAATCACGCAGAGTCAGTGTATCCTGAATGACACCTAATTCTTCCATCAGAGCATTCATAGTGTCTTCATCGGCATCACAGAGCTGTTCGCATATGGTGTTCATGCGAATTTCCATTTCAAAGAGATCAGCAAATGCAGATTTTAATACATCACGGATCGACAAGCCTTTCTCCAGAACAGTGTGTTGGTCAAGGTATCCGATATTTATATTTTTTGCCCATTCAATTTTTCCTTCATCAGGACGCTGGGCTCCTGTAATAATGTTAAAAAATGTGGACTTTCCTTCGCCGTTTGCACCGACAAGACCGATGTGTTCCCCCTTCAACATGCGGAAAGATACGTCCTGAAAAATGGCACGGTCTCCAAAACCGTGGGAGAGATGTTCAACTGTTAAAATACTCATAGAAAATAAACCTTTCTCTTCTTTTTTTCTTTCTCAGCATCTGCTGAATAAATCTATAATAATCTTACAATAAATTGCTTTATAAGGCAATCTTTGCTAGAATAGAAGTATTATGTTTGAAGTAATATTTTGCATAGAATACAAAAAAGTGTCGGGAAAGGAATAAGGCATATGAAGAAGTATGAAGAAGAACATTACAGATATGAAAAAATAAAAGATTGTATTTATCCGTGGGTCAAAGAGGAACTTCGTGATTCCAAGGCGTTAAATGGTAAGAATATATCAGAAAAGGACACACCGGTCATTGCGTTTGCCGGCGATCTTAAAATTATATTTGCCATAAAAAGAAGCGAAGAAAGTTACGAGATTTTGAAGGACAATATGCTTCCGCCGGAGATCGATGCGGAAACGTTATATCATACGGCGTGCGAAAATCTGGTGCGGGATGTAGAATTTGTAATCGGAAATACATGGTATGGTGGTTTTGGCATTATTGCGGATGGAATCCATGAAGCAAGCGCGCTTTGCTTCAAGCATATCTGGCAGGTGTGTGTAGATAAGCTGAAGGATGATCTTCTCATTGCAGTTCCTTCCAAAGAGACGGTCTTATTCGTTCCGGCATCCAACGAAGAAGCTGTAAAAAAATTAAAAGAAGATGCGGTAAACGGTTACCATGCAGGAACAGATGCAATCAGTCAGTCATTATTCCTGTTTTCGAAGGACAGAAAGGAACTGGTCGTTTATGAAGCATAAGATAAAAATGATAGGGTTCGATCTGGACGGAACACTTCTGACGGATCAAAAGGAACTTGGAGAGTATACAGTACAGATATTAAAAAGGGCTGTGGAAGAAGGAATTGTAATTCTTCCGATCACCGGACGTCCCTTGTGTGGACTTCCCGAAGAGGTGACAGGGCTTACCGGACTTCGCTATGCGATCACTGCGAACGGGGCAAGAATTCTGGATCTTAAGAATGCAGCTGTTTTAAAGGAACAGCTGGTAAGCGTAGAGACGGCAGAAAAGATTTTAGACATTTTGGGAAACTATGACTCTCTTCGTGAAATTTATTATGATGGCACAGGATATGCAGAGCGAGAAAAGCTTGAGCAGATCGACCATTTCTTTGAAGAAGGACCAATGGCAGAATATGTCCGTTCGACCAGACAGCCGGTGGAGAATCTGATGGATAAATTCCGGAAGGAGAGCCGGGAAGTGGATAAAGTGCAGGGAGTATTTGCCGATCTTGGAGAGCGGGAAGCGGCGCTTGATGAAATCAGGAAGCTGGAGGGAGTTACAATTACCGGAGCGCTCCATAATAATATCGAGGTAAATGCAGCCGGAGTGGATAAAGGAAATGCATTGTTGTGGCTTGCACAATATCTCGGCATTGCGCCGGAGGAGACAATGGCGTTCGGAGATGGCAATAACGATATTACGCTGCTTGAAAAGGCGGGTACAGGTGTTGCTATGAAAAATGGAATAGAAGAAGTGAAGCATGCAGCGGACAGGATTACCGAGAAGACAAATGACGAGGAAGGCGCTGCGAAGTTTATAGAAACTTATGTGTTAAAGAAGGGAGAATAACATGTTAGATGCATTAAAAGTAATCATTCTTGGAATTGTTGAAGGAATTACCGAGTGGCTTCCGGTGAGCAGTACCGGTCATCTTATTCTGGTTGGAGATCTGTTGGCGCCGGGACTTAGCGATGAATTTATGGAAATGTTCAATGTAGTAATTCAGCTTGGAGCGATCATGGCGGTAGTTGTCTTGTATTTTCATAAGCTGAATCCGTTTTCGCCGAAGAAGACAAAGAAGCAGAAGCTTCTTACATGGCAGATGTGGATTAAAGTAGCTATCGCATCGGTTCCGGCTGCGATTGTCGGGCTGCTGTTTAATGATATTCTTGATAAAATATTTTACAAGCCATTTCCGGTGGCTGTGATGCTGATCGTCTACGGTGTTCTGTTTATCGTGATTGAGAACCGCAATGCCGGACGCAGACCATCCGTAAATAAAATTGCAGATTTGTCTATGTCTATGCTTCTGTGGATTGGATTTTTCCAGATGTTGGCATTGATTCCGGGTACATCCAGATCCGGTGCAACTATTGTGGGAGCTCTGATCATCGGCGTGTCCAGAGAAATTGCGGCAGAGTTTACATTTTTTTTGGCAATTCCGGTGATGTTTGGAGCAAGCTTATTAAAGCTGATTAAATTCGGCTTTGCATTTACGGCAGGAGAATTCGGATATCTTATGCTTGGTTGTGTGGTCTCTTTTGCAGTATCGATTTTCGCGATCAAGTTCCTCATGAGCTATATTAAGAAGAACGATTTTAAAGTATTCGGATATTATCGTATCGTATTAGGTGGATTGATTGTTGTCGTATCTCTTGTACAGATTGTTCTTGCGTAAATCTTGTATAGAAAATGTATAAAAATGTAAGAAAAAGCATGGGATTGCATAAAATTTCAAAAAAATAATAATTTTTTGCATAAAAACACTTGATTTTTACAAAAAACGTGCTAGAATATGATTCATACTTGAATTTTTATACAAGAGAAAATAAAAATCGGTAAGAGATATATAGGAGGTAGAAGTTATGAAAAAATTAGTGAGCTTATTATTAGTAGGAGTATGTGCCTTATCATTAGCAGCATGTGGAGGAAAAGAAGACGATACATTGACGATGGCTACAAATGCTGAGTTTCCACCATATGAATATTATGAAAACGATGAAATCGTAGGTATCGATGTAGAGATTGCTACAGCAATCGCAGAAGAACTCGGAATGAAACTGGAAGTAGAAGATATGGCATTTGAGTCTGTAATTCCGGCAGTGTCCAGTGGAAAAGCAGATATCGGTGTAGCAGGAATGACTGTTGATCCGGATCGTTTGGAAAGTGTTAACTTCTCTGATACTTATGCAGATGCAAGTCAGGTAATCATTGTGAAAGAAGACAGCGCAATTGCAGGACCTGCAGATCTGGAAGGAAAGTCTATCGGTGTTCAGCTTGGAACAACAGGTGATACATATTCAAGTGAAAATGTAAAAGATGCTAAAGTAGAGCAGTACAGCAAAGGATTCGAAGCAGTTCAGGCGCTGACACAGGGCAAGATTGATGCAGTTGTTATCGACAGCCACACAGCAAAAGAATTTGTAAAAGAAGCAGAAGGACTTAAGATTCTTGATGAGCCTCTTACAGAAGAAGAATATGCAATTGCAATTGCAAAAGACAACAAAGAGCTGATGGAAAAGATTAATGATGCGCTTGCAAAATTAGAAGAATCCGGTAAATTAAACGAGATTATGTTAAAGTATATTCCGGCAGAATAAGAGGAATTGATACAAAGGAATAAGGAATGAGATAATATGGAATGTGCTTTGGCACATTCCATGTTTGAGAATAAAAATAAAAAAGAGAAGGATGTAGATTATGTTACAGTCGCTACAAGACAGGTTTTATCTTAATTTTATAAAAGACGACCGCTGGATGTATATCGTAGATGGATTAAAGGTGACGCTGCTTGTCACATTTTTTGCGGTACTGATCGGTATTGTGATTGGTTTTCTGGTGGCAACAGTCCGCTCGACATATGATAAGACCGGAAAACTTAAGATCTTAAATATTTTGTGTCAGATTTATCTGACTGTGATCCGTGGAACACCGGTAGTTGTACAGCTGTTGATTATTTATTTCGTTATTTTCGGAAGCGTAAATATTGAAAAAGTACCGGTTGCTATTATGGCGTTCGGATTGAATTCGGGTGCGTATGTTGCGGAAATCTTCCGTTCCGGTATTATGTCCATTGATGCGGGACAATTTGAAGCAGGTCGAAGCCTTGGCTTTAACTATGTACAGACTATGCGTTACATTATTATGCCGCAGGCATTTAAAAACGTACTTCCGGCGCTTGGAAATGAATTTATTGTATTGTTAAAAGAGACATCTGTTGCAGGTTACATTGCGTTGCAGGATCTCACAAAAGGCGGAGATATCATCAGAAGCCGTACTTATGATGCATTTATGCCGTTGATTGCCGTTGCCCTTATTTATCTGGCTATGGTATTGATATTTACAAAGCTTGTAAATATGCTGGAAAGGAGGCTGAGAAACAGTGACCACTAATCAGGGAAATACTTTGATCAGAGTAGAGGATTTACATAAGATCTTTGGAGAACTGCATGCCATTAACGGCGTGTCAGAGGAAATAAAAGAAGGTGAGGTTGTTGTTATCGTAGGCCCATCGGGATCAGGAAAATCAACATTTCTGCGGTCTTTAAATTTATTAGAAGAGCCGGACCGGGGACATGTCTATTTTGAAGACGTGGACATTACAGATAAAAAGGTGGATATAAATAAACACCGGCAGAAAATGGGAATGGTCTTCCAGCATTTTAATCTGTTTCCACACAAAACTATTTTAGATAACATTACAATGGCGCCAATCAAGCTTCTTGGCAAGTCAAAAGAAGAGGCAGAAAAACGCGCAATGGAATTGCTGGAACTGGTAGGACTGGAAGCAAAAGCAAAAGCATATCCGTCCCAGCTGTCAGGCGGACAGAAACAGCGTATCGCAATTGTGCGTTCTCTGGCAATGAACCCGGAAGTTATGTTGTTCGACGAGCCAACATCAGCGCTTGATCCGGAAATGGTAGGCGAAGTTCTGGAATTGATGAAACGATTAGCACAGGACGGAATGACCATGGTAGTCGTAACACACGAAATGGGATTCGCCAAAGAAGTGGCAACAAGAGTGATCTTCATGGATGAAGGACAGATCAAAGAACAAGGAGACCCGAAAGAATTCTTCGAGCATCCAAAAGATCCAAGATTACAAGAATTTTTATCGAAGATATTATAATTTAGGACGTAGCCTTTTTGCAAAAGGCTACGTCCTAAATTGCATTTTGGGGTGTCCAAAATTAAAATCCGGCGGCTTTTTTTGCCCGGAGATTTAAAATAAGTGCTGTTACGGAACCGGCAAGCATTAGGATAATGCCGAGAATAAGAAGGGTGCGTCCTGCTCCGTAAGTGACCAGTGATTCGAAGGCGCCTAATTGATCTTTGATGTCAGCCAGCTTGAGGTAAAGGAAAAACAGACCGACACAGGAGCCGAGAATCGTTACGATGTTCAGTTTGAATAGATTGATAACAGCGACTGCCACAATGACGATGATAAAGAAAATTCCATCATCGGCGTCGATCAGTCTGACAGATTCGCTGGCAGATGCAATTCCGATATCAATGGATGCCCACAGGCAGGACAGAATTTGACATGATCCGCAATCTGAGCGCCACAATTTCTACAAAACATAGTTTCTCACTCCTTTAAAAATGGTAATTTTATTGCCCTTATTTTATCAGTTTTGACAATAAAAAACAATATTCGAATAAAGGCGTCATAGTTGAAAAGTAGGCGAATATATAGTAAAATTAGAGCGATAGTACAATTTGTATTTGCTATTTTTAATTCATATGTAAATTTTTTTATATTTTATAAAACTTTTTTATATAAAAAAACGTCTAAGGAGTAAGAGGAGGATAAAAAAATGGCATTATTTGAAAAAATGAAAGATTCGATTTCGGTCGCAGGTCAGGGAGTATCTCAGAAAGCTAAGTCAGCAACGGAGAGTGTAAAGCTCAATAACCAGATAAAATCAAATGAGCGTATGCTGGAAAAACTGACTTACCAAGTCGGAGTACAGTGTGTGAAAAACCATCTGCAGGATGCGGAAAGCGAATATGGAGAATTGTTTAGAGAGATTTTAAGGCTTCAGAAAGAAAATCAACAGCTTCAGCAGATGGTGCAGGCGTTGACAGCGGGAAATGTCTGTCAGCAGTGTGGCTTTAGCAATCATCCAGACGCCAAGTTTTGTATCAGTTGCGGAAGTCCGCTTCAAAAAGCAGCGCCGGTATCCAACGGGCCGGTAAATGGAAAGAAATGTCCGTCTTGTGGTTTCGTTAATGCGGCAGATTCTGCATTCTGTGTAGAGTGTGGAACAAATATTGCGGCTGTGGCGGCGAATAATCCGCAGGCAGGTACTGAAGCAAAACAGGAGGAACCGATGCAGCAGCCGGTACAGGAGCCGGTTGTTCCTAAATGTAAAAATTGCGGGGCAATTTTGGAGGAAGATTCCTTATTCTGTACAGAGTGTGGAACAAAAAGAGACTAAGAGCTAAGTGTGGAGGAAAAAGAGTATGGCAAAGTTTTGTGGAAAATGTGGAGCTGGATTAGTAGAGGGGAGCAAGTTTTGTGTGAAATGCGGAGCACCTGTACCGCAGGCAGGAGCACAGAGAAGCGCAGCGCCATCAGAGACACTGGGGAATGTGCAAGGGAATGCACAGGGGAACTATCAACAGGGAACAGCGAATACACAGAATATATATTCAGGTGCTTCAGCTGCAAAAAAACCGTTTGCGTGGCCGATCATCGCAGCGCTTGCAGCGGTTGTAGTCGTATTGTCGCTTATACTATTTGGAATATTTGGAACGAAAGGTTACGAAAAACCGATTAAGTATATGGAGAAGGGAATCAATGAAGGTGACATTAAGACTTTTGCAAAAGCATTTCCGAATGGAGTCGAAGGAATCGTAAATGTTCTTCCGGATGATTTGAGTGATCTTTTCCCGGGATACGATGTAAAGCTTGAGATTGTTGACAAAGAAAAACTGAAAAAAGATGAAATGACAGTTATTTTATCTGATGAGTATGACTTAAGTGCAGCGGAATTAAAAGATGTGACAGCAGCGTATATCCTGGAAGTAGAAATGACAGCAGTGATTGATGGGGAAGAAGAATCTGCGGAAGAGGATATTCCGGTTGTGAAGATGGATGGGGAATGGGTAATTCCGATATCTATGTTTTGGTAAGGAATTATAATTAAGCATGCAGGAAGGAAGACAGGGATATGAAAACAGAAAAGAAACAGACGAAAATAACGAATTCTTCAGTTCCGGTTATTGTATTGGCAATCGTTATTATCTTAGCACTTGCAGGAAGTGTGTTTCTTGGAATTAAAGGGCTGGGCTTTGGCGGAAAAGTAAAATCCCAGGTAAGTCAGGACGAGATTGATCAGGCAAGGGCGAAGATGCGTGCCAATGCCGAAGGAGAGAAGGATATCTATGTAACAGCATTTAAGGAAGATGTGACATGGACACCGGGCAGTGATCCTGCAACCGCTGAGAATAAGAAGGCGGAAGATGGCACAACGGCAAATGCGGCAGCCGGAGAGTATATTTTCCCGAACAGTGATAAGGAGTATTTGACGGATGCAGATGTGTCCGGTCTGTCCAAAGCTGATCTTAGGCTGGCACGAAATGAAATATTGGCGCGGCATGGTAGAATTTTCAACAGTGCTGATCTGAAAACATATTTTGAAGGTAAAAGCTGGTACTCAGGAACTGTGGCGCCGGAAGAATTTGATGCAAATATGGAGTCCCGTTTAAATGACGCGGAGCGTGCAAATATAGAAATGATTAAAAAATACGAGTAGGAGGTGAAAGAGATGTTTTGTCCGGAATGTGGAAGTAAAAATAAAGATGATGCATTATTTTGTGAAAATTGTGGTACATCACTAAAGAGTCCTCAAGGGAACGGAGCTCCTCTTTCAGCTCCGGTGAAAAAAGAAAGACAACCTTTAGATGGAAAAGAAAAATTATTGCTGATTGAAATCTGTGTGGCAGTTTTAAGTGTGATTTTGTTTTTCGTAATCTACAATGTTCAATTTGGAGCTAAAAGTGTGGCTGAAAAACATGTAGAAGCGATGATGGAGAGAAACTACGCTGATTTGTACGATACGATTTATCTCAAAGATCATGATGATTTTATGAGTAAAGAAGCATTTATAACAGCGAAGAAAATCCAGGAGCCGGAAGACATTGAAATCGCAGATGTGGATGTGACAAGTGTTCAGAAGCGGTCCGGGGGCTTTACCAGTCAGTCAATCCGGGTGCGTTATACGAAGGGGTCTGATTCGGAAAAGATCAATCTGAAGCTGAAGAGAAAAGGTTTATTCTGGAAAGTTCAGATGGATCAGGGCGATTACAAAGAGTATGGTACAAAATTAGTTCAAAAATACAGCATTGCGGTTCCGAAGGGAGCAGATGTGATTGTAGATAAGATAAATGTATCTGACAGTCTGACACCGGGTAAAAAAATTGACGGTATGGACACTTATACATTGGATGCAGTATTTGGAGCAGAGCATTATGTAGAAATCAGCGGAAAAGATGTGGAAAAAACCGGACAGCTTGTGTCATGGACAGAAGGAGATCCTGCGATCGTACAGACGGACTACAATGAGAAAGTAGTAGAAGAGCTGGCAAAGCAGGGAATGGAAGACTGGAAAATTATTATGAATGCACTGGTGAATCGCAAACTGTTCAGTCAAGTAGATCTTCTGCAAAATGTAGACGGTACGAACAAAGATGCAGTTATCGATGAATTTGAGAGTGTCAGAGATTATGAATTCGGCGGAAGTTCCGGTGATTCAGAAAAGATTAATAAGTATCAGTTTACCAATGGAGAGGCGAATGTAGAAATAAACCAGGAAGACGGTACCACATTGGCTCAGGTTACGCTCAAAGGAAATTACTACTATAGTTATAATACAACATACTGGTCGGGAAATTCGTATCACAATGAGCGGGATGGACAGACAGCAAATACGTTGACATATATTATGAAAGATGGGAAATGGGTATTGTATAATATTTCATTAAGTCCATTTTACGATTAATAAAAATAAAAAAAGAAGAGGGATGTAGAATGAGCGGCAGCATGGGAAAGAAAAAAGAATTGATGGTTCAGATGCTGACGGCAACCGTCGGGAGTCTGATGTTTGCAATTGGTGTAAACCTGATTATTGTTCCGCTTGGACTTTATAATGGAGGGTTTATGGGTATTGCCCAGTTGATGAGAACGGGGATTGTGGATTTTATGCACATTCCGGTTCCGGGCAATTTTGATCTTGCCGGTATCATTTACTGGGTGCTCAATATTCCGTTGTTCTATATGGGACTTCGGATCATGGGAAAAGATTTTGCGGTGAAAACACTGCTTACAGTAACAATTCAGAGTGTATTTCTTGTCCTTGTTCCAATTCCGGAGACACCAATTATCGGAGATACCCTGACTGCATGTATTATAGGCGGTCTGATCGCCGGAACAGGAGTTGGGCTTGTGCTCCGTGGAAGAAGCTCCGGAGGCGGGCAGGATATTATCGGAGTATGCTGCTCAAAAAAATATCCCAATGTCAGTGTGGGGAAAATCAATATCCTGATGAATATATTTGTGTATTTGATCTGCCTATTCTTATTCAATATTGAAATTGTAGCGTACTCATTCATTTACACAACTGTACTGTCAATGGCGATCGATCGAGTGCATATACAGAATATCAACACAAGTGTTATGATATTTACGAAAAAACTTGGAATCTCGCAGGCAATCATGGATCAGATGGGACGTGGAGTAACCAATTGGGATGGGGCTGGCGCCTATACGAACAAGACCGCATATATCCTGTTGGTAATGATTTCAAAATATGAAGTGACACAGATCAAACAAATTGTACACAGCATAGATCCGAATGCATTTATGATTTTCACAGAGGGATGTTCCGTAGATGGAAATTTTGAAAAGCGGTTGTAATTTAGGACGTAGCCTTTTGCAAAAAGGCTACGTCCTAAATTGGTTTTTGGGGTGTCCTTTTTTGTATTTTAAGGTGTCCCAAATTAAACAAATTTTCCCTTATTAATTTTGTAACATAATCTGTTTTTAGCGGATATATAGGTAAAGAGAGGTGAAGACATGTTTGATATGGACGCGGCATACAGAGAATATGCGGTTATGGTTTATAAGTTCCTTTTATCACTTTGTTATGAAGAAGAATTGGCAGAGGAACTGACGCAGGAGACTTTTTATCAGGCGGTGCGTTCGGTGGATCGGTATGATGGAAGCTGCAAAGTGTCTACATGGCTGTGCCAGATTGCCAAGCATCTCTGGTATCGGGAGATGGAACGCAGAAAAAGAAAAGGTACCAGTGAACTGACCGCGGATATGGAGTCTTTGGAAAAGCCCGTGGAAGAACAGTTGTTGGTGAAAGAAGAGAAAATGGAATTGTTTCGCAAAGTACATGTTTTAGACGAGATTTCTAAGGAAATCGTGTTGTTGCGAGTGACAGGTGCATTTTCATTTAAAGAAATCGCAGAGCTGTTCGGAAAAAATGAGAATTGGGCAAGAGTTACTTATTATCGTGCAAAGCAGAAATTACTGAAAGGTGGGGAAAAGAATGAAATGTGAGATTATCAGAGATTTATTTCCGAGTTATATTGATGGACTGACAAGTGAAGAAAGCAATGAAGCGGTTGAGGAACATTTGGAAAAATGCAAAGAGTGCAGGGATTATCTTGAGGCTATGAAAAAGGAGATAGTATCAGCCAAGTATGTGGAGCGAAGAAAAGAAGAAATAAAGAAGGATGTGGAACCGCTAAGAAAGCTGAAACGTGTGACGAAGCAAATGGTGGCAGGCACTGTACTATTTTGCATTGTAGCAATCGGCATTGCTCTGGGAGCATATGAGGGATATTACGGAACGGGCGTTCAGCCGAACAGTGAAGATGTGAAGATCACGTGTGAAAAAATAGATTCTGTGGTTCGAATTGGCTTTCAGCCACAAAAGGAAGGCGTTTATCTGGAGGCGATGGTGAAAGAAGAAAATGAGAAAACTCATATTACTCTTGTTGAACGGCGACTTCGTCCATTTGAGAAGGATAAACGAATCACTAACAACGCATATTACGAATATATCTATATAGGTGCAGATCAGGGAATAAAAGAGCCAAGCGGCAAAGAAACGTTGGAAGTGGAGTTCAAAGAAACAACGAAAACAGTGAAAATTACAGATCTCTATACAGAAGAAATTCAGAATTTAAAATAATTTCAAAAAAGGACAGGTCTAAAGCTAATTTAGGACAGGTCATATGTTAAATAGGGACGTAGCATTTTTGCAAAATGCTACGTCCCTATTTAACATACATTTTACATTCTTCCGATTTCACATTTTACATTACGTCTTTATGATAGTCATTGTGAAGAAAAACAACACAAGAAAATGAAATCGTAAATTAAAGGAGATTACAACGTATGAAAATGAAAAAGTTTATTGCAGTTTTATCTATGGCAGCTATGATTGGAACACTGGCAGTCGGATGTGGGAAATCCAATGAAGAAAGTAAGGGAGAAGATGCCAAGGCGGAAGCGGGCAGCGACTGGGATTCTTCTATGGACATTACAATCGTATCAAGAGAAGATGGTTCCGGTACAAGAGGCGCGTTCATTGAGCTTTTCGGAGTAGAGGAAAAGCAGGGAGATGAGAAGGTTGATATGACAACAGAGGAAGCACAGATTACAAACAGCACTTCTGTTATGTTAACAACCGTTGCAGGCGATGAATATGCGATTGGTTATGTATCTCTCGGTTCTCTGGATGACAGTGTGAAGGCTGTGAAGATTGACGGTGCAGAAGCAACAGCAGAGAATATCAAAAATGACTCTTACAAAGTTTCAAGACCATTTAACATTGCAACGAAGAAAGGGTTAGATAATGAAGTTGCAAAAGATTTCATCAATTTTATTATGAGCAAAGAAGGACAGGAAGTTGTAGCAGAGAATGGTTACATTGGTGATGACAGTGCAGCTGCATTCTCCGGAAGCAATCCATCCGGTAAGGTGGTAGTTGGCGGTTCTTCTTCCATCTCTCCGGTTATGGAGAAATTAATTGAAGCGTACAAAGCGGTAAATGCAAATGCTGAGATTGAACTTCAGACAACAGATTCTACTACAGGTATGACCTCTGCAATTGATGGAAGCTATGATATCGGAATGGCATCCCGTGAACTGAAAGACGAGGAGGCAGCAGAGCTTGACAGTCAGGTGATCGCAACAGATGGCATTGCTGTCATTGTAAATAAGGCAAATACAACAGATGAGCTTTCCGGTGATCAGGTAAAAGCAATCTACACAGGTGAGGCTCTCACATGGGATGAGGTCGTAGAGTAATATGAAAAGTAAAGCATGGACGGAAAAATTCATGCAGGGAGTGTTCTTCATTGCCGCCTGCGCTTCGGTGCTGGCGGTAGCTCTCATTTGTATCTTTCTTTTTGCAAATGGAATCCCTGCCATGAAGGAGATTGGTTTTGGCAACTTCTTAAGTGGGAAGATGTGGAAGCCGAAAAATGAGATATTTGGAATTCTTCCTATGATTGTAGGAAGTTTATATGTAACCGCGGGAGCCATTATCTTTGGCGTCCCGATAGGAATCTTAACTGCAGTATTTATGGCATATTATTGTCCGAAGAAAATATATAAACCTCTGAAAGCAGCGACAGAATTGTTAGCCGGAATTCCATCGGTTGTGTATGGCTTCTTCGGTCTCGTGGTAATTGTACCGCTTATCCGTACGATCGGAAGAGATTTAGGATTCGGCGGAAACGGAAGCAGTATTTTGACAGCGTCTCTTCTTCTTGGAATGATGATTCTTCCAACCATTATCGGTCTTACAGAATCTTCCATCCGTGCAGTGCCTCCGCATTACTATGAAGGAGCCGTTGCGCTTGGGGCAACGCATGAAAGAGCAATCTTCCGTGTAGTAATTCCGGCAGCAAAATCCGGTGTGATCGCAGCAATAGTTCTGGGAGTTGGGCGCGCCATTGGAGAGACGATGGCAGTGATCATGGTTGCAGGAAATCAGGCGAGAATGCCTGCAGGAATCTTCCGGGGCGTCCGTACTTTAACCGCAAATGTTGTCATTGAGATGGGATACGCAACCGGACTTCACCGAGAAGCGTTGATTGCCACAGGAGTTGTATTGTTTGTGTTTATCCTTCTCATCAATTTTTGTGTAGCACTGTTAAAGAGGAGGGTCAGCCATGAGTAACAATCAAGTGACTTTGAGACAAAAACTAAAATCTTATAGGCGCACACCATTTTCTTTTTTTGTAATGCTTTTGGTGCTTTTGGCAGCAGTGATCACATTTGCGGTATTGTTCTTTCTGATCGCCTATGTGCTGCTTCATGGAGTTCCATATTTAACACCATCTTTATTTTCTCTTACTTATACTTCGGAAAATGCATCTTTGATGCCGGCGCTTATTAATACCGTGATCATGACGCTTTTATCACTGCTGATTGCAGTTCCGTTGGGAATCTTTTCAGCTATTTTCTTAGTAGAATATGCAGGACGGGGAAATAAATTTGTAGAAGTGATACGGCTTACCACGGAGACCTTGCAGGGAATTCCTTCTATTGTATATGGATTGTTCGGAATGTTGTTCTTTGTGTCAACCTGCGGATGGGGATTTTCGATTCTGGCAGGAGCATTTACACTGTCGATCATGGTACTGCCGCTGATTATGCGCAGTACAGAAGAAGCATTAAAGGCAGTGCCGGACTCTTACAGAGAAGGAAGCTTCGGATTGGGAGCGGGGAAATTAAGAACAGTTTTTCGAATTGTTCTTCCGTCTGCCATACCGGGAATCTTAGCGGGTGTGATTCTTGCAGTGGGACGCATCGTCGGTGAGACGGCAGCGCTTATTTACACGGCGGGAACCTATGCGGATATTCCGAAAAACGTGATGAGCTCCGGAAGAACACTGGCAGTCCATATGTATAATCTGGCAAGCGAAGGTCTCTATATGGATCAGGCGTACGCCACAGCGGTTATTTTACTTGTCCTTGTAGTCGGAATCAATACTTTATCTGGTTTCCTTGCGAAGAGGTTGACCAGAGCATAGGAAATTCAGCTGCAGGAATATGACAAGTGGCAGATATACACAAGTAGCAGACAGATGGATGTACAGTACAGAGATAGATTATCGCATATAAGAGAGGATAAAAAAATGAGCAAGATCAGTATCAAAGACATGAATCTCTATTACGGAGATTTTCATGCATTGAAAAATGTAAATCTTGAGATAGAAGAAAATAAAATTACTGCATTTATCGGACCATCCGGCTGTGGAAAATCCACATTATTAAAATCTATCAATCGGATGAATGATCTGGTAGAAGGGTGCAGGATCGAAGGAAATCTTCGTTTAGATGGAAAAGATATTTTTAAGGACATGGATGTCAATCTGCTCCGCAAAAGAGTAGGAATGGTATTCCAGAAGCCGAATCCATTTCCGATGAGTATCTATGACAATATTGCATACGGACCGCGCACCCATGGAATTACAAGCCGTGCAAAGCTTGATGAGATCGTGGAAAATTCCTTGAAGGGCGCAGCTATCTGGAATGAAGTAAAGGATAACTTGAAAAAATCGGCACTTAGCTTATCAGGAGGACAGCAGCAAAGACTTTGTATTGCACGAGCACTTGCTGTTGAACCAGATGTACTTTTGATGGATGAGCCAACAAGTGCGCTTGACCCGATTTCTACATCAAAGATAGAAGAGCTGGCAAGCGAATTAAAATCACAGTACACAATTGTTATGGTTACGCATAACATGCAGCAGGCCGTGCGTATTTCTGATTACACCGCATTTTTCCTGCTTGGTGATCTAATAGAGTATGGTGAGACACAGAAGATCTTCGAGCAGCCAAAGGATAAGAGAACTGAGGATTATATTACAGGACGTTTTGGCTAATGGAAATAAAAAAAGTGAGGTGAAGACATGAGAAGCAAGTTTGACGAGCAGCTAGCGCTTTTGAATCGTGATCTGACAAAGATGGGATCGCTTTGTGAGGAGGCGTTAGCATTAGCGGCAAAGGCACTGGCAAATGCAGATGGACAGACAGCAGCAAAGATAGCACCGATAGACAGTGAGATTGACCAGATGGAGCGCACTATCGAGTCGCTTTGTTTAAAGCTTTTGTTACAGCAGCAGCCAGTTGCGAGAGATTTAAGACAGATCTCAGCAGCACTTAAGATGATTACAGATATGGAACGTATCGGTGATCAGGCATCCGACATCGCAGAGATTATTGGATTCTTAAATGGAAGAATCGGAACGGATGCACAGTATATTTGTCAGATGGCAGTAGCTGCAATGCGTATGGTGACAGAGAGTGTTGAGGCTTATGTAAAGCGTGATGTAGCAATGGCAGAGGCAACAATTCAGCACGATGATGTGGTCGATGATCTTTTCTTAAAGGTAAAGGAGTCGCTTATTCAAATGATCTCAGCAAATCCAAAGGACGGCGAGTATGCACTTGATCTTTTGATGATTGCAAAGTATTTTGAGCGAATCGGAGATCATGCGACAAATATCGCAGAGTGGGTTGTATTTTCTGTTACAGGTGTGCATGAGCAGGTGTGAATTAAATTAGAGCAAAAAAGGGGCAGATGAAGAGTCTGCCTCTTTTCGTTTTTTTTATAAACAATCTAAATTTTATATAAATTGTATTGACTGTTCTATTTTGAACGCTATAATAGTTTTTATCTAAAAAGAAGGGAGCAGCAGATAATGGTTAAGTTGTTAAAGAAGCTTACATGGAAAGATTTTATTCTGGCGGCAGTTGCATTTGTGTTTATTATCGTGCAGGTGTGGCTTAGTCTGACAATGCCAGATTATATGTCTGAAATTACAAAGCTTGTCCAGACTAAGGGCAGTAAGATGAATGATATTTTGATAGCAGGAGGCAAGATGCTTGCATGTGCACTAGGAAGTTTGCTTGCGGCAGTATGTACATCAATATGTGCATCAAAAATTTCATCTAATTTTTCTGCCAATTTAAGAGGACAGGTTTTTCATAAGGTGCAGTCCTTTTCAATGGAAGAAATTGGAAATTTCTCTACTGCAAGTTTAATTACACGTTCTACAAATGATATTACACAGGTACAGATGCTGATTGTTATGGGCCTGGAGGTTTTACTTAAGGCTCCTATAATGGCAGTGTGGGCACTGTGCAAGATTTCTACAAAGAACTGGCAGTGGACTGCTTCAACTGGTGTGGCTGTTGTTG
>ENA-OPDH01001515-OPDH01001515.1-human-gut-metagenome-genome-assembly--contig:-NODE-1515-length-16730-cov-3.494033_pt1 | contig 16730 bp, 17 predicted proteins | sample MGYA00241260_ERZ501500 | MGnify/ENA primary metagenome ERZ501500 (study PRJEB25962, sample SAMEA2042519) | human gut metagenome | biome: human gut; feature: human-associated habitat; material: faeces...
GAGGTAGCGAGTTCGAGCCTCGTCGCCCGCTCCAAAAACAGAGAAAACGGCGAACCTCGCCGTTTTCTCTTATCCGGTGACATAGCCAAGTGGTAAGGCAAGGGTCTGCAAAACCCTCATTCCCCAGTTCAAATCTGGGTGTCACCTCCAGAAGTTAGGATTTTAAGCAGGAATGTTTGAAATCCTTTCTTTTTATATAAAATTAGTTGCATTTTCATGTTTTCTAAATCTTGGTTTTTCTCTGAAAATTGCCCGAAATCTCCGTTTAGGGGAAAGGGTTTGCTCTTTGGAGGACACGATGAGAATGGTCAAAATGAAGCCGAAGCCCATGGATTTGGAAACCGCGATGCAAAAATTTCTGCTGGTCAAGGAATCACAGCACACAGGCGAAGAAACGATGAAGGACTACCGAAATTGCCTCGCTCGGTTCTTAGCCGACAGCCACAACAGCTTAGACTATCCCCTGCTCGAAAGCGATGTGCTGACATTTTTTGCCGCAATCCCCGACACCTCCCCTGCCCGCTATAATAAACCGTTCCAGACCATCAACGCATTTCTGAATTGGGCGCTTGAGCAAGAACTCATCGAGAAGAATCCCATCAAGGTTCATAAGCTCCATAAGCGGCGGGACGATGGAAACATCAAGCCTCTTCCCGTGGACAAGCTGCAAGCCTTTCTTGTTTCACTGGACAAGTCTACCTACACAGGTCTCAGGGATTATGTGATTTGTATGCAGTGTTCGTCAACGAAAGAGTCCCGCAGGCGGAGCGTCTGGCAAAGCTTAATGCCATCGCTATCAGCCTGATGAAGATTCTGACGGAGGATCACAGAATGCTGCAGTTCAACGAGGCGAAAGAAATAGAATCATAAAAATAAAAAATCCCGTGCAATAAATCGTCCTTTCCGTGCATTACACGGATGACAGGAGAAAAAAGCCCATGCTCAGTATGCTGATGACAACCGAATATACTCCGGCAGAGGATCGACACGAGCTGCAGCAGTTGCTGATTCACATTGCCGGCGGTGAGCGTGAAGCTCTTGCGGAACTGTACCGGCGCACGCGGGCAGCGGTGTACGGCTTAGCGCTTTCCTACCTCAAAAACGCGCAGGACGCGCAGGATCTCACACAGGATGTCTATGTGCAGGTGTGGGACTGCGCAGCGCAGTACCGTTCCACCGGCTCGCCGATGGGGTGGCTTCTGACCGTATGCCGCAACCTCTGTCTGATGCGCCTGCGGCGCGAAGAACGCCATGCCGCGCTCAGCGAGGAGGAATGGAATGCCATTCCCGCGCAGGAGTGCGGTTTGGATGCCGACGAACGCGCACTGCTGCAAGGCGCGTTGGCAAGCCTTAGCGATGAGGAGCGGCGCATTGTGCTGCTTCACGCGGTCACGGGCATGAAGCACCGGGAGATTGCGGCGCTGCTGGAGCTGCCGCTTCCCACCGTCCTGTCGAAATATCACAGAGCATTGAAAAAGATGCGAATTTTTCTGGAAGGAGATGACGCCCGATGACCAATGAAAAAATGGAGCAGAGACTGGCTGCGGCGCTTGAAAAGACCGCGCCAAACGATGCGAACGGCGTTCTCTCTCGCTGCGAAGAGCGGAAAGGAACGGTAATTCCCATGACAACAAAGAAAACGACGAAGAGAAGATGGACATCACTCATTGCCGCCTGCCTTGCGGTAATGCTGCTCGGCGGAGGGCTGTTCTACCAGCGGGCAAACGCGGTGGCCTCCGTGGTGTCGCTGGATGTGAACCCCAGCATTGAGCTGAAGGTGAATCGGAGCGAAAAGGTGCTTGTCTGCACGCCGCTCAACGAGGATGCAAAAGCCATCCTGGCGGATATGGGCAACGGCGCAGATCTCAAGGGCGCGAAGCTCGATGTGGCGGTGAATGCCATCGTGGGCAGCCTTGTGCGAAACGGCTATCTCGACAGCATTTCCTCTGCCATCATGATCTCGGTGGAGGACAAGGATGCCGCCCGCGCGGAAAAGCTCCAGCGCGAGCTGACGAGCGCCGTGGACGGCGTTTTGCAGACAAGCGAATCGAGGGCATCCGTCCTGACGCAAACGCTTACGCAGGACGCGGGACTTACGCAGCAGGCGCGGGAAAACAGCATTTCCACCGGAAAGGCGGCGCTGGTGAACCGTGTGCTTGCACTCAACGCCACGCTGAAGTTTGACGCGCTGGCGAAGCTTTCGGTCGAAGAGCTGAAAGATCTCGCCGAGGCGGGCGCACCTGCCATGCCGATCGGCAGGGATGCAGCCCGTACCGCTGCGGAGGAGTATGCCGGAACGACGGCGTTGGATTCCGTTGCGGCGGAAGTCGATCCCGAGCTTGACGAATCCCCTGCACACTACGAAGTAGAGCTGCAAACGGCATGGGGCGAGTTTGAATATCTGGTGGATGCCTATACCGGCAAGGTGCTCAGCGGGCAGAAAGATTTATTGGCTGCCGTTTCCGCATCGAATGAAACGACGAAGCCCTCTGGTCAAAAGCCCGCGCCGTCCGGAACGGTGCAGGACATCGGCTACGCCAAGGCAAAGTCCATCGCCCTGAACCATGCGGGCGTGAGCGAGAGCAAGGCGTATGACATGGACATTGAGCTGGACGACGAGGACGGAACGCTCGTCTACGAAGTCGAGTTCAAGTCCGGCAATATGGAATATGACTACGAGATCGATGCGGCCTCCGGCACGATCCTCAAGCACGAAGCGGAGCTGGACGACTGATACGATTATCAAGGATTGATTTAGAAAAATATCCGAATGGAAGCTGCCTGACAGAAGTTAGGATTTCAAACAGAAATGTTTGGAATCCTTTCTTTTTATATTAAATGAGTCGCATTTTTGTGTTTTTCAAATCCCGGTTTTCTCTGAAAATCGCCCGAAATCTCCGTTTAGGGGAAAGGGTCTGCATTTTTTGCTCTGTTTTCCCTTTGATTTTCCCTTTACAGCAAATCGATCAAGGCCTGTGCTGCTTGGCACAGGCCTTGTTTGTTTTCTTCAGAATACCGCCGTCAGCAGCATGTAGTAGCCGCAGGCGATGAGGACGGTGAGCAGAAACAGCGGCAGGAGCTTTTTGACCGTGGCGAAAAATGTGACGCCGAAATAGTCTGAGATGATTGCCGTGCAGATGTGCGTGGGACTCAGCTGGCTCGAGGCGAAGCTGACGTTCATCAGCAGCGCCAGCAGAAATGCGCCGCCGTCAGGAATCATGGTGTAGGCCAGCGGGATAAAGGCCGCTGCCGCGGCGCTTGAGCCCGCGACCAGCGTGCCGAACGCGTACAGAATCACAAGCACCAGAAATACCGGAATGGGTAAATGCTCAAAATACGTCGGCAGCACATCGATCACGCCGCTGAGGACCAAAAGGTCCTTGAAGACATACGTCATCGTGATGCCAAGCAGCGATTTCAGGCCAAAGCCCTTGACGACCGCGTCACGCACCTCCTGCGCGGAGAATTTTTCGACCAGCGCGTTGACAGCCGCGACGACGGCTACAACTGCCCATGTCGGCAGCGAAAACACGATGATCACCGCGATTGCCAGCAGCAGCGACCACAAGCTCCGCAAGAGCAGGCGTACGCACTCTTTCTTGCTGCGTCCCGTCTCGCCGACTGTGCGCGGCACGCGGCGCAGATAGACAAGATAAATCGCCAGAAGCGTCAGCAGCGCCATCGGGAGCATCCATACGAAAAACGATGAGATTGAAATGCCGCTGATGCTGCACGCCACGATAACGCCCGTGAACGTCGGCACCATAGCCTCGGGAATGTGGCGGAGGTACGTGGCGACCGCCGCCTTTTCATCGTTTTTGAGGTGGTCGCCCGCCATCGTGTCCACCATGCCGCCGCAGATCGTCACGGTGGCGGGGCCCTGCATCAGGCCGATGAACATGCAGGCAAGCGACGTGTTGAGCCTCGGGTCGCGCATTAGTCCGTTCATCGCCCGCTGCGCATCCTCGAACCAATGGCGCAGGTCAAGCTCGTAGACGAGCACGGAGATCACATACATTGCAAGGTTCACTGACCAGACGTCCCAGCCCGTGAGCGTATGCATTACTGTCTGCCCCGTCGTGGCGAGCGGCAGGCGGAACATCACGATCATCAGGAGTGAACCAAAAATCATCGCAAGATAAAGGGGCAGGCGTTTGTTGAGCAGGGCGAGGATCACCACAAAGATGATCAGAACTTTGATAAGTGCCATGGTGCTGACTTCCTCTCTCCATTTCCCGCGCAAAGCAAGAAAAAGGCCGGGCGGCCACTTTTAGGGTACCGTCCGGCCAAAATGTTATTGCGTAGTGCCTTAGTGCTTCTCTCAGGCCTTCTGCTCTCTCGGCAGCAGGTGGATAGCGTGCTTCGGGCAATTGGGCGCGCAGATGGTGCAGCCCCAGCACTTGTCCACATCGTAGTGCACCTTGCGGTTTTCATCCTTGTAGAACGCGCCGAAGTTGCAAATCTTCGTGCACTTGCCGCAGTTGACGCACTCGTCCTCGTGCCAGTCGATCTTCCAGTTGGATTCGGGATAGACGAGACGGGAGCCGGCCTTATACCGTCCCTTCTACCGCCCGTACTACGTCGCGTTCTACGGCGAGATGAAGATGGGCAAAAAGGTGCGCTACATCGCCATCGAGGCCGACGGCTACAAGACCGACAGCTCCCTGTAAGAGAGCGAGCCCCACATTTCAAGAGGTACGATCCGATATGAACACTGTTACGCTTGGCGGCACCGCCACCATCAACGACCTCGTCAGTGTCGCGCGCTTTGGCGCGAAGGTCGCGTTTTCCAAAGAATATGAAGAGCGCGTCAACCACTGCCGCGCCCATGTCGACCGCTTCAGTCACGAGGGCAAGGCCATCTATGGTCTGACCACGGGCCTTGGTGACAACTGGAAGAAGTTCATCCCCGAAAAGGACCGCGAGACGATCCAGCGCAACAACATCTACGCCCACACCTGTGCCGTCGGCGAGCCCATCGCCGAGGAGTGCACGCGCGCGATGATGTTCGTCATGCTCTGCCACTTCGGCTCCGGCCACACGGGCATCCGTCTTGAAACGCTCGCGCTGATCCGCGACATGCTCAACGCGGGCATCAGCCCCGTCGTCCCCAGCCACGGCTCTGTCGGCTATCTGACGCTCGAGGGCCACATCGGCATGGTGATGATCGGCGAGGGCAAGGCCACCTATCAGGGCGAAACGCTTGACGGCGCAGAGGCGCTCAAGCGCGCGGGACTCAAGCCCGTCGTGCTTTCTTCCAAAGAAGGCCTTATCCTGCTCTCCGGCACCACGTCCGTCACCGCGTTCGCGTCGCTTGCGATCTATGACGCGCAGACGACGCTCGCTATCGAGCTCAACTCGTCTGTCGACAACCCGCTCATCTTCGATGAAGAGGACGGCGGTGCGGTCGCGCTGATGGGCTGCAACGCCGACGGCACCTATGCCGGTATGGCGTCCGACAGCCTCTGCATCGCGATCACGGATCTGTGCAAAATGAGCAACAGCCGCATCGACCGCCTGCTCAACAGCTTGGTGAGCGAGCTGCCGGCGTTCCTCAACAAGAACGCCGACTTCAACAACGGTCTCATGATGATCCAGTACGCCTCCGCGGGTCTTCAGGGCGAGCTGCGTATCCTCGCGCACCCCGCCGTGGTCGACAATCTGACCACCTGCGCCAACCAGGAGGACCATGTCAACATGGGCTACAACGCCGCCAAGAAGGCCTATGACTCGATGCACCTCGCCAAGTATATCCTCGCCGCCGAGCTCATCTGCGACGGTCAGGCGCTCGACTGCTACGAGGATAAGCGCTGTGCCAAGGGCACGCAGGCTATCTACGACCTGCTCCGCAGCAAGGTGCCCGAGATGGACAACGACATGCCCCTCACGCCATATCTCGAGGCCGTCGCCCAGCAGATCATCGACGGCGCGTATATCCGAATCGTGGAAGCAAGCGTCGGCGCGCTGAAGTTCTAAAGGAGAATGCCATGATCGAGCACGAACACGTCCATGAGCACAGCCACGGGCACCCCCATGTGCACGGGCATGTCCATGACCCCGAGCAGACGAAAAAGATCAGCAACCGCCTTGCGCGCGCCATCGGGCACCTCGAATCCATCAAAAAGATGGTGGAGGACGACCGTAACTGCTCCGAGGTGCTGATCCAGCTCGCCGCGGTGGAGTCCGCCATCCGCTCGACCAGCCGCCAGATTTTGCGCAACCACATGGAGACCTGCGTCACCGCCGCCATCCAGCAAAATGACGAGGAGACGCTCTCCGAGCTTTACCGCGCGATCGACGAGCTTCTAAAATGACAAGTGAAAAAACGTCCGGCTGAATATCAGCCGGACGTTTTTTATTGGAATGTTCTTCCTTTTGCATAGCGGGCAAAAATGCGCGCAAACTAAGCGCGGCAAACGCCAAAACAATTTTTTGGGAGGACAAATCCATGACCGATCATACCAATAACGGCTGCTCCTGCACGCCCAACACCTCTATTCGCTGCGCCGTGACCAACTGCGCCAACCACTGTAAGGACGCCCAGTACTGCGGTCTGAACGCCATCCAGGTCGGTACGCACGAGGCCAACCCCACCATGGACCAGTGCACCGACTGCCAGAGCTTCAAGAAGCAGTAATTTTTGCAGCCGCCCCTCAGGCGGCCGCTACATAGCATCAAAAAGGCGGTGACAGCATGACGGAAAAGGGTAAATACCGCGTCTGCGGCGCGCTCGCAGGCACGGTGAACGGCTTATTCGGCGGGGGCGGCGGCATCCCGCTCGCGTTTTTGCTGCGCTCGTGGGCAAAGCTCTCCGACAAGACGGCGCTTGCGACCTGCGTGGCTGTCATCTTCCCGTTCTGCCTTGTGTCGGTACTCGTGTACGCGTTCCGCGGCGCGCTGCCGCTCGGAGAGGCGCTCCCCTACCTTGTCGGCGGGCTTGCAGGCGGATGGATCGGCGGCAGGCTCTTCAAGGACGTGCCGAACACATGGCTCAAGCGCATTTTCGCGCTGTTTCTGCTCTATGGCGCGGTGAGGTACCTTCTGTGACAGACTGGCTCTTTCCCGCGCTCTGCGGGCTTTTGACGGGAATCCTCTCGTCCTGGGGCGTCGGCGGCGGGACACTGCTTCTTTTATGCATGACGCTCTTTTTCGGCGTGGAGCAGCGCACAGCGCAGGCCATCAACCTGCTCTATTTTCTGCCAACCGCGGGCATCTCGCTCTTCGCGCATCGCAAAAACGGCTATCTCGACAAAGCCGTCCTGTGCGCGGCCATCCCGACCGGCACGCTCTGTGCGCTCGCCGCCGCGTTTTTGACGACAATGGTCGACAGCAGCGTCTTCCGCAAGCCGTTCGGGCTGTTCCTGCTCTACGCGGGGCTGTCGATCCTCTTTGAAAAGAAGAAAAACAGAAAAAAAGAAACGCCGTGACTTTCGTCATGGCGTTTTCGATTCTATTTAGATGCGCAGCGCCGTTTCCAGCGCGATATAGAGCTTGCCGAGGTCGTGGTTCGCGCCGCGAAGATTGGCGACATCGTAGCCGCTCTCCTCCAGCACATCCCCCGCCTCGAGGAAGTTATAGAGCGATAAGCCGTAAAAACTGCACACCGCCTGCACACCGGCGAGCTCCATCTCCACGGCGAGACAGCCCTCGCTTCTTCGCTGCGCGACGAGGCCCGCGGTCTCGCGGATCATGGCGTCCGTCGTCCAAACCCGCCCCGTCACGTGCGGGACGCCCAGCTCGGTAAAGATGGCCGAGAGCTTCCGCGCGTTCTCGACCGTGATGTAGTCGGACGGCGCAGCGAAATAGTATGAGCAGCCCTCGCCGCGGTAACTCTCCGTCGGGACGATGAATTTGCCCCTCGTCGCCTCCCGATTCAAGCTCCCGCAGGAACCGAACATCACGAACTTCGACGCACCGACGATCCAGCTCGCCTCATAGCACTCCGATGCGGCAATCGCCGAGCCGATGCCCGAGAGGTAAAACGCGATGTCCTTTCCCTTGTAATTCATGCGGTAAATGGGGATATTCCCGTTGCACGCACCGATCAGGCCGATCTTTTCACTGGGAAAGGTGTCCAGCAGATGCTGATAGATCTTCTGCGAAAACAGGATCAGGCACGTTTCGACAAGGTGCTTCTGCTCGCCGTAAAAGTCCCGCAGGCTGATGACGGGTTCCGTCTTATCGTCAAAGCAGTCGGTGATCATCTTTTCAGCGCTGGTCCGTCAGTTTTTCGAGCGCGTCTTTTGCGGCCATCTGCTCGGCTTCCTTCTTGCTGCGGCCCGCGCCCTTGCCCACAGCGCCGCCGTTGAGCAGCACTTCAAAATAGAACGTCTTGTCATGGTCGGGGCCGCTCTCACCAAACAGGCGGTAGGAAAGCGTCTGGTTCGGCGTGCGCTGCACGAATTCCTGTAAAATGGTCTTATAGTCGCGGCGCTTTTCCTCGGCGACCTCCTCGCGCTCGGTATCGAGCAACACTCGGTGGATGAGCGCGCTGGCCGCGCTGATGCCGCCGTCAAGATACACCGCGGCAAACACCGCCTCGGTCGCGTCGGCCAGGATAGACGGACGCGTGCGGCCGCCGCAGCTCTCCTCGCCGTTGCCGAGCTTTAAGTATTTTCCAAGTTCCAGGCGCTGCGCGACCTCGTGCAGACTGTCCTCGCACACGAGCAGCGCGCGGATGCGCGTCAGCTCCCCCTCCGGCGCGGTAGGATGCTTGGCAAACAGATACTCCGCCGTCACAAAGCCGAGCACGCTGTCACCCAGGAATTCCAGGCGCTCGTTGCTGAAAAAGTTTGCGCCGCGGTGCTCGTTGGCATACGAGCTGTGGCGCAGCGCCTCTTCGAGCAGCGCCAGATTTTTGAAATGATATTGCAGCTTTTCTTCCAAGGCCTGCATGGTTTTTCCTCCTGATAAAAGGACGCCCCGCGCAAAGCGGGGCGGCTTTTTTCTTCTTAACCGAGCTTCGTGCTCAGGTAGCGCACGCAGTCGCCCACCGTCTTGAGCGAGGTGAGCTCCTCCTCGGGGATCTCATCGAGCTCAAACTCTTCCTCCATGGCCATCACCAGTTCGACAAGATCCACGGAGTCGGCGCCAAGATCTTCCTCAAAAGAGCTGTCCATCGTGACCTCATCGGGGTCGAGCGCGAACTGCTCGACGATCAGCTTCTGCATCGTTTTGAAAATTTCTTCGGGGCTCATAAGTCTTATACTTCCTCTCACGGTTTTGGTTCTTCCAAATGATACGGCAAAGGCACTGTACTGTCAATACCCATTTTGCCGCTTTTTGGCATTCGCGTTATTCTGCCTTCTGTTCAATACGCATCTTGTCGATATTTTGCGCGATGTCGTCGATGATACCGCTGCGCGCGACCTCCATCGCCTGACGGACCGCATTGCAGATACCGACCTCACTCGCGCTACCGTGCGCCTTGACGACCGGCTTCGAGATGCCGAGCAGCGCCGTACCGCCGACCTCGTTCGCGTCGAGCATTTTCTTGAAATCGCCGAGCTGTCCCTTGAGCAGCAGCGCCGCCAGCTTCGTGCCGGTGCTGTGCATCAGCATATCCTTCAATTTGATGGAAAGAAGCTTGCCCGTGCCCTCGATGCTCTTGAGCATGATGTTGCCGCTGTAGCCGTCGGCGACGATGACGTCGCACTCACCGAGCATCGCTTCCTTGGCCTCAATGTTGCCGGTGAAATTGAGATGCCCCGCCTCGCCCGCTTCCTTGAGCTTCTGATACGTTTCGCGGCGCAGCGTGTCGCCCTTGCTCTCCTCCGCGCCGATGTTCAAAAGGCCAACGCGCGGATTTTCGACGCCGAGCACTTTCTGCGCGTAGTAGCTGCCAAGATACGCAAATTGCAGCAGGTATTCGACCGTGCACTCGGCGTTCGCGCCGCAGTCGATGAGTACCGCCTTGCCCTTGGCCGTCGGGATGGTCGGCGCGAGCGCCGCGCGGCGCAGGCCGCGGATGCGCTTGACGAGAAGCGTCGCGCCCGCGAGGAGCGCGCCCGTGCTGCCCGCGCTGACAAAGCCGTCCGCGTCGCCCGCGTGCAGCATATTGAGCCCCACGGTGAGGGACGAATCCTTCTTGTGCTTAAAGGCCGTCGCCGGATCGTCGCAGATCTCGACCACCTCGGTCGCGTTGGCGATCTCCATGCCCTTGGGGAGCTCCTTGCAGCCGCACTGCTGCAGGGCCTTCAAGATCTCTTCCGTTTTTCCGGTCAGGACGATGTCCACGCCGTACTTCTCCTGCGCCATCAGCGCGCCCTTGACGGGCGCGAGCGGGGCGAAATCGCCGCCCATGGCGTCGACGATGATCTTCACGGGGTCACTCTCCTTTCCTGTCACTCAGCACGTCCTCGCGCATCGCGTCGATCTTTTCAAGCGAGCGCGCGGCGAGCTGCGCATTTTTCACGCGCTTGCCGCCCTTGATGCGGTAGCCCAGCGGCGGCATGATACCAAAGTTCACGTTCATCGGCTGAAAGTCCGAGACCGTCGTATCGCTGATGTAAAGCCCCAGCGCCCCGATGGCCGTCTCGCGTGGGAAATCGACGGGCGGTTTGCCTTCGAGTCTTCTTGCCATCTCGATGCCCGCCAGAAAGCCCGAAGCCGCGGACTCGATATAGCCCTCCACGCCGGTCATCTGCCCGGCAAAGGCGATGCGGTCATCCGCGATCAGGCGATAGTAGCGGTCCAGCATCCCCGGCGAGCGGAGATAGGTGTTGCGGTGCATCACGCCGTAGCGCACAAACTCCGCATCATGCAGCGCGGGGATCATCGAAAACACGCGCTTCTGCTCGGGAAAGCGCAGATGCGTCTGGAAGCCGACAAGGTTATAGACGCTGCCCTGCGCGTTGTCGCGCCGCAGCTGGACGACGGCATAGGGTTCCTGCCCCGTCTTCGGGTCTCGCAGACCGCGCGGCTTGAGGGGGCCGTAGCAGAGCGTATCGTGTCCGCGGCGCGCCATGACCTCGACGGGCATGCAGCCCTCGAAGACGTTTTTATCCTCAAAGCCGTGTACGCTCGCTTCCTCGGCGGTCGTGAGCGCCTGCCAGAAGGCATCGTACTCCTCCTCCGTCATCGGGCAGTTGATGTAGTCCGCCGTCCCCTTGTCGTAGCGCGAGGCGAAAAACGCCGAATCCATGTCGACGCTCTCAAACGTCACGAGCGGCGCGGCGGCATCAAAAAAGTTCAGCGTGTGCCCGTCGCCGATCTTTTCGGCGATGGCGGCGGCAAGCGCGTCGCTCGTCAAGGGGCCCGAGGCGATGATGACGTTCCCCTCGGGGATGGCCGTCACCTCGCCGGGGACAACCGTGATATTGGGATGCGAACGGATCTTCTCTGTCACGAGCTTTGAAAAGCCGTAGCGGTCGACCGCCAGCGCGCCGCCCGCCTCCACGCGCGTCGCGTCCGCGCAGGCAAGGATCAGCGAATCGAGGCGGCGCAGCTCCTCTTTGAGAAGGCCGACCGCGTTTTCGATCTGGTCCGAGCGCAGCGAATTCGAGCAGCAAAGCTCGGCAAAATCCGCCGTGTGGTGCGCGGGGGTGGTCTTTTCGGGTTTCATTTCATGCAGCGTCACGGCGATGCCGCGCTGCGCGAGCTGCCAGGCAGCCTCGCAGCCGGCAAGGCCGGCGCCGATCACAGTTACTTGCATCAGTTCTCTTCTTTCTCCGCGGTCTTTTTGGCCGCGGACTTGGCGGTCGTCTTCTTAGCAGCCGCCTTTTTCGTGGTCGCGGTCTTCTTTGCCGCCGTCTTTTTTGCGGGCTTTTCTGCACCATCCTCGGCTGCGGCCTTCTTTGTCGTTTTCTTCGCTGCGGCGGTCTTCGTCGCGGTCTTCTTGGTGCTCGCCGCTTTTATGCTCGTTTTCTTTGCGGTGGTGCTCTTCTTAGCCGTCGTCTTCCTGGCGGCGGTCTTCTTTGCCGCGGTCTCCGCCGCATCGGCGGCTTCGGCGCTCTCCGCGCCCTCTTCCGCGGTCTCGGTGGTCTTCTTTTTCACATAGCCGCGCTGGTCTTCCGGCACAAAGCGCGAACACGCGGGGTTGATGCAGTACGGGCGCTTAAAGCCCTTGCCCGCCTTTTTGAACATCGTCTGGCCGCACTCGGGGCAGTCGTCCTTCGTCGGCACATCCCAAGTCATGAAGTCGCACTTCTTCTCGGGATCGCTGCTGGTGGAGAATTCGCAGGCATAGTACGTGTACTGCTTGTTCGTCTTCTTGCTCACGCCGGTGCGCTTCATCATGCGCCCGCCGCACTTGGGGCAGCGGCCCGGCATTTCGATGACAAGGGGCTTGGTGAACGTGCACTCAGGGTAGCCCGGGCAGGCCAGGAAGCGGCCAAAACGCCCGCTCTTGATGACCATGTTGCGGCCGCAGACGTCGCACTTCTCCTCGCTGACCTCATCGGGGACCTTGAGTCTCACGCCCTCAAGCGCCTTCTCGGCGTTTTCAAGGTCGCGCTCAAAGCCGCCGTAAAAGTCGCGGATGACGTCCTTCCACGCGGTCTTGCCCTCCTCGACGGTATCGAGCTTTTCCTCCATGCGGGCGGTGAACTTCATGTCCACAATGTCGGGGAAGCGCTCTTCCATCAGGCCCGTCACCACCTCGCCGAGCGGCGTGGGACGCAGGTATTTTCCGTCCTTGATGACGTATTCGCGGTCTAAGATCGTCGAGACCGTCGGCGCGTAGGTCGACGGGCGGCCGATGCCGTTCTGCTCCATCGCGCGGATGAGCGTCGCGTCCGTGTAGCGCGCGGGCGGCTGAGTGAAGTGCTGGAGCGGCGTATATGCCTCGAGCGTCAGGCCCTGCCCCTCGACAAGCGGCGGCAGCGTGCCCTCCTTTTCCTCCTTGCTGTCGTCATCGCGGGATTCCTCGTAAACGGCGGTGTAGCCGGAGAATTTCAGGTTGCTGGCGCTCGCGTGGAACTCGTGTCCGCCCGCCATGATCTGCGCGCTCACGCTGTCATACACGGCGTTCGCCATCTGGGAGGCCAAAAAGCGGCTCCAGATCAGGCGGTACAGACGATATTGCTCGCCCGTCAGATCGCCCTTGATCTGCTCGGGCGTCAGGTTGACGTTCGAGGGACGGATGGCCTCGTGCGCGTCCTGCGCGCCGGCCTTGGCCTTGTAGTGGCGGGCGGTCTTGGGATAGTAGCTCTGCCCGTAGCGTCCTAAAATAAACGTCTTCGCTGCGGCGATGGCCTCTTCGGAGATGCGCAGCGAGTCGGTACGCATGTAGGTGATGAGACCCACCGTGCCCTCGCCCGTGATGTCCACGCCCTCATAGAGCTGCTGGGCGATGGCCATGGTGCGGCGCGGCGTCATGTTGAGCTTGCGCGAGGCCTCCTGCTGTAAGGTGGAAGTGGTGAACGGCAGCGACGGGGAGCGCTGCTTGTCCGTGCGCTTGATGTTCGTCACAGTAAAGGACTTGTCGCCGATGTCGGCAATGATGCCGTCCACCTGCTCGCCGGAGGCCGGCTCGACCTTTTTACCGTCCTTGCCGTAATAGTGCGCCTCAAAGGTCTTGTGCGTCGCCTCGTCGGTGAGGTCGGCGTCAAGCGTCCAGTATTCCTGCGCCTCGAAGGCCTGAATTTCCTTTTCGCGGTCGTCGACCATGCGCACAGCGACGGACTGCACGCGGCCCGCGGAGAGGCCGCGGCGGACCTTCTTCCACAGAAGCGGGCTCAGCTGATAGCCCACGATGCGGTCGAGCACGCGGCGCGCCTGCTGCGCGTCGACCAGGTCCTGGTCGATGGCGCGCGGCTCCTTGATGCTCTCGGAGACGACCTTTTTCGTGATCTCGTTGAAGGTCACGCGCTTGGCCTTTTCATCGTCCAGATTCAAAAGCGCTTTTAAGTGCCACGAGATGGCTTCGCCCTCGCGGTCCGGGTCCGTTGCAAGATACACGGTGTCGCTGCTCTTGGCGGCCTTTTTGAGCTCGCTGATGAGCTCCTCTTTTCCGCGGATGGGCTGATAGACAGGCTCGAAGTCGTGCTCGATATCAACGCCCAGCTTGCTTTTCGGCAGGTCGCGCAAATGGCCCATGCTGGCCTTGACCTCGTAGTCTTTGCCGAGATATTTTCCAATGGTTTTCGCCTTTGCCGGAGACTCGACGATCACCAGATGCTTTTTTGCCATGAATGTTATTCCTCCAGTAGTGTGACGGTCAAAGAAAAATGCTTGCCGCTGCCCTGCTCGACGTAGCCCTCAAGCTCCATCATCGTCAGCGCGGAAAGAACACGGCGCGTGGGGATCTGCGTCTTTTCGATCAGATCGTCCACCTGCAGCGCGCCGTCTTTCAGCGTGCGCAGAATGGCGATCTGGTCGTCGGTCAGCCCCGCGTCGTTGGTTTTCAAATTCAGTGTCGGCAGCGACAGTATTTCCTCCGCCGCGGCCTGCTTGGTGCGCGCTTGCTCCTCGCGCGCCTGATAGCCGAGCGTACGCGGAAGCTCCACGCGCTCGCCGAGTATTTTATGCGGATAGATGGCCTCGTACTCGCGCAGCACATCCCAGCTGTCGGTGATGAGGCCCGCCGCGCCGTCCGCGATCAAACGGTTGCAGCCGCGGCTGAGTGGCGCGTCGATCGGACCGGGAACGGCGAAAACATCGCGTCCCTGCTCAAGCGCGGTATTCGCCGTGATGAGCGCGCCGCTCTTTTCCGGCGCTTCAACCACGATGGTCGCGAGGCTCAAGCCGCTGATGATGCGGTTTCGCACGGGAAAATGCCACGCCTCGGCCGCCGTCCCGGGCGGATACTCGCTGATGAGCGCGCCCGAGGCCGCGATATCGCGGTACAGCCATTCATTCTCCGCGGGATAGACAATGTCCAGCCCGTTGCCGAGCACGGCGATGGTCTTTCCGCCCGCGCGCAGCGCGCCGCGGTGAGATGCGCTGTCCACGCCCGCCGCCGCGCCGGAGATCACGACCGCGCCCTGCTTGCACAGGCCGTAGGCGATCTTCTCCGCCGCTTCGATGCCGTAGGGCGAGGCCTTGCGCGTGCCGACCATGGCGACAGCGACCTCCTCGTCGATAACGGGGAGCTGGCCTTTGACATAAAGCAGGCACGGCGGCTCAAAGATATTGCGCAGGCGCATCGGATAGTCCGCGTCCTGCATCGTGAGAAGCCGCAGCCCCAGCCGCGAACACGCGCCGAGGATACGGTCGGCGTTTTCCAACGATTTTTCCGCGAGCAGTGCGATCTGCCGCGGCTCGATGCCCTCGACGAGGCGGTACTCGTCCTCGTCGGCATAGTAGACGTTCTCCGGCGTGCCGAAATAGTCGAGCAGCAGAAGCTTTGAGCGGTTTGTCAGTCCCTTGACCTCCGAGAGCCACACCCAGTATTTAAGGCCCGCCATGAAGAGCACCTCCTTGTTTGTTTCAGCGATACATCTCCCACAGAACGACCGTCGCCGCGATGGCCGCGTTGAGCGACTCACAGCGCGGGCTCATGGGAATTTTGAGCGTTTTGGCGCACTCATCCAGCATTTGCTGCGACAGTCCGCGCCCCTCGCTGCCGATGGCGACAGCGGCTTTGGACAGGTTCGCGTCAGACAGCGGCACGGTGTCCTCGCGCAGTGCCGTGCCGTAGAGCGGGACGCCGCTTTTACTGAGCAGCGCGAAAAGCTCCTCCGGCGTGACGCTGTACGCCTCGCGGCGGAAGATCGCGCCCATCGTGGCGCGCGCCGTCTTGGGATTGAAGAGGTCGGCGCAGGCGTTGACTAAGAACACGCCGTCGCACTCAAACGCGTCCGCCGTGCGCAGGATGGTCCCCACGTTCCCGGGGTCCTGCACGCCGTCCAGCACGAGATAGTGCTTACCCGCAAGCGTTTCGGGCAGCTTCGTCTCGGGAAGCGCGACCGTAAACAGTGCGCCCTGCGGCGTCTCCATCGGGCTCACCGAGCGCATCAGGTCTCCGCTCACGCACACGGCGCGCACGGTATCGGGAAGCGTTGGAATCTCCACACCGTCAGAGAACACCGCCGTTTGGACCGGCGCGCCCCACTTGAGCGCTTCGTCCAAGAGCTTTGTCCCGTCGCAGAGATATTCGCCGCTCTTTTTGCGGTAAGACCGGGAGGAAGCGAGCTTGCGCAGGTGCGTCATCAGCGGATTCTGCCGGCTCGTGATGGTTTCCACGTTCATTTTTCCTCTTCCCTCCCAGTTTCTTATTTAATATGTATCACACTATATTATCAACTGCCGCCCTTTGTCAAGCAAAAGAATCTTTTGCACCGTTTCACTTTTGCGCGGATCGGTGCGCCGCGGCTTTACAGTTCGCCCTCTTTTGTGGTACACTGAGTGTGAAATATCATGCAGCATGACTGCAAGGAGGTACCCCAAAATGGAATCTGCCAAATCGCGTTTTCTGCGCTATGTGACCTATTACACCACCTCGGATGAATTCACCGGCACCTCGCCCTCTACGGAGCGGCAGAAGGACCTCGGCCGCGCGCTGATGCAGGAGCTTGAAGCGCTGAAGCTCGAGGACGTCCACATGGACGACTGCGGCAATGTGCTTGCAACGCTCCCCGCGAGCGAGGGCGTGGACGCGCCCGTCATCGCGCTCATCGCGCACATGGACACCGCTCCCGACGCTTCGGGCGAAAACGTCAAGCCCCGCCTCGTGCGCTACGAGGGCGGCGAGCTGAAGCTCAACGACACTGTCTCCCTCACCGAGGCGCTCTGCCCCGGCCTTGAAAGCCATGTGGGCGAAGAGCTCATCGTCACCGACGGCACCACGC
>ENA-OPDH01001518-OPDH01001518.1-human-gut-metagenome-genome-assembly--contig:-NODE-1518-length-16691-cov-3.643424_pt1 | contig 16691 bp, 17 predicted proteins | sample MGYA00241260_ERZ501500 | MGnify/ENA primary metagenome ERZ501500 (study PRJEB25962, sample SAMEA2042519) | human gut metagenome | biome: human gut; feature: human-associated habitat; material: faeces...
GCAAACATTGACGGCAGGGGATACGCTGCGACATCTGCCTTCCGCCATTCTTTCTACCGCACGCCTCTGTTATTGAAATGACCTACCGCAAACTTCAGGAACTGCCCTCTCAGTCTCTGCCCAGAGAAAAATTGCTCCGCCAAGGAAGGCACAGCCTCAGCAACGCGGAACTGCTTGCTATCTTTCTCCGAATGGGGATCAAGGGGAAAAATGTGTTGGACATGTCCTCGGATCTGATTCAGTCTGCTGGCTCTCTAGATGCCCTAGCTCATATGGAAGCTGCTGAAATAGCGAACATTTGCAAGGGAATAGGCATGGCGAAAGCCGCTACGCTGAGCGCTGCCTTTGAACTGGGAGCGAGGGCTCTCCGTGAAACTCTGTCACGTCAACCCATTCAAACACCGGAAGATGTCTATGATTATCTGACTACAGCCATGCGCTGGAAGGAAAAGGAGACGGTGCTCGTTCTGCTGCTGGATACCAAGTGCCGCCTCATCAAACCCGTGGAAATATCCAGCGGGACCTTGAACGAATCCATTGCTCATCCACGTGACATATTACGCCCCACTGTCATTCATAACGCCTATGGCTTCATCCTTGCCCACAATCATCCCAGTGGAAATCCAGCCCCCAGCCGTACGGACGACCTCCTGACCGAACGCGTGCGGGAATGCTCCAAATTATTAGGCGTTCGTTTTCTGGATCATGTAATCATTGGTAAACCGACCGAAACAACCAACAAAAATTATTATAGTTACAACCATCCTGGCGGAGACCGCCTTAAAGACCCCGGTCAAGAACGCACCCTCTATCACTGAACAGCCGCCTATCTGAATTCCCGCCTGTTCCCTTCCTATCGAAAATAAGAGCCTCGTCTTCCGACGGGGCTCTTACTGAAAAACTGGCGGAGAGAGTGGGTGTTAAGTATTTTTTTGTGAGTAATTTACTTCAATCTGTAATACTTCTGTAATGCCTGTATGACAGAGACAAGAGGCCGAATTGGAGATTCTGCAACTGAATTGACACTCGGCAACTTGCAAATGTGCGGTTTCTGTCCCCTGATGGAAGCATGCCAAGTAATTACACTTTACCCATCTCCGATCTTTATCAGGAGACTTACGATAACCAGTGGCAGGAGCAGGTTCAGCAGGCAACGTCCCGCCTGGAACGTTTCTGCGTGATCAAGTCCGGCTTGACGGGCAAGCTTCAGGAGTTCAGCTTTGTCGGCTCCACGGAGTTGAATGAGAAGCAGGGCCGGATGCAGGATATTGTTTTGGACGAGCTTGATTATTTCAAGCGCCGGATGCTTCCGGTGAGTTTTTCAAAGCATTTGGGCTATGATGAGGATGACGATATTTTCCTGCACGGCCTGGATGCTCCCGTGACGCAGACGATTAACGCGCTGAAGTACGCGGCCGCCCGCAAGATGGACGATGTTTTGTTCGGACTGAAGAAGCAGGGAGGTTCGTATGTGCCGTCCAAGGGCGGTATTTTCGGCACGGCGTTTGCCGGGAATGACGGCATGGAACAGCTGGAACTGCTGGAGGATAATGTGGTGGCGGCCGATTATACCGGCGGCACGGCCAAGGATTGCCCGCTGACGATTGAGAAGCTGAACCGGGGCATTACGCTGCTGCAGGAGAACGGCATACTGGATGATGCTTCCAATGCCTACGGCGACCAGGTGTGCTGCGCGATTACTCCCCGCATGCGCGAGGCTCTGATCAATGACGAGCGTCTGCAGAAGGCGGATTTCGGTTTTTCCTCCCTGCGCAAGACGAACGGCACCCTGGATCCCATCATGGGCATTCAGTTTATCATTGCTCCCAATTTGCCGCTTGACGAGGACGGGAATATCATCTGCCCGATGTGGATGAAGAATTCCCTGTATTTCGGCTCCTGGAAGCAGAATAAGGTGACGGTGGAGAAGCGCACCGATAAGGAGGACACGATCCAGATCGGCCTGAAGACGATTATGGGAGCCACCCGTATGCGCGAAGAGGCGTTTGTGCAGATTAAGTGCAAGCAGCTTTCTTAATTAGGATAACAATACATTTTATTTTATCTATTCCTGCAAGTTCACACGCTCTTTTTCTTCTATGTCCAGAAATCATTTGATAATTTCCTTCTCCTCGTTTTCTTACTATAACAGGTAATAAAACTCCATGTTCTTTTACACTTTTAACCATTTCTTCCATTTTATCATCATCTATAACTCTAAAAGGGTGGTTTGGAAATTCTCCTATTTTATATAGTTCTATTTCCTTTACCTCATCAACAACTGGATTATCTCTTTGTTCTTGACTTGTGAATAAATCATCTAACTTTGGAAGTACCATCTTTTTGTCTTGTTCTTTCATTTTCTAATACCTCCTTTGCTAAATTATTGTATGCGTTTGCAACAGGACTATTTTTATCAAACTCAAATATACTCTTTCCTGTTGATGTTGATTTTGCTGTATTTATTGCTTTGGGTATTTCAGCACCATATATTTTCACATATTGTCCATAATTGTCGATTAAAGTATCTCTTACATCTTTTGATAAATTTGTTCTTTTATCTACTAATGTAAGTAATACTCCACCTATTTTCAAATTAGGATTTATTTGCTTCTGTACTCTCGTAACTGTCTTTAATAAATGTCCCATTCCTTTTGCAGCTAGATATTCTCCCTGTACTGGAATTATTATCTTATCACTACAAGCAAGTGCATTTATTGTTATCATTCCAAGAGATGGCATACAATCTATCAATACATAATCATAGTTATCTTTAATACCTCTTATAGAATTTTTAAGCGTGAACTCTCTGCTCATTGCATTAACTAATGAAAACTCTATTGCTGATAAATCTAAATTTGCAGGAATTAAATCTACTCCTTCTTTATGATGAAGAATAGCATTTTCTGCATTTATTTCATTATCACATATAGTATCAGACATTAATGTTCCAATAGTATTCTGCAATTCATCTTGATTATAGTAACCCATACAAGTAGTTAAATCTCCGTTGTGGATCTGCATCAATTAGTAATACTCTTTTTCCTTGTTTACTAAGTGCAACTCCTAAACTAAATGTAGTTGTTGTTTTTCCAACTCCACCTTTTTGATTTGCTATTGCAATTATCTGACACTTTCCCATTCTTGCTCCTTTCCTCAAAAAAAGAGCTAACTCCTAAAAGCTAACTCTTGTCTTGAATATTTATTCCTCTGTTATTTCTCTATCATCTTGTAAATGAGTAGAAACATATATAAACTCCTCATCATCTGCTAATTTACCAAATAAATTGTTAAGTCCTGCAATAAAAGGTTTTATATCTTCTTGAACATTATAACTATATGAATAATTCAAATAGTATTCATTTAAATTATCATATAAAGGTACAATATTTACTAATCCTGGTCTTATCTTTTTTCTTAATATTACCCAATTAGGTATATCGTCTTTTATAATATTAACAATTTTATCTTCAGAAATTAACATTCTCATAATTCCATTCATTATATCTGAAAAGTCTTTTTCTTCATCACAAAATATTTTATTCATCATAGCACTCATTGACCTTACAAAATCTGATAAGTAATCATCTTTTATACAAGCAAAGCAATCAGTTTCTATTTCATCTAAATACCCTATTGCTGTTAAACACTCATAATAATTTGATGCCATAATATAATAAAATTGTTCAAATTCTTTCTTTAAGTTTCTTGAGTTCATCTTCTTTATATAAATACCTGTCTCCTTTCTTATAATCTCTTTAATCTTTTCTGTTTCTTTTTTAATTTTTTCATTATTTTTTGGTTTGTTGTTTTCATTTTTTTTCATTTTCTTTTTACTCCTTCCTTTTTGAAGGCAAAATAAAAAATCTAATATTTCTATTAGATTTCTTATATATGTTAGATATTATTTCAATAACTATAATATTTTATTTTTTCTTTAAATCTTTTGAATAATATATTAAATCAGTACAAGTTAATTCTCCATCTTTTATTTCTTCTTTATAATTATCTATAAAGAAATTTTTAATTGTTTTCTCATATTTATCAAATCCCTGCTTAACATAGAAAGGAATATTATTCTCTGTTGTTCCTACCAACATTCTGTCATATTTCTGTTTATAATTACCACATAATGATTTTAAAAGTGTTTTTGCATAACCTTTATTTCTAAAATTTTCTTTTGTAACTATGTTTTTTAATTCTAATGTTTTTCTATCAATGTGCAAAATAACTGCAATAGAAATTAACTCATCTTCTTTTTTTAATGCATATACATCAGAATCGTTCAAATACTTATGTATCATGTCTTTTGAAGGATCTGCCTCTAAAAGTAAATCAATATAATCTTCTTTATTTTCTATTTTTTTAACCTGCATTCTAGGTTCTTTTGGTATTTCGTAGCCATTGGTATTACTGGTTTGTATAGGATTGCGGTTATAATATCTCATCTCCTCTGAAAAAACACATCCACAATATTTTTGCATATAAAGTCCTAGCTCTCTTGCCTCTGTTTGTCCCTCTTTAAAGCCTGGTCTAAAATCTCTATATAAAAATGTTAATCCATATTTTTCAGCCATTTCTTCGCCAATTTTTTTTAATGCCTCATGATTTTGATATGGACTTATTAGTAAAGTAGTAGAAAAAGTATCATATCCATTTTCTTTTGCATATTTAGCAGTTTGTTCAAGACGAACTCTATAACAATATTTAACACATCTATTTTCTAAATCATCAACAACATTTTTGCAAAATTCTCTTAATCCATAATTTTCATCAAAAATAGCATTTATACCTATACTTTTTGTATATTCTTTTAAAGTGTCTCTTCTTGTTTTGTATTCTATATATGGATGTATATTAGGATTAAACCAATATACTACAGGTTCAATCCCTTCTCCCCTTAAACTTTTTATACAATATACACTACAAGGTGCACAACATGTATGTAATAATAATTTCATTATATTCCTCTTTTCTTTATTATTTTATTATATAGTCCATATTAAAATATGTCAATTAATTTTGTGAAATGTCTTTATTTTTCATTTTAAAAGTGATATTATAAAAACAAGTTAGTAATTTAACTAACTATTTTTAGACTTAAGGAGATTTTATTATGATACCAAGAGAAAAAAATCCTGATTATATAAATTCTTTTTTAGACTATTCTATTACAATATTAAACAAATCACCAAATTCTGTAAAAGAATATAATTATGATTTAACTAATTTTTTTAGATTCATTATGATTCGTTTTAATATGACAAATGAAGAAGATCCAGAAAAAATTGATATAACAAAATTTACAAAAGATGACTTAAGAAAAATAACCCTTGAAGATATACATTCATATATTTCACATTTAGCAATTGATAATAGAGCTAAAGCAACAACAAGAGCTAGAAAAATATCAACTTTAAGAATATTTTTTAAATATGCTACAGTTAAAGAAAAATTATTAGATGTTAACCCTGCTCAAAATCTTGAAACACCCAAACTTGAAAAAAGAATGCCAAAATATCTTTCATTAGAGCAAAGCCAAAAGCTATTAAAAGTTGCTGATAGCACAGACAATCGTAATTATAAAAGAGATTTTGCGATCACTACACTTTTCCTAAACTGTGGAATGAGATTATCAGAATTAGTCGGAATTAATATTCGTGATATTGATTTTGATGAAAATAAAATGACTGTTATAGGTAAAGGAAATAAAGAACGTGTAATTTACTTAAATAAATCTTGTATTAATGCAATTAATGACTATTTAGCTTCAAGACCTGCTCCATCTCTTATAAAACGTGATTTCAAAAATTCAGATAAAGCACTATTTCTTAGTGAACAAAAAAAGCGTATAAGTAATAGAACTGTTCAATTAATTATTACAAAAGAATTAGAAGCGGCTGGATTAGATACAAAAAAATTATCTGTTCACAAATTAAGACATACTGCAGCAACTCTAATGTATCAATATGGTAATGTTGATATTAGAGCTTTACAAGAATTGCTTGGACATGAGAGCATCGCAACTACTGAAATTTACACACACGTAAGTAATGAACAAGTTAGAGATGCAATTGAAAGAAACCCATTAAACCAATAATATTTGAAAGGAATTATTAATATGAATCCATTATTTAAAAATACTACAAAATATACTGAAAAAAGTTACCAACAATTTGTTAATTTTCATGGCACCAAGTTTAATTTCTCTTATAATTTTTCAACAATAATTATGCTTATTCTTATGATATATTGTATTATATACAGCATATCTCAAAAAACATTTTTACTTACTTTACTTTTTATAGCTATGATTGTTCTTTATGTTTTTATAAGAATTTACATACCTGCAAAAAAATATGTTCAAACAAAAACAAAATATGAAAATAAATCTTCATATTTTACATTTAATTTTTATAAATTTTATTTTGAAATAGACAAAACAAGAGTTTATTATTTTAAATTGCATAAGGTATTTGAAACAAAAGATTATTTTTACTTATATCTTGATGAAGATACCGCTTTTCTTGTAAGCAAATCTGGTTTTAAAATAGGGACACCTAAAGATTTTTCCGAATTTATAAAGAAAAAATGTATATTTAAATATAGTAAAGAAAAATAGATCATATATTCGACAAAATATTCCTTCTATTCATATTATATATAAATAATATGAAAGGAGGATTTTTATTGTGCAATTAGAAGGAAAAAGAATCGGCTTCGTATTCACAGGCTCATTCTGTACATTTAGAAAAACCATTAAAGAATTAAAGAAAATTGTAAAAGCGAAAGCAAAAGTAATTCCAATTATGTCAGAACATAGTTATACAATGGATACAAAATTCGGAAATGCTATTGATTTTATAAATGAAATAGAAGATATTACAAATGAAAAAATTCTACATACAATTCAAGATGTAGAACCATTAGGTCCAAAAGATATGCTTGATATTTTAGTTGTTGCACCTGCAAGTGGAAATACAATGGCAAAACTTGCAAATGATATAATTGATGGCACTGCAACAATGGCCGTTAAATCTCACTTAAGACGCGAAAGACCTGTTGTAATAGGAATTTCTACTAATAACGGTCTTTCTGGTGCTGGTGAGAATATTGGAAAATTATTAAATAGAAAACATTTCTATTTTGTTCCATTTAGGCAGGATAATCCTATTACAAAACCTCGTTCTCTTGTTTTTGATCCAACTTATTTATCAAAAACTATTGAATATGCTTTAGACAATGAACAAATTCAGCCTATTATTTTATAAGTAAAAAGAAGCGGTATTTAATACTGCTTCTTAAAACTATGTATTTTCATTCATCAACAAATATTTACCCTCATAAACTTGTTTTACACCATCTATCTTTTCAAAATCTTTAGGTTCTACAAATCTGCTTTTTTTATTAAATTTACAAATATGTGCCTTTTCTAATACATCTGCCACAAAGAAACTACAAACATATCTATTTTTGAAACGAACTGGGATTTTAAAAAATCTTAATACAATACCAATAAAATCATATTTATATAAATCAGAATGAATTTTCATATACTTAATTATTTTTTTCAAATTTCTATATTGTTTTTTGGTAACTTCTATTTCAAATATTCTACAAGTTGTTTCATTAAATTTATTAAAAAAATCACCATCTTTATTTTCAATAACAAATCCACTGTTTATTATTGAATTTAATTCTTTTCTACCAAAGCTATATATTTTATCACATTCTGAAGTTAATGATATTGCTATATGACTATATTTATAATGTGTAAAAAGTTTTATAAGTCTTGATGGCATTGTATGTGTGTGCATCTGTATAACATATATCTTATTGCTTTTCATTTGTTTATTCACCTCTTATAATACTATTTATCTTGTTACTTTTTATTACATCTTTTTAATTGTAACACAATAGACTATAATTGTCACTACATCATTTACAAAATATTAAAAATTAATTCAACTCTGAATAAATCACCATCTAATTTCAAATTAAATACACCTTTTTGAATCTCTGTTAAATTCTGTGCTATTGATATCCCAAGTCCACTTCCCTCAGTTGTTCTTGATTTATCACCTCTAACAAATCTTTGCATTAATTCTTCTGCAGATATATTAAGTTTTTCTTTTGATATATTTTTCATTTCTATATATACTTCATTTGATTTTTTTATTATATCAATATATACTCTTGAATTTTCTAAAGCATATTTTGAAATATTACTAAATAAATTTTCTACAATTCTATACATATATCTACTATCTGCTAATATATATATTTCACTTTCTTTTGCTTCTAATAATATTTCTAATTTTTTCGCCTCAAACTTATCTTCAAATTCACCAATTGCTTGATTTAATAATTCTACAATATTAATCTTCTCTATTTGTAGTTTTACATTTCCTGTAGAAACTTTTGAAGCTTCAACTAAATCTTCAATTAATTTTTTTAAACTTTGTGATTTTGAATCTAATATTTCTATATATTCATTAGCTTTTTCGTTTCTTATATCTTCCTTTTTTAATAAATCAACATAATTAATTATTGATGTTAATGGTGTTTTTATATCATGTGATACATTTGTTATTAATTCTGTTTTTAGCCTCTCACTTTTTATTCTATCTTGTATTGCTCTTTCAAATCCATTTGATATATCATTTATATAATCAACTGATTGATAAAATTCCGGTAAAAATTCTTTTCTTTCTAATGCATCATTATTATTTCCTTCATACATTTCTTTTAATTTTTCTTCTATTTTATCGTAATCTGCAATTGCTTTTAATAATCTAAAAATAAATATTACTACTATTACTGTTTCCAATACAGCTGTAAAAACTAAATCTTCGTGGAATATTAGTAAAATTATAATTACAAAAACAATAGCTATTACACAATCTAATATAAATTTCTTAGTTGTCTTATCAAAAAATTTAGATGTTCCTTTAAGTTCTTTAAAAAACTTTTCTAATTTTGAAAATATTTTTCCTAACTGTTTAAATATTTTTCCTATTATTGTACTTTTCCAAAATGTTTTTGCTTTTAATCTTCTTACAAATGTATCAAATATTATTGCAATTACAATATATATTGAAAAATATGCTGTTACTATTAAAGAAACTTCTAAAGATATATCAGAAGGAGTTGTCACACCAAAAGTCATAAGCATTATTATTGTAAAAATTGCCACACCTATTCCTAATATAATTTCTAATGGTATTTTATCAAAATCTGTTGTCGAAATACCTTCTACACCATTTTTATGCCCTATTGATATACTTAAATATAATAAAATTAAAATTGTCATCATTGTTGATATTGGAACTAATACATAAATAACTGTTTGATACGGTTTTAAAATCTCAATAAATTCATTTGACAATGCTTGATTAGAATTCTCTGCAAATTTTGGAGTGTACGATGTATAAATTTGAAAATCTTCTATATGTGCTGTTATATATTCTAAATCACTAGTAGTTGATTTTCCTACAATAACACCATCTTCAGATCCAGTTTCAAGTTGAAAAAATTCATCTGTTGGTCCAACTTCTACATTATTTCTTGTAAAATATTTATATGTAAATGATTCTTGATATTGTTTTGCTCTTTTCCTTAATATTGCTGAATTTGTTTCTACTTTTCCATTTACTATATTAAAAATTTTATTACCATCTACATTTGCTATATAATTTTTTATTGATTCTATTGTACTTACATCAGATGTTAATTCAACATTAGTAAGTGCTTTATTATTATATATTATCAAAAAATACATTCTTGGTGCATCATAATTAAATTCACCATTTGCCGAATAAAAAATATATGAATCTCCATCTTCAATATTTTTATATTCTGGATTTTTATATATCAATTTTCGTGCTATGTCTGATAATCTTGTCATATATAATGACATAAATGATTCTGATTCAAAATATTTTTCTTCATCATAATATGTGGCATCTTTTACTTGAATATAAAATATTGATATTATTAATATTCCAACAAAGATTGGTAACATTATATAACTAAATAATTTTAGTATTCTACTGTTTCTCATTTTATTTTTTTCTCCTTATTAAAGGTTTTCTACTTTATATCCAACTCCCCATATTACTTTTAAATATTTAGGCTCTTTTGGATTTACTTCAATTTTTTCTCTTATATGTCTAATGTGTACTGCAATAATGTTTTCTGCCGCAAAACTTTCTTCTTCCCATATATTTGTATATATTTCGTCTATTGAATATACTTTTCCTTTGTTTTGCGTTAAAAATTTCAAAATATTATATTCTGTTGGTGTAAGTTTCACTTCTTTTCCATCCACAACAACTTTTTTTAATTCATCATCAATTGTTAAATTTCCTGCTTTTATTAGTCCTGCTTTTTCTGATAAAACATTGTTTTTTGAACATCTTCTTATAATTGCATTTACTCTTGCAATTAATTCTTCTGGATTAAATGGTTTTGTTATATAATCATCTGCTCCTATATTTAATCCATTTATTTTATCTATATCTTCTGATTTTGCTGACAATAATATTACTGGTATATCTTTGTTTTTTCTTATCTCTTCTAGTGTTTCTATTCCATCTTTTTTTGGCATCATTATATCCATTATTATTAAATTAATTACATTATCATTTATTTGTTTTAAAGCTTCTTCTCCATCATAAGCTTTATAAATAAAATAATTTTCTTTTTCTAAATATATTTCTATTGCTTTTACTATTTCTTTATCGTCGTCTACTACTAGTATGTTATACATAAAATTTTCTCCTTTATAACTTTTTCTTCATTATTATACCATGTTTTGAGCTATTTCGGAATATCTGTTTTATTAATTTTTTATTAAAAAGAAAACAACCATTAAATTATGGTTGCTCTCTATTCTTATATTTATTCCACATCATGTCTTGCTAAAATTCTAGCAGGCCTTTTTCTTAGAATTTTAAATAATGGTAATAATCCAACTAATATATTAACTCCAAATATAATTAAAACACTTAAACCTATTGTTTGAAAATTAACAATAAACAATCTTGAGGCTGATTGAATTTTAGTAATTGATGCCAATATATATGTCATGAGTGCAATTCCTGGTACACTTCCAAATACAGTGATAGCAATAATTTCACCTAAAAACATTCTATATATATCTGATTTTTTTACTCCAATTGCTCTAAATACTCCAATTTCTTTTATTCTTGATAAGAATGATGCTCTCATCATCAAATATATTTCAACTAGTGATATTGCAAGTATTATAGATGCAAGTATTATTGCACTTTTTACTGAATCTTTTTTATATTCTAGATAATCACTTCTATCTTTTTCATATCTATCAATAATATTTAATCTATACTCATCTTTAAATTTATTCATAACTTGTGATTTATCTTTTGCATATATCGTCATTGAATTTTGCTTATTAATTACATTATATTTTACTGTATTATTATTTACAAGATATGCCTGTAAATCTGCTTGACTATCATAATATCCAACAACTACAAGTTCTTCTCCATTTACTTGTGCTTTTATTGGTTTATTTAATTTCATAGTATCTTTATTAATTTGATTTACTATAACTTCATAATCATTTTCTGGTAATCTTCCTTTTGTTAATGTAATATCATCTAAAAACAAATTATAATCCATTACTTCACTATCTGTTGTTTCTTCTTTATAAACACTAGTAAACCAATCATTTACATTATTTGTCCCTGTGGCATTTGCGATTATATTTACAAACATAGATTTATTAACAAATATAGACTCTGCTTCTGTGTCTGCAATTCCAACTATTTTAAAGTCTTTTAAGTTTTTGATAGTTAAACTTCTTCCTAGCAAATCTTCATCTGTTTTTATTCCTAAACTTCCTGCCATTCCCATATCTGATGTAACAGATTGTACTACTCTTTTATCTACTACAATTTCATACTCATTTTCTGGCATTCTACCTTTTATTAAATTATCTGCTGTTATTGTGTCTATACCTACTAAATATCCATTAACCATTGCAGGACGTGTTGCTGTCTGATAATAATCTTTATTATTTAATGTAAATATAACTCCTCCGCTTCCAGGCAATATATAATCAATTCCAGGCTCTTGCTCATATTTTAGAAAATCATCAACACTTATTGTAGTATTTTCAACCTGCAAATAATTTCTATCTATTTGCATAAAATCTATATCTCTTACATCTAATGCACCATATATACTACATATTGCATATACAACAAACATACTTGATGCAAAAAAACCTAATAATAATAATTTTTTTAGTATAGTATAATTTGAAATTCTTTTAAAACCTGTAATTATTGATTTCACTATTCCATAAATTGATTTATATTTTGCTTTATATTTTTTATCAGATATATTTTCCAAATTATATTTTTCTTCATCATAAATGCTTTTATCAATCTTTTTGTAATGATCATCTACTAATTCTATTGATGAATTTTCATCAACAACTTCTACCTTGTTTTCTGATTGGATATAGATATTTCCATCTTTTATTGCTAATTTTATATTAATCTTATCTTGTTTGTTATCAGAATATATATTTACATTAATATCATCCTTATCGATATTATTAATATTTTCAAAATCTTTTAAATATAATTTATTATCTAATCTATATTCTAATGATTCTTTTGGCTCATTTTCATAATCTTTAACAATTTTTCCATCTTGAAGTTCTATAATTCTTGAAGCATAAAAATTAGCTAAATCAACTTCATGTGTTACAAGAATTACTAATTTTTCTTTTGAAATTGCTTTTATTATATTCATTACTTGTAAAGAATTTTTACTATCTAAGTTACCAGTTGGTTCATCTGCAATTACTATACTTGGATTTTTTACAAGTGCTCTTGCAATTGCTACTCTTTGCTTTTCTCCACCTGATAACATTTTAGCAGGTCTATTTCTATATCTGTACATTTTTACTGCTTCAAGAACATAATTTACTCTTTTTTGTATTTCTTTCTTATTTTTTATTCCCATCATTTTTAATGATAGTGCAACATTATCATATACAGACATATTTTCTAACAATTTATAATCTTGAAATATATATCCCATATTTAGATTTCTTATTTTATCAACTGTATAAGCTCTTTTATGTGTTATTTTTTTACCATTTATGTATATTTTTCCACTATTAACTTTATCAAGTCCACCTATTGCATTTAATAATGTTGTTTTTCCACTTCCTGAACTCCCTAAAATTGCAACTAATCCATTATCACCTAATTCAAGAGATGTATTATTTATGATATGCATTTGATTTCTTTTTCTTCTATTAAAATATTTATTTACTTTTACTAATTTTATCATAATATTACACCTCCTCATTATATCTGTTCATTGCAGAACTTTTAAATATTTTCTTTGCAAATTTTCTTGCTATTAATTGTGTTACTACAAACAAAATTAAATACATTAAAATACATTCATTTAATGTTATATATTTTATTAGGTTTGCAATAAATTCGATTTTTATAATATCTTGTTTTACTAGATATCCAAAGGTTAATACCATTAAATATGATAATGTTGAATTTATAAATAATTCAATATTTAATATTTTTCTTGTACTCTTAGATGTTGCTCCTAACATTCTTAAAGTTGTATAATATATATTTCTTGATTTTAGAATAATACTTATTATCAAATATGATATGAAAAATACCACTATTATTACAAATATTGTTACTACTACTTTAAATATTTTTACAATCTGGCTTTCATTTTCATATTCCACTTTAAAGTCTGTAGCCTTTTTAGGTTTTAATCCCAAATTTTCCAATTCACTCATTGTTTGGTCTATTATACTTGCATCTTTTACATATACACTTGATTGATATGATGGCTTATCATATAATGAGTTGTAATCATCAGGATTTATAATTATTGCATTTTGATAATAACTATAATCTGTATATCCTGTTAACTTCTTTAGATTTGACTTTGTAAATGTTTTTGTAATTGTTAAATCAATATTATCTTCATAATAAATATTGCTTACACTTATATTTATATTTTGATTTATTATTTTATTATTTTTAAACTGATATTTTAAATCATCATTTACAATTGCTGTACCTGGCTCAACATTTTCGCTTGTTTCAATATTATATTGTACATATTTATCATTTAATAATGTTTTCATATCACTATATTGATTATGCACATAAGATCTTACTACTTTTTTAACTTCATTTGATACATAAAAAGTTCTATCATATATAGTATTGTTTTCATTATATTGAATTCCAACTATTTTTACTGTTCTTATTGTATCTCCTTCTCTATATGATTTTTGTAGCGAAAATTCACTATTTAATGTTTCATCTAACATTTGTGTTATAGTATAGTCATCTTTATTTGCTTTTAAGATAATTTCGTCATCATTTTCTGGCATTCTTCCTATATCTAGATTTCCTTTAAAATTATTTATATCTTTTATATATCCATAAGTATTTAGTGTATCATTTCTTAATATAAATTCTGTATCTAATGAAATATCATCTTCTACTATATAGTCTATATTTGATAATTGTTTTATTTTATTATAATCATCTTCTGTAAATGGTTCTCTATTTTGTTTATTTATTAATATTCTTTCTTTTGAAATATCTCTTAAATTTGCACTATATCCACTACTTTCTTCTGTTGAATGTTCTACTAATTTAAAAGCCGAATATTCAGATAAAAATGCAACACTCATAAATGTAAATACTATAAATAATAATATAAATTTTGAGAATATATTAAATGTATTTCTGATTCCTAATCTATATTGATTTGGAATTGTTATATTTTTCCCACTTGCTTGTGTTATTTTTGAATCTTCATTTATATTTTTTATTTCAGTGTTTTGTATCATTCTTCCATCATGCATTTTTATTATTCTTGTTGCATATTTTTCAACTTGTTCTATATTATGTGTTACAATAACTACTAATTTGTCTTTTGCTACATTTTTTAATAATTCTATGATTTCATATGCTGACTTTGTATCTAAATTTCCAGTTGGCTCATCTGCAACAATTATTGGTGTATCTTTTACAATTGCTCTTGCTATTGCTACTCTTTGTTTTTGCCCTCCTGATAGTTTTGATACTTTTGTATTTTTAAATTTTGTGAGTCCTACTTTATCAATTATATCAAGTACTTTTTTCTTAATTTGTCTTCTTTTATATCCATTCAATAATAATACTAGTTCTACATTTTGGTATACTGTATAACTATTAATTAAATTGAAACTTTGAAAAATATTTGCTATATATTTTTTTCTATATTCTTCAAAGTCTTTTTCAGTATAGTGGCTTGTTTCTTTGCCATTTATATACATTTCTCCTTCTTCATAACTGTCAATTCCTGATATTACATTTAAAAGTGTACTTTTCCCACTTCCAGATTCTCCTGTTATTACTACAAATTCGCCTATATTTAATTCTAGGTTTACTTTTGATATTCCTGTTGCTACAATTCCATTTGTGTAATAAATTTTTGATACATTTTCTAATTTTAACATATGTATTTCCCCTTTTTATATTTTGGTAAGTTTGATTAAATAGAAAAATATGGCAAGTTTTTTCTTACCATATTGATTATATAATTTTATAAGTTTGTAGTCAATGAATATTTTATTAATTTCTATAGCTTAATACAATTTATCTGCTTCTTCTTGTGTTATTACTTTTTGTTTTACAGAATAATCTATTTGTTTTTTTCTTTCTTCTTTATCTTCTATTTTTTCTAAACGATTTATTAATTCTGCTTTTCCATCTATAATACCATTATTATCTGCATTAAACAAATATGATTTTCGAATTTGGAAAAAACTAAAAATAACAGCCAAAATTATAATTATACTAATTAATATAATTTTTTTATTTTTCTTCATTTGTATCCCTCCTTTCCATTTTTATATTTTCAATTTTTTTATTTAAGCTTTTTACTACAAAGATATTACTAATATAATTTATTATAAAATAGCTAAATAAACTCAAACTGTATAAAAATGCACAATGAAGTATATCTTCTTTAAGCAATTCAATAAAGATTAATTTCATTCCTAAAATTCCAACAACTATATATTCCACCAGTATATACACACTCAAAAATATAATAAAACCCATTATTAAATAAAAAATTTTTTTCATTTTATTTCATCCTTTCATCTAAAAAATATATTACATCTTTTATTTTTCTTTTTGATACAATTTTGAAAGTATTATCATCTAAATTTATTATTATACTTCCTGTTTTACTAATATCAAAATTCTTTATATGTTCTATATTTACTATACAATTTTTAGATATTCTCATAAAATTCGTGCTCATTTTTTCAATTTCATATAATTTACTTTTGGTTTTATATACTTTTTTCATTGTTTTACAATAATTATTTTTGTTTTCACTATAAAAACATACAATATCACTATATAATACTTCTTCTATAATATAATTATCTTCTAAAAAAATTGACTTACTATATCTATTTATATATTTTATAAGATTATCTACTTCTTCTTTTTGAGAAGTATTATATTCAATATTAATTTTTATAGAGTCTCGTGGCATTTTACTGTTTAATAATTTTCTTAATTCTATTTTCACTTTCTCCTCCAACAATTATATTTATATTATAAATATTTTTAAAAGTA
>ENA-OPDH01001519-OPDH01001519.1-human-gut-metagenome-genome-assembly--contig:-NODE-1519-length-16686-cov-4.208346_pt1 | contig 16686 bp, 14 predicted proteins | sample MGYA00241260_ERZ501500 | MGnify/ENA primary metagenome ERZ501500 (study PRJEB25962, sample SAMEA2042519) | human gut metagenome | biome: human gut; feature: human-associated habitat; material: faeces...
AAGCGCCCGGCGCCCGCCGCTCTGTCAAATTCCCGTAAAGCACCAATATTTCTTGCGTTTTCGTCCCGTTTTCGCTATAATGGAACAAAAATTGCGAAAAAGGAGCCTCCCATGCTGTTTTGGAAAAAGAAAACGCCCCCGCTCGTCCAGTCCTCCGCCTCCGCGTGGCGCGAGCAGTGGCGCGCGATCGTCCCGCCCGAGTGCCGCAACGTCCCCGTCACCGTCGGCGATAAGACCGTCACCGCCTACGTGCAGATCAACCATTTCGTGATGATGCTCCAGGACGGCTTACTCATGGAGGAGCACTTTTTCGACGTCTGCTCCCACTTCCAGCGCGCGGGCTACCATGTCATCTGGCTCATGCGCTGCACGCAGGACATCGAAAACGGCTATTTGAAGCTCAAAAAGCAGCGCGGCGACAAATGCCTCTGGAAGTGGCGCAAGCCCACGACGAACTTCGGCCGCTGGACGTCCGACAACCGCTGCGTGACCATCCTCCTCCAATATAAGCCCGCGCCCGACGGCCCGCTCGAGCACTGCACCGAGCACATTTTGCAGCGCGTCCAGTGGGCGGAGAGCTCGGACAACGCGCAGATGGTCCCCTCGCGCACGGAATTCGCCACCGTCGGCGTCCCCGGCACCCCCGCCGAGCTTGCCAACTGGCTCCGCGGCGGCTTTATGTCGGGCGATTTGTAAAATTTATCTGCATATTTAGTCATAATTTGACTTGCGAAATCAGTCATAATCTCACATAATCTCAGTTATTTAGGGTTGTTTTGCTTCGTTGTGCCGTTTCGCCCTGCATCTTTTTTCATGTTTACGAAACATGAAAGCACTGCTTCGGCAGTGCTTTTTTATTTCTATCATAACGGAGGATTTTGCATTGAAACGTACAACCAACTCCGCTCTTCCCGACTGGGAAAAATCGGACTTCATCCAAATGTCCGACTTCAACGACCTGACGCACAAGCTCGACACCGCGCTCAAAAGCCACGACGACACACTGAACACCAAGGCAGACACCTCGGCCGTCACCGCCGTGCAGCAGGAGGTCGCGGCGGCGCGCGAGGCCAACTGCCTCGTCAAGCTCGCGGGCCCACTCGTGACGACGGCGGCCAACGCCGCGATGGAATTCGACCTCTCGCAGGTCGACATGACCAAGGTTGCGGCGCTGTTCGTCGTGTTCAGTGCGGGCGGCAGCGGAGAAATTAAATTATCCGCTAACGATACAGTCGTATCGTCAATTTGCAGCAACAATTTTTATAATAGGTGTAATTTCCATTGCTGTCCTTATCCATAACAAGGAACATGGTATCAGTGTTGGCAACAACCGTGTTGGTGAAGCCAGCAATGGTAGAGGTCTTGCCCTTGGTAATGGTAACTGCGCCAGTGTTGTGGCTGTTCACATTCGTGGCGTCGCAATACTTAACAAGGTCATAAGAACCGTCAGCATTCACGGAGTAGGTGAAGATGCGGTTGTAGTAGGCATTGTTGTTGGTGTAGTCATCAGCAACCTCCGCAGTGAGAACTTCCACAACGCCGGAATTGTAGTTCGTGGTGACAGCATTATCGACCGAAGCAATCGTAGCACCAGCAACCTTGGTACCATCAGCAAGAACGAGGTCAGCAAGAGCCTTGCCGCCAGCAACAGTGCTGTTGTCGTGCTTCCAAGAAATCTTTCCGACCACAACGTAGTTAACAGAGGAAGCGACCATACCAATCAGGTTGCCATAAGAGTCAACGATGGAATCCCAAGCGGTAGCAGTGTAGGCGATACCCTTGACGTTACCGACATAGAACTTGTCAGCATCGTTGTACTTGGTGTCAGCCAGAGTAGTGGTGGCAGCGGTGGTACCGTATGCATAGCTCCAGTTCTTCAGCTGGCCCATTGGGGTGACAGTAGCAGCCTCAACAGTCTGAACGACCGGAGAAGCGGTATCGACCGTCATAGTAACGAGGACATACTGACCAACGGTGAAGCCCTCAGCCTCGACGCCAGCCTCGTCAATACCGGTATCATTGACCTGATAGACCTTCAGATCGACAGTGGCATCAGTGACGTGACCATTGCGGTCAGTGGAAGCAGCGGTGACCTTGGTGCCCTTGGCAAGGAAGGTGTCGATCATCACGATGGTCTTGGCATCCTTGTAGACCTCGAACAGACGGCCCTGAGCGCCGACATAGGAGGTAGTGGCAAGCGGGTTGATGGTGGCGTAACGGTTAGAGGTCACGTCAGCGCTGGTAAGATTCTTGGCATAAGAAACACCATCAATGTAAGCACCCTCGATAGGCTTGGCAGAGGTGATGCCGAGATCCTTGGCGATATCGCACTCATCGACCTTGGTGGTGTAGGTAGCGACAGCCTTGGCGACGACGGTGGTCTTCTTGTCACCGGTGTTGTAGGTCCAGACGTTCGAGGGGCGGCCCCAAACGTCAGCGGTAGCGGTGGTGCTGAGCTTCAGGCCGAAGTTCTGCTCACCGAGGGTCTTCTGCGCGCCGACAACGGAATTGGCGACATAGCCGAAGGCCGGGGTGTAGGTGACCTGAGCCTTCTGGATGCCCTGGAACAGGAGCTCAGCGACCAGCTCACGGGAAGCGGGAGCGTTCAGGTCGGTGGTCTTCGCCACGTTGTCCAGAACGCCGAGCTGCTGCGCGGTCTGCGCAACATGGAGCGCCCAGTCAGCGCCGGAGAACTCGTTGTTCTTGTCGTAGCCGACAGCGCGGAGGATCATGGCGAGGACTTCATAGCCGGTGACCTTGCCGGACGGCTTGAAGGTGCCATCGGGATAGCCCTTGACGAGGGAGGCGTTGGCGCAGTAGCCGATGTAGCCCTGAGCCCAACCGGCACCAGCCATGTCGCTGAACTTGTTATAAGTGGCATAGAGGCCGGACTTATCGTTCTTGGCGACGTCGGCAGTGTAGATACGATAGATGATCGTAGCTACCTCAGCGCGGGTGATGTTGCCCTCGGGCTTGAAGGAACCATCCTCATAACCCTTGAACACACCCATGCCATTCAGAACGGCAACAGACTCAGCGTAATCATCGCTGATGCTCTTGTCATCCTTGAAGGCGTTGGCGCTGACGGCCAGAGACAGAGTCATGACCAGAGCCAGCACCATTGCGAGTAACTTTTCCATAGATGTTACTCTCCTTTCATAAATTTCCATCTTCTTGCGGCCGAACACCCGCCGTCTCTCCCTCTTTCCCGTGGTTGCTGCCAAAATTTGCAAATCCTCAAATTGTTGCAGAAACAATAGAAAATAATCAAAATGCAGCAGAATCAAGGCAAAATCGTTCAATTCAGTGGATATCGCATCCCCTTAGGATTTTCGCTTTTCCTTGTATTCCAGCGCTTTGCGGGCCGGTCGTGGTAGCGGTTTGGTAGCGGTCCAAAAATTTAAAGTGCGGTTTTTCCTGTGATACCAACGGTTTGCAGAATCGCTACCATGGTAGTGCACCCGTTTCACTTAAAAAAAGACGGCGCAGAAAATCTGCGCCGTTAGCGGAAATTTATGATGAGTTTTTTGAAATTTTACACGTTGAAGCGGAAGTAGATCATGTCGCCGTCCTTGACGACGTACTCCTTGCCCTCGCTGCGCAGCAATCCCTTTTCCTTTGCCGCCGCGACGCTGCCGCAGCGGATCATGTCGTCGAAATTGATCGTTTCGGCGCGGATGAAGCCGCGCTCGATGTCGGAGTGAATTTTGCCCGCGGCCTGCGGGGCCTTGGTGCCGTTTTTGATGGTCCAGGCGCGGCACTCGTCCTCGCCGTAGGTCAGGAACGAGATGAGGCCGAGCAGCGCGTACGAGCACTTGATGAGGCGGTCGAGGCCGGACTCCTGAATGCCGAGCTCCTCGAGGAACATCGCGCGGTCCTCGCCGTCGAGCTCGGCGATGTCCTGCTCGAGCTTGGCGCAGATCGGCAGCACCTGCGCGCCCTCGCGGTCGGCGAGCTCCTTGACCTGCTGGAGATACTGGTTGCCGTCCTGATTCGCAAAGCCGTCCTCGTCCATGTTCGCGGCGTAGATGATGGGCTTGAGGCTCAAAAGATCGGCGGTCGCGATGAGCTCAGCGTCGTCGGACGAAACCTCGAACGTGCGCGCGCTCTTGCCCGCGTCGAGGTGCTTGGCCAGCGCGGAAAAGAGCTCGACCTCGTGCAGGAACTTCTTGTCGCCCTTGGCCATCTTCGTCGCCTTTTCGACGCGGCGGTTGACCATCTCAAGGTCTGCCATGATGAGCTCCAGGTCGATGGTCTCAATGTCGCCCAGGGGGTCGACGGGGACGTTCGTGCTCGCGTCGGCCACGACGTGCATGATATTTTCATCGTCGAAGCAGCGCACAACGTGCACGATGGCGTCCGTGCGGCGGATGTTCTCAAGGAACTTGTTGCCGAGACCCGCACCCTGGCTTGCGCCCTTGACAAGACCCGCGATGTCGACAAATTCGATGACGGCGGGGGTCTTCTTCTTGGGGTGGTACATCTCGGCGAGCTTATCGAGGCGCTCGTCGGGAACGGCCACCATGCCGACGTTCGGCTCGATGGTGCAGAAGGGATAGTTGGCGCTCTCCGCGCCCGCGTTGGTGATCGCGTTGAAGAGAGTGGACTTGCCGACATTCGGCAGTCCGACGATACCTAATTTCATTTGTACTCATTCTCCTTCGATTTTCCTTGATTTTCAAGGGGTTTCAGCGTTTGGCGCCTTGGCTGTTACACCATTTTTACACCATTTCCGCATTTGGATTTATTGGATTTCATCAGACTACACCATTTTGCTGAAATTGCTTGATGGCATAATCCAGCGATTCGGCAGTCACATGAACATACCGATCCATTGTTGTTTTGATGCTGGCATGACCCAGCAGTTTTTGCAGCACTTTTGGCTGCATCCCGCTTTCGATCGCACGCGTTGCATAGGTGTGGCGCAAAGCGTGCATACAGAATTTTTCAATTCCTGCTTCGTCGCATAGCTTGTAAAGGTGGGTATCACAGGAACTGTTTTTCGCCGGTTCCCCGGTACGCCAGTTGATAAAGACAAGATCACGCATGACCAGCCAGGAGATTGCCCCCGTTCGCCGGTCGATATATTCCAGTGTTTGTGAGAGCAGCGGAGATTCCTTTTGCCAAGGGAGCTTGTCCTTGATTTCTTTCAGAATTTCATAGGCCCGATCTGTCAGCGGGATGGTGCGATAGCTCTGCTGTGTTTTCGGAGGACCCGCACGCCAAAAGTGCTGCTTGTGGCGGTACTCCAAGGTTTTGTTGACCGTCAGCGTCCGATTCTGGAAATCTATCGCATCCCATGTCAGCCCGATCATCTCGCCGGTACGCAAGCCGGTTTCAAGGATCAGCGCGTATTGGTTGTAGTTGCGGGAGCGTTTCGCTGTTTCAAGAAACACGTGCTGCTCGTCACGGGTGAGGAACTTAATATCGTCTGTTGCACGGACGGGCTTTGTAAACCGAACGCCGTCCATCGGATGCTTCTGGATCATGTCGTTCATCACGGCAGCCCGAAACATCGTTCCATATGCCTGGCGGATCGTTGAACTGGCATACGATGCTTCCATTCGGTTGAAAACCATCTTGCAGTGCATCGGCTTGGCATCTGTGAGCCGCATCTTACCAATCACGGGCTTTACATTGTACTCATACTGCTCCCGGTAATTTCTCTTTGTGTTTGGCGCTAAGTCTCCCACGATGTGGCTGATCCAGAACTCAAACCATTCTGTCACCGTCATATCCGGCGGAGCAAACACATCCTCATGACGGTCTGCATACTTTGCATCTTCCAGCCAGTTCCGGGCTTCCGGAAGTGAGGAAAAGCACTTGACCTGACGCTTTCCTTCGCTGCTTACAAATCTTGCGCTATATAATCCGTCCTTTCTCTGGCAGATACCCTTGCCGCATTCTTTGCCTCGTAAACTTTTACCCATTCGGAAACTCCTTTCTCTCTATGAGAAGAAGCCCCTATGCATTTTATAATTGTAGCACAAGGACTTTCTTTTCTCAATAGTGAACTTACCGCCAAATCATCAACTTATGGCTGATATATTGCTCGAACTCCCTGCGTTTGACCAGCTTTTTGGACCCAACATAGAGAACAAACGGGCAATTCGGACTGCGCAGCATACTCTCGATCTTGTTGATCCCAATGTTGCTGTATGCTGCGGCTTCCTTAATCGTCAGCGTCATTTTGAGATGGATCGTCACTTGCAATTCCTCGACCATACTGTTACCACCTGTGTGTTACATTCCGGACTGTTGACTTAGAAACGTAGCATTTGGGGAAAGCAAGAGTTCGTCTGAGCTATCATCTCTTTCCGTATCCAAGTCCAGCAGCCATTTGTCTGGGATCGTGATCAGATTGGGTCCTGTGTTGCAGATCCGTTTTACAACATCTGCCTGGCACGAAAACAATGCGCCTCTATCCAGCTCTGCCCGCATTTGCTTCCCCTTTTTCAAGGCATACGCCTCCGAAAGCAGCTCCAGACTGAACAGATACAGCGGAAGCATAGATGCTTTGCAAATGCCGTTTTGCTGCAAGTACCGCTGAAACCGATACAGCGCCATTTCATCCAGCGCCAGCTTCATCAGCCGCAGGCCCATCTCATCGACGGTGAAATAGTGAAAGCTGCTGTTCTTGCTGAAACGGATCAGACGGCTACGCGGGTTTACCCCGTGAGCCATTTTTGCGTCCTTTTGTGGAAGAATGAAATTCTTCCTTCCGCCGCTCTCCATGGCCATGCAGAAATAGAGAAACCGGCTGCCGGTGCTGAGTGCGTGGAACTGCTTGGAGTGGAGCAGTGAGTTTCCAACCTGAATGAATCGTTTTTCTTTGTTATCCACCTTGGCGGATAAGGCCGGTACAATCGTAGGTCCGTGTTTTCGTTTGCTCAAATCAAACTCCTTCTTTCGTGTGAGAATAGGGGGGTGGATGTCTCATCCCTTCGTAATAAATGCAGAAAGCCGGCCCTGTTTGACCACCCATTCAAGGCAGAAAAAATTACACTCAATGTAAACTTTCGTAAACACAGAATGGTCTGAATCTACATTAGGTCTACACTGAGTGTAATGCTTGTGAGTATGTTTACTTATTCCAACATTAAGCGTAGTGCGGCATCGAATGGGTATCTTCCGGTACACAGCCGAGAAAGGCGACTCTTTTTACGAATCGGTCGCGGAACACTTCTCCGGCAGGATCTGCGCCGCATGCTCAGCTGCCAATATCCAGCTCGTAGGTGCAGAGGTAGAACAGGAACGACGTCATCTGGTAGCGGCTGATGCGGGTGCCAGCGGATGCCAGCAGCTCGTCAAGGCTGCTGTCCCGGGTGGTGATGTCCTTTTCATCGCACCAGAGCATCGCTTTGGCTGCCTCTCTGCCAAGATCGGGGACATCCCGAAGAAGCTGCCTGAGCTGCGTCTGATCCACGCCGGTATCGACGCCTGCCATGATCGCGTAGCGGCGGATCAGTACGCACGCCGTCTGATAGTCCACCTTGTCATCGTATTCGGCATTGGGATCATTTTGCCGGAGCAGCCTTGTCTGATAGGCCCAGCACACGGCATTATAATAGGGATGGGCCGCGTTGAATTCCTCGTTCTCGTAGTCAGCCGGAAGGGCGGTATTGTCCGTTTCCGGCCGGCCCGCGATGCGGTAGAGCACATCGATGAACTCGCCCAGCCTTGCCGTGGCCTTGCCGCCGAAGGTGTCCGGCGCTTCCGGCTCCACATAGCCCTTGCGGTACATATAGAGGACGCTGGCCTGATTGAAAATGCTCTTGATGTCCGTGAATACCACCGTGTCCGCAAGGCTTCCGCCGCTGGACTCCCTGGCAAAGACGTGGGCGTAGTAATCGCTGTTGAGGATGTTGCCGGAGAGCTGGAACCTGCTGTCCACATAGAGCCGGTAGGCTTCCGCCAGCTTGCCGGAGACTGTGGTATTCTCGTCGGCGGGGATCACGGTTTCCGTACCGGCGTCATAGCGGAAGGTCTTCGTCAGAAAAGACTTATCCGACAGCACCGCTACATGGAGGCCGCTGGAGAGTACATCGGTGCCCGCCAGCAGGCGGGAATCGTAGTCCACGCCGAAGAGATTCAGCAGTGTCGGCAAGATATCCGCCGTGGAGCAGTATTCATCCACCACGATGTTCTCTGAAAGGCCGGGAACATAGCAGATGAAGCTGTTGCGGTACTTCTCAAAGGTGGTGTCCAGCGTCTGCCCTGCCAGCTCGTTGTACTCGTCTTCGGTCAGGCCGTAGGGGTAGTGGTCGTTGGTCAGGACGATGCAGGTCTTGTCGGCAACGCCAGCTTCCTCCAGCCGCTGCATCAGGTACTCCAGTGCGTATTCCAGCTCCAGATTGCAGGCAATGTACGCCTTCACCGGCTCAGAATAGGGCAGATCTTTCACCGCGTCGCGGTTTTTGGCGCTCATGGCGTTGTCCCAGTTGTACTGGTAGTGACCGCTGAAGGTCATGTAATAGGCGTGGAAGGGTTCTCCGCTGTTGATGTAGTCGTCCACGGAGGCCTCCATCATCTCCAGATCGGAGGAGGGCCAGTCGATCTTCATGGCCAGACCAGAATCCGCCGCCTTGAACGTGTAGCCCATGTTGGCGTGGGTGATGTTCCGGTTGTAGAAATCCCCGATGTAGTCGTGATAGCCCCAGGCTTGATAGCCCATGCCCTTGAGCGCATTGCCCAGGCAGAACGGCAGATAGTTGGTGCCCGCCACATTGAAGCTGGAATCCGTCTTCGTGCGGGACATATCCGGATAAAGCCCCATGCACATGGTGTATTCGCCGTTGGTGGTGACGGACTGGAACGTGCCGTAGTAATTTTCAAAGAGAATACCCGTATGGCTCAGCTTGTAGAGCGTCGGCGTCAGCTCCTCGCTGATAAACCACGGGCAGAAGCTCTCGGCGCAGATGGTGATGAGGTTATAGTCCTTAAGAAGTCCTGTGTAGTTGTTTTTGCGGGTGGGTGTTGCATTTGATAGATACTCGTCTGTGGCCTTGAGAATATCGCTGTCGGTACTGTCTGCAAGAGCCGTAAAATCGATGCTTTCGATCACGTTATAGGAGTTGCTGCTGTATGTCCGCGGAACATCGCTTATATTCAAGGACGACGGCGTGATCATAATGCTGCCGCTGCCGCTGAAGAGCATGTATCGAAGCTCCTGCGCCGTGGTGGCCAGCATACCGATTTTTTTATAACTGCTGTCGGTGGAGGTGTTCACATTGGTGAAGGTACGATAGACGGAAAAGGCGTTGTCCCGTCCAACATACATCAGTCCCGTGACCGTCAGCAGCAGTGCGAGGAGCACGGCAAAGGAGGCCATAGTCTGTTTCCAGCGCAGCCGCAGCTTCAGAGCCTGCGCCCTTCGCAGGGCAAGGCAGAGGATCACGGCAATCAGCGGCAGCAGGAGGAGCAGGATCTTCAGCAGATTTTGGCGGATCCCATAGAGAAGCTGCGAGTTGAAATTGACGACCACATTTCCGCCCATGCCGATCTGGCTGACGGGCATGAAATCTCCGAAGATGCAGTGATAGACCAGCTGCACCTCGGCCAGCAGCACCTGTGCTGCGACCAGGAAAACCCCTGTGATCTGGCGCAGAACCTTTGGCAGGCTTGAGACTACCAGCGTGCAGAGTGCGCCACCCAGCAGGCCAAACAGGACAGGATATCCCGCGTACCGGTCCATCGAGCCGAATACGCACAGATGCAGGCACAGCTCCACATAAACGCCGGTCAGGCAGAACAGCAGGAGATTTTTGCGCCACGTATTCCAAAGGCCATGGCTCATGGGCACTGCCGCTTCAGCAGCAGTGCCAGAGCCTTGATTTGTATTTGTCATGGATACATCGGATGTTTTTTCTTTGAGCATATTAGTTCTCCCGTTGGGGCTTTTTTAAAAAGCTTTGTAGAATTTCAGCTGAATATGACAGACAGAGAGCTTATCTTAGAACAAATATTGAAAAAAGGCAAGGGTTCCTGTAAAAAATCAGGAAAGATTTACAGGTCACGCGGAGAATTCTATGCACCAAAGTCTGTCAACCGCAGCTTTGCAGCCCGCCTCTGGGCCGCAAATAAGGACTCTGCACCTGAAAATTTTACAAGATACATACAGACACATTGCAAAAGCCGTGCTATACTGTATGGAAAATTGAGAGTACCATTGTTTCAAGGAGGTGTGTGATGTGACGGAGACTGTGTTTCGCTTAAAGCAGCATTTGACTTCTTTTCAAATTATGATCCTCGGCTTTGCGGGCGTGATCCTGTTGGGGGCACTGGTGCTGATGCTGCCTATCGCCACAGTACAGCGGGTCTGGACGCCGTTTCATGAGGCACTGTTTACCTCCACCTCCGCTGTCTGCGTGACGGGGCTGGTGGTGCAGGATACCGGCAGTTACTGGTCCGCCTTCGGTCAAACAGTCATATTGCTGCTGATCCAGATCGGCGGGCTGGGGGTGATCACCGGTGCGGTGACCTTCCTGATGCTCGCCGGACGGAACATCACGCTCAAGGAGCGCAGCGCCATGCAGGACGCCATCTCCGCCCCTGCGGTGGGCGGCATCGTGCGCCTGACGAGATTTATCCTCAAGGGGACCTTTCTGGTCGAGCTGCTGGGCGCGCTGGCGCTGCTGCCAGCCTTTTGCCGGGACTATGGACTGCGGGGCGTATGGATGTCCGTTTTCCATTCCGTTTCCGCTTTCTGTAATGCGGGCTTCGATATTCTGGGGCGGACGGATTCCTCCTACCCCTCGCTGACGGCCTATGCCGCAGACCCGCTGGTCAACATCGTTATCATGCTGCTGATCATCGTGGGCGGCATCGGCTTTCTAACGTGGGACGATGTCTGTACGCACGGTCTGCACCTGCGGCGTTACCGGATGCAGAGCAAGGTCATTCTGAGCATGACGGCGCTGCTGATCGCGCTCCCGGCAGTCCTCTTTTTCCTGACGGATTTTGCGGACCTGCCGATAGGAGAGCGGATATTGGCCTCCCTTTTTCAGTCGGTCACGCCGCGGACGGCCGGCTATAACACAGTGGATCTGACGGAGATGACGGATGCCTCTCAGGCGGTCACCATTTTGCTGATGCTCACCGGCGGAGCACCCGGCTCCACGGCGGGCGGCATGAAGGTCACAACGCTGGCCGTCCTGATCGCCAACGCCGTTGCCGCCTTCCGCAGGCGGGAGGATCCGCAGCTCTTCCACCGCAGATTGGAACACTCCGCCGTCCGCAACGCCGCCGCCATTCTGCTGCTGTATCTGGGGCTGACCTTTGCGGGCGCGGCGGCCATCAGCGCAGCGGAGGAGCTTCCCCTCGGCGCCTGTCTCTATGAAACAGCGTCCGCCGCCGGTACGGTGGGCCTGACGCTGGGGCTGACGCCGCAGCTGGGAGTCCTGTCGCAGAGCATTCTCATCCTGCTGATGTTCTTCGGGCGCGTCGGCGGACTGACCTTGATCTACGCCGCGTTTTCCGGGCATGACCTGACTTACGCCCGCTATCCGCAGGAGAAAATTACCGTAGGCTGAAAGGAGCACACGATGAAAACGGTATTATTGATCGGACTGGGCCGCTTCGGGCGGCATCTTGCCATGCAGCTCAACGAGCTGGGCCATCAGGTGATGGCAGTGGACAAAGACGAGGAGCGCGTCAACGAGTGTATGCCCTTTGTCACCAACGCGCAGATCGGCGACAGCACCCGTGTGGACTTTCTGCGCTCGCTGGGCGTGAGCAATTACGATGTCTGCTATGTCACCATCAGCGGAAATTTTCAGAATTCGCTGGAGACGACGTCGCTGCTCAAGGAGCTGGGAGCAAAATATGTGGTATCCCGCGCTGAGCGGGATGTGCAGGCGAAATTTCTGCTGCGCAACGGCGCGGACGCGGTCGCCTACCCGGAAAAGCAGCTGGCGAAGTGGGCGGCCATCCGCTATACCGCCAACCATATTTTCAGCTACATTGAGCTGGACGAGCAGCACGCCATTATCGAGGTTGCCGTGCCGGAGGATTGGCAGGGCCGCAGCATCGGTGAGCTGGACATCCGCAGAAAATGCGGCGTCAACATCCTCGGTGTGAAGCGGAACGGCAGGACCGATGTGAACGTCTCCCCGGAAACTGTGCTGGACGCTGATATGACGCTGCTGGTGCTGGGGGAAAACCAAGAACTTAAGAAGCACTTCCGGCTGTAAAGCAGCATAGAGTCTTGCACGTATAAGGGCTTTACGCGCCGGAGGGGCATCTCAACAAAAGCGCGCAGGTTTGCGGAGGAGGATTCCGCGTTGCGCAAAAACAGCAAAAAATGAGGGAGGACGGCTCTGTCCTCCCTCATTTTTGCCCTGCGCTTTCGCCCTTCTCCGTCAGCTGTTTTTCCAGTGCGGTCTGTCTGGCGAGGATGGCATTGACCTTGTCGTAAAGATCTTCGATCATGATCTCTGTCTTGAGGTTGACCTTATAATCGTTCTCTGCACGGCGGCGGTCCTTTTCCTCCTGCCGGTTCTGGCTCATCATGATGAGCGGCGCCTGAATGGCCGCCACACAAGAGAGCACCAGATTGAGCAGGATGAAGGGGTACGGGTCGAACGCCTTTGCCGCCAGCAGCGTGTTGACAAGCATCCACAAAATCAGCACGCCGGTGAAGGAAAAGATGAACGCCCAGCTGCCCGCAAATTTGGCAATGGCGTCCGCCGCCCGCTGGCCGAGGGTGTATTTTTCCTTCTCACCCGCGGGATTTTCGGAAATTTTGCTGTCTGCCAGCAGGTTCAGCACTTCCTCGTCCGTCATGTCGTGGCGGATGTCCTTGAGGACTTCTCTCAAAAGCTTACGGTTTTCTTTCATTGTGATATCATCCTTTTCTGTTTGCGAAAGTTTTGGCGTATTATCATGACGAAGGACCCGACGTATCTCGACCTGGCTCACTGCTCGGCCGCGCCGTGCCGCGAGTTCCTGTTCGGCACGGACACGATGGGGCGCGACATCTTCTCGATGATCTGGTACGGTGGGCGGCTGTCGCTGTTCATCGGCGTCGGCTCGGCCGTCATTTCGACGCTGCTCGCGATTTTATTCGACGCGGTCAGCGGACTTGCGCCCAGATGGCTCGACGCGCTGCTGATGCGCCTGACCGAAATTCTTCTCAGCGTGCCGAACCTGCTGCTTGTCATCTTCCTGCAGGCAGTCATCGGCACGCCGAGCGCGTGGAGCATCGCACTCGTCATCGGACTCACAAGCTGGACGAGTATCGCCAAGGTCGTGTGTACCGAGGTCAGGCAGCTGCGCGCGAGCGAGTACGTCATCGCGGCGAAGTGCATGGGCGGCAGCTCTTTCCACATTCTGCGGTGTCACCTTGCGCCGAATTCCTTCTCGTCCATCCTCTTCATGGCGGTGATGAATGTGCGCAGCGCCATCATCGCCGAATCGACGCTCAGCTTCATGGGCCTCGGCCTGCCCATCGAGGTCGTGACCTGGGGCAGCATGCTCTCGCTCGCGGAAAAGGCGCTGATGACCGACGCGTGGTGGATCCTGCTCATCCCCGCCGCATTTCTGGTCGTGACGCTCCTTTGCATCACGACCCTCGGCGACTACCTGCGCAGCCGCACGAGCAGAAAAGAAAGCAACCTGTAAATAGCAAAAAGAAGGCACAGCCGCTCGGCTGTGCCTTCCTTTTTCTGCGGATTATTTTTCGTTTACGATCTTCATGAACTCTTCGCCCGTGATGGTCTCCTTCTCGTAGAGGTACTGCGCCAGCTCATCGAGCTTCGCGCGGTTCTCGGTGAGGATATGGATGGCCTTTTCGTGCTGTTTTTTCACCAGCTCCACAACGCGCTGGTCGATCTTCGTCTGCGTCTCGGCAGAGCACGCAAGCGACGCGTCGCCGCCGAGATACTGATTGTTGACCGTCTCAAGCGCGACCATGTCGAAGTCGTCGCTCATGCCGTAGCGCGTGATCATCGCGCGGGCGAGCTTCGTCGCCTGCTCGATATCGTTCGACGCGCCGGTCGTGACGGAGTGGAACACGACCTCCTCCGCGGCGCGGCCGCCGGTCAGCGTGGCGATCTTGTTCTCCATCTCGGTTTTGCTCATGAGATAATGGTTGCCCTCTTCGATCTGCATCGTGTAGCCCAGCGCGCCCGAGGTGCGCGGCACAATGGTGATCTTCTGCACGGGGGCGGAGTGCGTCTGCATCGCCGCCACGAGCGCGTGGCCGATCTCGTGGTAGGAGACGATCTTCTTCTCCTCGTCGGTCATGATGGCGTTCTTCTTCTGGTAGCCCGCGATGACGACCTCGATGCTTTCCTCAAGGTCTGCCTGCGTGGCAAAGCGGCGGCCGTCGCGCACGGCGCGCAGCGCCGCTTCGTTCACAATGTTGGCAAGCTCCGCGCCGGAAGCGCCGGAGGCCATGCGCGCGATCTTGTTGAAGTCGACGTCCTCGGCGACCTTGATCTTCTTGGCGTGGACCTGCAAAATGGCCTCGCGTCCCTTGAGGTCGGGCAGCTCCACCGGCACGCGGCGGTCGAAGCGGCCCGGGCGCGTGAGCGCGGGGTCGAGGGATTCGGGGCGGTTCGTGGCAGCGAGAATGATGACGCCGTTGTTGCCCTCAAAGCCGTCCATTTCGGTGAGCAGTTGGTTCAAGGTCTGCTCGCGCTCGTCGTTGCCGCCGTACTGGCCGCCGCTGCGCTTCTGGCCGATGGCGTCGATCTCGTCGATGAAGACGATGCAGGGGGCCTTCTCCTTGGCCTGCTTGAAGAGGTCACGCACCTTGCTCGCGCCCATGCCGACGAACATTTCGACAAATTCGGAGCCCGACATCGAGAAGAACGGCACATTCGCCTCGCCGGCGACCGCCTTGGCGAGCATCGTTTTACCGGTTCCCGGAGGGCCGACGAGCAGGATGCCCTTGGGCATCGACGCGCCGATATCGCGGTACTTTGACGGGTCATGCAGGTAGTTGACGATTTCGCTCAGGTTCTCCTTCGCTTCGTCCTCGCCCGCCACATCGTCGAACTTAATGCTGCCCGCGCTGTCCTTCACATATACCTTGGCATTGGAATTGCCCATGCCGAAGGACATCGCGTCCTTGCCGCCGCCCATGCGCTTCATCAGCTGGCGCGTGAGCAGCTGCCCCAGCGCGATAAAGAGCACAATCGGGAAGACGAAGGAAAGCAGGAACGACAGCAGCGGCGACGTTTCCTCCACAATTTCCTTGTCGAACCTCACGCCGTGTTCGGACAGGCGGCTGGTCAGCTCCGGGTCATCCATCTTGCCCGTGCGGTAATAAACAGCGTTCTTATTGGCTTCGTCCTCCTTGGTGATGAAGACGATCTGATTGTCCTGCACTTGAACTTCAGAAATCTTGTCCTCTTCGGTCATCTGGATGAACGTGCCGTAATCGACATACTTCACGCGCGCCTGACTCACCATCGGGACGAGCAGCGTGTTAATCAGCAGCACGACCAGAATCGCGATTGCGTAATAGACAATCAGCGGTTTTTTCGGGGTTTTGACTTCATTCATGCGTTGGTATCCCTCCCATCGATGTTGATTCTACCATGGCTTTATGAACTCAGTTTGTCCTTTTCAGCGAAAAGTAACAACTGTTTTCATGTTTTTTTGCGAGAATACCGAAAATGGGACGGCGGAAAGTTTCCGTCATCCCACTAACTGGTTACAGTTGCCCCACCACGTCGTCCATGCTATACATGCCGGGCTGCTGATTCATCAGGAACGCCGCCGCACGCAAAGCGCCCGCAGCAAACACGCCGCGGTTCTCCGCGCTATGGCTGATGCGGATTCTCTCGCCCGTGCCGAAGAAGCAGACTTCATGTTCGCCCGTGACCGTGCCGCCGCGCAGGGAGTGCATCCCGATTTCCTGATGCTGGCGCTTGCAGTCGCGTCCGTGGCGGCCGAAAACGGCTTCGCGCTCATCCGGATAGGCAGATTTGACCGCGTCCAGGAGCATCAGCGCCGTGCCGGAGGGCGCGTCGAGCTTGCGGTTATGGTGCGCTTCGACAATTTCCACGTCAAAGGCATCGCCAAGGACGCCTGCCGCCTTCTTAGCGAGGGCGCGCAGCAGGGCAATGCCGAGACTCATGTTGCCGGAGCGGAAAATCGGCACGACCTTCGACGCTTCAGCGATTTGATGAAGCTGCTCGTCGGTCAGACCCGTCGAGGCAATGACGACCGGGACGCGGTACTTCATGGCGTAATCCAGCACGTTCGCGCCGGGCTTCCAGTTGGAGAAGTCAATCACCACATCCGCCTTGGGGGCGTCGGCATAGTTCGCATAGAGGGGGAAATCCGGCTGATACGGGGCGACCCCGGCGGCAATGTCCACACCGCACACCACGTCAATGCCGGAGGATTTTGCTTGCGCGGCGACCTCGCGGCCCATGAAGCCGCACGCGCCGCTGATGAGGATGGTCATCGTTGTTCTTTGCTCCTTGTGTTTCCTAAGAAAATGCGCTTTTTTGTCGCAGGGATTTCGCTCCTGCGGGAGCGACCAGAGGGCTTTGCGATCGCCCTCTGGACTGCTTCGCGTGCCCATTTAAGTTTCTTGATTTATAGCGTTACATGGGGCGCGTCTGCGGACGCGCAGAGAAGCGACGAAGTCGCCTTAAATCAGCTTCCAGCCGCGCATAATGTCGGCGAGCTTCTGCTGGTTGGCTTCCTGCATGGGAATCAGCGGCAGGC
>ENA-OPDH01001527-OPDH01001527.1-human-gut-metagenome-genome-assembly--contig:-NODE-1527-length-16610-cov-4.203503_pt1 | contig 16610 bp, 18 predicted proteins | sample MGYA00241260_ERZ501500 | MGnify/ENA primary metagenome ERZ501500 (study PRJEB25962, sample SAMEA2042519) | human gut metagenome | biome: human gut; feature: human-associated habitat; material: faeces...
GTTCGGCGGCGGCACCGGCAACCCGATCTTCTCCACCGACACGGCCTCCGCCCTGCGCGCACTGGAGATCGGCGCGGACGCCATGTTCAAGGCCACGATGGTCGACGGCGTCTATGACAAGGACCCCCACAAGTACGCCGACGCCGTGCGCTACGACACGCTGACCTTCACCCGCGTGCTGGATGAGCGCCTGGCCGTCATGGACCCCTCTGCCGCGACAACGGTCTGCCCATCCTCGTGTTCGATCTGGGCCAGCCCGCCAACATTGCCAAGGCTGTCAAGGGCGAAAGCGTCGGTACCCTGGTCAGGGAATAAGACGCAAAAGCACAAATTGAAAAATTCATATTTTCCCCCTATACTATCTTAAAATAAGGAGAATTTCATTATGAGCAGCACGACGAAACCCTTTGAAGAAAAAATGAATGCCAGTGTCAACCACCTCATCCATGAGCTGGCCTCCATCCGCGCAGGCCGCGCCAACCCCGCCATTCTGGACAAGGTCACAGTCGATTACTACGGCAGCCCCACGCCCATCCAGCAGATCCCGGCTGTCGCCGTCGCCGAGGCCCGCATCCTGACCATCTCCCCGTGGGACCGCTCGATGCTCAAGCCCATCTCCAAGGCCATCCAGACCAGCGACATCGGCATCAACCCCATTGATGACGGCCAGGTCATCCGTCTGGTGTTCCCGGCCCCCACCGAGGAGCGCCGCAAGCAGCTGACCAAGGATGTCAAGAAGCAGGGCGAGGATGCCAAGACTGCCGTGCGCAACATCCGCCGCGATGCCATGGACAAGTTCAAGGCCATGAAGAAGGCCGGTGAGCTTACCGAGGACGACCAGAAGAAGCTGGAGGAAGAGACCCAGAAGCTGACCGACAAATATGTCAAGCTGATCGACGACACCTGCGCCGACAAGAACAAGGAAATCATGGAGGTCTGATCTCTCCATGAACGATAGCCTGTGCGGGCATGTCATGCGACACGCCCGCATAGGCTGTTATTGCATCATTGAATAAAACGATTCCGCGAAAGGAAACCACCGTTTATGAAGACCCGCATCATCACCGCCGCTGTCGGCCTGGGCATTTTGGCCGTTGTGCTGGCGTTTTTTGACACCTTCCTGTTTGACTTGGTATTAAGTGCCGTCTGCCTGATTGCCATCCATGAGGTTTTTTCCGCTATGGGCTTTGGCAAAAAGCAGTGGTATCTCTATGCCGCCGCTGTGCCGCTGACGCTGCTGGTCATGCTGAGCACATCGCAGATGGTGCGCGGCCTGCTACTGCCCGCGGCCTTTTTGACGGTGCTGTTCTACAACGTCTGTCAGATCGCCCACGTCAAAACACTGGATTTCGGTAAGCTGACGGGGTTTATCTACTTCTCGGGCGTCATCACGTTCTGCTTCTACTCGCTCATCCACTTAAAGCGGATGCTGCCCTTCGCAGAATATCGCTATGACGCAATTTATTTCATTCTGCTGATCCTCTGCTTTGCCTGGGGCGGCGACACCGCAGCCTACTTTGCGGGCCGTGCGTTCGGCAGGCACAAGCTGGCTCCTATCGTCAGCCCCCACAAGACCGTGGAGGGCGCTGTGGGCGGCGTGCTGGGCAGCATGGCTGCGGGCTGTGTGCTGACGCTCGCCTACTCGCTGCTGTCGGCCAAATACAACGTCATCAGCATTCAGGTGCAGCCGAAGCATTATCTGGTGCTGCTGGGCATGGGTGCCGTGGCATCGGTGCTGGGCATTCTGGGTGACCTGTTCGCGTCGTCCGTCAAGCGCCAGGTCGGCATCAAGGATTACGGCACGATCTTCCCGGGGCACGGCGGCATTCTGGACCGCTTTGACAGCGTCATGTTCATTGCGCCCTTTGTTTCCATCGCGGTACGCTACTTCTTCTATCTGCTGTGAGGAATCGTAAAAATGAGTAAAATCATCACACTTTTGGGCTCCACGGGTTCCATCGGCACCCAGAGCCTGGACGTCTGCCGTATGCACGGCTATGAGGTGTTCGGCCTGTCCGCCAATTCCAGCGTCGATAAGCTGCTGGCGCAGATCGCGGAGTTCCACCCGAAGTACGTCGCCGTCACCGACCCCGCCGCCGCAGGCTTTGACACCGAGCCGAACATCACCGGCACTTCCGACGCCCTGAACACCGACGCCATCATGAACCTCATCCTGGCCGTCAACCCCGACATCGACACCATCGGCCTGCTGTACGACCTGAGTCAGGATGCCTCCACCCAGGCCATTGCCGATGCCAAGGCTTTCTGTGATGCCAACGGCATCAAGTACATTGAGAAGAACGGCACCACCACCGCTGAGGTGCAGATGGCGGCTGAGGCTCTGATCGCCGCCGGTGTCAAGGCCGTGTTCACCCCCACCGATAACACCGTGATGACCGCAGAGCTGTCCATCTACGAGACCTTTACCGAGGCAGGCGTGCAGCACTACACCGGTGCCGACAGCTTTGCACTGAACGGTGCGTTCGTAGGCTACGGCGTGGATTACGTCCAGCTGGGCGAAGCCACTGCCGATATGGTGGCAGAGCTGCTGTGCGAGGGCAAGACTACCGCAGACCTGCCCTACCAGACCTTTGATAACGGTATCGTCACCATCAACACCGAGACCTGCGAAGCGCTGGGCCTTGACCTCGACACCGTGAAGGAAGCCTTCAAGTCCTACTGCACCGAGATCGTGGAAGTAACCACCGCAGAGAACTTCTCTTAAAAAAGTACCCTCTCAGTCAAAACCTGACGGTTTTGCCAGCTCCCCCGAAGGGGGAGCTTTTGGCGGTTCTGAGGAAGTGTTTTGCTGCCCACAGTGCACCGCATCACAAGAAGCTAAATTAAATAAGTCCGGTATCTTCGTGGTTAGCAGGCTCGCCCTCTCAGTCAAATCCTACGGATTTGCCAGCTCCCCCAAAGTGGGAGCCTTTGGCAGTCCACGTAAAGTTCATCTTTCTGCCAAGGCCTCTCCCTTTGGGAGAGGTGTCACCGTAGGTGACGGAGAGGGCGAGCCTGCTTTCCGTCACGACCCTTCCCGTGAAAATGGAATACCGGAGCGTCCGCAGACGCTCCGGTATTCCGAAATAAAAAACTGATTCCTTAAATTATGGCCAGAGCAAAAGCGGAGGCCATTTTAAATCGTCCAATCAAAAAGAAACATAAAAGGAGCACACACATGCTGGCGAGTATCTTTTCGCTCAACGTCCTACAGACGGCGCTGGAACTGGGCTGTATCTATGCCCTTGTGGCGCTGGCACTGTTCCTGAGCTATTCCATCCTGAACATCGCAGACCTTTCCACTGACGGCTGCTTCACGCTGGGCTGCGCCGTGGCCTGTCAGGTAGCACTGACCGGCCACCCCATTCTGGCCCTGTTCGCAGCCATGGCGGCAGGTGTGTGCTCCGGCTTTGTTACGGCTTTTCTGCAGACCCGCCTTGGGGTGGAGAGCATCATGGCAGGCATCATCGTCAACACCGGCCTTTACACCATCAATCTGGCCGTGATGGGCTTTTCCTCCACCATGTCACTGGTCAAGACCGACACTGTTTTCTCGCTGGCAAAGGGCTCACTGAGCTTCCTTGGCGGCTGGTATAAGCTGGCCATCGCGCTGGCCATGATCCTGCTTGCCGGTGCGGCGATGCTGGGCTTTCTGGGCACCCGGCTGGGCCTGTCCATCCGCGCCACCGGTGACAACGCTGCCATGGTGCGTGCTTCCAGTATTAACCCGGCTTTCACCATTACGGTGGGCCTGTGCATTTCCGGCGCATTGTGCGCCCTCTCCGGCGGCCTGCTGGCACAGTATCAGAAGAGCTGCGATATCAATGTGGGCACCGGCATGGTGACCATCGCACTGGCTTCCCTCATCATCGGCGAGACTCTGCTTGGTAAGCGCACCATGCTGCGCCGGATCATCGGCGTGGTGTTCGGCAGCTGCCTGTACCGTTTTATCGTGGCTGTGGCCCTGCGCTTCAATGTGCCCGCCGCCGCCATGAAGCTGGTGTCCGCCATCATCGTGGCCATTGCCATTTCGATGCCGGCCATCAAGGAAAAAATCGCCTTTGAGCAGCGCAAGCATGGGGCCTGCCGCCGCCGCGTAACCACCGGCAAGGAGGGAAAGTAAGATGGAAATGCTTCAGCTGAACGATCTGCACAAGACTTTCAACCCCGGCACGGTCAATGAAAAAGTGGCCCTGAACGGTGTCAGCCTGCACATGGAAGCCGGGGACTTTGCCACCATCGTGGGCTCCAACGGCGCGGGCAAATCCACCCTGTTCAACGCCATCACCGGCGGCTTCATCGCCGACGAGGGCAGCATCCTGCTGGGCGGACAGGATATCACCTTTGAGCCGGAACACCAGCGCAGCAAGGTCATCGGCCACCTGTTTCAGGACCCGCTCAAGGGCACCGCACCCAATATGACCATTGAGGAAAACCTTGCGCTGGCCTATCTGCGTGCCGGCACCGCGCCCCACGCCATCTTCTCCCGCATCTCCCGCAAGGACAAGGAAGTGTTCCGCGAAAAGTTGGCGCTGCTGGATATGGGCCTTGAGGACCGCATGAAGCAGCCGGTGGGACTGCTTTCCGGCGGCCAGCGGCAGGCGCTGACCCTGCTCATGGCAACGCTGGTCACCCCCAAGCTGCTGCTGCTGGACGAGCACACCGCAGCGCTGGACCCCGCCACCGCCGAAAAGGTACTGGAGCTGACCAAGAGCATCGTGGCTGAAAAGAAGATCACCTGCCTGATGGTCACCCACAACATGCATCAGGCACTGGAGCTGGGCAACCGCACCCTGATGATGGATTCCGGCCGCATCGTCTTTGACGTGAAGGGCGAGGAACGCAGCCGGATGACCGTGGACGACCTGCTTGAAAAGTTCCGCGAGAACGCAGGCAAGAATCTGGATAACGACCGCATCCTGCTGAGTAAAGTGGAAAAGTGACCCGGACAGAAAAGCACAGCCCCGACAGACCATGCAGTCTGCCGGGGCTGTATTTTTGCGGGAGCACACCGCAGGGAAAAGCGGTTCCCCCTGAAACTGCAAATCCCCCCTGCGAAGATGCACAGAGGGGATTTTAAATATCAGAAATTACTGAACGTATTCGACCGTGTACTCGAAGCCGTACTCTTCCTGCAGCTTCTTCACCTCGGCCTCGCAGTCCTCGATGAAGGTGGGGGCGTAGACGGAAGCGCCATTGTGGGCCTTCTTGTAGTCCTCAACGATCTGCTGCAGCTTTGCCCAGCCCTCGTTGGCCTTGTTCTGGTCGATGCTGTCGGGGAAGTTGATGATGAACTCGCGGTGCTTAGGAATACGTGCTTTCATGGTAGGTTCTCCTTATAACAGTTTGGATTTTGATTGTTGATTTATACAGAAGCACAGAGAAAAACCTGTGCAACTTGCGAAAAACGGATCACAGCCCGTATACCCGGCGGGCATTTTCGGCTGTGGTGCGGAACACCTCTTCGGCAGAGATGCCACGCAGCTGGGCGATATACTCGCCCACATAGCGGATGAGGGAGCTGTCACAGCGGGTGCCGCGCACCGGCTCCGGTGCCATGTAGGGGCAGTCGGTCTCCAGCACGATGCTTTCCAGCGGCAGGGCGCTGATGGCTTTTGCCGCCCGCTTGGCACCCTTGAAGGTACACGCCCCGCCAAAACCGATGAACAGTCCCTGCTTTGCCAGCCACACCGCGTCATCGGCACTGCCGGAATAGCAGTGGACGATGCCCTTGGGCTGGTATTTTTTCAGCAGGGCGTAAACGTCGGCGTGGGCGTTGCGGTCGTGCACGATGATGGGCTTGTCCAGTTCCAGCGCCAGCTGGATGTGCGCCTCAAACATGGCCAGCTGGGCATCCTTGGGCACAGGCCAGTGGTAGTCCAGTCCGCACTCACCCACAGCTACCACCTTGGGGTCCTCGTAATACGGGGCCAGAGCGCGCATCTCTGCGGCCCAGTCCCCGCCGTACACCGAGACCGTAGGAGCCGGGCCTTCCTCGCCGCAGTCGGCGGCGGGCAGCAGGCTTTCCGGGTGGATGCCAACAGCTGCCACCACCCACGGGTAACGGTGCGCCAGCTCCAGCACTTTGGGTGCATCCCCGGAGTGGGTGGCCTGTTCACACACGCCCACCACGCCTTTACCGGGCAGGCTGCCCAGCAGGAAATCGCGGTCTGCGTCAAAAGCGCGGGCACTGTAGTGCGCGTGGGTGTCAAAAATGGGGCCGGTCATTTGCCCTCCTTTTTGGCGGGGGCCTTGTTCACCAGCCAGATGCCCACACACACGAACACCAGCGCCGCCAGATACTGCCAGCGGAACAGGGGCTCGCCGTTGAGCACGGCGCTCAGCAGTACGTTGACCACCGGGTTCACGAAGCCAAAGATGGCAATGCGGCTGACCGGGTTGTTCTTCATCAGCAGGGCCCACAGCACATAGCCTGCCCCGCAGATGAAGGCCAGATACAGCATGACCACCACCGCCAGTGCGCTCTGCACATGGAGACTGCCGCCCAGCACAGTGCCCAGCACGAACAGTGCCAGACCGCCCACGAACAGGTTGATGAAGCAGACGGCAAAGCTGTCTGCTTTTTTGGTCACAGATTTGTTCCACGGGCCGGACAGGGTAAAGATGATGGTAGCGGCCATCATGCAGAACACGCCCCAGCCGCTTCCGCTGCCGTGGTTGCCCAGCGTGCCGATGAGCACGCCCGCAAAGCCGATGACACAGCCCAGCGTTTTGGCAGCGGTCATGCGGTCGGCGTTGCCGTAGATGAAATGGGCAAAAATCACGCCCAGAAAGCTCTGGGTGCTGTTCAGGATGCCGCCAAAGGCACCCGTGAGCATGGCAACAGCGATGTAATAGAATGCGTACTGGGTCGTGGTCTGCCACAGGCCCAGAGCACAGCACTCCGCTGCCACTTTGCCGTGGGGAAACTTGGGCAGGCGGCTCTGCAACAGAACACTGCCCAGAAGCACCAGAAAGCTGCCCAGCATGAACCGCACACCGGCAAAGCAGAAGATGGAGGCGGTGTTGCTGGTCTCAATGGAGAACAGCCGGTAGCCCAGCTTGATGAAGGGGAAGGCCGAGCCCCACAGCACATTGCAGAAGATGGCCAGCAGCACGGCAAACACCGGCGTGCCGAAAATTTTATCCAGCCATTCCGCGCGGGAAAGCGTTTTGTTTTCCTGCATGGCGGCTCAGTGGATGCGGCTGCCTACGGGGGTGTCGTCGCCGTAGAAAGCGATGGAGCAGCCGCCGTCGGCGGTATCAGCAGCAAAGATCATGCCCTCGCTGACATATTTGCCCTTCATCATGGGGCGAGGTGCCAGATTGCACACAATGCCGATCTTCTTACCGATCAGGTCTTCCGGCTTGAACCACTTTGCAATGCCGGAAAGGATGCAGCGCTCCCGCTCGCCGTCAAACACGGTCAGGTGCAGCAGCTTCTTGCTTTCCTTCAGGTTCTCGCAGGCGCGCACTTCGGCCACGCGCAGTTCCACCTTGCAGAAGGTGTCAAAGTCGATCTCTTCCTCGTGGGTAAAGTCCACGGTGCTCTCCTCGGCGGGGGCGGCAGCCTTCTTCTCAGCTTCAGCCTTGGCCTTGTTGGCAGCTTCGGCAGCGGCCTTGCGCTTTTCGTCCTCTTCCTTCAGGTGGGCAATTTCCTTTGCCACATCGATGCGGGGGAACAGTGCCTCGCCCTTGTGCACGGTGTAGGTCTCCTGTGCGCCGTAGGTGGTCTTGGTCAGGTCCAGAGCAGATGCGTCCAGACCCAGCTGCTCCATCATCTTGGGGGCAGTGGTGGGCAGGTAGGCGTTCAGCAGGATGCCGCACACGCGCAGTGCCTCGCACAGGTGGTACAGCACGCTCTCCAGACGGGCCTTGTTGGCCTCGTCCTTGGCCAGCGCCCAGGGAGCGGTCTCGTCGATGTACTTGTTGGCGCGCTGGATGACCGCAAAGATCTCCATCAGGGCCTGCGGGATGGTCAGGTTGTCCATGTCGGCTGTGACCTTGGCGGTCAGCTCGTTGACCATGGTCTCCAGCTCGGTGTCGATGGCTTCGGTACCGGCCACATTGTGCACGGTGCCGCCGAAGTACTTCTCGCACATGGCGACGGTGCGGCTGAGCAGGTTGCCCAAATCGTTCGCCAAATCGCTGTTGATGCGGGTGATCAGGGCTTCGTTGGTGAACATGCCATCGTTGCCGAAGGGAATCTCACGCAGCAGGAAGTAGCGGATGGCATCCACGCCGTAGCGGTCGCACAGGATCACGGGATCCACCACGTTGCCCACGGACTTGGACATCTTGCCGCCGTTCATCAGCAGCCAGCCGTGGCCGAACACCCGCTTGGGCAGAGGCAGATCCAGAGCCATCAGCATGGCGGGCCACAGAATGGTGTGGAAACGCAGGATCTCCTTGCCCACCATGTGCAGGTCGGCAGGCCAGAACTTGTCATAGTCGTGATATTTTTCGTTGCCGTAGCCCAGCGCGGAGATATAGTTGCTCAGGGCGTCCACCCACACATACATGGTGTGCTTGGGGTCGAAGGGCACGGGGATGCCCCACTTCACGGAGGTGCGGGACACACAGGTGTCCTGCAGGCCCTGCTTGATGAAGGCGATCATCTCGTTCTTGCGGCTCTCAGGCTGGATGAACTGGGGGTTCTCCTCGTAGAGCTTCAGCAGGCGGTCGGCATACTTGCTGGTCTTGAAGAAGTAGGCTTCCTCGTGTGCGTCGTACACTTCGCGGCCGCAATCGGGACACTTGCCGTCCACCAGCTGGCTGTCGGTCCAGAAGCTCTCGCAGGGCTTGCAGTAGTGGCCGATGTACTCGCCCTTGTAGATGTCGCCTTGCTCATACAGCTTGGTGAAAATTTTCTGGCAGGACTCCATGTGGTAGTCGTCGGTGGTGCGGATGAAGCGGTCGTAGCTGACGTCCAGCAGCTTCCACAGATCCTTGACAGTGGCTACGATCTTGTCCACATACTCCTTGGGGGTCACACCGGCATCGGCAGCCTTGTCCTGAATTTTCTGGCCGTGCTCATCGGTGCCGGTCAGGAACATGACGTCATAGCCCTGCATCCGCTTGAAGCGTGCCAGTGCGTCGCAGGCGACAGTGGTATAGCTGTGGCCGATGTGCAGCTTGTCGCTGGGGTAGTAGATGGGAGTGGTGATGTAGAATGTCTTGTGCTCACTCATAGGTTGATACTCTTCCTTTCCTGATTTGGCGGGGGACGAAAAAAGCCCTCATCCTGCCGGACTGAGCCGGACAAGGACGAGAGCCTGAAACTTTCGTGGTACCACCTTGCTTCGCCGCACCCTTGCGGGCGCAGCCTTTTGCCGGGCCAAAAAGCACGGCGCAGCGCGGTAACGGGCGCACCCGTCGCAGGCTCAATTTTCACCTGCGCAGCTCCGAGACCATCTTCGGCATCGCGCGGCCTGCCCGGTTCCATCCTTCGGGCTTTCTGTCAGGCGCAGACGGTGCGTACTCTTCTCTTCACAGCCAATTTACATTGTTATGTCTATAATACGCAAAAACGGTGGGTTTGTCAACATTAAATCTCGTAATCCAGACAGAACCGTGCCTTGGTGTAGGGCCGCACCTTGCCGTCGGCCACAGCCACATGGGCGGGATGGACGGAGTAGCCCTTGAGGGCCTCGGCGCTTTCAAAGGTGGTGTCCAGCATCAGGTCGGCGGTGGAAGAGGGGAGACCGTTGATGTTGACATGCACTTCCACAAGGCCGGGGATCTTGCCGGCCAGACTTTCCAGCCCCTCTTTGATGCCTGCCTTGACGGCGGCTTTTTCGGCATCGGACAGCTCGTCCTTCAGCTGCCACAGGATCACATGCTTGACCATAATAAAATACCTCCTGCGTTTTTTCTCATTGTAACAGTGTGAGAAAAAATCCGCAAGAGGAAAGCTGCAAAGTATTATTTGGGTGCGAACAGCAACACCACCAGAAGTGCGGCACAGAGCACCGAAAGTCCGATGCCCTCCAGCCGGGTCAATTTGATGTACTCTTCCGTGGGCTCAGGTACCTGCGTGTACCGCCTGCGGGAGCGCAGGGCAATGGCATCTTCCGGATGCAGCGCCATAAAAATGCCGAACCCGATGCCGAAAAGTGCGATTATGATCGCACAGATGACTTCCATAGCAACCCCTCACTTTTTGGTTTTGTCGTCCCTGCTCAGAGTATAGCACAGATACGAGATCAGCAGGGCAGCGCACAACACGAGCGCCGCCACCATCAAAATGGAGTGCAGCGGCTCGACCCTGGGAAGAAAGGTGTTGACCAGATAGAGTGCACCGCAAAGGATCGAAGCAATGCCGTAAAATTTGCGGAAGTGCTTCTTTTCGTCCTCACTGCTCCATCCGGTGCCGGTGCCATTGTACAGATCCCGGATGCCGCGGTACAAAAACAGCACACCCAGCGCGGCGTTCAGCCAATCCCAGTCCGAAAGATTCAAATTCATGGTGGCCCCTTTCCTGCTGTCAATCCGCACTATGGTTCCAGCTTTCGTAAGCGACAAGATAAAGAAGGTCTCCCACGATGGCGATGCCGAAGATGATACGGTAGAGCGGCGATGTAACAGGTGTGAAGGCTAAGATCAGAAAGGCGATGCTGTTGAGCATGTAAAACACGCCGTTCTTTTTCTGCCAGAAGGCGCGGTACTCCGGGTCACGGTGATACTGGTTGAACGGCAGATCGAGGAACGGGTCTTTGCCTTGAAGATCCCGAATGCCGGAGATGAACCAGATAACGGTCAGCACAAGATTAAGCAGAGTGGAAACCGAAACGAACGACTCCATGAAATGAACCTCCCATCTTTTTCCACAGTATACCACAGAAAAGTGCAAAAACAAAGGACGGTATTCAACCTTCCTGCGTAAAATTTGCACAAATCGGGCGTTGACTGTTGGTGAAAACAGCACAAAATAAAACCAGCCGGACGAGGCGGTTGCAAGCCCTCGTCCGGCTGGATACTTACTTCTTCGGAGTCATAAGCCTCTTCTCCTTGGGGTTCCTCATTTTCGGAGTAAACGTTTCATAGGGTGACTCTCCTTAGAAACTACTGGAAACTGAGAATCTATTTCAAGGGGACTGATTACTTAGTACATTGGATTGACCCTTCTCTTAACTGATGGAGTGCGGCACCGAGATTCTGAAGATGAATTTCATATTACCACATTCTTTCGAGTTAGATTCGCCAGGGGCAAACTACTTAGTACATTGGTAGAACTCCTTTTTTGCTATTCAAATAATGTTCTCCGTACAAAAGATACCTTCATAGGAATCATCTCCGGCGGATCTATTTGAATCGCTGGGGGTTAAGTTTATCGACAGGTTGTCGTGTAATCGCATTTCTGATGCTCAAGACTGGCTCATTTTTGTTGTGTTTTTATACGGGGGAAACATCCCGTCTGTGGTGAGCCTCTATTTTGCTTCTCAGCGAATCCCGACAGCCTGTCCCTGCTGTGCGGGTTCCATATCGACCATCGGTCTCGCTCCTTTCTGCTTCAAGTCAGCGGGATTAGCTCTCTCTTGAGCTTCTGCTGTACTTCTCTGGTTTCTGGCTTTATTATACATATTCCTGATTGATTTGTCTATTCGCAGAGTGCACAAGGATAGAAATATAAAATTGTGCAGTTCTTGAAAAACAGCAGATGGAACGTGCAAAATGCTGCTTTCTGCGCGGTGTGCCCGGGCGATCGGGCCCTTTGGAGAGGAACTCTGTGCCCTGCAGGGAGGGCTGCCGGGAAGGTCACAGCAAAGCTGCCCAGAAGTTCCGGGCCGTTTGTGGAGGATTTTGCGCAAAACGGGAGAAAGTGTCCACAGGGTATTATGCGTCAGATCGATTTGTGCTAAAATAGCGCCAATGAATGGTAGTCGCCGCCGCCCCGCGAGATGAAAGTTTCGCGGGGCGGCTTTTTTGCGGCAAAAATTTAGACACAAAAGAAAATGTGGCGCTGAACACAGGCGGTGTCACCAATGCCACCTTTGTTATGGCTCTGCACGAGATGCCGATCATGGTTCCCATTGCCTGCGTGTTGGAATTTTTCGTGGTGGAGAAACTGGCCACCGGATTGGCGTTTATGTTCATGCGGCCCACAGATCGTCCGCAGTTCATCACCTATGCCATCTCGCTGATGATCGTGTGCATCATGTGCCCGGTGATGAGCCTGATCGCAACGGTGCTGTTTAAAGAACCCGGCTTTGGCACTTGGGTGCATACATGGGGCTGCAATATGCCCATGGCCCTGTGCTGGCAGATGCTGTACTGCGGGCCGCTTGCCCGTGCCATCTTCCGGCTGGTGTTCCGCCGCGGCGCAAAACAGGCGGACTGACAGATTTTAGATATGCAGTTATAATAAATATGTATAGGAGCGGGTGTAATACCGGACGAGACACCTATACGAATTTTATATATCGGGCATATAAAGCATGTACAATGGGGCATTTTTGATGGAAATATTCCCCGGAATGCCCTGAAAAAGCCATTGAAACCTAAGAATTGACTAAGAAATTTGTGGAAAAAGTACATGTGAAGAACGTTTTATTGGACAAGATGCACAACTTTTTTTGTATATCAATGCAGTAGAACCACCTAAAATGTAGAATGTGCACAAAGCCACTTGCCAATTTTCGTCAATCGTACTATCATACACAACGAAAAAAGACGAAGTGACCCGTGCAGGAGGGAGGGTGTGACCGGACAGAGCCGAACACCTTCCTTACTTTTTTCACAAAGCTGCGCCTTTTCTTCGAGCGATAAGAAGGACGCTGCGCCGCCGGGGCGGTGCGGCGGTCTTACCCCCGGAACCCTATTCTTCAGGAAGGAGGAAAAACAATTGAATAATCTGACCAAAGCATTGATGGAAGAGCTGACCGTCGAATACGTCAAGGTCGGCCCGCTGCAGATCCCGGAATCCGTGGTCATCAGCTGGGTGATCCTGGCCATCGTCACCATCGGCTCGATCCTGCTTACCAGAAACCTGAAGGTGGACCATATCAGCAAGCGTCAGGCCGTGCTGGAAATGGCCTACCTCGCAGGCACTAATTTCTTTGAAGGTCTGCTGGGCGAAAAGGGCAGGCGCTATGTGCCTTACCTGATGACCGTGGCCATCTACATCGCCTTCAGCAACCTGATCGGCGTGTTCGGTGTCAAGCCCCCCACGAAGGATCTGGACGTGACCGCAGCGCTGGCGCTGATGAGCATTGTGCTGATCGAGGGTGCCGGCATCCGGGCACGCGGCGGTGTGGGCTTCTTCAAGAGTCTGGCTGCCCCCACTCCGGTCATGACCCCTATGAACATCCTCGAGATCGCCATCCGCCCCACCAGCCTGTGCATGCGACTGTTCGGCAACGTGCTGGGCGCATTCGTCATCATGGAGCTGATCAAGCTCGTGGTGCCCGTGTTCGTCCCGGCGGTGTTCAGCCTGTATTTTGACCTGTTCGACGGTCTGATCCAGACCTACGTGTTCGTGTTCCTGACTTCGCTGTTCATGAAAGAGACCATGGGCGGAGAAGACTGATCCATTGATATTTACTGAATTTAAAAGGAGATTATTACTATGAATGGTTTGATTGCTCTGGGCGCTGGCATTGCAGCGCTGACCGGCATTGGCGGCGGTATCGGCATCGGCATCGCAACGGGTAAGGCAACGGAGGCAATCTCCCGTCAGCCCGAGGCATCCGGCAAGATCCAGACCAACCTGCTGCTGGGCGCTGCTCTGGCAGAAGGTACTGCAATTTTCGGCTTCGTCGTTGCACTGCTGATCATCCTGTTCCTGGGTCAGTAACGGAGGCGCAGACGAATGCTGAAGTTGGATATTAACCTGCTGTGGACCGTCGTGAACGTCCTCGTCATGTATGCGGTGCTGCGCAAGTTCCTGTTCAAGCCTGTTCAGGACGTGATCGCAAAGCGCCAGCAGATGGTGGACGCAAACCTGGCCGATGCGGAGACCTCCAAGAAGGAAGCCGCAGAGACCATGAACGCCGCACAGGAAAAACTGCGCAATGTGGACAATGAGGCCGCTGCCCGCCGCGAAGCCTACGAAAAGCAGGCTGAGGTCGAAAAGCAGCAGCTGCTGGCAGATGCCCGCAAGCAGGCAGACGCCATCGTGGCAGCCGGCAAGGCAAGCGCCGAGGCCGAACGCCAGAGCAAGCTGCGGGAAGCCGATGCCCAGACCACGGCACTGGCCCGTGCGATGTGCGAGAAGCTGCTGGCCCGCAATCTGACCGCCCAGGACGACGCACGTCTGCTGGACGATCTGCTGGAGAAAGCAGGTGCAGGCAATGGCAACTGAATTCAGTCGTGAATTTTTTGCGGACAACCGCATCGTCAAGGCCGAGCTGCGCAGCGCCCGCAAGCCCCGGGAAGAGGAGCTGAACCGGATCCGCGCCGAGGTACGCAAGCTGTATGATGCCACCGAGGTCATCCTGAACGTGACGGTGGACGAGAGCCTGCTGTCCGGCTATGTCCTGCAGGTGGGCGACCGCGTGTTCGATAACTCCGGCCGTCATCAGCTGGACAAGATGATGGAGGGCAAGCCCTCGCTGGCTACCCTCAAGACCCGCATTGAGGACTACAAGCCCGCCGAGACCTCTGCCGAGGGCGGTGTGGTCATCTCCTCTGCCGACGGCATCGTGCACGTCGAAGGCATGAACCGCGCCGTGTACGGCGAGATCGTCACCTTCGACAACGGTGCCAAGGGTATGGTGGAGAGCGTGGACCCCGAACAGCTGGGCATCATGCTGTTCGACGGAGCTGAGACCGTCGGTGTGGGCACCATGGTGACCCGCAGCGGCAAGCGTGCCGGCATCCCGGTGGGCGATGCCTTCCTGGGCCGTGTCATCAGCCCGCTGGGCGAGCCCATCGATGGCAAGGGCCCCATTGAAGCTGTGGGCTACAACCCCATCGAAAAGCAGGCCCCCGGCATTCTGGAGCGTCAGAGCGTGGATACCCCGCTCCACACCGGCATCCTCGCTATCGATTCCATGTTCCCCATCGGCCGCGGCCAGCGTGAGCTGATCATCGGCGACCGCCAGACCGGCAAGACCTCCATCGCCACGGACGCCATCCTGAACCAGAAAAACACTGGTGTGCTGTGCATTTATGTGGCCATCGGCCAGAAGGCTTCTTCCATTGCCCGCGTGGCAGGCGATCTGCAGAAGCACGGTGCCATGAGCTACACCACCATCGTGGCGGCTACTGCTTCGGATTCCGCTCCCCTGCAGTACATCGCACCCTATGCCGGTACCGCACTGGCCGAGTACTTCATGAGTCAGGGCAAGAGCGTGCTGATTGTTTACGACGATCTGTCCAAGCATGCAGTGGCCTACCGTGCCATTTCTCTGCTGCTGCGCCGCTCTCCGGGCCGTGAGGCTTACCCCGGCGATGTGTTCTATCTGCACTCCCGTCTGCTGGAGCGCTCCTGCCGGATGCGTGACGATCTGGGCGGCGGCTCCATCACCGCACTGCCTATCGTTGAGACGCAGGCAGGCGATGTTTCGGCCTACATCCCCACCAATGTTATTTCCATCACCGATGGTCAGATCTTCCTCGAGAGCGCACTGTTCAATGCAGGCAACCGCCCGGCCGTCAATGTGGGTCTGTCGGTGTCCCGTGTGGGCGGCGCTGCCCAGACCAAGGCCATGAAGAAGGCCAACGCCAACCTGCGTATCGAGCTGGCACAGTACAAGGATATGGAGTCCTTTGCACAGTTCAGCTCGGATCTGGACGCGGAGACCCGCCGCCAGCTGGATCACGGCAAGGCTCTGATGGAAATGCTCAAGCAGCCGCTGTATCAGCCCAAGTCCGACGCCGAGCAGGTGGTCACGCTGGTGCTGGCTTCCCACGGCGTGCTGGACGAACTGCCCACTGCCGAGCTGCGCGCCAAAACTTCCGCATTTGTGCGTCAGTTCCGCGCGGATGTGTCCGGTACGATGGATAAGATCACCGCCACCGGCAAGCTGGAACCTGAAATGGTCGATGCCATCCTGAACGCCTGGAAAGCTTATGCGGGAGGCGACAGCCATGCCGTCCAGTAAGCTGCTGAAAGAGCGCATCGAGAGCATTCAGGATACCCGCAAGATCACGAACGCGATGTATCTGATCTCTTCCTCCAAGCTGCGCAAGGCACGCAAGAACTACCAGAACGTCCTGCCCTACTTCACCCGCATGAGAGACACCATCTCCCGTGTCGTCCCCCATCTGCCTGATGAGCCGGTGCATCCGTTCTTCCACGAGCGGCAGAGAGAGGACGGCGATCCCCGCCGCGCCTATCTGGTGCTGACGGCAGACAAGGGCATGGCCGGTGCATTCAACCAGAACATCCTCCGGTTCCTCAAGGAGCACGCGGATGAGAACGACCGGTTCTATGTGATCGGTCAGGTGGGTTACCGCGCACTGTACCACAAGGACCCGCGTCTGGTGGAAGAGTTCCGCTACAGTGCCACCGCGCCCACCCTGCAGCGTGCCCGCGACATCACGGTGGACGCCATCGACGACTTCAAGTCCGGCAAGCTGGACGAGATCTACATCGTCTACACCAAGATCCAGAACGCCCTTACCAGCGAGCCTGTCATGGAGCGTCTGCTGCCGCTGGACCGGCG
>ENA-OPDH01001538-OPDH01001538.1-human-gut-metagenome-genome-assembly--contig:-NODE-1538-length-16507-cov-5.304705_pt1 | contig 16507 bp, 15 predicted proteins | sample MGYA00241260_ERZ501500 | MGnify/ENA primary metagenome ERZ501500 (study PRJEB25962, sample SAMEA2042519) | human gut metagenome | biome: human gut; feature: human-associated habitat; material: faeces...
TCGGAAGATATTCCGAATTAGGGGAAAGGCTCTGAAATTCTTCAGAGCCTTTCCTTTTTTCTGTTGGGAAAATATAAAATATTTTGACAAACTGTTGCTCTTATGATATCATTTTTGTCTAAAATGAGTTATTGTGCGGTTATATCTTTATGTTGAAAATAATTCATGGCTTTTGAGAACAGTTAAATAAAATATTCACTTAAAACTCTGAAGTTATGCTAACTTTTAATGAGGAAAGACAATACATCGACGGTGAGTTTGAAGCATTTGCCGAGATGTATAAAGAATTTGGCCTGTCGATTGACGGCGAAATTTATTTGACCCATTCGAAACAATGGGAAAAAATTTATTTTGTACTTTCGTTTAAGCCGTTTGCTCCGAAAGTGCAGGATGATATGATAACAACCGATAACCGCGTGGTTCTCGGTATGTTTGCGAAGAAATACAATCTTAATCCCGATCAGGAACGGCGCTTGCAGAAAGTTCCGAAAGGGTTGCGAAAAGTGTACTACTCCAAACAGCGTTTCCGCAATGCTTTGGAAATTGAATTTTCTAAGACCGCGGATAAATGTGAGTTGCAGAGTTATGTGCACTATCATGGCGGCAGGATGTGCGAAAAGGCTGCAAATATATGCAGCTCGGTGCGCCGCCTGCATATTTAAGTTAAACACATGAAGAGCTTCGCCGTGAGGTGCGGCTCTTCTTTTTTACGGATGTGGCTTTTTGTAAAAAAGTTCTTGATTAATTGTGCAGATTTGTGTATCAAATATACGCGATATGATGATAGGGGTATAGCTCAGTTGGTAGAGCATCGGTCTCCAAAACCGAGTGTCGTGAGTTCGAATCTTACTGCCCCTGCCAGTTAAGATAAAGACGCTGAAAAGCGTCTTTTTTCTTTGTAAATCAAGCATTTAACCGAGTCCGTGTGGGATATGTTTATCAGAGCCAATTCTCGCTTGTTGCCAGGACTATCCCAAACGAAATCCTTTATTTTACAAGTGGTTAATCAGGTTGGAATCTTATAGTCTTTGGGGATTATTGGATACATTTTGTTATGCTTGATTTGTTTGAGGTCTGTTAGTTTTTAGAAAAGGATTTTATATGGCGATTTGTGTTAAAAATTGTATATTTACTAAATGTTTTATTGTTTAATAATATATTTGTTTCTAGTTAATTGATTTTTTTATTTATATTGCGTATTGTAAAACTGAAATGTTTTAATATTGGAGAATAAATATGAAAAATTTATTTTTGTGTTTTTTTGTTTTTTTAATAGGGTGTGCAAATACAGGAACTATAACATCTGGACAACTTATTGTTAATGGAGTTACTAAAATTGATTTATTAGGAAAAGAAATTGTTTTAAATAAAGATTGCTCGCCTCAAAAAATTAATTTTGATATTCCATTTTGCGGAGGATGGAATTTGAATGAAGAAGAACTTTGTACACTTTATCCTAAAGATGTAGGTACAATCTATAAAACATTTCAAGTTATAAATGATAATGATGCTCTTCTTTGTACTCTAGATTATTACGGTGGGTGTGATAAAGTGATATATGTAAAAAATTTGGGTAAAGGTGTTAATAATCTAATAGATGATGCTTTAATTCCTAATGGTTTATTGGTAAAGAAAAAGCCTTATCGTTACACTACTGTTATGGGTGGAAGTAAAACAATTGAAGGGTATGAATTTGTCGTAAAAGGAAAATTTAGCAAAATAAAATATCAGCCCAATGATATTCAGACTTGTCCATTTGAAGATGTCACTTATTCTTCTGAGAATAATAAGGATTGGATTAAAGATAAAAAATAAAGTGCGATTTGACAGGAAGGTTATTTTGATAAAGTATCACGATTTATAATGGAAGTTGATAGGAATAAATATGGTGTAAAAGAGTGATTCTCAATGCATCAAACTATGTTAATATTAATAAATAGTCCGTGTATGATCTTATGTGTCCTGCCAGTCAAGAAAAAGACACTGAAAGCGTCTTTTTCTTTATAAATCAATCGCTTAACCGAGTCTGCGTGAGGTAGCATAAAAAGGTCATTTCCCGCTTGTTATACGGATCCTCCCAAATAAAATTCTTTATATTACAAGCAGTTAATGAAGTTCTAATCTTATTGCCTTATTTTTACAACTTATGATATAGCTAAGTCACAGGTTATGGATATTTAACTTTATGTCCTCAATGTCAACAAGTTAAAAATAACCTCATTAAATTTGTAAATGAGGTTATTGCGATTACTTATTACAGACTGCCAACTCAATGGCAAAAGGTTGGAATACAAACTCAAAGCTCTATTTGACAGACTAATTGTGTGCAAAAATTATCAAGACTGACCTCAGGTAGCTATTGATAATCTCGAGGAGTTTGAAAAGGTTGAGGTGTAGAGGTTATTTACATACTTTTTATTTCTAAGCTTATGTTTTGTATATTATCTTTAGGTAAATATAACATAGTATTGGAATCTTTTACAAAATATCCATTAGAAATAGCTCTAATCAGATAATTTTTTTCATTTGTTTCAGTATTTAAAACCTCTAATTCTGGGTGTTTCCAATCATATAAGAATTTTAATTCGCCTAAAAGGGGAGCGTAGAAACATAGAATAATGATTACAAGATGATATGTTTTTAGTTTATTTTCGTTGAGGAAAAACTGGTAAATTGCATATATGTATAGACCTGTTAATACTATATTGAAAGCTTTTACATAAATTGATGATATGTTTTCTGATAAATAATTAATAATCAATATGTAAAATATGACGCATCCTAAAACAGAAAAACATATGAAAAACATAATAAAAAGGAGAATAGCTAGATGAACTGCCATAAATAAAATCAGCGATAAAATTTTCTTTATGGGTTTAAATATTTTTTTTATTTTTACTATTATTTTTTTCAATTTTCTTCTTTTGCCGATATTATCTTTTGCCTGCTGTTTACGCAATTCTTGTTCTTTTTCATACTGTTTTATAGGGTCATGGTAATATTCATCTTGTATTACGCTGTTAGAAATGATTTGCTGAATATTATAACCAATAAAGCTTTCAAATTTTATCTTTTTGTATATAATTTGGTGTAAACAATCTTTTTTACGAGAAGCCTTAATATATACTTCAAAGTCTTCAACTAGTTTTGGAAGCCATGTAAATGGTTGAGTGAATACAAATGTTGCCAATATAACGTGTATTACAATAAAGGGCATAGTTCCTTCAAAATAATCAGCGTAGGATAAAAAGGTTATGTATTGATGAGAAGAAGGAATAAAATATCCTAAGTTAAATAAAAAAGACATAAACAAAAAACAGCCAAGAAACAATGGAATATATTTAACACACAAATCAGAAAGGCTCTCTTTCCGTTCATGATGTATATAAATTCTGTTTAACTGATTAATTTTTGTCGTCTCATTTATATTGCCTTAATTTCAATTTTCTATTATTTAACCTTATATAGAAAAAGATTGCAAACAATTTTTATTTTGTAAGTTTCTTGATGCACGATTTTTTGTGTTTACCGTTTTTTTTAGATAAAATTAGTCCGTGTATTGTCTTACTGCTCCTGCCATGTAAGACGAAGACGCTGAAAAGCGTCTTTTTTTTATTATATATCAAGCGCTTAACAGAGTCCGTGCGGGGTTGCATTGATAAATTCATTTTTGGGTACACGGACCATCCTTAGTGAAATCCTTTATTTTACAAGCACTTAATAAAGTTAGAATCTTATTGTCTTTGGGAATTGTTAAGATTCTAATGTAATATATTTGGGCGGGATGATGCCGCCTTTGATGATGATCAGATAATACGGAACGACAGAAAAGCGTAAGCCTAATTTTTCATCACAGGCAGACCAATCTACCGGAGAAGTATCAATATCGTTAATTGAGGCTAATCTTACTAAACGTTCATCAACGTCTTGCGGAAAATCTTTATCTAAATTCGGTCGGATTGCCGGGCTGACATAAACTGCTTCAATTAGTCCGTCTTTTTGTAAGGTCTCCAAATCAACAGAAAATAAGTCAGCGTTCGCAATAAAAGGTTTGAACATATTTATGCTTTTCTCGGTCCACTGTATCGGCTCTGAAAAACCGCGGATGGCGCGGCTGCGGCCTTCAAAACAATTTTCCATCCATTTAACAATTCCGGAGTGGGTTGTTTCGCCGCCCGTGCGTTTGTAATAGTAATGTAAATCGGCTTGGGGATTGTTGGCAAAAGATAAAATCCCTTGTTTCAGAGCATTGTTGCCTTTTGTGATGTAGTGATAAAGTTTTGTCATTTTAATCTTCCCTGAATTTTTGTGTATTGTGACATAATTTTCAGATGAAGGGAATAATAAAATAGTCCGTGGATTGCACCATATGTCAATAGGTTTGTGTATTTGTACGATATTATCCTGTCGATTAGAGAAAGCTGTCCGAAAGGGCGGTTTTTTATGTTATATAAGAAAACAGCTTCCGGGCAGGAAGCTGTTTTATACGTTTTTATGTAGAGCGAAGGCTCAGGCGGATTTCTTTTCCGGGTGCAGCGTGCCGGCGGCGACGGCTTTGGTGTAAAGTTCAATTTTGTAGTTAATCTTGTTCATATGTTTCTGCAGTTCGGCCATTTGCTCTTCAATACGGATTTTCTGCTGTCTGAACATATCCAGCCGCAGTTGCAGAGTTGAATCGCCTTCAATGTACCAGTCGATGTACTGTTTGATACCTTTGAGGTGCAGGCCGGTGGCTTTCAGGCATTCGATGAGTTCAAGCCAGCCGAGGTCGGAATCGGAAAAGACCCGCAGGCCGGAACTGTTTTTTCTGACGAAAGGCAGCAGGCCTTCTTTTTCGTAGTATCGGAGCGTATGTACGCTTAAGCCGGTTTTTTTGGCAACTTGGCCGATTGAGTATCCCATAAACTTTCTCCCGTTGTGTGACAGTGATTAATTTAAGCCTTAGAGTTTGCTCAAAGTCAAGAAAAATCTGGCGGGCAGAGGCGGTAATGCATATGGGCGTTTGCCAGACATCCTTTTTTAACCAAAATTGGAACCCTGAGAAAAAAGTATTGCAATCTTTTGTTTAATAGTTTATGTTTCCGGTAAATCAGACAGCCTATCCCCGTCATTTTGCCGTATAATTTCGACATGTTTTTTGAAAAGACCGGTTAACGACGCGGGTGGGGCTGGCTTTGTTGCAATTTTTCAGATGGATAGGATCTATGGCAAAAATTAGTCCGATTCAGTTTTTCAGACAGGTAAAACAGGAAATTAAAAAGGTTACCTGGCCGACCCGCAAGGAAGTTATGCAGACCTCGATAATGGTTATTATCCTGGTGGCGATTGCCGCGACTTTCTTTTTCTTCGTCGATCAGATTTTCGGCTGGGTTGTTAAATTAATATTTGGTCTTGGAGTATAGTTTATGACTGCACGTTGGTATGTTCTTCATGTTTATTCCGGTTCGGAGAAGAAGGTTGCCGAATCGATTAAAGAACAGGCTGTTTTGAAAAAAATGGAAGATAAGATTCTTGACGTTCTGGTTCCGACCGAAGATGTCGTCGAGGTTAAAAAAGGTTCGAAGGTCAATTCGGAACGCAAGTTTTTTCCGGGTTATGTGCTGATTAAGATGGAAATGTCCGACGATACTTGGCATGCGGTTATGAATACGCCGCGCGTTACCGGTTTTCTGGGCAGCCGCAATAAGCCGCAGCCGATTTCCGAAGCCGAGGCCAAACGTATTATTACTCAGATGCAGGAAGGCGTTGAAAGGCCGCAGACGGTTGTCGATTATGAGGTCGGCGAGCAAATCAGGGTAACCGACGGCCCGTTCGCTTCCTTTGTCGGTTTGGTTGAAGAGGTTGACCTTGAGAAGGCTCGTCTGAAAGTTTCCGTTTCGATTTTCGGACGTTCGACTCCGGTTGAGCTGGAATTCAGCCAGGTTGAAAAGGTTTAGGAAAGTCTGAAACCGCCGGGATTAAAATCCGGCGGTTTATTTTTTAGGGAAGAAGGCAATGTTCAAAAGTTTCTTTAATGAATTTAAAAAATTCGCCATGCGCGGCAATGTCATTGATATGGCCGTCGGTATCATTATCGGCGCCGCTTTCGGCAAAATTGTCGACTCTCTGGTTAAAGACGTTATTATGCCCCCAATCGGGCTGTTGCTCGGTAAGGTCGATTTTACCAATCTGTTTGTGGTTTTGAAGGAAGGGGTAACGGCAGCGCCCTACGCTTCGCTGGATGCAGCGCAGAAGGCCGGCGCCGTGACGCTTAACGTGGGTCTGTTCGTCAATGCGCTTATCAGTTTTATTATCGTGGCCTTTGCCGTGTTTATTCTGATTAAGGCCATTAACGAACTGCAGGCCAAGATGCTCAGGCAGGAAGCGGCCGAAGAAGCGAAAAAGGAACCGGTAACGAAGGCCTGTCCATACTGTTGCGAAGAAATTCCCGTTAAGGCGGTGCGCTGTCCGCACTGCACTTCGGAACTGAAGTGAAAAAAAGGCTCCGCAAAGGAGCCTTTTTCTGAATCGAATCAAAGGCTTGAATCGCAAAATTTTTGAAAAAAACGCTTGCAAAATGAATCGGATGTGCTATACAAAGGCGACTCTCAAAGGGGCGACTCTGTTCTTTTGAGATGCGAATCGCATAAAAATGTAACTTCGTGGGAGACCAGCCATGGTCTGGAAAAACCACGAACCTAAACAGAGGTATGAAAATGGCTAAGACTAAAAAGAAAATTTTAGGATTAATCAAGCTTCAGATCCCCGCCGGAAAGGCTAACCCTTCTCCGCCGGTTGGTCCTGCTCTGGGCCAAAAGGGCTTGAACATTATGGAATTCTGCAAGGCTTTCAACGCAGCCACCCAGAAAATGGAACCGGGCGTTCCCGTTCCGGTCGTTATTACCGCTTTTGAAGACAAGTCTTTTACTTTTGAGACCAAACTTCCGCCGGTTTCTTATCTGATTAAGAAAGCTGCCGGTGTCAAGTCTGCATCCAAGGAACCGGGCAAAACCGTTGCCGGTCAGATTTCGATGGCTCAGGTTAAAGAAATTGCCGAAACCAAAATGCCGGATTTGAACTGCTCGACCGTTGAGGCGGCCATGAATATGGTTAAAGGCCAGGCGGTTTCCATGGGTATCAAGGTAGTGGAGTAAGACGATGGCTGGAAAAAGAATTGTAAATGCATACAAAACAATTGACAAGACTCAGGCTTATGCGCTGAAAGAGGCTGTCAAAATCGTCAAGTCCAATGCTACCGCCAAATTTGACGAAACCATCGACGTTGCCATCAACCTCGGTGTTGATCCGAAACATGCCGACCAGATGATCCGCGGCGTTTGCGCTCTGCCGCACGGCACGGGCAAAACCGTACGCGTCGCCGTTTTGGCTCAGGGCGAGAAAGCCGACGAGGCCAAAGCCGCCGGAGCCGATATCGTCGGTGCCGAGAATCTGGTTGATTCCATCTTGTCAGGCAAAATTGACTTCGACAGATGTATCGCCACGCCGGACATGATGGGGCTGGCCGGCCGCGTTGCCCGTGTTCTGGGTCCGAAAGGCCTGATGCCGAATCCGAAGCTCGGAACCGTCACCACCGATGTTGCCGGTGCGGTTAAGAAGGCCAAGGCCGGTGAAGTTCAGTACCGCGTTGAAAAGAACGGTATTGTTCATGCCGGTATCGGTAAGGCTTCTTTCTCGGAAGAGCATTTATGACAACGCCAAGACGTTTATTGACGCTATTCTGAAAGCCAAACCGCAGTCGCTCAAAGGAAACTACCTGAAGAAGATTTCCCTGAGTTCGACGATGGGTGTCGGCATCAAAGTAGATTCGTCCGCTTTGTAAGAAAGTTTTGGGAGGCGGACGTGTCCGCTTCCCGCTCTTCAGAAGTTTCGTGCTTCTGAAAACTGTCCAAGACCGTAGGTGGTCGAAAATGCCGGAACCGGCGTTTGACAACTTTAAATATCCTGCGCAGACGGGAGTTGAAAATATTTATCTTTTTTTCTCCTGGACAGATTAGGTCCCGCGGCAAAGGTCAGCAGACCGGCGTTGCGGATGTGTGAAATGACATTGTTTTATTTGAAATGATGTTTTGTTTGGAGACAATAAGTGAACCGCGAAGAAAAGACACAGTTGCTCGGTGAACTGAATGAACTGTTTAACAGCTCCGAAATCATTGTAGTTTCGCACTACAAAGGTTTAACCGTTAAGGAAGTTTCGGAACTGCGCGACAAGATCAGAAAAGCAGGCGCCGGGTTCAGAGTTACTAAAAACCGGATTACTCGTCTTGCTCTTAAAGGTACTAAGTTTGAAGGACTGACCGACTTGTTTACCGGTCCGACGGCCATTGCTTTCGCCAATGACCCGGTTTCGGCCTGCAAAGCCTGCGTTCAGTTTGCCAAAGACAATGAAAAGCTGATTGTTGTCGGTGGTGCCATGGGAACCGGTGTTCTTTCGGTTGCCGAAATCAATAAACTGGCAACGATTCCGTCTATGGACGAACTCAGAGCCAAGATTATCGGTCTGTTGCAGGCTCCGGGTGCCCAGTTGGCACGCGTTACCAGAGCTTACAGCGAGAAAGAAGCTGCTTAGTATTATTGTTTACGCCAGTTCTGCCTGCGGGTTTTTCATCTATGTACCCGTTTGTTCGGGGGAGGTAAAATCCACTTTGCATAATTTGGTTTGAAAGCGATAATGCTGAAAGCACAAGACAAAAGTTTTTAAGTAATTTAGTTGATTTAATTAAAATTTTATTGGAGAAAAAAAATGGCCGATTTAGCCAAATTAGTTGATGAATTGTCAGCCCTGACCGTTATGGAAGCCGCTGACCTGTCCAAAATGCTGGAAGAAAAATGGGGCGTTTCCGCCGCCGCTGCCGTAGCCGCTGCTGCCGCTGAAGAAGAGAAGAGCGAATTTGACATCATTCTCGAAGCAGCCGGCGACAACAAGATTAACGTTATTAAGGAAATCCGCGCAATTACCAACCTGGGTCTGAAAGAAGCCAAGGATTTGGTTGACGGTGCTCCGAAGACCGTTAAGGAAGGCGCTCCGAAAGAAGAAGCTGAAGAAATCAAGAAGAAACTGGAAGCTGCCGGCGCCAAAGTTACTCTTAAGTAATTTTGATTTTTGCGAAGAGGGGGCGGCGAGAGCCGTTTCCTCTTTGTTAAAGTTTCGGCGGACGGAGATGTTTTCTGAACGCTGAAGTTCCCCGGCGGGGAGATGAATTATTACCGAAAAGTTCTAAGCTTTATTGTCATTTTGCGCAAGGGCAGAAGTTTGGGCGTATTATTGAACCGAGGTTCCTTTCAGGGAGCCTTTGACTCGTTTAAAAGAATCGTTTTATCCGATTGAAAATCGAAATGCTGCGGCGGGTCGAAATTATTTTGCAAATCTTTTCCGCGGGGGTGCAATGCCTTGTTGGTGCGGACTGATTTTTTGCTTTTTACGAAACGAATATTAAGTTATAACCTTCCGTAATCGGGATGCAGTATTTACTGATGGTATTGTTACGGAATTCAAACCTAGGGATGAAAGCACAATGAAAGAATCTTATACGAGCAAAAGACGTGTAAGAAGAAGCTTCGGCAAAATCGACGCCGTGTCGGATATGCCGAGTTTAATCGAAGTTCAGACCGGTTCTTATGCCAGCTTTATTGAGCAGGACAAAAATGCGGAACCCTGCGAGTTCGGTCTGGAAGAAGTATTCAAATCAATTTTTCCGATTAAAGATTTTTCAGGAAACGGCGAGTTGGAGTTTGTCAAATATGAACTTGAAGAGCCGAAGTACGATGTCGACGAATGTATCAAGCGTGATATGACCTATGCCGCACCGGTTAAGGCTACCCTGCGTCTGGTTGTCTGGGATACCGACGAGGCTACCGGTGCCAAGTCCATTCACGACATTAAGGAGCAGGACGTCTATATGGGCGACATTCCGCTGATGACGGACAAAGGTACGTTTATTTTCAACGGTACCGAGCGTGTCGTCGTTTCACAGATGCATCGTTCGCCGGGCGTCTTTTTTGACCATGACAAAGGCAAAACCGTCGCTTCCGGAAAATATCTGTTTGCCGCCCGCGTTATTCCTTACCGCGGTTCCTGGCTGGATTTTGAATTTGACGCCAAAGATTTGGTTTATGCCCGTATCGACCGCCGCCGCAAGCTGCCGGTAACCTCCATTTTGTATTCTCTGTATTCCAAGGAGACGGAAGAGAAGATTAAACAGCTGGCCAAAGACGGTAAGAAAATCGACCGCTCCGAAGTCAAAGGCATGGACAAAGAGGAAATTCTCAATTACTTCTATGACGCCGACACCTATGTTGCTGACAAAAAGAACTGGAAGGCCAAGTTTGTTCCTGAGCGCATGAAGGGTGTCAAGTTTGACTTTGATCTGGTTAATGCCAAAACCGGCGACGTGGTTCTGGAAAGGGGCAAAAAGCTGACGCCGCGTTCGGCTCAGAAGCTGGCTGACGAAGGGCTGGAATTTTACAGCGTTTCCAAGGAGCAGATGTATGGCAAGTTTTTGGCCAATAACGTGGTTGACGGCAAAACCGGCGAAGTTGTCGCCGAAGCCGGCGCCGAACTGAACGAGGAGCTGCTTGACAAGATTGCCAAAGCCAAGATCGGCGAAATCAGAACCCTGTTTATCGACGGCGTTAACGTCGGTCCGTATATCAGAAACACGCTGGAAGCCGACAAGAACAACTGCCGCGAAGAGGCTTTGCTTGACATCTATCGCGTTATGCGCCCGGGTGAACCGCCTACCTATGAAACCGCCGATCAGTTGTTTAAAGGCCTGTTCTTTGATATTGAGCGCTATGACCTGTCTTCGGTCGGCCGCGTAAAGATGAACGTTGCGCTGGACATCTCTTTTGATGACGCGCCGGATACTTATCGGACGCTGCGCAAAGACGATATTCTGCGCATTGTCAAACGTCTGGTCGAGTTGCGCGACGGCAAAGGCGAAGTTGACGATATTGACCACCTCGGCAACCGCCGTGTCCGTTCGGTCGGCGAACTGATGGAAAACCAGTACCGCATGGGCTTGCTGCGCATGGAAAGAGCCATTCGCGAAAGAATGAGCTCGGAAGTTCTGAACAATGTCAAACCGCAGGATTTGGTCAATGCCAAACCGATTGCTTCGGTTATCCGCGAGTTCTTCGGCTCTTCGCAGTTGTCGCAGTTTATGGATCAGAACAATCCGCTGTCGGAAATTACCCACAAACGCCGCCTGTCGGCTTTGGGCCCCGGCGGTCTGTCCCGCGAGCGTGCCGGTTTTGAAGTCCGCGACGTACATCCGACCCACTACGGACGCATCTGCCCGATTGAAACGCCGGAAGGTCCGAACATCGGTCTGATTAACTCGCTGTCGACTTATGCCCGCATCAACAAATACGGCTTTATTGAGTGTCCGTACCGCAAAGTTGTCAACGGCGTGGTTACCAAAGAAGTCGTTTACCTTTCCGCCAATGAGGAAGGCAAGTTCAAAATTGCGGAAGCGAACGCCAAGGTCAAGGAAGACGGTCATTTCGAAAACGATTTGATTGCCTGCCGCAAAGCCGGCGAGTTTGAATTTGCCCATCCGGAAGAGATCGACTTCATCGACGTTTCGCCGCAACAGCTGGTTTCGGTTGCGACCGCTTTGATTCCGTTCCTGGAAAACGACGACGCGAACCGCGCGCTGATGGGTTCGAACATGCAGCGTCAGGGCGTGCCTCTGTTGCGTTCGGAAGCCCCGCTGGTCGGTACCGGTATGGAAGCTGCCGTCGCCAAGGATTCAGGCGCGACCGTGGTTGCCAAGTATGACGGTATTGTTGACGCGGTTGACGCCAACCGTATTGTGGTTCGTTCCAAGGAAGGCAACGGCGCCGATATGGGCGTTGAAATTTACAAGTTGCAGAAATTCCGCCGCTCGAACCAGAACACCTGCATTAACCAGGTGCCGCTGGTTAAGGTCGGCGACGAAGTCAAGGCCGGCGACATTATGGCCGACGGTCCGTGTACCGACATGGGCGAACTGGCTCTGGGCAAGAACGTTCTGGTTGCTTTTATGCCGTGGAACGGTCTGAACTACGAGGATGCCATTCTGCTGTCCGAACGCGTTTCCCGCGACGACGTCTTCACTTCTCTGCATATTGAAGAATTTGAAGTGATGGCCCGCGACACCAAACTCGGTCAGGAAGAGATTACCCGCGACATTCCGAACGTCGGTGAAGAAGCTCTGCGTAATCTGGACGAGGCCGGCATCGTTTACATCGGCGCCGAAGTCAAGGCCGGCGACATTCTGGTCGGCAAGGTTACGCCGAAAGGCGAATCGCCGGTAACGCCGGAAGAAAAACTGCTGCGCGCCATCTTTGGCGAAAAGGCGTCCGACGTCCGCGACACGTCGCTGCGCGTTCAGCCGGGTATTGAAGGCATTGTCGTTGACGTACATGTTTTCTCCCGTCGCGGCGTTGAGAAGGATGAACGTGCCCTGTCCATTGAGCAGGAAGAGATTTCTCATCTGGCCAAAGACCGTGATGACGAAATCGCGATTATCCGCAGGAACTTTGACGCACGTTTGAAAGAAATGCTGTTGGGGCAGGTTGTGGTTGACGCTCCGAAAGGCATTGCCAAGAACTCGACGATTACCGAAGAAGTTCTGGCTTCGCAGCCCTCTTCGCAGTGGCGCAAGATTGTCGTCAAAGATGAAGACGTTATGGCCAAAATCGAAGAGTTCGGCGCTGCATTTGACGCCCGTCTGGAAAGAATCCAGAAACACTTTGACAACAAGGTCGAGAAAGTACAGCGCGGCGACGATCTGCTGCCCGGCGTTCTGAAAATGGTTAAAGTCTTCATTGCGACAAAGCGTAAGATTCAAACCGGTGACAAAATTGCCGGACGCCACGGAAACAAGGGTACGATTTCCCGTGTTCTGCCGTTGCAGGACATGCCGTATATGGAAGACGGCACGCCGGTTGACATCGTGCTGAATCCGCTGGGCGTTCCGTCACGTATGAACGTCGGACAAATTCTGGAAACCCACTTGGGCTGGGCGGCACGCGAACTCGGCGAACAGCTGAACGAAATGTGCGAACAGTACAAGCGCGGCGAAAAGACCATGGACGAACTCAACGAAGAACTGAGAAAAATCTATGGCGACAAACAGTATAAGAACGATATTGTTCCGTTAAGCGAACCCGAAAAGCTGGAAATGATTTCCAACCTGAAACGCGGCGTTCCGATGGCAACACCGGTATTTGACGGTGCCACCGGCGACGACATCAACAGCATGCTGTCGATGGCCGGTCTGCCGACGTCGGGTCAGATTGACCTGTATGACGGACGTACCGGCGAGAAGTTTGACCGTAAAGTTACCGTCGGTATCATTTACATGATCAAACTGCACCATATCGTCGATGAAAAGATGCACGCCCGTTCCGTCGGTCCGTACTCTCTGGTTACCCAGCAGCCGCTGGGCGGTAAAGCTCAGTTCGGCGGTCAGCGTTTCGGCGAAATGGAAGTCTGGGCTCTGCAGGCATACGGCGCCGCCTATACGCTGCAGGAAATGCTTACCGTCAAGTCCGACGACGTCAACGGCCGTACCAAAGTTTATGAGGCTATTGTCCGCGGCGACGACGGATTTGAAGCCGGCATTCCGGAATCATTCAACGTTCTGGTCAAGGAAATCAAGTCCCTGTGTCTGAACGTCGAATTGCTGAACGAAGAAGTTTAAGGTAAAGGAGTTTAGTTTACATGAATGATATTATGAAATTTTTTGGTCAGCAGGTCGCCGGAGATTCTTTTGACCAAATTAAAATCTCAATCGCCTCTCCTGAACAGATTCGTTCATGGTCCTACGGTGAAGTCAAAAAGCCGGAAACCATCAACTATCGTACGTTCAAGCCGGAGAGAGACGGTTTGTTCTGTGCCCGCATTTTCGGTCCGGTTAAGGACTATGAGTGCCTGTGCGGAAAATACAAGAGAATGAAATATCGCGGCGTCGTCTGCGAAAAGTGCGGCGTTGAAGTCACGCTTTCCAAGGTTCGCCGCGAAAGAATGGGACATATTGAGCTGGCCGCGCCGGTTGCTCATATTTGGTTCCTGAAATCGCTGCCGAGCCGGATTTCGATTTTGACCGATATTCCGATGAAGGCGCTGGAACGCGTTCTGTATTTCGAGAGCTACATCGTTATTGAACCGGGTCTGACACCGCTGGGCGTTAATGAACTGCTGACAGAAGAACAGTATCAGGAAGCCATTGACGAGTATGGCGAAGATTCATTCCGTGCCGGCATCGGTGCCGAGGCTTTGAAGGAAATTCTGGCCTCCATCGATTTGGAAGCGGAAAGAGACGCCATTCGCGAAGAGCTGAAAGACAACGCTTCGGAAGCCAAACGCAAGAAGCTGATCAAACGTTTGAAGATTATTGAGAATTTCATCGATTCCAATACAAAACCGGAGTGGATGATTCTTGATGTTCTGCCGGTTATTCCGCCGGAACTGCGTCCGCTGGTTCCTTTGGACGGCGGCCGCTTCGCGACTTCCGATCTGAACGACTTGTACCGCCGCGTCATCAATCGCAACAACCGTCTGAAAAGACTGCTGGAACTGCATGCGCCGGATATTATCATCCGCAACGAAAAACGCATGCTGCAGGAATCGGTTGACGCCTTGTTTGACAACGGCCGCCGTGCCCGCGCGATTACCGGCACCAACAAGCGTCCGCTGAAATCGCTGTCCGATATGCTGAAAGGCAAACAGGGTCGTTTCCGTCAGAACCTGCTGGGTAAGCGCGTTGACTATTCCGGCCGTTCGGTTATTACGGTCGGTCCGGAACTCAAGCTGCATCAGTGCGGTTTGCCGAAGAAGATGGCTCTGGAGCTGTTCAAGCCTTTCGTTTATGCCAAACTGGAGCTTTACGGCCACGCGACGACGATTAAGGCGGCCAAGAGAATGGTCGAAAAAGAGCGTCCGGAAGTCTGGGATATTCTGGAAGAGGTTATTCGCGAGCATCCGGTTCTCTTAAACCGTGCGCCGACGTTGCACCGTCTGGGTATTCAGGCATTTGAGCCGGTTCTGGTCGAAGGCAAGGCCATTCATCTGCATCCGTTGGTTTGTACGGCGTTCAACGCTGACTTCGACGGCGACCAAATGGCCGTCCATGTTCCTTTGTCTGTTGAAGCGCAGCTGGAAGCCCGCGTACTGATGATGTCGACCAACAACATTCTGTCGCCGGCTTCGGGTAAGCCGATTATCGTTCCGACTCAAGACATGGTTCTGGGTATCTATTACCTGACCTATGACGCCGACGGTCTGAAGGGCGAAGGTTCTGTCTTTGCCGATACGAATGAGGTTGAGATGGCTCTGGACGCCAAGGTTGTTGACCTGCATGCCAAAATCAAATGCCGTATGGAATATATGGACGATGACGGCGAATTGAAGTACGGTCTGGTCGAGACAACTCCGGGACGTATTCTGGTTTCGCAGATTCTGCCGAAGCATAAGGACGTTCCGTTCTCGCTGGTCAACCGTCTGGTCAAGAAGAAGGAAATTGCCGAGATTATTGATATCGTTTACCGCCATTGCGGCCAGAAAGAAACGGTTCTGTTTGTCGACAAGATTATGACGCTCGGCTTTACCAACGCCTGCAAGGCAGGTATTTCTTTCGGCAAGGATGACCTTATCGTTCCTGACGCCAAGAAGACCCTGATTGCCGAAACCGAAGCTCAGGTCAAGGAATTTGAGCAACAGTATCAGAACGGTCTGATTACCAAAGGCGAGAAATACAACAAGGTGGTCGATATCTGGGCTGCCTGCACCGATAAAATTGCCGACGAAATGATGAAAAACATTTACAAACCGGTGACAGTGCGGTTAAGAAACGGTGGCATCTCCTGCATAGTGTTTACAAGTCGGCGGTTGCAAACCCGTCGCCGATAGGGTACAATAAACCCATAGCCAAAATCCATGTGCAGAAGGAGTACATTATGTGGTATGCGATCCTTGGCGCCGTGCTGCTGGCCGGCGACCAGATACTGAAATATTGGGTGGTGACCCACTTGGCAGTGGGGGAGTCGGCGCCGTTCCTGCCGGGCTTCATGCAGCTGACCCGGCTGCATAACTACGGGGCGGCATGGTCCAGCTTCTCCGGCCGGACGGTGTTGCTGGTGGTGTTCACGGCGGTGCTGCTGGCGGCGGTGGCGCTGCTGCTCATCAAAAAGGTGGTGCGCCACTGGACGGGCGTCACCGCCTGCACCCTGATCCTGTCAGGGGGCATCGGCAACATCATCGACCGCATCGTCCACGGCTACGTGGTGGATATGTTCGATCTGCAGCTGTTCAGCTACCCGGTGTTCAATCTGGCGGACTGCTGCGTGGTGGCGGGAGCCATTCTGGGCGGGATATACTACCTGTTCCTCTACGAAAAATACGACAAGAAAAAGAAGGAGTCTGACCATGCACACGATCCGTCTGACCCCTCTTGAGGAGGATACCGGCACCCGACTGGACAGCTTCCTGTCCCGGCGGGTGGAGGGCCTGACCCGCTCCGCC
>ENA-OPDH01001544-OPDH01001544.1-human-gut-metagenome-genome-assembly--contig:-NODE-1544-length-16455-cov-4.360854_pt1 | contig 16455 bp, 17 predicted proteins | sample MGYA00241260_ERZ501500 | MGnify/ENA primary metagenome ERZ501500 (study PRJEB25962, sample SAMEA2042519) | human gut metagenome | biome: human gut; feature: human-associated habitat; material: faeces...
GCGGGACACATTCATTCCGAATTCCTAATTCCGAATTATCCTATTAGCCGTTTACTGCTGCGTTGATGATGGTTGTGAAGTCAGCAGCCTTCAGGGAAGCGCCGCCGATCAGACCGCCGTCAACGTTGGTCTTGGAGAGCAGCTCAGCAGCGTTCTTTGCGTTCATGGAGCCGCCGTACTGAACGGTGATGCCTTCTGCAGCCTTTTCGCCGTAGAGGGACTTGACGGTCGCACGGATGACAGCGCAAACTTCGTTTGCCTGCTCTGCCGTGGCGGTCTTACCGGTGCCGATGGCCCAAACCGGCTCGTAAGCGATGATGATGCGCTTAAGCTCTTCTTCGGTTACGCCGCCGAGTGCGATCTTTGTCTGCATGGCAACGAGCTCATCGGTGATGCCCTGCTCGCGCTGCTCGAGGTACTCGCCTACGCAAACGATGACGGTGAGGCCTGCGTCAAGCGCAGCTCTTGTTCTCTTCTGAACCGTAACGTCGGTATCGCCGAAGTAGGTTCTTCTCTCGCTGTGGCCGGTGATGACGTACTCAACGCCGCAAGCCTTCAGCATTTCTGCGGAAATCTCGCCGGTGAAAGCGCCGGACTTCTCGAAGTGAACATTCTCAGCACCCACATGGATGTTGGTGCCCTTGGTCTTTTCCACAGCGGTGACCAGATCGGTATACGGGGTGCAGATAACCACCTCGCAGCCTGCGTCCTGCACGGCGGGGACCAGCTCATCCACCAGAACAGCAGCCTCGGAGGCAGTCTTGTTCATCTTCCAGTTGCCTGCAATGATAGCCTTACGCTTTGCCTTATCCATGATACTCTATCTCCTTTATTTACCTTCTATCGTGCAGAAAGCTCTGCACAAACAAAAAGATGCGGCGGCGCTAAAGCCGCCGCACCCATTATGATGCCGGGATCAGATTATGCGTTCTGAATAACTGCGATGCCGGGCAGCTCCTTGCCCTCCAGATACTCCAGAGAAGCGCCGCCGCCGGTGGAGATGTGGGTCATCTTGTCGCCCAGACCCATCTGCTGCACAGCTGCTGCGCTGTCGCCGCCGCCAATCACGGTGGTAGCATCGCTCTCAGCCATAGCCTTGGCAACTGCCAGAGTGCCAGCTGCCAGAGTGGGGTTCTCGAACACGCCCATGGGGCCGTTCCACACAACGGTCTTGGATGCCTTGACAGCATCGGCAAACAGCTTCATGGTCTCGGGGCCGATGTCGCAGCCTTCCATGTCAGCCGGGATCGCGGTGACGGGAACAACAGTGGTCTCAACCGGAGCGTCGATGGGATCGGGGAAGTCCTTGATGCAGACAGCATCAACAGGCAGCAGCAGCTTCACGCCCTTCTCCTGAGCCTTGGCCATCATCTCCTTGCAGTAATCCAGCTTGGAATCATCGCACAGGCTCTTGCCGACCTCGTAGCCCTGAGCCTTGACGAAGGTGTAAGCCATGCCGCCGCCGATGATCAGGGTATCGACCTTCTCCAGCAGGTTGGAGATAACATTCAGCTTGTCTGCGACCTTTGCGCCGCCCAGAATAGCGGTGAAGGGACGAACGGGATCGTTCACAGCGTTGCCCAGATACTTGATTTCCTTCTCCATCAGGTAACCAACAGCGGTATCCTTGATGAAGTCGGTGACACCTGCAGTGGAGCAGTGTGCACGGTGGCAGCTGCCGAATGCATCGTCAACATATGCATCAGCCAGAGAAGCCAGCTCTTCGCTGAACTCAGGCATGTTCTTGGTCTCTTCCTTGCGGAAACGGGTGTTCTGCAGCAGAACGACATCGCCGTTGTTCATGGCAGCAACAGCAGCCTTTGCGTTCTCGCCCACAACGTTGTCGTCGTCAGCAAACACAACGGTCTTGCCCAGCTTTGCGCTCAGAGCCACAGCAACGGGTGCCAGGCTGAACTTTGCCTCGGGGCCGTTCTTGGGCTTGCCCAGATGGCTGCACAGGATGACCTTTGCGCCATCGTTGACCAGCTTCTGGATGGTGGGCAGAGCTGCATTGATGCGGTTCTCGTTGGTGATCACACCGTCCTTCATCGGGACGTTGAAATCGCAACGGACAAGCACCTTCTTGCCGCAGTAGTTCTGATCGTCGATCGTCTTCTTACCTAAACCCATGGTAATAAACTCCTCTCAAGTTTTAATTTCTGAACTAGAGTTTCGCTCGCATTCGGGGGATCTTGCCCCGTTACTCTACTATTATAAACAAAAACCGTGCACATTGCAAGGTCGCAAGATAGATAATAGTTTAACAAACATTTGCCGCTGATGCACGGAAATGTGTGTATTTTGACCGAAAGCCGCAGCTTTACCGTGTTTTCCGGCAGAACATTCCGCAAATGCGGTCATACATTCCCCATATGAACTTCTGGTTCCGCTGACCCCGCTCAAAAATTGCTTCCACACCAGCATAGCCGCTCGCCTTATACTTCCTGAAAATATTCTGCTTTCAGAGGATTATTCGACACTTCTTTTTCAAAGAATTCTTTGAAGCCTTCCTCCAATACATCCAGAAAATCCGGAGTCACCCCCCCACATATTCATGGATATCAGATAATTTTTCTGTGACCCAGCAGGTCACTTGTTCCTTAAAATGTGCCCTACTGGGTCACATTTTGGCCTCAGAAGCCATCTCTGCTAAATGGGAAAAAAGAAAATTCTGACTTCTATTGTCAAAATACGTATCTACATAATTTAATTCACCGCTACGGTTAATAAAATCCTGCACCAGTGCAATCTGCGTTTCCATGCTTTCGTTATCTTCATCATCTTCCACCGAAAGCCGTCCATAGATTGTGGTTGGTATCTTTTCTTCATCCAATTCCGGGAACTGCACTGAAACCATTGCCTGTTCCGGTTGGGGCAAATTCTTTCTACTTTTTCGTGCCATCGTCTGTACCCTCCAATTCTATCCGTTCAAGCATCTGCTTTCATTCCTCTGTTTTCATCGTTAGACTGATTTCTGCCTGTCTATCGCCTAAAAATGTAACCACGACCTGTTCAATGTACTTTTTCACAAAATTACGATCCAGTGCCTCTGGGGTCTTATATTGTTCCATCTGCTGAATCCACGGATTTCGCAAACTCAATGCCCGTTCCCATACCATTGTATTTTCCATGATTGCTGTAAGCTGTTTATTCAGCTTTCGATGGGCTTCTTCATAATCCAGCACTTCAGCCTGATATTGTTCTTCCGTGATTTCATCAGCCATATAGCTTGACATTCTTGAATGCCTCAACCAGATATCGAATCCCCTTCTCCGGCACCAGACGACCGAGGAACAGTATGTAGGAATCCTTTTCCAGTCCAAAATGATCCGTGATCAGCTTTGCCTCCCGAACCTCTGGCCGATTGACGCCATTAGGGATAAAATGTGTCTCCCTTCCGTAGGTCTCCATGAAATATTTCTGAACGCCTTTGCTTAGAACAATGATTTCATCTGCATATTTCACGGCATTTTTTTCACCCTGCCGGATAAATTTTGATCCAACGCCAAATTTCCATTTTTCGCGGGCCCAGTCCAAACCGTGAATAGTGCAGATTACACGCTTGCCAAAAAGTTTTGGTATCCAACAGAAAAAGGCAGGACCTTCTGCATGGATATGCACCACATCGTATCTTCCAAATGCACTACAAAGTGCTGCGAAAAAGGAAGAGCTTACCGCTGCAAGTCCCTTCTTCTCAATGGTCGGAACAACCTTTTGACGGATGCCATCATATTCAATGGTTTTGTCATACTCTGCACCGCTCACATGATGACCTGCTCTATTGTAGCAAGTCACATCACAACCATTCTGTGCCATCCTGGTGCATAGTTCTTTTACAACAATCTCTATCCCGCCTTCACGCGAAAGACGTTTCTGTCCAAAAAACGCAAGTCTGATTTTTTCTTCCATTACTTTTCTCCAACCGTCATTCCATAGTTTCTATTCTTGTCCTAGGCTTATACACAATCCCAGCAGTTTTTTTCCTTAAATTGTCATGCTCGTCTTTCACTATTCACCTTTCCTACTTCATAGCACAACAACAAGCCTGTATACAGATTGCAGCAACAATCTATACGCAGGCTTGTCCTCATACCTCCTCATTCTGTTTTCTGCTCTATCAGCTTTCGCTGTGGTGGGTTAAGTATAGAGCGCAACCAGAAGCCATTAACTCCTGAAAACACGCTGGCCGTAACGCACCATGACAAGCAGAAACAAGTTGAGGTGAAAAGGTCAAACCGCGCAAACCCGCATGAAATCAGGCTTTTCTCTGGTTGCCCATATTATTTCACACTCCCCATGGACGGTAACTACAACTCTTTTCCCAAACATCTTCGGCAGCCATGCAAAGAACGCCGGTCCTTCGGCGTGGATGTGCACCACATCGTATTTTCCAAATGCACTATAAAGTGCCGCAAATGCGGAGGAGCTGACTGCGGCGAGTCCACGCCGTTCAATAGTCGGAACAGACTTCTGACGGATTCCCTCGTACTCCGTTTTACCAGCATCGTCATATTCTGCACCACTCACATGATGGCCTGCTCTGTTGTAGCAGGTCACGTCACAGCCATTCTGTGCCATTCGGGTGCAGAGCTCTTTGACAACGATTTCTACTCCGCCTTCTCTCGATAATCGCTTCTGTCCGAACATCGCAATCGCAAGTTTCTTACTCATAAATCTTTCCCACAATCCCACTCAATTTCTTCATCAATTTCTTCATCAATATCTCAGCCAACACAAAGAACGGATAGGCTTGCTCACCTGTCCGCTGGCTGTCACCCCACCCTCTTGGTCGAAATTTCTTCCTGTGCGGCATTTCTGCCGCTCAGAAAGATCATTCGTTCATTCCCATATGGATGACATCATATTGATTCAGGTGCAACTTAAAATCCGATGATTTACGGATTTCTAATCCCGAAAACATGTTTTCAGAATCACATCCTTTGCTATAATACGCGGCAAGCATATTTGCAGCATAGGATTTCCCAAACCTTCCCATAAATGCCCTCTCCTTTCCCATTTACCGCTCACATCGCACCTTCATGTCTCAGCACGACTCCCACTGTTTTGCACAATATTTTCACATCAAGTCCCAGGCTCCAGTTCGCAATATAACTGCGATCAAGTGCTACCACCTGTTCAAAATCCGTAATCTCACTGCGCCCACTTACCTGCCACATCCCGGTGATCCCAGGTTTGATTGCCAGGCGGCTTCTGTGGTGCAACTCGTATTTCACCCACTCATCTTCCGTTGGTGGACGTGTACCTACCAGAGACATATCCCCTTTGAGTACATTCCAGAACTGTGGAAACTCATCGATGGACCAGTCACGGATCTTATTTCCAAGCCCCTTTTTTATCGTCCCGTCCGGCAGACGCCTGCTGCCGATGATGCGCGGGTCAAAATCCAGTTTAAACATCATTCCGTCCGATACACGGTTTTCTGCAGCAAGTGCCGCTTTGCGTTCCTCCGCATCCAGATACATACTGCGGAATTTATAGCACGTAAATTTCTTGCCATTCTTTCCAATCCTGGTCTGTCCGAAGAAGATCGGGCCGGGCGATTCATGATAGATCATCGGTGCAAGGATCAGAAACAGAATTCCAGTGAGGATGCAGCCGACGATGCCTCCGAGAATATCTATCAGCCGTTTGAGAAACAGTTCCCAGGTACTCACGGTGCGGATGCTTGTGGTTAGCACCGTGTATCGTCCCAGATTTTCCACAAACTGTTTGTTCGCCGCCAGATCTATCCGGTTGGCAAGCTTCAGATGTACCGTTACGCCCATCTCCGTCAGCTGGTCGATCCATCTGTCTACCCGCGGATCATCAGGCTGCAGATCGATAAACACTTCATCCACCCATGCATGGCACAAGTAATCCATAACAGATTCTCCCTCTGCCACAAATGGGATGTCCCCCAGTTTTTCGGGAAGTGTTTTATTTTCATTGACATCGATCACAGCAATTCCACTGACCTGAAACAGTTCATAGTTGTGATTTTCGACATCTTCCCGCACCTGCGGAAGATTTTTCCAGTCGGTCAATATCACGATAGAATTCTTTTTTCCAAGCCGCAGGTTCCGCAACACATGCCGTTTCCACAAAATTCTTATTCCATAACTGATTATAGCATAAAAGATAGCGGTCAGAAACAGTGTAATACGCGAAAAATCCCCCGCATCTTTCACAAAGAACAGATAAAACACGGCAAACAATATCACCATGCTGACCTGACGCATGGTTGCCGCCAGTTCTATGAGCAGTCCACGTTTCAGAACGTTCTTACATGTATTTAAAAAGAACATCATGCATACATCGATCAGGATCAACACGATGGAAAGGTTTCCATACACGGAATTGGAATATAAATTCAGGTTCCGGTGTCTGACGAGATACGCCAGGAAAAAAGAAACCTGCAGACACAGAATGTCCAGTATCACAAAATCAATGTGTTTGATCCAGCTGTTTTTTGCTTTTTGATACATGATGTCTCCTTTCTTTCGTTTTTATGATTCTTATTACTTTTGTTCATTCCCAATTTTTTCTATGGGAAAGGGCACAGCAGAATCAACTCTGTGCGCCCTTTTCAAGAACCCGAGATTATTTAGAAACTTTCTTTACGGTTCCTTTGAATCCGGCTTTCTTCAGCTGAGCCTTGAATGCTTTCAGCTGCTTTGCAGACATACCGGAAACCTTGATTGTCATCTTTTTGGTGTCTACACCCTTAAATGCAGTCTTATCAACCTTTACGGAAGCAGACTTGATGACGATTGTCTTTACAGACTTTGCACCTGTAAATGCCTGAGCGCCAATGGTCTTGATGCTGGCTGGAAGTGTAACAGTTGTAGCTTTTGTAGCATTTGCAAAAGCCTTTGCTCCAATTACTGTAACCTTGTAAGAGACTCCATCTACAACAACCTTAGAAGCTACTGTAACACTCTTCTTTGTTGTCTTTGGTAAAGCCTTTACGGTTGCTGTACCGTTTGCTGTGGTACTTACCTTTGCGCCATTATCAGCCTTGACGTTTGTCTGTTTTTCCGGAGCTGGAGCTACTGTTGCAGAATCTGTTGCAGCATAAGCAGTACAAACAGATCCAAACATCATAGTAGCAGCGGTAATACCTACCAGCACCTTCTTGATTAATTTGTTCATTGGGATATAATCCTCCTTTCCCTGATGATTGATTTATGTGAAAACCCTTTTGGGGAATCACCTACTTCTGCTCTGTGCCATAGCCATAATATCCATTTTTTCCATAGTAGCCATAGCCTTTTCCATAATAACTCTTGCCATAGTAGTTGCCATATTTGTGATAATATCCATTTGCAGCGCCTTTGGCACGGCTAAGTGCAATGCCGACAACCGGACACCCGGCACGCTCCAACTGGCGGATCGAATTACGAACCATTGCCTTTGGCGTTTCTCCTGCGCGGACAACCAGCAGTGCGCCATCACACAGCGAGCCAATCTTTTCTCCATCCGATACCAGATTCAATGGTGGAGCATCAATAAACGTATAACGATAATTTTCATCCAGTTCTTCAAATGTACTTTCCAGTTTCTGTCCTTCGAGAAGCATGGACGGGTTAATAATATTTTCTTTATTCGGAAGGAGATCTCCCGCTCCGATATTGGTACGCAACACATATTTGTCCAGCGTATCGTCACTTGCCAGATAATCGGAAGTTCCCAGAATTTTTCCATTGTCTTCCCGGACAATCTGATATTTGTCAACCATAACACTCTTGCGCAGATCCATGTCCACAAGAATGCTCTTGCTGCCGGCTTCTGCCATCTGCCGCCACAACTGCATGGCAACAAAACTTTTTCCCTCATCTGGAGCACTGGATATCACCATGATTTTTTTCACTTTGCTTCCAAGAAAGCTCACATTGACGCGCAGACGGTTCAGTGCTTCCTCTACCGCATACGGAAGTTTCGGCATATTCTGGACGGTCGCACGGTTTTTCGGTGTAAATTCCATTACTTTTTCTTCCTTCTTTTCTTTTTCTCTTTACTGATCGCTTTTTCTACCTCATCGGAAATTTCTTCGATATCCCCCTCCGGAATAACGGTAAACGGCATGATACCAAATTCTTTTTCGACATCCTCTGCCGTATTTAAACTGTCGTCCATAAGCATACGTGCTACGAAGACCATAGCTACGAGAAGCATTGCAAGAATCGCTCCGAGAATGGTATTTTTTGCGAGGTTCGGAGAACTCGGTTCATCTGGAACCACTGCATATTCCGCAATGGTCGGCTGTGCATTCTCAGATGCATTCATAACTTTCGGAATATAGGTTACCGCTGTATCTACAAGTTCATTGACCATCGACTGTGCAAGTTTTGGATCATTGTCCTCCACCGACACGGCAAGTAACCGTGAATCCCCGACAACTGAAATATCTACTTTTTTCAGCAGATCTTCATATTCCATATCCAGATTCAGATTATCGATAACTTCATTGAACACGGGACGGATTTTGATCAATTCGGTATAGTCCTGGGAAAGGGATGTTCCGATATTGAAATCCGACAGATCAAGCACACTTCCACTGGATGCGGAAATCATATACATTTTTGCAGTTGCCGTATATTTTGGTGTGATCAGAGAATGTGTGATGGAGCCTGCAATCACTCCCCCGATCACAAATGCGAGAATCAGCCATACCAGCTTTGCCCGCAGCAGATAAAAAATTTCAAGCAGATCAATTTCGGTTTCTTCGCTGTTCTGCTCTGTCAGTTGGTTTTCCTGGTTCATTCGTTACTTTCCTTTCTCTTGCACCAGTGGATACAGTTGTTTCATGGATGTCTCCAGTGAATCTTTATCCATATAAAACTCCCAGTGCTTTTTCCCATCGTGCAGCTTTTCTCCAATTTTGGATGTACCGTCGATAGTGATAATTCCTTTGTCTGTATATCCCTGCATATCCTTTAACAGGGCAGTCAGATCATTCATCTTAATATCTGTCGTCGCATACGGGCGCAGCCGGTCATATAATTTCACGGTCGCATTGACATCCCCCGCATTCTGTTTTTTTATCTTTTTCATGAATGCGTTTAAAAAGATCTGCTGGCGGCGCATACGCTGCGTATTGCGATCGTCATCCATGGCATACCGAGACTGCATGAGCAGTTCTGCCTGCCGGTCCGTCAAGGTAAGCGTTGTCCCTTTTTTCATAGCCGGGTCCAGCTTTGTCATATCATCTTCCAGGGTAACGGTTACTCCCCCCACCTCATGATTCAGAAGTGGCATTGCATCCATTTTCAATGCATAGTATCCATCAATAGGCAGCCCCCCAAGCATTTTGGATACGGTCTCCACCGTATTGTCACAGCTTGCAGCCTTGTCCTTTCCATACCAGTGTGCCGTACAAAGCTGCATCTGTGCACTGGCATTGGCACTTCCGTCTTGCAGAAGCATTGGCACTTCGGTGATGGTGTCCCGGTTCAGCTGCAAAATCCCATATGCTTTTTCTTCTTCATCCACAACAACAAGCATCAGTGCATCTGCCATCGAGCCATGATATTCTTCTCCTTCGGCATCTTCGTTTCCGCTTTTGTCGGTTCCGATAAAGAGATACGTCTGAACCGGATGGGCAAATTTCCAGGTCTTTTTATGTAGCTTGATCGAGACGGTTTTTTCCTGAAATTCTTTCCAGACACGCTGCGTTTCATTTTCTGTGGCTGCCTGCTGGATACGCACGTCGTGCCGATCCATCCCACGGATGATAAAATATACAGCAATGATTACAAGTACGGCAATGATAATTTCTATAACTGCACGCATGGTTTTCTTTTTTTCGCTCACTGCAGTACCTCCCTGGTCAGGCGATCCGTTTTCTGGAGGAACGCTTCGCCAAATCTCTTTGCAAGCACGATGCGCCCCTCGGCAAGATTTGGATGCCGGGTATCCATGTTGTGACAATCGCTGCCAAGAATAATGGTTGTGGCTTCTTTTGCAAGCTGAAACGCTTTATGCCTCTTTTTCCAGTTCAGAAATACGCCTGCATTCATCTGCTTGTATAACGGAAGTTCCATGACGGCATCCCAGATTTCTTTTTTCTTCTGGAATTCGTAATAACGCTCAATATGGGCAAGGACAACTTTCAGTTTCTGGTGTCGTACCAGTTTCTCCACATCTGCATAAATGGCAGAATTCCACTGGGCAAACGGCATTTCCAGAAGAAGTGTCTGTGTTCCTTCCACACAAAGCTTCGGGATCATTCCAGCACTTCCGATTCCCTGAAAGTAATAAACTTCCGCTGCCAGATACAGCTTCTGGTCAAAACCATTTTCTTCCATCGCAGTTTTTAATTTTTCATAGCTTCGCTGTCTGCGCAGCAAAAATTCCTCCACAGAATCCTTCTGTGCATAAAAATGGGGAGTTGCTACGATTTCATCAACCTGCTGCTCCCTCTGCGCTGCTAACATTCTTAGTGACATTTCTACATTCCGGCTTCCGTCATCTATTCCCGGAAGAATATGTGTGTGAAAATCAATCGGCATTTTTTCTCTTTGCTGTTCATAATTATTCTATAATTATATTTGCGACAAAAATATTTTACTCCATATCCTGGTCTTCTCACAGTAGGTTTGCACGCAAAAATTGGCGAATTTTACCGGTTTTCCGTTTGTAAACGCACAAATACTCATGCCCTAAACGCGCCTATATTTTACGTTTGAAAAGTGTTTATTATTTTTCAATAACTGATACTATCTTTATATAGAAAAAATTGGAAGTTTTTGGAAGATACAGAGGATCACAAAATGAATAAGAAACGGGAACCTTATGATAAAATTGCAGTTGGCGAGCGAATCCGACATAAACGAATGCAGCTTGGACTCTCTCAGGATGAACTGGCCGTCCGGATCAACCGTGCAACAAAATACTGTTCGGATATTGAACGCGGGATGTGTGGCATGTCCATTGAAACGATGCTGGCAATTGCCAAAGCATTAGATATGAATTTAGACTATATGATGTTTGGAGAAATTTCTGAAACAGAACGGGAGTGGCAGCAGAAAGATGCTCTGACCCTGATCCATATAATAGAAAAGGCGCCCGCCTCCCAAAGAAATTATGCGATACGCCTTCTCAAACTATTTATTGCTGCAACCGGTACTTCCTCTACATAGACCCGTTCTTCTTCACGACTTCCGGTACCGTCCGGAAAAGTATTTTCACATCCAGTCCCAGACTCCAGTTTAAAATGTAATACCGGTCCAGTTCCACAACTTTTTCAAAATCCGTAATATTACTGCGGCCGCTCACCTGCCACATTCCGGTGATTCCCGGTTTGATGGCCAGACGGCTTCTGTGGTGCAGTTCGTATCTGACCCACTCATCCTCTGTAGGCGGTCTCGTCCCTACCAGAGACATGTCCCCCTTTAAGACATTCCAGAACTGTGGAAACTCATCGAAAGACCAGTCACGGATAAAGTTCCCGATTCCTTTCTTCACCGTTCCATCCGGCAGCTGTCTGCAGCCGATGATACGCGGATCAAAATCCAGCTTAAACATCAGCCCGTCTGTGACTCTGTTTTCTGCGGCAAGCTGTGCCTTGCGTTCTTCCGCGTCAGTATACATACTCCGGAACTTGTACAGCTTAAACTTCTTTCCGTTTTTTCCCACACGGATCTGGGAAAAGAATACCGGTCCGGGTGACTGAATCTTAATGGCGGGAGCCAGAAACAGAAACAGAATACCGGTGAGTACACATCCCACCAGTCCCCCGATAATATCAAACAGACGTTTTACAAACAGTTCTCCGGTGGAAATCGTATTGATGCTTGTGGTTAACACGGTGTATCCCCCAAGACGCTCCACAAACTGCCGCTGTGTTCCGACCATCAGTTTATCTGCCAGCTGAATATGCACCGTAATTCCCATCTCGTTTAACTGCCGGATGAGATCATCCAGCTGGGCACTCTGCAATGGCAGATTTACAAATACTTCATCCACCCACTCCCTGCAGAGATATTCCACCACGTAATCACCTGCTGCAACCAGAGGAATCCCTGCAATTTCCGTCGGATGATCCTCTGGCATGTTTCCGATCACAGCCACACCCGATATCTGAAACATCACATAGCGTTTCGCCCGGATATCCTTTTCCACCTGAGACAGCCGGTCAAAGTTTGTGATAACCAGTACGGACTTGTTCTGCTTCAGATGCAGCGTGCGAAGAATATGTTTTTTCCACAGAAGTCTTGTTCCATAGGTAAGCAATCCATAGAATAATGCCATGAGAAAGAACGTGATTCGCGAAAAATTTCCCGCATCTTTTACCGAAAACAGATACAGGACAGCAACCAGTTCCACAATCGCCACATGCTTAATGGTTGCGATAAACTCTACCAGATATCCGCGCTTTAATACATTTTTGAGTGTATTCAGGAAAATCAAAAGACAAACATCTATCAGGATCAGAACGATAGACAAATTTGCATATATGTAATTGGTATATAGATTGACAGTTCTATGTCGTAATGTATAGGCTAAAAAAAATGCCACCTGCAGGCAAATCAGATCCAGAATCATAAAATCCAGATGCTTTACCCAATTGTTTTTATTCTTTCGGTACACAATATCTCCTCATTTGTATACAAACTTACTACTACGATTGTACCAAACTCCGGTGTAAAAGTCCATAAAAGAGGGAGGATATTCCCATGAAATACCCTCCCTCTTATTTTCATTTTCACTTATCGATACTCTGCAAGATTAATACGGATCAGAGCCTTATGCAATGCAAATTCCGCGCGCTTTAGATCCAGATTGTCATTTCTGTTGTGAATCCGCTCCTCTGCCCGCTCTCTTGCGGCTTTCGCACGCTCCAGATCAATCTCTTCCGGCCATTCTGCCAGTTCTGCCAGAAGTGTTACCTTATCTCCAAGGATCTCAGCAAATCCGGCATGCACTGCTGCCACCTGTTCTTCATCCCCATGATGGATCGTGACAAGCCCCGGTTCCAGTACCGTTGTAAGTGGAATGTGATCACGATATACACCGATCTCGCCGGATTCCGTATTAAATTCCAGCAGATCCGCAGTTCCCTTATAAAAAACGCGATCCGGCGTGATGATTTCTACATCAAATGTCTTTTCCATCTCTGTTTCCTCCAGCCGGCACACACATTACCCTGCATATGCCGCCTTTACCTCATCAATTGTTCCGGCATTCAGGAAATAACTTTCCGGCACGTCATCCAGTTTTCCATCCAGAATTTCACGGAATCCGCGGATGGTCTCTTCCACCGGAACATATTTGCCTTCCAGTCCGGTAAACTGTACTGCCACGGAAAACGGCTGCGACAGGAATCTCTGTACTTTACGTGCCCGGCTGACAACAAGCTTATCATCCTCCGACAACTCATCCATACCGAGAATTGCGATGATATCCTGCAGTTCTTTATATTTCTGCAAAATCTCCTGTACTCCACGCGCAACCTTAAAATGTTCTTCCCCGACAATTCTCGGATCAAGGATACGCGAAGTAGAAGCCAGCGGGTCCACTGCCGGATAAATTCCAAGTTCCACGATGGAACGATCCAATACCGTTGTGGCATCCAGATGCGCAAACGTTGTGGCCGGTGCCGGGTCTGTCAGATCGTCGGCCGGCACATACACAGCCTGTACGGAGGTGATAGACCCGTTCTTGGTGGAAGCGATACGCTCCTGCACCTCGCCAACATCCGTTGCCAGCGTGGGCTGGTAACCAACGGCAGAGGGCATACGGCCCAGCAGTGCGGACACCTCAGAGCCTGCCTGGGTGAAGCGGAAGATGTTATCGATGAAGAGCAGCACGTCCTGATTCTTCACATCGCGGAAATACTCCGCCATGGTCAGGCCGGACAGTGCCACGCGCATACGGGCTCCTGGGGGTTCGTTCATCTGGCCATAGACCAGCGCAGTCTTGTTGATAACGCCACTCTCGGTCATTTCGCCGTACAGGTCGTTGCCCTCACGGGTGCGCTCGCCAACGCCGGTGAACACCGAGTAGCCGTTGTGCTCGGTGGCGATGTTATAGATCAGCTCCTGGATCAGGACCGTCTTGCCGACACCTGCACCGCCGAACAGACCGATCTTGCCGCCCTTTGCGTAGGGGCAGATCAGGTCCACGACCTTGATGCCGGTTTCCAGGATCTCGGTGGTGGACTGCTGCTCCTCGTAGCTGGGAGCAGGGCGGTGGATGGGCCAGTAGGCCTCCGGGGCCGGGGCGGGCTTGTTGTCCACGGGCTCACCCAGCAGGTTGAACACGCGGCCCAGACACTGGTCGCCCACGGGCACTTTGATGGGTTCGCCGGTATCCACGGCTTCGGTGCCGCGCACCAGACCATCGGTGCTGTTCATTGCAATGCAGCGCACCACGTTATCGCCGGTGTGCTGTGCCACCTCGACCACCAGCTTTTCGCCGTGGTTGTCGATCTCGATGGCGTTGAGCAGCTCCGGCAGCTGGCCATCCTCAAACTGGATGTCCAGCACCGGGCCGATGACCTGGAGCACCTTGCCGATATGTTTTTCGGACATAGGCTACAACTCCTTTTTGATAGGTTTTAAATCTCCGCGCCGGCCACGATCTCGGTGATCTCCTGCGTGATGGCAGCCTGACGGGCACGGTTATAATACAGGTTCAAATGGTCGATCATCTCACCGGCGTTCTTGGTGGCGGCATCCATGGCAGTGCGGCGGGCGGCAAGCTCACTGGCTACGCTCTCGCACACGGCACCGTAGACGATGCCTGCCACATACTCCGGGATGATTGCGCTGAATACTTCCTCGCTGCTGGGCTTGTACAGGATCTGGCTGCGGCGGGCATCCGCCTTCTGCTGCTCGGTAGGTTCGATGGACAGCGGCAGCACCTCCATGGTGGCTGCGGTCTGGGTCATCATGGAATCGAACCGGGTGTAGCAGATCTTTACCGCATCGTACTCGCCCTTGAGATATCCTTCCGTGATCTGGCGGGACAGCTGGAAGCACTCGCCCACCGAGACATCTGCCGCCAGCAGCACTTCCTGCGTGAACAGGGGCACCTCGTGATGGACGAAATACTCTGCCGAGCGCTTGCCGATGGGCAGCACCAGCACTTCGCCTTCTTCGGCCCCGGCCTGCTTGAGCACGTTGGAATTGTATCCACCGGCAAGGCCGCGGTCGCCTGCAATCACGATGAGCAGGGTGCGCTTCACTTCGTCACGGCGCAGGTAGGGGTTGCGGGCGCGGGGGTCGGCCGCGGCGATCTTGGTCAAAGTCTCATGCAGCGTTTCAAAGTAGGGGCGGCTGTGCTCCACCCGTTCCTTGGCGCGGCGCATTTTGGAGGAAGCCACCAGTTCCATTGCCTTGGTGATCTGCATGGTGCTCTCTACGCTTTTGATGCGCAGCTTGATGTCCTTCATGGAACCAGCCATGCGTTACGCCTCCTTCCTTAGTGCGCCTTGACGAAGCTGTCGGTATAGGCTGTGAGCACGCTCTTAAGCTGCTCCTCAGTGTCCTTATCCAGATTGCCGGTGGTGCGGATGGTCTCCATGACGGCGGCACCCGCAGCATTGTTGTCTAGATATTCGTACAGTCCCTTCTCATACTCGGCCACGTCCGGCACCTTGACCTTCACAAGGTGATCGTGAATGGTCGCATACAGGATGGCCACCTGCTTTTCTACAGGCACGGGAGCGGAGCGGTTCTGCTTGAGCACTTCCACGATGCGCTCGCCCTGTGCAAGGCGGGCCTTGGTGTCGGCGTCCAGATCGGAGCCGAACTGTGCAAAGCTCTGCAGCTCGCGGTACTGGGAGTAGATCAGCTTCAGGGTGCCGGCGACCTTCTTCATGGCCTTGATCTGGGCATTGCCGCCCACGCGGGACACCGAGATGCCGGGGTTGACTGCCGGCATGACACCGGAGTGGAACAGCTCCGTCTCCAGGAAGATCTGACCATCGGTGATGGAAATGACATTCGTGGGGATGTAGGCGGAAACATCGCCCGCCTGCGTCTCGATGATGGGCAGAGCCGTCAGGCTGCCGCCGCCCAGCTCATTGGAGAGCTTGGCCGCGCGTTCCAGCAGACGAGAGTGCAGATAGAACACGTCGCCGGGGTAGGCCTCACGTCCCGGGGGACGGCGGATCAGCAGCGACAGTGCACGGTAGGCCACGGCGTGCTTGGACAGATCGTCGTAGATGATGAGGACATGCTTGCCCTGATGCATGAAATATTCGCCCATGGCACAGCCGGAGTAGGGTGCGATATACTGCAGGGGCGAAAGCTCGGATGCCGTTGCGGACACCACGATGGTGTAGCCCATAGCACCGGCCTCGGTCAGGCTCTGCACAAGGTTTGCCACGGTAGAGCGCTTCTGACCGATGGCAACGTAAATGCAGATGACATCCTTGCCCTTCTGGTTGATGATAGTATCGGAGGCGATGGTGGTCTTGCCGGTCTGGCGGTCGCCGATGATCAGCTC
>ENA-OPDH01001550-OPDH01001550.1-human-gut-metagenome-genome-assembly--contig:-NODE-1550-length-16425-cov-2.212951_pt1 | contig 16425 bp, 9 predicted proteins | sample MGYA00241260_ERZ501500 | MGnify/ENA primary metagenome ERZ501500 (study PRJEB25962, sample SAMEA2042519) | human gut metagenome | biome: human gut; feature: human-associated habitat; material: faeces...
AAGCAAAATTACGGCAGGGATTGAATCGTCTTTAAGTGACTGCACTTCGATTTTCAGTGTATCGTCCTTGATTTCATTCTTGAACTTTTCAATCAACTTTTCTTCTTGTTCTTTAGCTGAATCGTCTTTTTCTGTGTTGTCCGAAATGTCATTTATGGCGGAATCAATACGTTTGAATTTAACACCCGTCTGTTTCATTTCAACAAGTGAAGAGAATAATTGAAAATCAAGTGGGACAATTTAATAAGAATAAATGATAAGGAAGATTAACAATGAGTGAATATACTACCATTTATTTAAGATGCAAGGAGATACCTTTGTTGAAGTACAAAGAGCATCCTTCGTATGAGGAATATCAAAAGTTATCTAAGGAAGATTTAATGAAAGTTAATCGAGAGATTGATGAATATAACAAACAAGTCACCAAGTCTTTGGGATGTAAATTGTTTTATCTTAGCACTACTCCAAGCCGAGAGTTGACGATACTTCCATGGAGTCCTTCTCCGAGTATACTAACCAAAGGCCTGCTTGATGAGATTCTTTATTTCTACCAAGAAGAGATTGATAATTACAAAAATGCTATTGCTAAAAATAAAGAAGATATAGCCAAGTTGGAAGTCCGTATATCCAAAGCAAATGTCAATTTGTACGGTAGAATCAGCAAGGAGATAGACGAATGCTATGAAAGAATAAATTTTGAAGAAGAAGAACTCGAACACTACCAATACTTGTACAACAAATTTGCTTTCTGTAGCAGTATCATAAACAACGAATCAAATTCAGAGTATTATGAACTGATTTACACAAAAAGTTAATAACATAAATAGATTATGAAGATACAATATATGAGCGACCTGCATTTGGAATTCAGCGATAACAGCAGGTGGATGAAACATAATGAATTACCTGTAACTGGCGATGTTCTGGTTCTTGCCGGAGATATATTCTATTTGAAAAACAAGGTTGCACCTTTGAGCTATTTTTGGAAATGGGCAGCTGTAAATTATCGGCAAGTGCTCATTGTGCCCGGAAACCATGAGTATTACAATTATTGTGATGTGATGGATAAGGGACTACAATGGAATTGGATGTTCAAGAAGAATGTAGGATATTACCAGAATCAAGTAGTAAAGATTGATGATACTGATTTTATCATGAGCACTTTGTGGTCTCAGATTTCTCCTTCTGACGAGTATTTTATATGGAAAGGCATGAACGACTTTCGGCAAATAATGTATAATGGCAAATTACTCCAAACTGAGGAGTTTAATCAGATGCATGAATTCTGCTTGGATTTCATCAAGCATAGTCTAACTGAAAGCACCGCAAAGCACATTGTGGTAGTAACACATCATCTTCCCACATTGGAGGCCGTCGCCCCTCACCATAAAGGTTCAGTGCTGAATAGTGCATTTGCAACTGAACTGAGTGGGCTTATTGCCGACAGTCGCATTGACGCATGGGTTTATGGGCATTCACATACCAACATTGATGCTGAGATAAACGGAACAAAGGTCGTTTGCAATCAGATGGGATATGTTTTCCAAAATGAACATATCGCCAATGGTTTTGCTCCGGACAAGTGCCTTGTCTTGTGAAAGGCATAGGTTCGCCGGTAATACACTTTAAAGCCTCAATATATCATATAGTGAACAAAAAAGCACGTGTTCATATATTATATGATATATTGTGGCTTAATGTTTTTCTGTTGAATGCAAGTATAATACAGTAGTTCTACACTTTTTCAAGCGAATAAACCGAATTCGTTACACCTTTTCCAACGAATCATCCCCATTACACGACATCTTTTCAAGCGAATCACAGTATAAATCACCGAAACCAACTTTACTTTATCTCCGTATTCATATATACGTGCATTAAAGTAAACCTAACAGAGGGAGAAAAAGAGATGGCTTCGCCAAAGCCAGACTGAATCATATCTACCGACTTTCTTTTGGGGGCTGCAAAACAATCCCAACTCCTACCTCAAAAGCAAAGCAAGACTCGCCCCTTGCCAAGCCACAAAAGGCAACCCGAAAATCCGTAAACCAGCCTTCCATTTTGCAGACGTAATCGGCGAAATTATCCCCGAGATGCCTTATCTTTGCGAAGCGGAGATTTCGGGGCAAAAGAGAACGATTTTCCCCATTTTCCCTCTGTTTTGAGATAGGCAACGAAGAAAAGTGTTAAATCTTCGATTTTTGAGCAGTATATCTTAAGTCATAAAACACTGATAATAAGCCATTATAATCAACCACTATAATACAGCATAGGCATCTTTATTCGCAGTAGTTGCAAAAATCAACAACTTTAATTCGGGCTCGAAGCCTAGTGCCTTTTCTATTTCTGTATCAATCTCACCTTCTGTTAACTGAGCATTCGCATAGTCATCCTTACCTTTGCATTGAATATCACAATATCCGCCATATTTTTCAACATATGAAAATACACCAACACCATGCTGATTTCGCCCTTGGCAACCATGTCGTTTTATTGTATCTTCACAAGTCCATATTTCACCCCACAATAATTTGCAGAGTTTTTCAAAGTCTTGCCAGTTACTTGGCTTTTTCAATTGATTTTGTGCTATCATACAAAGAAAATATTTTATATACCTAATCTTAAGTCATTGTCATTGTACAATCACAATCAACTTCCTATCTCTATTCAACACAATATCATGTCCATATTCATCAAGATGCTGATATTGATGTTCTCTCCAACCCCTTAGTTCTACCGATTTAACACCTGCTGATGAAAGAACTGAATAGAAGCCCACTCTGATTCTTGGATCTTCAGTCTGTAATAGTTCTTCATATAGTTTATCAGCCGTTGCTTTATCTCGTTTCAACCTCATGGTCAAGGGGGTAACAATCATTCGATAGACAAAAGTCTCTTGAAGTTTGGTCAAGTAGTATTTCAGGTTCTCCACAACTTTGTTATCATCCATCATTGAGAATATGAAGTTGTATGAGGCATAACAATTAGTCAATTCATACTTGTTCTCTTTTAACTCGCTATAAATCTCTTTCAAATTTTCCACGTTAGTGTTGAGTGAACAATTAATTGATATTCTATTAAAGGAATCATCATGCCATTTCCACTCTTCCAGCTTCAGAAGCTGTTTTATATCTTCATCTTTATCAAATTCAGTGACAATGATTTGAGCCAATGTCGCAGACATTTCGCTATTCGTATTATCTATATTGGCTATAACCAATTCTTTCAATAACTGTTTCTGGTTTCCCACTTTCATTAAGAACAGCAGAATATTTGCATCGTCAATATTATCTCTATTTTCATTAAGATACTTTACAATGATTCGAGCCGCGTCTGATGTTGTGTTAATATATTTTGAGAAGAAAACAACATAGGAATAGATACACTTGTCTTCCTTAACAATTTTCTTTAAATTAGCCATATCATCGGCAAGTAAATAATCAGCCTCATCAACGATTGTTTTCTCAATATATGGACTATCATTGTAGAAAATGTGCATCTGGGAAAATTCATACTCTTTACCACCAGAACTCAAGTTTAACTGCACATATTCATCAAGCTTATGATACATTAGATATATACAGAATCGCATTTTGTATGTGTATTCTGTTGTCACCTGAGCCGTATCGAACACCTCCTCGGTAACTTTGAATACGTCTGTATCCCTCCCCGTCCTTTTCAAATGAACAACTAGACATAAGACCATATCACAAAGGACATAGGCATTCCCTTCCTGTTTGAATAGGTGTAACATTCCCTCTAAATGCTCGTCCATACTCGACAGGTTGGAAATCTTATGTATCATCATGAGTCTTAAACGCGTATCCATGTGATACCACTTCTTAAGCATTCGAGAGGCTAACTCAGAACCATGATATTTTACTATAATCTGACCAGCAAATCTATAGTCGTCAGAATAATTAGTCAGAAGGTACTCTTTGACATCCTGACGCTCAGAATAATTCTGTATAATGGCTTCCAGTATGCCCCATTTTGAACCGAGGATATGGTCACTCATCGAGATTTCGCCATTGAGTATCCGTGGTATGTACCTTTCTGCAAATTCCTCCTTGTAATGTTCTATATACACAGACACTGCACGGTCTTTCATTATATCCTTGTTCGCATTATCGATACATTTATCTAGATATGCCTTAATACGTTCGTCATTGCCTTGGTATATTTCATATGCATATCCTGCTATCCACGAAGATTGGTTTAACGGCATCTCATCCAGACATCGCTGAAGTTTTTCGATAACATCAGCATCTTGTCCCCAGTTTTGGATGAGAGGATGGACAACAATATGCTGATAACTTTTCATCCCCTCTAATGCTTCAAGAAGTTTAGCTTTAATTCGAGAATCGTTAACAATGGTATTTACAATGAGGGACTCAGCACCCCACATAAAATGATTTTTGTCCCTATTGACAGCCCATTCGGTTATAACTTGAAGCAAATCAGAAGATAGTTCTTGTCTTTGAATAATCGCCCACAATTCATATCCATTCCCAAAATTAAAAGAATATTCCTTATTAAGTTCCTCCCTGATGGCCTTGATAACATTTGGATGATTTATCCAACATGTCAATAGATATTTCCAGGCTATATCCTTGCTAATACTACCTTGTTCTCTGTAGGGTGCGCTAACCGACTTTAAAGCCTTTTGCATGACAGCATCGTCTTGTAGGAAATATTGCTGCAATAACCGGTTAGCCTCCTCTCGAATTGAAAATGGTAGTTCTGAAACTAATTCAAGGATTCCATCAGATAAAACGGGCTCACCTTTAAATAAAGAAAACTCCATTTGATAAAAGTGAGTAAAGATGTCACCTGCCACAACTTTCCGTATTAGCTCGTTTTCCTGATCTATATCTATCCCATCTACAATAACACTTCTAATGAAGAAGGCTACCACTTCTGGCAATGTTGATGGTACTATATATGAATTAACCATCTCCAGCAACTTCTCATCTCCAGCGATATGATTCCTAATTACCTTAGATGCGAGTATTTTGTTGCTCACATCACCATTTATAACAGTCAAAACAACAAACTGGCGATCTTCTTCCGTCAAGTTAGCCACTTGTGCCAAACCAGATAACCTAATGTCATGATATACGGAAGCCGAAGGGATATATCTGGAAATAAAGTCTTCAATACGAGCCTGTAATGAGGTATTATACAAACCATCGAGCAGGATTTCCAGTAAATCATGTTTGAAGTCATAATCAGATTCCCACTCAATCCTTTGTATGTATTCTTCAATTTCTTCGAGTAAGAAATATTTGGGTGCTTTCACAGATCTTACCAGAACCTCTAATTTCAACTTATACAAATAATAATCCCTATAATCGTTTGTTCTTATAGGTTTTAAGATATTGTACAAACCTACAAAAGCTGATGCTGGCATCATTTCGAAAAGAAAGAGAACAACTTGGTGTAGCCCGGTATTCGAAACATTATCTCGAATAAACGCTTTAGCCCTCTCTATATCTACCGAAAGGTATTTGGCAGTCATAAATTCCTGTAGTTGCCTATTGATAAAGGAGATGCGAGAGCCTATTCTTTCCTCTATAACGCCCAGTTGATGTGTATCATGCCTGAATAAATCATCAACAATACGCGCATTATTCAGTTCCTGCCCTGATGTCTGACTATTCAGATATTGGTTAAGCAGTATTTCTGCCTGGGTCTTATCCATGCTGCCATCATTGTAATAGTCAAACATTTCTTTTGACAGAACTCCAAGCATCATTTTGTTACTTGTGTAGTCAAATGACCCAGAATAGTCGTAAGCCTGGTACTTGCGTGACTGCTGATGCTTAACAAACAATTGCTCCATTATACAGTCCATGGCTGCAATATTGTTGTGAGGAAGTTCGTTACCCTGTAGATATTGCCCAATAAGGATGGTTAGCAGCATAGGGTTCTCTTTCATACGATCAACGTCATGTAGCGACCTCAACTTAGCAGATAGGAACTCTGCTGTCCTCTTTGTTTCGCGAACCAGACCATTATAATGATCAACGCATTTCTTCACAAGCTCATCCTGCTGTAGCGCAGACAATGGTGCGATTGTATATGTGTCGCTTGTACTGAAGGGAGAATTGATATTCGCAATGCCATATTCCCTACTTGAAAAAATGGCTAGTAAATTACCAGCTTCTGTCTCCGCCTTCACTTTACGAATAATTCTATCTGCTTGTAAGGGCTCATCACCCCATTCATCTATTCCATCAGCTATTAATAGTATCTTTTGCTGCTCAAATGCATATTCCAGATAATGGCTGTTTTTCTCCCATAACTTACTTTCTTGAAGCCAATCCCGAACTATGCTCTTTATATCACTATCGCAATTCCTTGCCATATATGAAAATGGCATCCATACAGGTAAGTAGCCGTCATAGATATCCATTTTTCCTTTTAGTAGTTGTAAGGTAAGATACTTTAGCAAAGAAGACTTGCCTGAGCCGGGACCTCCCACAATGAGTAATATATTCCTGCTGGGATTCAATATGGTTGATGCAGGGATTCTGATTTCTCTATTGCTCGTTTTATTCAGTTGGCTATAGAATTCTTTAAGATATTGCTCACTATATTCTTGAATCTCACTACTTTTTATATAGAGATTTGTCGGATCAGCCAGAACAAACTTCTCTTCTGGTTTCACTTGATCATCAGAATATAAGCTTTGTACTTCATCAATAAAGTCAGGCATTACAAATCTTGCCTCTAGAGGGAACCGCGTATTATTACGGTTAACCAGTATTGAATCATTGACATCACGGAACAAGCTACCGTAAACAACATCCATTGCTTGTTTACACTGTGTTATTTTGATGAAATTAAGTGATTTCCATCTTCGTAGCGTTAACTGTGATTTTATCTTTTCTTCTAATACCTGTGTAATCTTTACATTGTGAAACTCACCTTCCGTCGCAGCATATTTCCATAGTACACCATACATCAATGGTTGATTCTGGGCAAAAACACCACCACCAGACATTCCATGTAAACTGTCCATCTTGTCTACATGCGAAGTGATATTAACCAAATCTACTTTGCTATCTACACATTTACAGTCCAGTCTGGTAATTATATCTTGTGCCTCACCTGAAACCCCATATAGTTGCATGGATTTTTCTTCAATGAGGTCATCCGCCAACAAGAAGGGAGTAAAATGCTTTTCGCTCTTGTCAATCTTAATGATAAGAAAATCTTCACCAATAGGAAGTAAAGAATTCGAGATAGTGTCTTTTGTAATGGTTTTATAGGTTACAAAATGGCCATCCTCAAATACTTCTATTTCGATTGTTCCTATCTTATCAAGAACAGCATTCAACTTCTTTTTTCTAGTATCTTTAAAAATATGCTGAGCTGTAAAGATATAATCATACTCGTCATCTCCATCTAATGGGTATAGGACTCCACTTCCTCGAAACTGGAGTCCTCTTCCTTTGATGTCAGCCTTTATCTTAACACAATTACTGCGTATGTCAAAAGTTGAATTCATTGCAAACGTTGAGATTAATATTATTTTCTGTCAACTCTTCTGCTGTTATTCCAAGTACATCAAGAGATTCTTGATAGTTAAAATACACGTTGATTGCCTTATCTGCACTGTCTCTGTAGCGAATAAGCTTGGCAATAGTCTCTTTATTTGGAAAATAATATTTATTATTCTTCTTTGTCGAAATTATGAAGTTTGAACATGTTACCTCGTTAAGGATGTTTTTAGTAACATTTCGCGTACTCCCATGATGGGGAAGTTTCATAAAATCCAATTCAAGAGGTGTACCGTTAGTCTTATTATAAGACTGAAGCGCATCACATAGTTTCTTAGGGGTACTGTCACCTGGTAACAATAACTTCTTGCCTTCACATTCAGCCAGAATTATAATTGACTGACTATTGGTACCTCCTTCATCTATATCGTCATCATCAACATTATCAATCAAGGTCCTTAAATCAATATACCAATCATCTGAACGAACTCCAAGCTCATCAGGTTCTTTCGGCTTATTTTCATATGCAACATCATGGTCAGGTGCTAATACATGCAGTTTTATGTCGCCAAACTCTATCGTAGAACCAAGTAACTCGGAAGTATTATTATTCCAGAACAATCCGTCTATTTCAAGAAGAAGAGACGTTAACTCATTTCCTTCGCCTACAGAATATTCATCTGTCTCTTCTTTCTTGGGAAAGTTAAACCAAACTTGTTTCAGCCTATGTGTCTCTCCAATTTCTTTCATGTGTTTAACCAATGCTATGATACCAGCTATGTGGTCAGAATCAATATGAGTCACCACAAGCAGGTCAATAATCTCATCCTGTGGCATTTTGCTATACTTGGCCCTAATAGCTGCTGTAGATTTTCCACCATCAATCACAATATTCTTCTTATTGTGACTAACCCAAATACTATCACCAGTACCTGCTTGAAGAATCTCTATGACCATTTTCTATATATGTTTTATTAACTTATAACAATGTAATCAGTCTCTCAAACAATCTATTAGGATTATTTTCATTCCATCCTCGCGGGTGTATGCCATTTCTCCACCTGTGAGGGCAATTAGCGAATCTGGTTCACGAAGCCTTAATCGAAGAATCAACGAAACAACATTTCTTTCCTGTTCGTATTACAGTCCTTGAGCGAATAGCCAAAGACCACGCTTCAATATCATCTATGACAAAAATTTCTCCAATGCACTCCATAATCATCAAACGTGGGCATAGATAGCCCTTTCATTTCCTCTGCGACATCGGCAAGCATGTATGTTTTTTTAAGTACAGATGTTTCTTGCGTATGCATGAAGAGTCAGTCTTGTCAACGCTGGATTTCGATGTGTCTTACCCACCCTCGAAATATCCTCGTCACAGATTACTTCCTCATAATCTTTAGCTATCAGTAATTTCGTATCTAAACTCATATCTTCAAGTGAAACTGGCCAACCAGATATTTTATCTCTTTCGAGACTAACTACGAAAATAGTGATTACATCTCATTCAGCCAATTATTTTTCTATTTTTGTTCTAGATAACTTTGTATTTTTGATGGTATACAGTTTGTTAAATTGATTCGGTCAAAGATGGTGATTGTATCGAAAGCAACTTTACTTTATCTCCGTATTCATATATACGTTCATTAAAGTAAAGCTAACAGAGGGAGAAAAAGAAATGGCTTCGCCAAAGCCGAGCCGAACCATATCTACCGATTTTCTCTTTTGGCTGCAAAAGAATCCGAAATCCTAACTCAAAAGCGAAGCAAGATTCGCCCCTCATCAAGACACAAAAGCAACCTGCAAATCCGTAAATCCATCTCCGATTTTGCAGCCTCAATCGGCGAAATAATCACCGATATGCCTTATCTTTGCGAACCGGAGGTTTCGGAGCAAAAGAGAGCTATTTTTCTCTTTTCCCCTTCGTTTGAAGATAAACTAAGGTTAAAAGTGTTAAATCTTCGATTTTCGGCAAAAAACAAGTAAATTTTTGAGCCTTCTACCTTTTAAGCCATAAAGTATTGACAGTCAATTAGCATAATATGCTGCATCGGCAAGTAAACAACCTAAGAATCATTGCCTTATACCCAATTTGAATACCTAAATATTATGGCAGACAATTATATCGAAAGACAATACGAGCAATATGAAGCCAGAAAAGCGGCTTGGGAAAAAGCACGCAAATATGGCAAAAAGAAAACGGGGATCACTCACCCTGCTAGAACTGAACAACCGGGCCAAACGACAACAGAGACCCATCATTATAAAAGAGTATTTGTTACGGGAGGAGCCAATGGAATTGGTAAAGCCATTGTAGAAATATTCTGTAAAAGTGGGTATCGGGTGGCATTTTGCGACAAAGACGAAATAGCAGGAAAACGTACTGCAGAAGAAACAGGAGCCATTTTTCATCAAGTTGACATAAGCGACAAGGATATGCTTGAACACTGCATGCAATCCATCATTGAGGAATGGGATGACATTGATATTTTAATCAATAACGCAGGTATCAGTGACTTCTCTCCTATCACTGAAACAAGCATAGAAGATTTCGACAGGATTCTATCCATTAATCTACGCCCGGTATTTATTACTTCACGCTTCATGGCTATCCACCGTCAATCGCAAACGATATCCAATCCGTACGGAAGAATCATCAATATCTGCTCTACCAGGTATTTAATGAGTGAATCCGGCAGCGAGGGATATGCAGCTTCTAAAGGGGGAATCTATTCACTGACACACGCGTTAGCCTTGTCACTTGCCCAATTCCATATCACAGTCAATTCTATTGCACCGGGCTGGATACAAACCCATGACTACGATCGTCTCCGTCCGGAGGACCATGCGCAACACCCTTCGAGAAGAGTCGGTAAACCGGAAGATATAGCCCGCATGTGTAGATTCCTTTGTGAAGAAGGAAATGACTTTATCAACGGTGAAAACATCACGATTGACGGAGGGATGACTAAAAAGATGATTTACACGGAATAATATAGTTCCGAACCAAACATACAGAAGTAAATGGAATATGGTATTATAACGTACTAAAACCATCTCCACTTTTCCACTCCATGATACATTTTACTTTAAAGTCCTTGTTTCTATTTAAATGATACTCCAAATAAAAAGCTGCCCGGAAAATTTCCGGGCAGCTTTTTATTTACCTCCGTTCAAACAACGGAGTATTCTTTTACAGAAGTTTAAAACTTACGTGTGTTCAGGTTCTTGTCGACCAAAACGCCATCAATAGCTTTCAGATCAAACTTCACAGCGCGTTTCGCTTTCAGCTTCAGAATAAACAGATCGTTTGTTCCTTCGAGGGCTTCTTTAGCTCCGAGGTTAACAAATGTAGGATAGAGTGCTTTTGTACCATTGGTATGGAGTCTGTCATAAGTCAGATTTTCCATAGCTTTGAGGTTCAGAGGTTCTACACCCACGAATTCATAATCCTGCTGATTGTATGGCAACGCAAAACTCAACGCATTTACAGAGCGGAGGTTGACACCTTTTACAAGCACTTCAACAACATCACCCTTACTGTAATTCCGTTTAGCAGTACTGATTTCAATGGTACCATCCAGTTTCTCAATCGGCTCTTCACTTACACCATCTTCCAATTGTGTTGCCACTACAGAAATATCATAAGCGTCAATCAAACCATTCTGATCAATGTCGCCTACACTGATATAGCCTTCATAGTCGGAATCACCTTTTCTCAGACCGGTATAGTTGGTATACGAGGTTAAATCGTTATTGTCGATCTTACCATCGTTATTGATATCACCCTGCAAACGGCTCTCGGTTCCGGGAACTTTAAATACATACAATTCCCTACCCGAACCATAGTTATTTACACCTTCTGTTACAGCCAGTTTGATATAGCGTGCAGTCGGACGTTCAGTAAATGTAAATACTTTCACATCACCATTACGTTTCCAGTCGATTGCTCCGGCCTCGGTCCAGTTTTCCTTATCCATACTATAATATACAGTACCTTTCAGGATCGTTCCGTTACCACCATCGGTACGTGGCAGGTATTCGAATTTATCCAGCTGGTTCACTGTTCTCAGATCGATAATCATATCATAAGGCAGTGCTTTTGCTCCATACTTCGTATGCCACATATCACCCAGCTCGGCAAAGTCGAACAAACGATCGATATCAAATCCTTCCTGATTCTTCGCAGTTGTTTCACCCTTGATTCCGTGAAGAGCAAATTCCAGCGGATTAGCTTTTGTCTTAGCACCGAATTCAGCCCAATCCGAATAGCCATCCTTGTTTACGGCACGAATCTTAAATGTATAGTCTGTTTCAGCAGCCAGTCCGTCAAACAGCAACTCAGTATCCTTTATTGTTGTATACAGCATGCCATTGAATTCTATTTCATAGAAATCAGCATTCGGCACTTTGTTCCATGTCGGCTTCAAGGTATAAGCCTCAATATCTTCGGCAGCAATTCGGGCAGCAGGAGCGGTCAACGAACCGGAGGTTACTCTGTAATTATCGGCAGGTGCATATTGGAAGCCTTCGATATCCATTACAACTTGATTTTTAGTAATATCGGTAGCGGCCAGTTTCACAAGAACTTGAGGATTCTTAGTGATAACCTTCTTCTCAAATTCACTGCCCTTTGTAGCAAACTTATTCAAATTAGGAGCAGCGTCATAGAAGTATACGTTTTCACCTTTCCGGAAATCATCCATAGAAGACACTTCGGTCAACTTCACTTTGCCTTTACCTATCTGAGCAGAAACCTTCTTCGGCTTAGCAGTAACATTTACTCTGAATTCTGTGGCTTTCTCTTTTACAAAGCCGTCGAAATCACCCTGTGTAGGACGAATCGAAATCTTCACATTATTCTTTGAATCAACATTCGATTCAATGAAAGTAGTGGTTCCTTTACCCTCTTTATATGCTTCAGATATACCGTCATCGTCATATTCAACGGTCATCATGTGCTTATACGGATAGATTTCGTAGATACGAAGTCCCTTATTAATTTCAGCAACGTTATTATTAGGATTGGTCATCGGGATGATAGCTCCGTTCTTTACGAATACCGGAAGCTTCCAGAGAGGAGCGGCAAAATTGTTGAGAACACAGTTACCCTGATATTTCTCTCCGGTAAAATAATCGATCCACTCTCCTTCGGGCAAATAAATGCCATCACGGATATCATTGCCTTCAGCATCTGCTTTGGTAGCTTTGTAAATGGGGGCTACTAAAAAATCGGTACCATACATAAACTGATACTGCGTAGCTGTTCCCAAGGTGTAAGCATTCGGATATTCCAGGAACATGGCACGGATAAGCGGCATACCGGTTACAGCCTCCTTTGCAAAACTATAAGTGTAAGGCAGTAATTCCGATTTCAGTTTCAGATACCAGCGATTGATAGAAGTGGCAGGTTCGCCCAGAGCGTGAGGATACTTTTCATTAGATCCCCATCCGTCCATATTCAACTGCATCGGAGTGAAAGTTTTCCACTGGAAATCTCTGGTGTTGACAATCATATTCTTGCCGCCAAAGATGCCATCCATATCCGAAGAAATATTAGGTTGGCCTGACAGGCCTGAACCGATATAAGTCGGGATATGGAAACGGATGTACTCCCATACACCGCCTGTCTGGTCACCCGACCAGATTCCGGCATATCGTTGCGTACCGGCCCAACCGTCAAGTGAAATAATGAACGGACGTGCATCGTTACCGTAATAAGGCATAATGTGACCCACATCTGCCACTCCATTCAATCCGAACGAATATCCCCAACCGACCCATGCTACGTCTGTTTTCAACACACGCACACCGGCATCTCTAACTTCTTTCACGATATCTCTTTGCAGCAATGCACTGACGCCTTCTTTCGGATGTAAATCCGATTGTGTCCACAATCCAATTTCAACGCCATTCTTACGGGCATAGTCACCCAGACTTTTCAGATTCTGAATGTTTCCGTCGAGTGTCTCCGTCTGTCCGTATCCAGCACCATATCCATCATTCGGCAGGAGCCAGCCCAACGGCATATCATGATTCTTGTAACGGTCAATCACTGCACGGGCCGAGAACTGATAATTATTCTTTTCACCGTTCAATGATTCTTTGATTCCGCCATTATCTTTCTGACTTTCTTTATAACGCTTTCCATCTTCGAACAAGATTCCTTTTTCGTCTTCTTTCCAATAGTCGCGATTGTAAGCATTCAAATGTCCCTGATAGAAACCGAACTTGGGCAGCAACACCGGATTACCGGTCAACTGATAGAAATCATTCAACAGGGAAACGGCTCCGTCGTTGACCATATAGAAAATATCAAGGTAAGAAGAATTGTGAGACAGTTTCACTATGTTTTTCTCTGTTGCTCCAAAGTCGTATTCACCTTTCCGGAAAGTGTACCACATCATTCCGTAACCATTGGTAGACCAGTAGAAAGGGGCAGGGGAGGCCACTCCGCCATCCGTCCAGCTATTCTGATTTTCGATGGCAATGACTTTGCCTTTATGAGAAAAACGTCCGTTTTGCACACCGCCTCCGTAGAAGTATTCTTCGGGATTCTCCTTCAAGGTTACGGTCACTTCTTTAGGACCGAATATCACCGGAGCGACTTCTTCGATCACACATTTGCCGGTCAATGGATTAAAGACTTTCATCAGTCCGGTCTGCTTATTCAGTTCAATCCGTACTTGGGCGGTAGTGAGGGTTATATAACCCTCTTTCTCGTCCACTGACAGTCCGGAAACCTTGCGTCGGGGCTGGTCTACAAGTATCTGTGCTTCAGGTTTCGCTTCGGGGTCACGGATAATGCCTCCTGAAAGACACGGAAAATATTCTCTCCGTAAAAGTCGATAGTCATCCGTTGCTGGTTCGCAAACAGTACATCAACCGTCGTCGGGTTTATTTTTTCTGCACGAAGGATTCCCAAAGTCTGTTCCTGATGGACGGATGCCGAAGAAACGTCACTCTGATCCGATGCTGCGGATGCCTGTATGGAAGAAAGGGAAATCGGACATAAGAATAAAATGGCGGTAATACGCCTGAAATGTCGTAAAGAGATGGGGGGTTCTTTTTTCATGTTTTTATTTATTTGGTATTAGAAATTAAGACTGTTAATGTCAGATTGTAAAATTACTCGTTTGGTAATAAATACACTTCATCTTTGGGTTACCCTAAATCAGAAGCTGTTTTATTATTATTTATTCACAAATCCCATAGGGATAAGCGGAGGTCAATAGCGTGTCACCTTATTTTTTAAATCTAATCCGATATCTTGTACAACAAATAGCATAATTCACTTATCCATCAATAGGACGCTGTTGCCGGAATTCCCGTTCGCTTTATCAATTCTACAATCCGGTCCAGTTCTTCATGAGTGGCTTTCTGCAGATCATGGTCGGGAGTTTCCCTATCAATCGTATAGATCATCACCTGACTGGGAGCTATCTCCTTGACTGCTTCCAGCCAGGGGAGCACAAACTCATCGGATGTATTATTCATATCTTTTCCAAGGTAACTACCTTTCAGAAACATAGTCTGAACAATACAATTTCCTTTGAATTCTTTCATCTTTTCGATGATCTTCCTTACGGAATATTTCCCGTTGGGACGATCCAGGAGATGAATGTATTCTTCGTTCACTGTATCCAGCTTCAGGATATTATTATCTATCTTGTTCAATGCATCGAATACCGCAGGACGGTCGATGAAGGTAGAATTGCTCAATACACTTACTTTTGCATTCGGGAAATAGTGGTCACGAAGTGCCAGTGTATCTTCTATAATTTCCGGAAAATGAGGGTGGGCAGTCGGTTCACCGTTTCCGGCAAATGTGAGTACATCGGGGGCGGGACCGTTCTTCTGCATATCTTTCAGCTTTTCTTCCAGGGCGATGCGCACTTCTTCACGAGTGGGCAGATGCTTCTTCGGACGATGGTCGGCATTAAAGCCGCATTCGCAGTAAATGCAGTCGAACGAGCAGACTTTGCCGTCTTCCGGCAATAAGTTAATTCCCAAAGATACACCCAAGCGGCGGGAATGAACAGGGCCGAAGATGGGTGAAGGAAAAATAATAGTCATCTTATTCTAATTATTTATTCATAAATCATAGCAAAGATAACCCAAAACTTATAGGTTATTCTATCTGTACGACCATTTTTTCATCATCCCAAACAAATTATTACTCTAACGCCACTCAAGAAACCACACGGAAATATTGCTCCATTCTTCTCAAAAGCAGAATATACATATCACGTACTTCCCTTTGGGAATGTGTCGTGCTAAGCTCCTCCAGTCTATCGTGCAGACTATGCAATTCGTTCGTCAAACGTTTCTTTATACTATTATGTTCAGTAGCTTCCTGCATAATATCCAGCCATGCTTCCAAACATATCAGCTGAATATCCATCTGTTCATAACTAACGGCTGACTGCGGATCAAAACCATTAAACAACCCCTTATAAAGATCCCGGAAAAAATCAATATCGTCATACCCCTTCCGGTCACTCTGCAACGCCTGCAATCGAAGAGCTGAAATTGTCTTTACACTCAACAATTGTTTGAACAACCTCGTCAGTTCCGGATACAGAAGATTGTTATCTGAGAATTTGTTTGAGTGGTCTTCGCTTTCATGTTCCAATGGAAAAAGAGCAGTCTCTTAAAGAGAAAAGAGAACGCAATCCAGAGATGTTTGATTACATGATGGATTTGTTGATGGAATGTGACAGAAAGTTCTATCTACAGTTAGAGGAAGACGATGAATTGATCAATGCTTTGATGGATCATTTGGAATGCATGGTACTGAGACTACACAGTAAAATGTATACTTACAATCCGATTCTGGATGCGATAAAGAAAGAATTGTTTTATGAATATGAAATTGCATCTTCTCTTCGAAAAAAAGTTGCAAGCGATGATAGCA
>ENA-OPDH01001560-OPDH01001560.1-human-gut-metagenome-genome-assembly--contig:-NODE-1560-length-16352-cov-3.141928_pt1 | contig 16352 bp, 23 predicted proteins | sample MGYA00241260_ERZ501500 | MGnify/ENA primary metagenome ERZ501500 (study PRJEB25962, sample SAMEA2042519) | human gut metagenome | biome: human gut; feature: human-associated habitat; material: faeces...
GCAGCCGAGGTCGGGCGCCATATGGAACTTGCGAAGCCAGCGTTCGTCCATAATCGCGTTAAGTATGAGCAGTACATGCGCAAGATCAAGCTGGTTAATGAGGAGAACAAGAAGACTCCGAAGTCACAACTTGATTTCTTTGCCGGCGGTTTCTTCTTTAACCGTGTCGACAAGGACACAGGTGAGGTTTACTGGAACAAGGATGAAGAGGTGGAGCGCATCTATCGGGCATGTGGATGGAAGAACCTTCGTGTCATATATGCCGCATTCGAAGACGGCGGTGCCTTTTGGAAACAGACGATTTACTCTCCAAGGGAGAAGTCGAAACTGATTGCCACGAAGTCAGACCGTCCGGCAGAAATTTATGGTGGGTACAGCTCTCAGACGTTTGCCAATTTCTTTGTCTATGAAGTGATGAAGAAAAAGGTGAAACAGCTTCGTTTCGGTGCGGTACCGGCTGCGATCGCATCGAAATCTGATCCGGATACTTACAACGCTATGCTTGAGATGTATGCTCGCGGTTTGGCGAAAACGGCAAAAGAGAAATTCGTTCGCATCGTTCGTGCCCGTGTTCTTAAGAACACGATGATCGAGCTTTATGGCGAGCGCTTCCGGATCGCCGGTGAGAAGCAGGTGTATCCGGTGCGCCAGATGCCATTGGCGATTGATGAGGTGTACCTGCTGAAGGGAGTTGAGACGATTGCAGCGGCAGGAAATGCCGGAGCATCCGCAAAGATTGATTTTGAGAAAGCCGCAGAGTCTTTGGTTGGATTTTGGGATCTGCTCCTCGAGAAACTTCCGGTCAATTACCCGAAACTGACGGTTCAGCTGAAGCTTGGCTCGCTAAAGCATCCGAAGGACATCCTTGCAGCAACGAGTGAATCCGAATTCCCAGCTATCGTGTACAAGATTGCAGAGGCTGAAATTCAGGTGATGGAACAGGCAAGCGGACTTCGGAATATGTCGGACACTAAGATTCTCGGCGGCAACACGTTTGGCGGAAGCCTGGTGTTCACCTTTAACAAGGTGCTGAATGATCCGAAGTCAAAGGCTTGTTTTATTGATACTACGCCGGCCGGTCTTCATGAGGTGAAAACGAAGATTTGGTAAAACGGCGTATATCGAGCATGCGCGGAAAATGAGGTACGAGGCGGGGGACATGGTTGTGCAGAATCAGATATCTGAACAACCGGTAAAACTCCGCCTCGATGAATACGACACGATACTTCTTGACGCCCACGGTGTTCTCCTGACTGATTATCAAAAACCGTCGTAAAACCCCTGGTTTCAACTACGGGGAGTGTCAGCTGTTTGACAAAGTTGAAATACTGTTCAAATTGGTGTCTTGAAGTACTTTGATACTCTGATACTATGTACATGCTCTTTGAAAAGATAAAATTGATTGGCTTCATGCGCATTAAAAGCACGGAGAAATGTGCACAGCGCATCAGGAGATTTTTAAAAATCTCCCAGAAAATAGGCTCAAAACGGTGATTTTTGCCGAGTTTTTTTGAAAATCTCGGCTGGTATTTGAGAGATTTTATTCAGCTTGATTTGCATAGTGATATTCACCATTTTTCCTGTTGAGAACAGGATTTTCTTTTATTTGTAATTAGTTAAGACCTAATTTAATGGGCACAAAACTACTGCTCGGTTTCGGAGGTACGGTAATCCAGGTAGTAGTTCACCCAAAACACAAGGGACGGTTGAGTGTTTTCCGGTTTCGGAGGTACGGTAATCCAGGTAGTAGTTCACCTGCCCTCATGGACGTCGTCTACCTCGCCGAGTTTCGGAGGTACGGTAATCCAGGTAGTAGTTCACCCAAAGTCCTGTCTTTGTTGTTCGAGCCGTAGTTTCGGAGGTACGGTAATCCAGGTAGTAGTTCACCTTTACAGATAAGCGCGGGGCGTTCTATTCGTTTCGGAAGTACCGCAAACCAAGCAGTAGTTCATCCACTTCTAACTTTATCGCCGTAGCAGGCGAGTTTCGGAAGCACCGTAATAGAAGTACTAGTTCACCACTTGAAGAATGGTTCTAACCTCACCATTAGTTTCGGATGTACCGTAAATCAAGCAGTAGCTCACCCTAGGCATCGCGGCGCTCCTTGTAGTTAATGTTTCGGAAGTACCGTAATTCAAGTAGTAGTTCACCCTTACTACGCCTCGATAGAGGTCGGACGAAGTTTCAGAGGTACCGCAAACCAAGCAGTAGTTCACGCTCGAAGGCCCAGAAGCTCGCCAAGGCCGGGTTTCGGAAGTACCGCAAACCAAGCAGTAGTTCACCAATTGCTGCGCTTATAACTGGTGTCACCGAGTTTCGGAAGTACTGTAAATCAAGCAGCAGTTCACCCGAAAGGAGCTTATATGAACGACGTGAATGGTTTCGGAGGTACGGTAAACCAAGCAGTAGTTCACCGCGCGGAGCGAGCGATATACCAGGTCTTGCGTTTCGGAAGTACCGTAATCTAAGCAGTAGCTCACCCCGATTCGCTCTGCTTTCCTGGGGGCATGAGTTTCGGAGGTACCATAAATCAAGCAGTAGCTCACCCGGAAAGTAAGAGGGACTTCTTTCAAATCAGTTTCGGAGGTGCGGTAATCCAGGTAGTAGTTCACCCCACGGATAGCCACCGCTCACATCCGGTTTGTTTCGGAAGTACCGTAATCAAGCAGTAGCTCACCCTGCTTGAAAAGTTCGTAGAACGAGCTTTGTTTCGGAGGAACCGTAATCCAGGTAGTAGTTCACCAGCCCCGCTTTCCGAGCGCACGACCCATCCGTTTCGGAGGTACGGTAATCCAGGTAGTAGTTCACCTTGTCGACACAGATATGTACGCTTCGATACGTTTCAGAGGTACCGCAAACCAAGCAGTAGTTCACCCGCTCCATCGAAAGGATCCGTCATGGAATTGTTTCGGAAGTACCGTAATCCAAGTAGTAGTTCACCGGCCTTCACAAGATCGTGCTGGGTCGAGGGTTTCGGAGTTACCGTAGACTAAGTAGTAATTCACCATTGTTTAAGTGTAAAATAACTATATCCTTGTTTCGGAGGTACGGTAACCCAGGTAGTAGCCCATCTCACAGTCGGGGCAGCTTCGGTGCCAAAGGGTTTTGGAAGTACCGCAATCCAAGCAGTAGTTCACCAGGAGCCCAAGCCTTTCCGGGTGTCGACCCGTTTCGGAGGTACGGTAATCCAGGTAGTAGTTCACCATATTGCATCAAAACAAAACGTGAGTTTTGGTTTCGGAGGTACGGTAAATCAAGCAGTAGTTCACCAGGGGACTCACGAGAAGATCCTGTGCCGAGGTTTCGGAAAGTACCGTAATTCAAGCGGTAGTTCACCATGCGGCGATGGGCAACACGCTGACGCTCAGTTTCGAAGGTACCATAAACTAAGTAGTAGCTCACCGATGACGTCCTTACCCTTGATGCGGGAGTAGCTTCGGAGGCACCGTAAATCAAGCAGTAGTTCACCACTTGAAGAATGGTTCTAACCTCGCCATTAGTTTCGGAGGTACGGTAATCCAGGTAGTAGTTCACCGCTCCTTTCGTTTGTGCTGTTTGCAATATTGTTTCGGAGGCACCGTAGACTAAGTAGTAATTCACCAAGCAAATGTTTAACGAATCTCTTTTCTCCGCTTCTGAGACACCGTAAATCAAGTCGTAATGCAGAAAGAACAACGAAAAGGTCAACGTTCCGCTTGCTTTTGAAGTCCCGGAAGTTTTTGAGTCCGCATGCTACTATATATGGGTATGTAAAATAACTGGTTTTAGCTAATTGCCTGCTGTTTCGCCTCAAAGGTTCGCTTGGCCTCTTTAATACGTTGATTGCATATGTCGATGTAATCAACGGGCCGCTTCTTAAACAAAGCAACATCTTCGTTTTTCTCAATGCCGATGAAAGAACGCCCTTCCAGCACGGCTGCAACACAGAACGATCCGCTTCCGCAAGCGTTGTCGAGAACGATGTCTCCAGGATTTGTGTATGTCCTGATCAAATAACGACCGAGCTCAACCGGCTTTTGGGTAGGGTGGTATACGGCACCCTCGGATTCGGCCGTCTTAAAATAGACGATGTCAGTTGGATAACGGCTGCCGTCGCTCTTTACGTGCTTCGGGGAAAAAGCACCATAGCTTCCAGTGAGCTGATCTTTGCGAACTCCCTTGTCGTAGGCTTCACCTTCGCTCATCTGCGGATTGTAAGTAGGCTGTGCCTTATAGAAAACGCATATGTCTTCGTATTTGCGAAGTGGCTGCTTTTTCGCGTTCAAGAAGTTGGTTGCTTTTGATTTAACCCAAATAAGCCTGTATTTATATATCTCAGGGGCGTGAAGCATCAGCTTCGCGGTAAAAAGACCACTGCTTGTCAAAACGATAGCGCCATGCGGTTTGATGATGCGCATGTACTCGGTAAAGAGCAGGTCGAGGTCGATAATCGAATCCCATTTATTCTGGGTGGTTCCTTGACACTCCCCGTAGTTGAAACCAGGGGATTCTCAGTTCTGCGAGGTCTGCCGTCGGGGACCGATATGGTCCTCTAGGGTCTTACGTCCTCTCCCCGAGCGTTTAGGCGACTACGGCCGCCACGGTTCCCGCGTGCCCCGCGGTACCTTCCGTGTTGGAGAGGATGCGTTTTCCCTCCGCCAGTATGTTTCTCGCCGCATTGACGTCGCGGTCGTGGTGCGCACCGCACGAAGGGCAGTCCCACGACCGCACCGACAGCGACAGGGCGTCAAGCCTGTGTCCGCAGGCCGAGCAGGTCTTGCTTGACGGGTAGAAGCGCCCGACCTTGACGAGCGTGCGCCCGCGCTCGGCGCACTTGTACTCAAGCAGCCGTGCGAACTCACCGAACGAGGCATCCGACACGGCTTTCGCCAGATGATGGTTTCGCACCATGCCCTTGGCGTTCAGGTTCTCCATGCACAGGACTTGGTTCTCGTCCGCGAGCATGGTCGTGACCTTGTGAAGGGCGTCGGTTCTGGCATCGGTGATCTTCGCGTGGACCCGGGCGACCCTTTTCCTCTGCTTCAGGTACCGCGTCGACTGCTTCTCGCCCCTGCGTGCGCCCTTCCTGCGGGAGAGCCTACGCTGCTCCCGCGCGAGCTTGCGCTCATATTTCTTGAGGTGGCGCGGGTTTCCGATCTTCGTGCCGTCGGAGAGAGTCGCGAGCGTTTCGACGCCGAGGTCGATTCCGACCTTCCGGTCGGTCGCGGGCATGTCTTTAGCCGGCACGTCGGTGCAGAGGAAGGTGGCGAAGTAGCGGCCGGCCGCGTCCAGGGAGACCGTGACCGACATGAAACGCCCCTGGAGCGGTCGGGATACCTTAGCCCGGACAGTCCCGAGCTTCGGCAGCGCGATATGGTTGCGGTCGAGGACCTTGCCGCCGTTGGTGCGGTAGGACTGCCGGGCGTGCCGGCGCGACTTGAACTTAGGGAAGCCCGGCTTCCCGCCCTCGCGCACGCGTCGGAAGAAGTTCTTATAGGCGCGGTCAAGGTCGCGGATGGACTGCTGGAGCGCCATGGAGTCCGCTTGCGCGAGCCAGGAGGTCTCGGGGTCGCGCTTCCACGTAGGGATCATCTTGATCAGATCATTGGTGGCGATACTCTTCCCGGTCTCGCTGTAGGCGGTCTTCTTGACGTCGAGGGCGCGGTTATACACAAAACGGCAGCAACCGAGCGTCCGCGCGATCTGCTCGCGCTGGCACGCGTTCGGGTAGATTCGGTATTTGAATCCGCGCTCCATCGACTAGACCTCCTTCTGTCTCTCTATGTACTTCCTTACCTGCGCAAGGGACACCCCTCCCACAGTCGAAACGAAGTAGCTGTTCGTCCAGAGCGTGGGGATGCGGCTTTTCAGCCACGGGAACTCCGTACGTAGGTCGTGGCTCGACCTGCCCTTGATCCGCTTCACCGCGCGGTGGATGCTCAGCTGGGGGTCAACCGACAGGAGCAGGTGCACATGGTCTGGCATGACCTCCATCTCGGCGATCTCAAAACCGAGTTCATCGGCGACCGTCCGCGCGATCTCCTTGAAGCGATCGTCGACACCGTCCACGAGGACGGGTCGGCGGTACTTCGGGCAGAAGACCACGTGGTAGTTGCAGGAAAACACTATGTTGCGGTTGCTCTGGTACTTCATGGTATAGATATTATACATCATTGAGTTGTCTAATATCTACCGTCTTATATCCCCATAGATAAATCCAGGGGCTTTACGACGATTTCGGTAAGGAAGATCGCAAAGAATCATATCTATGGATTCGCCGGGAATGCCCTTCATCACCTCAAGACAATCGCCCTCAATAATCCGGTCGCGGAAAGGCTCTAACGACCTCGTGTCCTCTGCTTTAATTACCTTCATCCGCGCTCCTTAAGTTCAGTCTTTCATTATACGTCTAGGCAAAGACGCTTCAATCCATTTGCAGATGTATGGTTAGAAGAAAGTGTTCATAGGGGCGCGGGGGATCCACCGCATCGCCGCTCGCAAGTGCGTAGCGGTTACAGGGGTAATGGCGAAACGCGACCGTTTGCAAAGGTCATCCGTTTGGGTGACCTTTTTTGGCGCCATATTCCGGTATTATGGTATAATAGCCCCATTCACCAAAGCATCAACAGAAAGGAATAGAGATGCTTTTTGACTTGTTTGGTCCTCTGCTTGGACCGCTTCTACTCGTGATCTTGGTGATCGTCGTGTTCGAGTCCTGTTGGAGGAAGTGCCCGCCGGACAAACTGATGATCGTATCTGGATTCGGGCAGACGCGTAGCGTGTCAGGAAAGGGCACGTTCGTTATCCCCGGTCTGCAGCGTGTGGACACGTTGGCTCTCGGTGCTGTCCAGGTTCAGTTGTCTACGGAGAATGAAATCCCGACCCAGGATGCGATTCTTATCCATGCTTGCGCCGTCGCAAACTTCCAGATTGGACAGACTCCCGAATTGATCGAGATAGCATCGAAGAATTATCTCAATATGGATAAAGCCGAAATGACCCGTCAGGTCACCGAGGTGATGCTCGGAAAGATGCGCGAGGTTATCGGTCAGATGGATCTTAAGGAGCTCATGCGTGACCGTGAGTCCTTTAACCATAAGGTATTCGAGGGCTCGCGTGACGATCTTGCGAATCTCGGTCTTGAGCTTCGCACGTTCAACGTCCAGGATTTCTCAGATTCGCAGGGGATTATCCGCTCGATGGGTGCCGACCAGGCAGCTGAGATCAAGAAGGAGGCGGAGCTTGCCCAGATCAGGGCAGAGCAGGAGGTTGCCGAGCGCCAGAACCAGCTTGATTTGAAGAAGGCGGAGCTGAAGAAGACTGCCGACAAGGCCGCAGCCGAGGCAGATATGGTCAAGCAGACCGTGACGGCCGAGAAGCAGCGTGAACTCTATGTCGCACAGCAGGAGGCGCAGATCGCGGCTGAGACCAAGAAGGTCGAACTCGCCGAGCGCAAGGTTGCCGTGAAGGAGCGTGAGCTGGACGCCACGGTCCGTAAACAGGCTGAGGCTGACCGTTATGCCGCCGAGCAGAAAGCGGATGCCGAGCTCTACACACGTACCAAGAATGCAGAGGCCGCAAAGGTCGAGGCCCAGAATAAGTCTGACGCCGATCTCTACAGTGCCCAGAAGACGGCTGAAGGCGTCTCGGCTAAAGCTAAAGCTGAGGCAGAGGCGACGCGCCTTAAGGGTGAGGCTGACGGCGCCGCTGAGAAGGCACATGGCGAGGGTGTCGCCGCCGGCATCAAGGCCCAGACGGAAGCATACAACGGTATGGAGAACGCCTATCTTCTCGCCAATCGCTACATCGATGTCATGCCGGAGGTCGCCGAGGCTGTCGCAAAGCCGCTGACAGCTGTCGACTCCATTAAGATGTATGGCGATGGCAACGCCACGAAGCTCGTACGTGACACGACCGGCATGGTCGATCAGGTTACAAGCGGTCTCAAGGATGCAACGGGCATCGATCTTACCGAGCTGCTTAGCTCGTTCCATCAACCATTTCAGCCTCGTGAAGACAACGAGTAGTCAAAGTTAACTGCGTGGCTTTAAGCTGAATTTACCAAGGCGTCTCGTTGGAACACGGGGCGCCTTCTTTTTGACAAAACGGAAGAAGTTCAGGGCGATTGTATCGTGATACCACTATGCTATACTAATATATACGGCATGGCACAACCAAACGAGCTACAAACATCAAGCCATGCTCTTTCCGCGCCCCAGCGAGGAATATTAGATGGATATGAGAGTCACTTTTAAGGCGCTCATATCCATCTTCATTTTTTGACCGATACGATAGACCATGTCCCGTTGTCGCAAATGAGGGAGCGTCTAGTCGTTTTTCCATGTCCGACAGCGATGAAAACATCCCGTACGGTCGCAAGTTCGGGTCCGGTTTTCGAGGGACACGGTACGACGGCACCGCAGCTGACGATGTCGAAAACACACCCATCATTCCAGACGATATGTTCAGGCGAATCGTTTTGATCCATCTCGACATTCACCTCGATCGCGTTAAGATCGAACGGTTCCATTTTTGCCTGCCTTTCATGCACATCGCAAGCGCTTGCGAAAATCAATCGAGCGAACGAAGTGAGCGGATCATAGGCGTGCCTGCACGCCGCACAGATGGCATTTCGCTAAATCGTCCAGAAATTCTCCCCGTCATACGTCTCGTTTCGTAATCCTATGCTACAATAGTACCGCCTAAAGGAAAGGGAAACAAGGATGAAAAACAGCACGATCAATGGTGAAAAAATCACGGATGAGCTGCGCCGCAAAATTGCAAGCCGGCTTCGTGGGAAAGCGAAAATAGCGACCCCGGACACCGTGGATTCCCTGCTTATGGAAGCGGTTTACGGTGATGATGTCATGGCGGTCTATGCCAAGAGATATCTAACGGATATCGCGGACCTGATTGATCCATCTTGTTTCGATTCCGCAGCATCCACTGAGATGGGAGATTAAATGAGCAAGCTCAATATCGATATGATTCGCGAGATTAAAAACAATCATCCCGCGGTTCCGGAGCCGTTTCTGAATGAAAGCAAACTCCTTGATGTCGAGGAGGACTGCAGGAAAGCATTTCTTTCTTCCCGAACCGGCAGACTCGGTGCCTTTGGCAAGGCTTTTCACAGTTTTATTGAGGCTCCGTCCGGCGATCTCGTCTCCGCATATATCCTGGCAATCGATTCCGAGGACGAGCGCAAGGCGGATGTCCTGCTTCGGTTCTATACGGCTCCGGGAGAAAGGGCGGTTTTGCTATATCGCGATACGATCGCATTCGTGTCTGAGACGATGCCGGAGCCCGGCGATACGGTCACAGTCAAATCCTCACGTGAGTTCAGCAAGGATGTCATGCTGAACCATCGTTTTCCGATCGGATAGATATGGCTATTGTAGTTTACTTGATGGATGCGATGTTTAGCATCTGCTTGGGTGTCTTAAGGGCAGTTTTCGTTATGCCGATGTGGCGGAAATTAGAGATCTCCAGTATCTCGCTTCTGTTTTTGTCTCTCTGCCTTTTCTTTTTTGAATTCAGGCGGCGAAAGAGTGAGGCACATGGATAGACCTAAAATCGACGGGATTGTCGACTACATCAAGGCTGCCTACCCGGACAGCTGGCGTGATTACGTCCTGTGCCGCGCTGGAACCGAAGAACCGATAGCGGTTATGTTTCCACATATGGGTCGGATATATTACGCGCCGACTTTGTCTATGTTCGAGAAGGCCGGTCCGCATGGTCGTCACTTTGGAGAATAAGATGTTTTTCAATCCGTTTCGCCTGGGCCAGGCTGAGAACGAGAAAGTTCAAATGGACAGCCCAAAGAAAAAAGCGGTAGGAGAGAAGATCGTGATCGATGCCGAGGATCTTCTTTCTATCGCCCGCGAGCTTGAAAGTAGTTCGAATATCGTCCATATCAACGGCAGGGAATACACCGGTAAGAAGAGTTGGATTGCCAGCCGTCTTCGTGAGATCGTCGCTTCCGCGCCAATCGATCGGTAGGGCTGCAAAAATGACTGGATTGAAGGTCCTTCTTGATCAACCGAGGGACAGTTTTTCAGCCGGAACGTTTGTCAATATGATTCCGTTCGGCAATGATACGGTGCTTCCTTTCATACAGGTTGACTGTCGAGGGTGGGATATATTCGAGAATCGCGCTCGCAATCTCAGGGAAGCTGCAGCCTGCGAGTCTTTGCAGGCATCGCAGGGATATCACAACTCTTGGCTTACCTTGCATGAGGATAAAAAGAACAAATATGATCCCAACGCGATTGAGCTTCTTGTGAGGGGGGAAGCGTTTGGCAATGCCGGCTACATTGCGAAGGAACAAACTGAAGCTGTACGTAAGCTTGCAGAACTTTGTAGTTGCAAGGTAGGCGATCTTCACGTGACGATTGCACGAAAAGATTTTGATTATTTGAAAAACGTTCCGCTTGTTGTATATGGGTATCTGATTGTTAAAGATGAATCGGTTAAAGAATGAAGAAGAATACACGGCTAAAGATAGCTGATGTGATTACGTCCTGTGTCGCGCTAGGAAGGGAGACTGGAAAGTGAAGGCACCGTTTTTTCACGTCAAGCAGCTCGTTCACAACATAGCAGAGACGGGCAGAATTTAAACTCCATTGTTTCTTTAGGCAATTTTAAGCAACGGGGAGTTGTATGAAACAACTTATATCTTACAGAAACATCAAAGTCGTCCTTGCCGTAGTATTGGCAATCACTTGCATAAATGGAATCGGGCTGAATCTTAACGATCATCCGATTCAGGTGCCGGATGGAACGTCTTCTCCGCAGTCAAAAACCACTTCGACATCAAGTATTCCGGATTACACCGGGCTTGCGTCAGTTGTCCTTTCAGATGGATCAGGTCTAGACATATCCGATCTTCCTTCGGAGACTGTGCTTTCAGAGCTGGACAGTCTTGGACGGTGCGGTACCGTCGAGATGGTCGTAACGCCGGACACGATGCCCGCGGAGGGTGAGCGACGGGGAAGTATCGGGATGGTGAAACCTTCCGGTTGGCATACGGTGCGCGATGACAGCCTTGACGGCAAATACCTTTATAACAGATGCCACCTCATTGCGTGGTGCCTTTCCGGTATGAATGCGGAGGAGCGGAATCTGATCACCGGTACGAGATATATGAACGTAGAGGGCATGTTGCCCTATGAGACGCAGGTCGCGAGCTACATCGAGCGCACGGGGAATAGCGTTCTCTACAAGGTGGCCCCTGATTTCCGCGACAACGAGCTGATGGCTCGCGGCGTTCGCATCCAGGCGCAGTCAGTAGACAGTCAGGATGATGAGCTTCCATTCACATATTTTCGTCCGATTAGAGATCGTCTGTACTCTTGGGGGTTCGACGCCATCAAGGACGCACAGGCAGTGATGTATCTCGGACGTGGCGACTACGATTCATATCAAATTGCCCGTAATGACCTTGAAAACAGCGGTTGGCTTTCTCCTGAGATTGAGATCAACAGCCTCGATAAGATTCCGCTTGGAGAATATCTTCAAGCTGGGATTTCGAAGATGGAATCAACTGATTGGGCTTAACTGAATCGCGAAATCCTCAAGAAACTCGTCAATCTTTCCGTCTTTTCCAGAGTTGTTTGCAGTTTGATGGGGAAGTTCGTGGTAATGGGAGAGGGGATGGCATTCCGAGTCCAAAATCTGGTACTGTGGTATGATGGTGCTATCCTAACAGAAAGGCGAAGTGCATGACGACCGGTATTACTTCAATCCTGAAAAATATTCTGAAATTCATAGCGTTCATCGTCACTGTCGTGGCGGCGGTCTTTCTCTTGCGGGCGTTTGTAATCGAGCCGTTTGTCGTACCGACGGGATCGATGGAATCGACGATTGAGGTGGGTGACTGCATACTTGCGCAGAAGATTACCCTTGAGACGGGAAGTGATTTGAAGCCAGGCGACATCGTCGTATTCAAGAATCCGAGGCCGAGGAACGGAGTTGACATCCTTGTCAAACGTGTCATCGCGACGTCCGGTCAGACCGTCGACCTGAAAGACGGCAAGGTCTATGTCGATGGCAGGCGCCTGGATGAATCCTATGCGATGGGGGAGAGCAAGCCACTGGATGCACATCTGTCATCAGCACCCGATTCCTATCCTTATACAATCCCCGACGGATGTATTTGGGTGATGGGAGACAACCGTGAGAATTCGGCAGATTCACGCTATTTCGGACCGGTGGAGGAGGATAGCGTAATCGGTATCGTATTCGCACGCTATTTCCCGTTTGACAGAATCGGTTCTGTTTCATAATCCAAAGCCCTGCGGCACGTTTCGTGTGTCGTAGGGCTTTTTTAATGTCGTAAGACCAGAATCTAGACTTTGAAAAATCCGGATCCATCAAGTTTTCTCGCCCGTAGTATCTTCCTACTGTGGTATGATGGTATTGCAATAAAGAGTTGATGATTTTAAAGCCTAAGGAGTCAGGATGACGCGTAGATACACGCTGGAGCGGACGGACTTTATCGGGTGCCAGAACACCTCCTATATGGACGTCGATGATGCCGAGCCGTGTCCATTCTGCGGTAGCAGGAAGGTGACTATCTATCCCTACGGACAGGGAACCACCTCGTATGTCGAGGGCGTACCCACGCTCTACCTTTCATCCGCCACCTGCAAATGCCGAGGCTGTACCGCCGAGATTGACGGTCCCCAACGCAAATCGATTATCGAGGGCGAGGACGAATACAACGCCTGTATCGCCGCCCTCAAGACTTGGAATACACGCCATGCGGATAAGGAGGCATAAATTGGGACAGCGTGAAGAGACGACAGAGGAGCTGTCCGAGCGCGTTTTGGCTCGGTTGCGCCGCGAGTATTCCCTGGTCTCGTCTGAGGTGTGGGTGGACGATGTCCATCGCGTCGATTTCGTCGGTTTCAGGCCCGCGCGGAACTCACCGTTCCCATCATCCATCGAGCGGGGTGAATTCGTCTTCGTCGAGGTCAAATCGTGTATGAATGACTTCACGAGCGGACACGGCCTGACGTTCCGGGGCGATGCGAACTGGCTCGTCTGCCCGCCTGATCTCGCCCAGACACTCTATGAGACCCGACAGCTCCCCAAGGACGCGGCGGTCTTCTGCCCGGACGCCCGCGGGCGTCTGCAGAAAAAATTCGACCTCGGGATCGGCTCGGGGAGCAGCCGGATTGCATCCGTCTCCGAGCTCCTGTTCCGAATGGTGAACCACAGCGCATACTCCTACCGTACATCGCGCGGGGTCTTTTCGAACGGCTATTGCCCGTGGTGCAGCCCGTACCGCGCCAAGCTCCTCAACGATATCGATGATGTCTGCGGGGATATGGACCTGATTGAGGGGATAGAGCTCGCACTCGATGTCAGTGACCCGCAAGGGGTGCATTTAAGCATGTCCCACGACAACGGCATCGACTGCGCTTATATTCCTATCAACTATTGCCCGATTTGCGGGCGAAATTTTCGGAAGGATAGATAAATGACCGTTATCCAGTATTGCCACGAGAAGACCGAGGTGCGCGAACTCGTGATTATCCGTAGCGGCGGGTATGAGAGGTGCGTGGCCTATATCGACTGCGAGGATTTATTTCGCCTACCTCCCGATTACACCCATGCTGACGTCATCGATTCCTCCTACGGCCATATCAAGGTATTGGACCATCGAGGCGTATACGTAAGTGTTCCGTGTACCTATCTGGATATCAAATAGGGAAGGAGTTCAACTGATGATTCCGCTGACGACAAGGGATGCTGCCGATTGGAGCATGATCTGTGCGTACCTTCGACTTGATGATGAGGGAAGAAAACGCGTCATCGATGAGATTGAATGGCAGACATCGAGAATGATGAAAGAGCGTGAAGAGGAAAGACGTGCATGGCTTTCTAAAGATATTTAGAGCGGAAAAAAATGAGAAGGTCGTTCCCTGTATTTCTCTTAAAATAAGATGATTTGAAGAGCAGTTGTGTGGCCCGGTGTCCGATAAGGAGCCGGGTCATTTTTCTGTCCTAGTAAGTAGCACCGTTGTATTGTGGTATCATCGTATCAGCAAATGCAAAAAAGGAGGAACGAATGGGCTTAAATGGGCTTTCGAAAGAATATATCCTGATGTCAATCAAGCCGCATTATGCAGACCTGATATATACCGAAAGGAAGCGCTTCGAATACCGCAAGAGGGCTCCAAAGCTGGTTGACTTGCCGATCCTCCTATATGAGACGGCGCCGGTCCAGAAAGTGACAGGAATTATCGCTGATTGGTCGATACTACAGGCGTCTCCGGAGGCCGTGTGGACGTATTCGAAGACCCATAGCGGCTTGACGGCTGACAGGTTCTTTGGATATTACGAGGGGTGCGATAAGGCCGTTGCCATCCGTATATATTCAGCTGTTCCGTTCAAGGATTCGCTTGAGCTGCAAACCTTGAATCCTGAACTGAAACGGCCGCCCCAATCGTTTTGCTATGTACGATCCGAACTCGACTTGCCGATGAAAGGATGAGCTATGGTTTCCGATGATGATCTTCGCGCTTCAGTCAGTGGATTTCAAAAAGAACAGGCACGGAAGAAAAAGGTCTGCAGCCTGTGTGCACACTGCATACAGAACCCCCATGTTCGCGACAAACGTCATAGACCGGAGGACACCCAGATTCAATATCTGTGCGTCAGGCGCGGAGAGGAACATGCCTTTGAAACCGGACATGGCAATTCATGTAGCTATTGGAAGGGACGGCCGTGAGCGATATCGACATCTACGCAGGGCTTGGAGGCGGTAAGAAGCGGGTCCGTCGCGATGACGGGAAGATCTTCGACAGTATTGCCGCGGCGAGTATGTCTGCCTACGGATATGCGGGGAGTGGGATCAAACGGGCGATTACCACCGGACGCAAGGCGAAAGGGCATCATTGGTACTGGGCAGACGAAATTTCAGAAGATTCTCAGAGGTAGTACTCTAGTACCGTGGTATACTGATACACGTCAAGAAAACAGGGCGTTACTAAACGAAATTGGCTGTCATCCGCTATAGTTGACAGCACGTTTCGCAGAAAGGACGAAAGATTCATGTACGAGAAGAAGCACGCACTGCCAAACAAAAAGATTCACACTCCGAAGGGGATCGCGCGTCTGACCGTCACCGCGGCGACCATGGCCGCCATGACCGGATCGAGCCTCATCTCACCGTTCACGGCATTCGCCCAGACCGGTGACGGGGGCACACAGCACCCCGCCGTGATGTCGCCGATCGCCGCCCACGCCGGCGCGGCATCCGGTACCGGCGCAAAATCCGCCGCACAGACCATTGCGGACCTGCAGAAGGCGGTCGACGAGGCGAAGGCGAAGGAGGGCGCCGCCAAGGCATCCTACGATGAGGCCGCCGGTCCCTACAACGAGGCGGCTTCCGCCCGCGACCAGGCCAAGGCATCCTACGATTCGGCAGTCAGCGCCGGTACGGCAGCCGACCGTGCGGCGATGGACGAGTACGCCCGTCAGGTCGCGGAGGGCAAGGACGCCGCCGATGCCGCCGGCAAGGACCTCGAGCAGGCGAAGGCGGGTCTCGCAGACGCCAAGGCGGATGCATCCGAGAAGGACGAAGCGTACCAGTCCGCCCTCAAGGCGGCCCAGGATGCCAAGGATGCCCTCGATAAGGCCAAGGCCGATGCCGTAAGCGCCACCCCGGAGGCAATCAGTGCCGCCGAGCAGGCGGTACGCGACGCCACGGATGCCGTGAGCAGGGCACAGGCCGATCTCGACAACGCCAACGCGACGCTTGCCGATGCCCAGTCCAAGCTGGTTGCGGCCCAGTCTGCAAAGGATTCCGCCGATGCCGTCCTCGCCGCAGCCCAGCAGAACAAGGACGCGGCGGATGCGAAGGCCGCAGCCGCCAGCGCCGCCTACGAGAAGGCGAAAGCAGACCTCGCCGCAGCGGAGGAAGGCGCCAGCGGTCCGGAGTACGATGCGGCAAAACAGAAGGTCGCGGACGCAGAGGCAACCCTCGCCGCCGCACAAGCGGCACAGTCCCAGTGCGAGTCCGAGCTCGAGCAGGCACAGTCCGCTGCGGCAACGGCACAGGCCGACCTGAATGATGCCCAGGCGTCCCTCTCCGTGAAGCAGCAGACCGCGGCCGATGCCGAATCCGGCGTGAACGCCGCCCAATCCGACCTCGATGCCGCGAACGCCGACCTCGATGCGGCCAAGCAGGCGAATGCCGACGCCGTCGCCAAGCTGGATGCCGCGAAGCAGGCTGTCAAGGACGCTGGCGCAGATTACATCGCTGACAACGACACCGTTGCTAAGATCAACGGCGGCTGGATGGACTTCGAAGTTGTTATCGCAACTCCCGATATGATGGGCGTTGTTGGTAGACTCGGTAA
>ENA-OPDH01001563-OPDH01001563.1-human-gut-metagenome-genome-assembly--contig:-NODE-1563-length-16321-cov-3.525206_pt1 | contig 16321 bp, 9 predicted proteins | sample MGYA00241260_ERZ501500 | MGnify/ENA primary metagenome ERZ501500 (study PRJEB25962, sample SAMEA2042519) | human gut metagenome | biome: human gut; feature: human-associated habitat; material: faeces...
CTCCCAGGCTTCTGTCTGCGCATCTACACTGTCGCTGATGGCAGCGGGCGTTCCGATCAAGAAGCAGGTTGCTGGTATTTCCTGTGGTCTGGTTACCGGCGATACCGATGATGATTATATCGTCCTGACCGATATCCAGGGCCTGGAAGACTTCTTCGGCGATATGGACTTCAAGGTAGCAGGTACCCATGACGGTATCACCGCAATTCAGATGGATATCAAGATCCACGGCCTGACAAGACCGATTGTAGAAGAGGCGATTGCAAGAACCAAAGAAGCAAGAGAATATATCATCAACGAGATCATGACTCCCTGCATCGCACATCCGAGAGCAGAGGTTGGTAAATATGCACCGAAGATCATTTCCATCAAGATCGATCCTGAGAAGATCGGTGATGTTGTTGGTCAGAGAGGCAAGACCATTAACGAGATCATTGCCCGCACCGGTGTAAAGATCGATATCACAGATGACGGCAGCGTTTCCGTATGCGGTACTGATAAGGAAATGATGGACAAAGCCATCGAGATGATCAAAATCATCACCACCGAGTTCCAGGCTGGACAGATCTTCAAGGGCAAGGTTGTCAGCATCAAGGAGTTCGGCGCATTCATTGAGTTCGCACCTGGCAAGGAAGGCATGGTTCACATCTCCAAGATCGCAAAAGAGCGCATCGACCGCGTGGAAGATGTCCTGACTCTGGGCGACCAGGTTACCGTTGTCTGCCTCGGCAAGGACAAGATGGGCAGAATGAGCTTCTCCATGAAGGACGTTGCTCAGGTTTGAGAAAACGGACCGCAGATGAGCAGGCGAGGCACTTCGAAGCCTGAACACGAAGCACAGTAAAAAAACGCTGGTTTCAGCGTTGAAAAATAGGAAGAAAAGGCTCCTGCCTGCAGTATTGTGCTGTGGGCGGAAGCCTTTTTTTCATTTCATAGGAAAATGCGTCCTATGAAATAAAAACGCTCCGCTTAGGATGCGCACTCGGCCCGTCGCACACTCATTTTGCCAGAATTGCGTCCGCGATGCGGCGTGCGCCGGCACCATCGATCGCCATACGCATTCGGTCGGATTGTTTCTTTCGGGCGTCCGGATTTTTCAGAAGTGCAGTCAGCTTTTCCACTGCGTCATCGTAGAAGATTTCGTTGTCACGGATGTCACCTGCCCATGGAATCAGGTTTGCATCGTCAAAGGCTTTGACACCGGGAAGCTGATTATCCGCCATACTGAAGCTTACAGACGGGACGCCGACGGCACAGAGTTCATAAAGCGTCGTGCCGCCTGCGGAAAATGCGAGATCGCAGGTAGACATGAGTGCAGCCATATCGGAAACCTGTTCATGCAGGACAATGCGGCTGTCTTCTTTTGCCATGACGGCAAGCTCTGCGCGGTGGACATGCATGGGACCTGTCAGGACGTGGAAGGAAACATCCTTCCAGTCGTCCGATGCGCAGAGACGTTTTAACATACTGCCTGCGATATGGAAGGGATCGGTGCCGCCGGTGGAAAGAAAGAGGTCTTTTACCTGCTCCCAGAGATGGTAGGGCTGATCTGCAAACTGCTCCCGGAGGGGAGTGTAGGCGCATCCGGTCAGAACACAGTCCGCTTTGGTGTAAAAACTTTCATCAACACAGAAATCATAGTTGATCACGAGGGAAGCCGGGCAGTCGAATGCCTGCAGATCGTCCAGATAGGCAACTTTGCAGATCTGGCGCAGGATATCGAGATATTCCGGTGTTGCAAAATAAGAATCCACCAGCAGGCAGGCAACGTTGTGGGAAGAAAGGATTCCCTGCATGGTCTGGATTTCCCGATCGAGGCTTCTGTAATCGGTGCGCAGTTCCAGGATCGGAAAGCTGTGGTCAGCGATTTCGTCAGGAGAATACATTTTTTGCAAAATGGAAGCCGAGGTATCATCGGAGACGAGAAAAGCCACCGCTGCACCCCGTTTCTTCAGGGCACGGGCGATGGATAGACAGCGCATCAGATGTCCGGTCGCAATTGTTTCATTTCCGTCTGTGCGGATATAGACTAACGGATGAGATTCCATGACAGCGGCGTCCCCTTTCCGATCGGACAGGAAGCCTTCCTGCCGAGAATTTCCTCATAATACATTGTGTGCAGTCCGATGCCGGGGCGGATGCAGCGGATATTCTGCTCTGTGAAAACTTCGCCCTCTGCCATGTCCTGCGCGACGAAGATGGAACGGGAGCCTGCCCGTTCTTTTTCCTGCTTGGGGGTAAGGCGGTATCCGGAAGAGCCGAGTGCCTTTTCCAGAATACGGATCTGCGAAACCATTTCCTTAAATTCCTGGGGCTCCATGGAAAATGCGCCATCCGGACCGCCGTCGCTGCGTTTTAAGGTCAGGTGCTTTTCCACCATCCGCGCGCCGAGGGAAACGGCGCCTGCAGCGACAGCCCCGCCCATCGTGTGGTCGGAGAGGCCGGTCAGGCAGCCAAAGGTCTGAGACAGCGTCGGAATCATGCGCAGATTGACGTCTTCGTAGGGCGTCGGGTAAGCGGAAACGCATTTTAACAAAATTACGTCCTCATTGCCCTCTTCACGGCAGACGTTCATGGCGCGCTCGATGTCCTCTAGATGTGCGATGCCGGTGGCAAAGATGACGGGCTTGTGGAGCTTCGCTACCCGACGGATTAACGGAATATCATTTATCTCATAAGATGCAATTTTATAAGCGGGAGCGTCGAGCTCTTCGAGAAAATCGACGGCGGTTGCGTCAAAGGGGGAGGAAAAGCAGAGCAGTCCGCATTTTTTGGCCTCCTCCATCAGACCGGCATGCCATTCCCACGGCGTATAAGCCTGCTTGTAAAGGTCGTATTCTTTGATGCCGTCCCAGAGGCCGCCTTTATTGATAAAGCAGTCCGCGTCGCTGTCGACGGTCATGGTGTCGGCAGTGTAGGTCTGCAGCTTGATCGCGTCCGCGCCGGCTTCCTTTGCGGCGTGGATGATTTCAATCGCACGGTCGTAGTCCTGCAAATGGTTCGCAGACATTTCCGCAACGATAAAGACAGGGGCGTCTGCGGCGATTCTGCGCCCGCCCAGATAAATTTCCTGATTCATATTGTTATTCTTTCTCCATCATTTTCTGATATTTGACTTCTGCAATCGCCCAGTCCTCTTCGGTATCGATATCCTGAACTTCCAGTTCGGGTAAAAGCAGGGGGACCATACCGGGAGTATCTGTCGTTCCTTCCCGGAAAAAAGCTTCCGTCCGGCAGGCATAGAACTGTCCGCAGTCGTGGTAAAGCGTTTCGAGATCCTGGCTGCGCGCAGTCGCGTACTGGGGCCATTTGTAGCCGATGTGACCGTTTTCATCTACGGCGAGGCTGCGCAGAACCGGATACGGAAAAGTCGTTACCGGCATGACGGACTCGGCGTCCTTTAAAAGCTCCATCGCGGTGCTGAGTTTTTTGGGGGTAATAAACGGCGCGGTGGGGTAGATACAGCAGAATGTGTCAAACTCCCTGCCGGCAGCCCTGTAGCATTCGAGTACCTCGCGGATGACGTCGTCGGTAGAGGCGTAATCGTTTGCGGTCTGGGCGCTTCGAAGAAACGGGACGGATGCCCCGGCACCTTTTGCAAGTTCGGCGATTTCGGGATCATCTGTAGAAACCATCACCTCGTCAAAAATGCCCGCCTGCAAAGCGGCTTCGATGGAATATAAAAGAATCGGTTTTCCGAGAAACGGACGGATATTTTTACGCGGAATCCGCTTGCTGCCTCCGCGTGCTGTAATAATGGCAAGTGCTGACATGGCAAAACCTCCTGTTTCCTGTCAAAAATCGGATTGTGCAGTGTCCGGGGAAAAAAGAAATCGCCGCAGACATCGCGTCGTAAGTAGTATAACAATCCGGGGAATATTATTCAAGCACAGTTCACGCGGGATTCCATGCACACAGGAGAAGATGCATTCCGCCGCTTTGAAGCGCATTGTCTTGCAATGGCAGACAAAAGTATGGTAGAATATAACGACTATGCAATGGAGTCAACTGGTTTAACTGGGATGATTTCATCAGGTTTACCAGAAATTGCCGGAGAAAAAACGAAAATGAAAAAGAGAAAGCCAAAAGAGCGGATTTATGTCTGCCATACTTATTATCATGTATATGTTGCCTGTTTAAAGGAGCTGACGCTTCCAAGGGCAATGCGCGGAAAGGCGGATCTGGTGCTGAGCACGATGTCGAACGACTTTGGCAGCCTGAAGGAGCGTGCAGAAAAAAGCGGTCTGTTTGAAGCTGTTTTTATGTTCGAGGAAAAGGAAGAGCATGCGTTCCCGCAGCTGGCACGCTATCATGAGGATCATGGAAATCTGGTGTTTAACCTGTTTTCCAGAATGATTTTTACGAAATTATACGGAAAGCTGCAGCAGCCCTATGTGCCGGTGGATTTTAAAAAGTATCAGGACATCTATGTGTTCTGCGATTCCGATCCGATCGGATATTATCTGAATTATAAGAAAATCCACTATCATGCGGTGGAGGACGGTCTGGATTGTATCTGCTATTACGATACCGCGCGCTATGACAACCGAGGGCATTTCGGACTGAAAGCCTTTCTTGCGGCGCATAACCTGATTTTTATCCAGAACGGATACAGTAAATATTGCGTGGATATGGAGGTCAACAATACGTCAATCCTGAAATATCCCTGCTCCAAATATATCGAACAGCCGCGGGAAGCGATGGTGCGCAGGCTGACGCAGGACGACAAAAATACGATTCTGCGGATTTTTATGGAGGATCTGGATACGCTGATGACGCAGCTTACGACCGGCGCGCATCATGAGCACAAGGTGCTGGTGCTGACGGAGCCATTATGCGAGCTGCCGGTGCGCGAGCAGATTTTCCGGGATATTGTTGCAAAATACGGAAAGGATGCGCAGGTGATTTTAAAACCGCATCCCAGAGATGTTTTAGACTATCATAAGCTGTTCCCGGACGATATTGTGCTGGATGGAAAGTTCCCGATGGAAATCCTGAATTTCATCGAGGGACTGGAATTCGACCAGGTAGTTTCCGTGTATACCGTGCCGGATTCGATTCATTTTGCAAAGGAAAAGGTTTTTCTGGGGGATGACTTTATGGATCTGTACGAAGATCCTCAAAAACACCGCTTTAATGAACAGATTTTTTAAGAAGCAGTTTTGGAATAGGGCTGCAGGAACGAAAGGAACGCTTTCATGAAAAAAATTTACCGTAAAATGATGGTTCTGATGAACCGGAAGCAGAAGCTGAAAATGGTTCAGATTCTGTTTATGATGGTGATCGGTGCGGTTCTGGAAACCGTCAGCATCGGTCTTGTGGTACCGGCGATTCAGATGATTATGGACCCGAGCTGCGTGGAGGGCGACAGCGCCCTGGCGCAGATTTACCGATGGACAGGCTTTCAGAAACCGGGATATTTCACGACGCTGATTCTGGTGCTGATTATTCTGGGCTTTGTGTTAAAAAACGTTTTTCTGTATTTTCAGAATGTGGTGCAGCTGCGCTTTGTATACACGAACCAGTTTGAGACCTCTCAGCGCATGATGATCAATTTCATGAAGCGCCCCTATGAATATTATCTGAATGCGGATACCTCTGTCATCCAGCGTATGATCACGTCTGATGTCAATAACATGTACGGTCTGATTCTCGCGCTGCTGCAGCTGATGAGTGAAGTGATTATTTTCGTCCTGCTGGCGGTTACGCTGACCGCGATGGCTCCGCAGATGATCCTGACGGTAGCGGCGCTTCTGATCGTGACGCTGCTTGTGATCAAGCAGTTTTTAAAGCCGATCATGCGTCAGGCGGGCATCGAGAACCAGGATTATTACAGCGGTCTGTACAAATGGATTGAAGAATCCGTTATGGGCATCAAGGAAATCAAAATTGCCAATAAAGAAAATTATTTCATCCGGGAATACGGTAAATGCGGTCACGGCTATGTGAGCGCAGTGCAGAAATACAATATTTTTAACGCGACGCCTCGTCTGCTGATCGAGACGGTCTGCATGGCGGGACTGATCCTGTACCTGATTTTCATGATCCTGTCCGGCGAGGATGTCACCAGCATGGTGAGCCAGCTGGGTGCATTCGGCGTGGCTGCCATGCGGCTTCTGCCTTCTGCAAACCGGATCAACAACTATCTGACACAGATTTCCTATTTCGAGCCCTTTTTTATGGGCGTGTCCGACAATCTGCAGGAGGAAATCCACGACAAAAACGTGGTTTACGACGAAGCTGCCTATCGGAGAAGCAAGCCGGTGGATAAGCTGCCCCTACAGGATAAAATTGTACTGGATGATATTGTATACAAATATCCGAATTCCGATGTGCTGATCTTCGACCATGCGCATATGGAGATCCCTGCCGGAAAATCTGTCGGCATTGTGGGGACATCCGGTGCGGGCAAGACAACGATTGTGGATATTATGCTGGGGCTGCTGTCGATTCAGGAGGGACATATCCTCGCAGACGGTGTGGAGATTCGGGATCATTACGAATCCTGGCTGAAAAATATCGGCTACATTCCCCAGACGATTTTCATGATTGATTCCACCATCCGCAAAAATGTGGCATTCGGTTACGCGGATGAAGACATCGACGATGCAAAGGTCTGGGAGGCACTCAAAAAAGCCCGTCTGGATGAGTTTGTCCGCAGTCTTCCCGAAGGGCTGGATACCGGCATTGGCGAGCGCGGCATCCGGATTTCCGGCGGTCAGCGTCAGAGAATCGGAATTGCGAGAGCGCTGTTTGAAGATCCGGAGGTTCTCGTTTTGGATGACGCGACCAGCGCACTGGATAACGATACAGAGGCTGCGATCATGGAATCCATCAACAGCCTGCATGGTCATAAGACATTGATTATTATTGCACATCGTTTGCAGACGATCGAAAAATGCGATATTGTTTACCGTGTAGAGCACGGGGAGATCGAACGGGAACGCTGATGCGCGACGAACACGGACGATGCGGAAGCAAAACGTAGTCCCGGAGAGACGATTTACGCGGCGGGAGTACAGCACTGCGCACTTTTGGAACACACCGCGCGCCCGGAAAGGAGGAGACATGGGAAAGCCCGGACGTCAGGCAAATTTTGAGCTGCTTCGGATCATCGCCATGTTCATGGTTGTGATCCTGCACTGGAACACGAACAGCGGATTGCTTTTGGATGTCGGAAGCCCTGTGACGGGCGCCGGGGTCTGGTCCCTTGTGACAGAATCAGTCTGCATTGTCGCAGTCAACGTTTATGTGCTGATCAGCGGATATTTTCTTTCCTCCTGTACCTTTTCCTTCCGGCGTGTGGCGCAGGTGCTGTTTCAGACGTTGTTTTATACGGTGCTGATTCCTCCGGTTCTGGCACTTGTCGGTGTCCTTTCGTGGTCGGAGGTTCTCAATCCCTACCACATCTGGAACAGTATTTTTCCGGTGCAGTCCGGACATTACTGGTTCGTGAGCGCTTATGTGGTGTTGTGCCTGTTGTCCCCATTTTTCAACGCAGGGCTGGAAACCCTTTCCCAAAAACGGATGCAGCAGCTGCTGGCGGCGCTTTTGTTCTTTTTCTGCATCGGAAAATCCTTCAGTCCGCTGCAGTTTGCGCTGGATCGTTTCGGATATGACTTCGGATGGTTTGCAGTGCTGTACCTGACCGGCGGTTATTTGAAAAAATACGGGATGCCGCGTTTGAACAGCTTCCCCAAAAATATTGTGCTGTATGCAGGCTGCACGCTGGGGACATTTATGCTGGAGCTTTTGCTGCTTCCTTTGGCGGGACGACTGACGGGACTGACCTATTATGCGTCCGTTCCATTTCACTATAATGCACTGTTTGCCTATCTTGCGGCGGTGGGGCTGTTTGGCGCGTTTGCTGTCCTGAAGGTAAAAGAAGGACGTTTTGCAGATATGGTGCGGTTCTGGAGCCCTGCGGTATTCGGGGTTTATCTGATTCATCAACAGACGGATATTGCACCGCGCTGGTTTGCGTGGGTCAACGCCCTGACCGGACGACTTGGGGATTTCTGGAACATCGTTCCGGGTGAGACGGGCGTAACTGCAGGACGGATGCTTCTTGTGCTTTTGATGCAGTCCGTCATCGTTTTTGTGGTCTGTATCGGAATCGAGCGGCTGCGGCTGTGCGTGTTCGATAGAATTGGAAAAAGCTGCGGCAGGTCTGCTGCAAATCGGGGAAAGGTTGTTTTTGGAGGAAAAAAGAGAGCGTGAAAGAAAAAGCAAAACGATTGGGAACAATTTTGTTTCCGGTGATACTGTTTTTGTATCCGCTGTTAAAAATTACACAGGGAATCGAATTGACGGACACCTGCTATGGTCTGGTAAATTACCGCTTTTTCCCGCATGCGGGGCAGGAGTGGACGGGTGCGACCTATCTTGCAAATGTGCTCGGGGCGCTTTTGATGCACCTGCCCTTTGGGGACAGCCTGGTGGGAATGCGTTTTTATACGGGACTTTTCGTCAGCGCCATGGCGCTTTTGGCGTATTTTTTCCTGAAAGGCAAAATGCCGTCCTGGATCGTGTTCCTGGGCGAATTCGCGGCAATCAGCCTGTGCTGGATTCCGACGACGAGCCTGTATAATTACCTGACGTTTTTCCTGTTTTTGTGCGGAACGGTGCTTTTATACCGCGGACTGATCTGGCAGAACCGCAAATGGATGGCGTTTGCTGGCGTGTGTCTGGGCGCTTCTGTGCTGACGCGCCTGCCTAACATCGTAGAATGTGCGCTGATTATCGCGGTATTTTATTATGGCATTTTGAAAAAGAAAAAAGTGGCGGAGATTTGGAAAGATGTCGCTGCTTGTGTGATCGGCTTTGTGGCGGCATTTCTTGTCGGTTTTCTTGCGATCAGCCTGCAGTTTAGGTTTGATGCATATCCGAAGATGCTTGTCGGGCTTGCCGGATATTCCGGAACGGATGAGACGTATTCATCCCTTTCTATGATTACTTCTGTTGTATCTGCTTATGTAGAAGCGTTTAAATGGGTGCTGATTTTGGGGATCGCAGCGCTTTTAGGTACGGTTTTATTTTTCCTTTTCCCCGGAAAATTCGAAAAAGGCAAGATGGTGCTGTATCTATGCATGCTTCCGGTGCTGCTGCGGTTTTTATGGGGACGCGGCATGTTCAACCTGCAGTACGCCTTTTACTGGAGCGTATTTGAGTGGTGTATGGTGCTTTTATATGTGGCAATCGGGCTGTGTATCTGGACCCTTGCCGATCCGCTGGTATTTCGGAGGGATAAGCTGTTGTCGTTGATGGTGCTTTTGGTCATTTTGATCACGCCGATCGGAAGCAACAACGAAACATATCCGAATATGAATAACCTGTTTTTGGTTGCTCCGGTGACCTTCTGGATGGGCTACCGGCTTTTGTTAAAGCTGCGCCGCCTGCCGTATAGCTTTGCGTGCCGGGCGATGCTGGTGTGCGTGGCGGTTGTTTTTCTGATACAGAGCACGGGCTTTGGCGTGCGTGCGGTTTTTCGGGACAGCATCGAGGGACAAAAGCGGGATACCCGGGTTGTAAACTGCAAAAAGCTTTCCGGTGCAAAAACGAATCGGGCAAATGCAGAGCAGCTGCAGGATGTTGTGGATTATTACGCAGAGCATGCGGATGAATTGGAGGAAAACAGCAGGCTTTTGACCTTTGGCGATGTGCCGGGCTTTTGCTGGCTGTTCGATCTGCCCTCGGCGCTGTCCCACGACTGGCCGGATATGAATACTTACCCGGCAGAGACGATGCGGACAGATTTGGAAGCGCTGTCCCAGGCGGGAGAAAAGCCGCTGGTGATCCTCTGTCCCGGAAAGGTGGACACAGAGGATGCGCAGGAAGCGCAGAAATGGGAGCTGCTGCAGGAGTTTCTGGCGCAGAATGCCTATGAAATGAAGCTGGATAACGGAACCTATCAGATTTATGAATAAAAATGAAAGCAGCGCAGTGCGGTTGAAAAAACGGACTGCAAAACCGCTTTTGGGAAAGAAGGAATCAACCATGGAAGAAAAGAAGCTTCCCTTTACCGGACGGGAAAAAATCCGGTTCAATGTACCTCCGTTTACGGGACGGGAATACGAATATGTGCGCCAGGCAGTGGAAAATCAGAAGATCTGCGGAGACGGGGAATTTACCAAAAAGGCGAGTCACTGGTTTGAAGAAAAAACCGGAACGGCGAAGTGCCTGATGACGACTTCCTGTACCCATGCGACGGAGCTTGCCGCGATTCTGGCGGATATCAAACCGGGGGATGAAATTATTATGCCGTCTTACACATTTGTTTCCACGGCAAATGCGTTTGTGCTGCGGGGCGGTGTGCCTGTTTTTGTGGATATTCGTCCGGATACCATGAATATTGACGAAAAACAGATCGAAGCAGCAATCACCGAAAAGACGAAGGCCATCGTGCCGGTGCACTACGCCGGAGTAGCCTGCGAAATGGATACGATCATGGATATCGCAAAGCGTCACAACCTTCTTGTGATTGAGGATGCGGCGCAGGGCGTGATGGCTTCTTATAAAGGGAAAGCCCTCGGGAGCATCGGTGATTATGGCTGCTACAGCTTCCATGAAACAAAAAATTACAGCATGGGGGAGGGCGGTGCACTGCTGATCCGCGATCGGGAGCATGTGGAGCGTGCAGAGATCATCCGGGAAAAAGGTACTGACCGAAGCAAATATTTTCGCGGTCAGGTGGATAAATATCGCTGGCAGGAGTTTGGCTCCAGCTATTTACCGAGCGAGTTAAATGTGGCGTATCTGTATGCACAGCTGGAAATGGCAGATCAGATCAATGAGGCACGGTTGGCGCGCTGGAATGAGTACTATAAGCTGCTGACGCCACTTGCTCAGGCAGGCAAGATTGAGCTGCCGGTGGTTCCGGAGGGCTGCGTCCATAATGCCCACATGTTCTATATCAAGACGGCGGACGAACACGAACGCCAGGAGCTGATCAATTATTTGAAGGAACGGGATATTCTGGCGGTTTATCATTATGTGCCGCTGCATTCCGCGCCTGCAGGAATCAAATATGGACGCTTCAACGGAGAGGATGTCTACACGACAAAGGAAAGTGAGCGCCTGCTGCGCCTGCCGATGTACTATGGTCTGACGGCGGAAGAGACAGCATTTGTGGCGGATCAGGTGAAGGAGTTTTATGGCAGGTAAGCAGTTTTTGAAAAAACACGAAAATTGCATACTGTCGCTTGCGATGGCTCTGATCCTGGCGGGGATTTTAGCGGCGCGCTTTGACTTTTATTATGATTTGAATGACGATGTGCTGATAAAAGATATTCTGTCCGGCGTATATTCCGGTACGCCGGACGGACATACCATGCAGCTGTTGTATCCGCTGGGAGCATTGCTTGCGCTGTTGTACCGGGGGCTTTCGATCCCGGTATTCGGCGCGTTTTTGCTTTTCTGCCAGTTTGGAAGTATCTGGGCGGTTGGATACAGGAGCACCGTGCTGGTGGACGAGGAGCGGACAGCACGCGAGGGCGCGTCTATTGCGCCAGGGATGTGCAGTGCAGCGTCCGCCGCGCGTCTGGCAGAGCCTGCGGCGGCTCACGTGTGCTCGGCACGAGATTACGCTTTCGCAGCTCGTAGCGCGCACCCGGCAGAGCTTGCGGTATGCAGCGCATGGAATATTACTGCCGAGCGGCTGGGCGTAAAAGGGGTGCTTCTCCTTGTAGAGGCTCTGTTCTGGTTCGCAGCGATGGGCAGTCACCTCGTGTATCTGCAGTACACGGTCACGGCGGGGATGCTGGCGGGCGCGGCGATTTTCTGGGTTGTTACGGCGAAGGGCAAAGAACGCTTCTGGGCGCTTTTGCTTTATTGGCTTTCTTTCTGCCTGCGTCCGGAGATGGCGCTTTTGTGCCTGCCGCTTGCAGGAGCTGGCGGTCTTTGCATCTGGGGCAGGGAAAAACAGATTTTTTCCAAAGAAAGCCTGCGGCATTATCTTGGACTGTTTGCAGCGCTGGTAATCGGGATGGGTGTTTTTTACGGGCTTGACGTGCTTGCCTATTCCGATCCGAACTGGAAAGATTTCCGACAGTTTTTCGATGAGCGCACGATATTATATGATTACCATCTGGATTTCATTGAGCAATACGATGAAAACCGGGAAGCCTATGAAGAGACGGGTGTTTCCAGGACGCTGCAGGAGATGCTCAAAAACTATAACTTTGGGGCGGCGGATGAGATCGACACGCAGATGCTTTCTTCCCTGGCGGTGCAGGCGAAGAAAACAGACGCAAAAGAATCGGTGCTATCGCAGGTAAAAAAAGCAATTTGGCGGCTGGCACATGAAAACTGGTTATCGAAAAGCGACCTGCCCTGGAACGTTGTCTGGCTGGCAGTTGTTTTTGCATGGTGTTCCTGCTGTTTACAGAAAGGAAACCGAAGATATTTCTGGCAGCCGGTTTTTGTGGTTTGTGTCGGCGGAATGCTGTGGAGCTATCTGCTGATGCAGGGACGGATGGTGGATCGCGTGACCCATCCGCTGTATCTGGCACAGATTTTGCTGGCGGCGGGGCTGTGGGGAACGGCACCGAGCACAGCCGCGCCCGGCATCAACACGCGCAGCACCGGACGTATTCACACTGTCATGACCGCTGCAGTCTGCGGTGTTATCCTGTTGCTTTGTATTCTCCGGGTTCCGGGCATGTGGCAGGGTGTGGCGCAGGAGCAGACACGCAGGGAAACGGTAAACCAGACAAACGAGGACGTGTTTGCATATTGCAAAAAACATGCTTCGACGCTGTTTTTAGAGGATGTGTATTCGACGGTGGCGTATTCGGAGAAGATTATGCTGGACCGCGATAAACCGTTCAATTATGATCTGCTGGGCGGCTGGCTGGTAAAAAGCCCGCTGACAAGGCAGAAGCTGTCAGCGTTTGGATATGCTTCCATGGGAGAAGCGGCCAGAAGCAGTGAGAAGGTCTGTCTGCTGGCGGACGAGGGCACGGATATGTCCTGGCTGACAGAATATCTGGAGGAACGGGGAGAACCCGGAATGCTGCTGCGGATCGGCTCTGCAGGAGAAGGGGTTGAGGTTTATCAGTTCCTTTCGGAAGAGCGCATAAACGAAATGTTTCGGGGAGAAGAGATTGATGCAGAAGATTGAGGGAAAGCAGATTTATCTGCGGCCGATCACGATGGAGGATACGGACCGGATTGTTTCGTGGCGGAATCAGGATCGCGTCCGGCATAATTTTATCTATCAGAAGCTTTTTACAAAAGAAGGCCATGAAAATTGGATGCACACCCAGGTGGAAACCGGCCATGTCGTACAGTTTATTATCTGTGAAAAAAATAACGATCGACCGGTAGGCAGTGTATATTTCCGGGACATCGACCATGACAATAAAAAAGCGGAATATGGAATTTTTATCGGAGAAGCGGACGCTGCGGGCAGAGGAATCGGATCGGAAACAGCCCGCCTTGCAGCAGATTACGCGCGGGATGTGCTAAAGCTCCACAAGCTGATGCTGCGCGTGTTCGCGGATAATGTCGGGGCAGTCAAAAGCTACCAAAACGCCGGATTTGTGCAGGAGGCATGCCTGAAGGATGAATTTTTGCAGAACGGCATTTATCGGGATATGCTGCTGATGGCGATTTTGTTTGAGGAGAACAGATAAACAGTGGGGGAAAGATGAAAGAACAGAAAGTTGATACACGACAAAGAAAAATTTCGAATATAAGATTTAATAAGGTGCTTTTCACATCCATTCTTGTGTGTGGTATTTTTATTAGCGGAATATTTTATTTGTGGATTTATCAGGGTCTACGTTATGGTTATGAAGCAGAAAGACCTTCTACAGAAACTTTTGAGACGGTATCAACTGAAGAAACGATTACTCAGGAATTTATTGCCAGAGAATATTATTTAAAGGGGATAGAGTTTGTTTTTATTAACCTTGCAGAAGACGGAAACGGAGAACTTGATTTTCGAGTATTAGATTCTGACGGAAGAATAAAAGCAAATAGTGAAATTGCCATTTCTTCTGTTACAGCGGGTGAGTGGGAATTTATTCCACTAAGGGTAAGATTAAAAGCCGGTGAAAGTTATATTCTTGAAATCAGTGCGAAGGATTGCTCTATTCCACCATATGTATTAGCAAGGGAAAAGGGAACTGTAGGAGAAAATACTGTTTTGACAGCTTCTGGTGCGGAAACTTCGTTGGAATTGTTGAACGCATATGGATTTGCAGTGTCAGCTTCAAGATTGGAAAGGCTTTTAATTACTGTTATGCTGGCGGTTTGTCTGTTTGGATTATGGATATTCTGGAATAATGAAAAATGGACTGCAATATGTAAGCAAAATGCATGGGTAAAACAGATAAAGGATGGGATCGCAGCAGTTTTGCTGGTTGTACAATTCGTTTTTATAATTCCGGATATCATTTATGTATTGGAGAATACTGGATTTGATCCATCCTGGAGGTATTTCTTAAATGTTGTAAACGGAACAGATTTAAAATTCGGAAGAGATATTTATTTTACCTATGGTCCATTGGGATATTTGTTTTATTTAATGAAATTACCTGGAAATACGCTAGAATATTGGTCTGGTATTGTTATTTGGGGGATCATTTTTCTATTTCATTTGTGGATGCTGTTACAGCTGTATAGATTGTATCAAAAGGGTAAGATTCATTTTTGGGCAATTACGGCGTCCGTGTGTTGCTATTTGGCGGGATATTACGCACCGACCAGAGATAACTATTTGTTGTACTTAATGATATTAGCGGTGGTATTGTGGGCAAAAGGTGCAAAAAATATTGTATTGATTCCAAATCTGCTTTTGCTGTTGATGTTTTTTGGAAAGTTTTCAACCTTTACGAGTGGGTTCGCTTTTTGTATTTTATTCTGTATTTTCGATGTATTGTTTAGAAAAAACTGGAAAAGTATTTGGCTGTTTTTACCGGGAATTATACTTATGCCGGTATGCTATTTGGTCTATTGTCCGTCGATAAAAAACTTATTTGAGTATGTGGCGGGAATTTTGAAAATTTCTTCTGGTTGGATGTTGACTATGCAGTTTGACAGCGTACTGCAGCCAAGCGAAGTCAGATGGTTAATTATTTTAATTGCGTGTTATGTATTATTGATAATAGGGAATCTGTGGAGTAATTATAAAAGTTCTGCAGCAATTATTGCAAGCTGTGCTTCGATGTTTTTCCTTTATAAATATGCAACAACAAGACACGGATTAAAAGTTGGGATCTGGCTGTTTGCAATGTTATTTTCTGCGACTATTTTGTCGATCGACTGGAATGTTTTTTTTCAGAAAATTGGACAGAGGGCGAAAGCTGTAAGAAAGAATCAAATTATATATTACGTATGCGGAACAGCTATGATTATGGCAGTGGGATGTACAGGAATTTTAGAAGCACACAGTTTGCGCAGTTCAATGGGATATGTGAAAGAAACTTTGGCTGCGAAGATGTATCATTATACGCATTTGGGAGAGAACAGTATACCAGAAGAATTGGTAAAGGAAAATCAACTTCCAGATGAAATTTTAGAGGCAATTGGAGAGCATACAGTAACTGTATATCCCTGGAGAAATGGTTATGGAGCGGTATATCCGGAATGGAATATGGTTTGGTATCCGTCCGTACAGAATGGAAATGAATATATTCCGTGGCTAGATGGAATAGTTGCTGATTGGTTTTGTTCGGAAAAAGCATCAGAAAAGATATTGTTGACGAATGAGACAATTGATCATCATATTCCATATTTGGAAAATCCGCTTACTTGGGAAGCAATTCGAAATAACTATGAGGTGGAAATTATTTCTGATGATGTTTGCGTTTTAACACAAAGAAAACAGAAGATTGAAATAGAAAAATTGGAAAAGGTAGGGGAACAAATTAGTTCTTCTAATGAAACTATTGTGTGCCCTGAAAATGCAGATTATGTTAAAATACATTTAAAACTGAATTTAAAGGGGTTTATTAAAAAATGGTTATATCATGTAGGAACAGTAAATATGGTGTTGGATTGTGAGGGTGGAAGCCGGATAGAAGGACGTAGCGTAATTCCAAATCTGGAATCAGGATTTTATTTGGAAAAAGTACCGGAGACGCTGGAGGAATTGAAACAGGTTGTAAATGATAACGTGTCAACTTCAATTATGCAGATTCAGTTGGATGGGAAAGGGTTGGAGGATTATCAGGAAAACGTTACGATAGAATGGTATTGCTTACAATAACAGCCGCATCTGCGGCAATACAGGAGGAAGATTGAAAAATAAAATTTTTCAATCACGAGATTTGTGTCTGCATGCACTTGACACAAACTCGGTATGCGCAAAAAGCGT
>ENA-OPDH01001567-OPDH01001567.1-human-gut-metagenome-genome-assembly--contig:-NODE-1567-length-16294-cov-2.445101_pt1 | contig 16294 bp, 17 predicted proteins | sample MGYA00241260_ERZ501500 | MGnify/ENA primary metagenome ERZ501500 (study PRJEB25962, sample SAMEA2042519) | human gut metagenome | biome: human gut; feature: human-associated habitat; material: faeces...
CATAATAATATGGATGCTTTGTCACCGTCTGCTTTTCATCAAAAGCAAAGCCGTTCTCACACCACGGTACACATTCAAGAGAAATATCTGCCTTCTGCCTGAAGGTTTCCGGTGCGATCTTCGCGGTATTTACACGAAGTCCCTGTCTGGTTTTCTGCTCAAAACTTGCAAGATATGCCTCATACTGATCACCGAGCAGTTCTTTCATCTCTTCTAAATAATTTGAAGGCAGTTCCATCTTTTTATCCTTTCTCGTTTCTTATTATTTGCTTTTCCTATACCACGTCTGCTCAAAAATGCCTCTGACATTCTTTATGCATCAAGATCACTCAAATGCCTGCACATGATAACCTTCTGTGATATTGTCCAGATCGCTGTGAAAACGACGCAGCTGTTCCAGATCCTTTGTCTCATAGATCCGGTAAAACTCATCCTGAATCTTGACAAGTTCCCGTTTATTGGCAATCGTATACAGATTCTGGATATTATTTAAAATATCTTTGACCAGATTCGTCTGGATCTGGCAGGAATTCTGTGCATCCATGATCTCGCTGCGTACCGTTGACATCTCATTGTCCAGCACAATGATCGCATCGGCAACGCGGCTCAGTTTCTCCCGGATGTGATCCGGCATATGCTGTTTATATTTATACTGAAGCGAATGTTCGATCGTAGACCAGAAATTCATCGCCAGAGTACGGATCTGGATCTCCACGCGGATGGTCTTTGTTCCGGAAAAGGTCTCCACCGGGTAAGACACGATCATATGGTAACTGCGGTAACCGCTCGATTTCATATGATTGATATAGTCCTTTTCCGTAACGACCTGCATATCGTAACGGTTTCTTATAAGATCCGCCACCTTCTCAATATCCTCCACAAACTGGCAGATGATGCGGATGCCTGCGATATCATCCAGCTGTTCTTCAATCTTGTCAACTTCAATGTTTTTCTTCTGTGCTTTATCTAAAATACTGGAGATCGATTTGACTCTGCCGCAGACCTGCTCCATCGGCGAGTACATACCCCGATCCTGGTACTCTTTGATCAGATGATTAAATTTTACCAGCAGTTCCTCCACCGCCAGCTCATATGGATTTAAAATATCCTTCCATAACTGTATTTCCATAAAAACCACTCCTCCTACATTACTTACCGTCCTTCCTCAGTCAGACCAGTATAGCATAATTTTTCCTTTTTTCCAACTGTCACCTCAAGGTTCTCCCTCCAGACCTTTTAAGATCCAGTAAGGATCGACACTGACTTCCCGCCCGTCTGCCGTCTGTATGTAAATGCCAAAATGCAGATGTACGGCAAACTGACCGACCGTGCCCTCTTCTCCGTAACCGCTGTCCCCCATATAGCCCAGCATTTCGCCGGCTTCTACTGTTTTCCCTTCTTCCATCCCCGGTGCATATTCCGAGAGATGGGCATAATAAAAGTAACCGCCCTGTTCACTGCGGATTCCGATCCGCCATCCGCCCTTTTGAAGCCATCCCATATGCTCAACCGTCCCGGCTGTGGCAGAAAATACCGGATAAAACCCTCTCTGATTTGTCGGCGGCATCAGATCCGTCCCCTCATGCCCCCGTTTGCCGCCGTAGGTGCGTTCTTCCATCCAGGAATCCTCATAAGATACCCTGCATTTTACTGGAAAGCAGACAAGATCATCCCATACCGCACAGAACGCATTTTCCAGCATCTCATATTGTTTCGGGCGATAACGGTACATCCACTTCGCCGTCTGCTGCAACTCATCGATCGTCGGCATTTTCTTTGGAAAAGACGCCTGAGCACCCGCAAAAGCAAGTGCCAGCAGCTTTCCTTTCGAAAGTCCGCTCTGTTTCTGAAGTTCTGCTGTTTCTTCCTGCAAGCTGCCGCCTGCCTGCATAGAACGGAAATGTTCCATTTCAATGACTCTGTCATGCAGAGCATATTTTCTCTTTTCATGATGGAATATCGCCATTCCGACAAAAAGAACAAGCACTGCAAGGAACAGAAAACAGATCCTTTTTCTGATCGTATCATCCGGTCGCTTTTTCTTCATCCGAAGCTCCCCTCACAAATGCTGTCTTATTTTTATATGCATATGTTTTTGGATTGATGCATACGATACGCAAAAAGAGGAATTTTTTATGAAATCTTTCTTTTCTTCACTTCTTGGTGCTACCCTGTTTGTGATTCTGCTGTTTTTCCCTGGTCTGGTCTTTGAAGGTGCAAAAACGGGACTGAACCTGTGGTTTTTCACTCTGGTTCCCACCCTTCTGCCGTTCATGGTCTTTTCCAACATCCTGATCCAGAGCCGCCTGATCGAACATCTTCTCTTCCTGCCCGGACTTTTTACCCGAAAATATCTCCATCTCTCCCCGGCCGGGCTTTATGCGTTCCTGTGCGGCTTTTTCTTCGGTTATCCTTCCGGTGCCAAAATTCTTGCCGATCTTTTAAAAACCGATCAGATCGATCCAAAGGAAGCTTCCATGCTCTTCGGTTTCTGTAACAACGTAAGTCCGGCTTTTCTTATCACCTATTTTCTGACACTGCACTTAAAACACCCGGAGAAAGCCGGGATCACCGTCTCTTTTCTGTACATAATACCTGCTTTTGTCTGTCTGATGGCATTTTTCTTTTGCGGCAGTTCCTTTTCTCTCCGCGAAAAAAAGACATCGAGTCCCGTGCTTTCTCTTGCACTGCTTGATGCCTGCCTCCAAGATGCCCTCTCAGTCCTGTTAAAGCTTGGCGGTTATATTATATTATTTTCCGTCTTATCCAATGTGATCACACACATACCACGCATGCGTGCAGAAAGTGTCGCTTTTTTCTCCTGCTTTCTGGAAATTACAGGCGGAATCCCTGCCGTCACTGCCGCATTTGCTTATCCGCAAAGTTATGTGATATTGCTCCCGTTTCTGGCTTTTGGCGGTCTTTGCTCTTTCATGCAAACAGGGAGTGTCATAAAAGACACCCCCTTATCTCTTCGTAGCTATTTTTTTACCAAAATACTGCTCGCTCTGCTGATATTTCTGTGTGAAATACTCTGCATTACGCTGCTTCCGGGCCTTTTTTAAGCCTCGTCGTCATCGTAATCCGCATCCTGCTGCGGTGCTGCATAAGATGCAGGGTTTCCGCCCGGTGACAGCTCGCGTCTGTTCTTGTTTACGATATCGTAGCAGGACTGGACCGAATTGATGAAAGTATTGTATTTCTCGCCTGCTGCATCGATCGTATGGCTCATGATCTTTTCCAGATTTGCCAGCATCTCATCGGTGTACTGCAGTGCACCCATACGGATGTTGTTGGCATCGGTTGTTGCATTGTCCATGATCTCCTGTGCCTGCTGGTTGGTGTTCTCCAGCAGCTCATTGGACTGTGCATATGCCTGCTGCATAACTTCACTTTCCGTAACCATCTGCTGTGCCTGTGTCTTTGCGTCTGCGATGATCGCATCTGCTTTGGACTGTGCGTCTGCCAGGATCGCATCTTTGTTGCTGATGATCTTCTGGTAACGTTTGATCTCATCCGGTGTCTTCATACGAAGCTCACGCAGAAGCTCTTCCAGTTCTTCTTTATTTACCACGATCTTTGTAGAAGAGAGTGGCTGGAATTTACAACTGTCTACATACTCCTCGATTTCTTCAATAATCTGCTCAATTCTGCTGCTCATCGTTATCACTCCTATTTTTTATTCTGATTTCTGGTTCTAGTTCTAATTTAAAGATGCCTTACGGATTGTTTTGTACTTCGCACTTTCTCAATCCTGCTTTGACACTTCCATTTTTTGATATATCTTCTCAATCACCGACTCCGGCACAAATTTGGAGATATCGCCATGGTAGCTGGCGATCTCTTTGACCGTTGTCGAACTTAAGTAGGCATATTCCAGACTGGTCGATAAGAAAATCGTATCAATATCTGAGCGCAGGATGCGGTTGGTCTGCGACATCTGCAGTTCGTAATCAAAATCGGTGATCGCCCGCAGACCCCTCACCATAAACTGTGCTCCGCAGTTCCTTGCAAAATCTACGGACAGACCATCAAATGCCTTTATTGTCACATTTCCGATATCCTTGGTGACATCAGCTAATATATTAACACGTTCTTCGGCAGAAAACAACGGCGTTTTTGCACTATTTGTCAGCACACCGACGATCAGTTCATCCACCAGAACAGCGGAACGACGGATGATATCAAGATGTCCGAACGTAACCGGATCAAAACTTCCAGGGTAGACAGCTCTTCTCATAACTCCTTTTTCTCCTTCTCTATAAACATATGAACATTTGTCTTATATTCTTTGCGTTTCAGTACACGGAACCCAAATTCCTTAAGATAGGAAAAATCAGTCTCCAGAGATGCCTCTATAATGATCAGGGTACGCTCATCTGCCACTTTGCTGTCTTTTAAGCAGGAAAGGACTCGCTTTTCCAGCTCCTGGTTGTAAGGAGGGTCCATAAAAATGACACCAAAGCTCTCCTTGCCGTCCTCGATCTCACGTCTCAGACGATCCAGTGCAGCAAAAACATCTGACTGCACAACAAAAGCATCCGCGTCCAACCTAGTAAACTTCAGGTTTTCGCGGATGCAACACACTGCGGCAGGATTTTTTTCCACAAAGACTGCTTCCTTTGCTCCTCTGCTGAGTGCCTCAATCCCTATCGCACCGCTCCCGGAAAACAGATCCAGAAAACGGATACCGTATAGTTCATCCTGTATCATATTAAAAAGCGTTTCTTTAATCCGGTCCGTGGTCGGTCTGGTCTCCATTCCGGGAACCGTCTTAAGTGCCAGTCTCCTGGCTTTGCCTGCGATAACTCTCATAATTTCTTCCTTTGTTCTGTGTTTTTTCTATTATAAAGGTTTTCACACTTCACGTCAAGCCGAAAAAACAGGAAAACAACGGAAGCAAGCAGCATTTGTGAGCTTATGTATCAAAGGATTCTTTCGTTTTTGATGCTTCCGGTCTCTTTAAATACTTCCCACTCTGAGATATTGACTGCATGGTCACCGATACGTTCCAGATATTTTGCAACCATCAGAAGATCCACACAGGCATCGGTGTCTTTTTTGCCTTCTTTCAGGCAGGCAACCAGTTCCTCTTTCACCTGGTTGAAAAGGTCATCAATCTTATCGTCTCTCTTATAAAATTCTTTTGCCTGCTCTTTATCTCTTGCCATAAAAAGCTCTACCCCATCACAGAGGATCTTTCTGGTCTCTTCGAGCATCTCCGGCATGGACGGTGCATACTCTTTGTAGCTGATACCGTTCAGACGCACTGCCATATCTGCGATATCCGCTGCATGGTCACCGATACGTTCCATGTCACCGACTGCTTTCATAACAGAAGATACGATACGCAAATCACTTGCCAGCACCGGCTGCTGCCTGGTCAGAAGCAGCAGACATTCTGCTTCAATCTTACGCTCCATCTCATTGATCTTACGGTCATTTTTCTGGATTCTGTCCAATTCTTCCAGATCATTAAGTGCAATCGCTGAGAGCAGATCTGCAAAAGCCTGCTGAATCCCCTTTCCCATGGCATCCATGTTTTCGCGAAGAGTCTCCAGTTCGTGTTCAAAATTCATTCTCACTGACATTGTTTTTCCCCCAATCAACCAAAACGTCCTGTAATATAATCTTCGGTCCTCTTATCCTGCGGTCTCGCAAAGATGTCATCGGTATGGTTAAACTCGATCACTTCTCCTACCAAGAAGAATGCGGTGTCATCCGATACACGTGCTGCCTGCTGCATGTTATGGGTGACAACAACAACCGTATATTTTTTCTTCAGCTCTACCATCAGCTCTTCAATTTTTAAAGTAGAGATCGGATCAAGTGCCGATGTCGGCTCATCCATCAGAAGCACGTCCGGCTGTACGGCCAGTGCTCTTGCAATACAGAGACGCTGCTGCTGTCCGCCGGAAAGCCCCAATGCTGATTTTTTCAGGCGGTCTTTTACCTCATCAAAGATCGCTGCTCCACGCAGACTCTCTTCCACGATCTGATCGAGTGTCGCTTTATCTTTAATGCCATGGATCCTCGGTCCATAAGCGATATTATCATAAATGCTCATCGGGAATGGATTTGCCTGCTGAAATACCATACCCACTTTTTTTCGAAGCAGTGTGGTATCTGCCTTCGGACTGTAGATATCTTCTCCGTCAATCAGGACTTTTCCTTCTATTTTTACGTTCTCAACCAGGTCATTCATACGGTTTAAGCACTTCAGAAAGGTGGATTTACCGCATCCAGACGGACCGATAAATGCAGTGATCGCATTTTCCCGAATCTCCATATTGACATGTTTTAACGCATGATTCGTTCCGTAGTGCAGGTTCAGATCCTGCACACTGATTTTTGTATTTTCCATGGTGATGCTCCTCTTTCTTTTATTTCATCCGCGTTACATCGAAACGCTTCGCCAGATATTTTGTCAGGAAATTGATGCACAGTACGATCACAAGAAGTACAAATGCAATTCCAAACGCTACATTATATTCTGCTTTTGAGCTGCTAAGATACAGCTGGATCGTCAAAGTTCCGCCCGGCTGCAGGATCTTGGAAAGCCATCCTCCCGCTTTCGGGAGCAGATAACCGCTTCCTGCCGTAAAGAGCAGAGCTGCCGATTCTCCGACGATACGTCCGATCGCCAGAATCACTCCGGTGATGATGCCGGGCATGGCAGACGGAAGCAGGATTGTACGGATCATGTGCCATTTTGTTGCTCCCATGCCAAGTGCTCCGCTCCGGTAAGAATCCGGAACCGTACGCAGAGCTTCCTGCGTGTTTCGCGTGATCAGTGGCAGGATCATAAGGCTCAAAGTCAGAGCACCGGTCAGCAGAGAATAACCAAGTTTCAGCGTTGTTCCAAAAAACACGCTTCCGAAAAGTCCGAAAATAATCGATGGGATACCGGAAAGTGTCTCCGTCGTAAATTCAATGATCCTTACGATCTTGCCCGGTTTGGCATACTCATTCAGATAAATGGCACTTCCCACACCGATCGGCGTTGCGATCACCAGCGTGATCATGATGATATACAGCGTATTGACAATATTTCCGGCAATGCCGACCGTTCCTTTTCTTGCACTTGTTACCGTTGTCAGAAACTCCAGGCTTACACTTCCGATTCCTCTTACCGTTACATAACAGATGATCATCAGAAGAACAGAAACTGCTATGGCTGCTGACAGATAAATGCATCCGTACAGGAACTTGTCCATGCCATGTGTTTTTTTATTATAAATTGAATTCTCACTTTGCATCGTCGTCTATTCCCTTCTTCAGTATCCGTGTCAGAACCACATTGATCAGCATGATGAATACAAACAGCACCAGACCGATCGTGAATAAAACCTGTCTGTGTAAATCTGCTGCATATCCCATTTCACTTACGATCGCTGTTGTCAGAAAACGAACCGAATTGAATGGGAACGGCGGATTTACCGAACTTCCTGCTACCAAAGTGATCGCCATCGCTTCGCCGATTGCTCTTCCTGTTCCAAGTACGATGGCTGTAATGATACCGGATTTTGCCGCCGGAATCATCACCTTGAAAATAGTCTGGATATGGGAGGCTCCCAAAGCCAGCGATGCTGATTTCAGATTCTGCGGTACTGCTTTCAGTGCAGACTCACTGATATTTATTACCGTTGGGAGGATCATAATCGCCAGTACGATCACAGCTGAAATCAGGTTCGCTCCTCCGGTGAACTGGTGTGTTTTTGAATTTTGAAAGAGAAACAGCTCCAGTTTGTACATTACCGGATTGAGCACCAGGATGCCGACCAGTCCGTAAATAACCGAAGGAATGCCTGCCAGAAGTTCCACCGCCGGTTTTACAACGGCTGCCAGTTTTTTCGGTGCAGCTTCCGCAAGAAAGACTGCGGTCAGAATACCGATCGGCACACCGATCAGGATGGCAAGTGCCGTTCCTACGATCGATGTGAGGATAATGTACAGGATACCGTAGGATGGCGTTGCCGCCGTCGGTGCCCAGACACTTCCAAAGAGAATGTCAAGGAGACCGACTTTGAAAATCGCAGGGGTTCCGCTGATGATCATGTAGAGTGTGATCGAAAAGACTGCCACAACTGCAACGACCGAACATATGGTAAAGATGATCTGTGCCGTTGTTTCTATCGCCGAGCGAGATCCTTTTGCACTTAAAATACTGAATTTGCTTTTCTTATCGTCCATTCTTTACACCAAGCCTTCGTTTTTTCCAGTTAGTCTACAGTGATCAGACCTACGGAGCTAATCAGATCTTTTCCTTCTGCGGAAGAAAGATAGTCAAACAGTGCCTGTACCGGTTCGCTCTGTTCTGAGATCTCTCCTTTTGTCGCCATAACAAACGGGCGGCTCAGGAAATAGTTTCCTGCTTTGATGTTTTCTGCTGTCGGCTCTACACCTTCCAGTTTCAGGGCTTTTACCGTGTCATCCAGGACATCCAGAGATACGTATCCGATGGAACCCGGTGTGGAAGCTACTTTTGCCATAACAGCTCCGGTGCTGTCCAGTTCGCTTGCATATGTACATTTATCTGCAACATCCAGCAGTTCTTCAAAAGCTCCTCTCGTACCGGAACCTGCTTCACGTCCGATCACAACGATCGGCGCGGAGTCTCCGTCTACATCTGCCCAGTCTGTGATCTCACCTGTGTAGATCTGTGCCAGCTGTTCTTTTGTCAGATTCTCTACTTTTGTATCCGGATTTACTACAACTGCAATACCGTCGATCGCTACGATGTTTTCTACTGCACCATTCTGTTTTTCACTGTCTTCCAGTGCACGGGAAGAGTTTCCGATATCTACGCTTCCGGAAAGAAGGGATTCAATACCTGCGGAAGATCCGGTAAATTCTGCATTTACGGTTACATTCGGATATTTCTCCATAAAAGCTTCTGCAACGGCGTTTGCCAGTTTCTCCATAGAAGTACTTCCTGCCATGGTAATGCTGCCGCTCAAATCTGCGGAAGCTTCACTTGCTGCCTGTGTATCTTTGGCACTGTCTGCAGTGCTTTCAGCCGCCTGGCTTCCTGCCTCTGTCTGTGCTGCGTTTGTATCTGCCTTTGTCTCTGTTGTCGTGCCTGACTGTCCGCATGCTGCCAGACTTGCTACTGTCACTGCACAAATTCCTGCTAAAGCTGTCAATTTCTTAAGGTTCTTCATAATAATAATCTCCTCTCCTGACCTGCTGTGCCGTTTTCGTTTTATTTTTACCAGTTTTTCATTCGGCATCTGTCAGTTTCTGATTTTTCTGTTCTTTGTGAACAACCTTAAGATAACACAAAACCAGCCCACAAAAAGCATGGGCTGGTTAATCCTTGGTTATGTTTTTGTAAAGAAAATCTGCAATTGTAAAGAAATCGTAAAGCTTATCGGAATACGATCTCTCCGGTTTTTTCATCCATACTCTCTACGATAGCGAGAGATTCCAGGTGTACTCCCTGATCACGCAGGGCATCGCCGCCTGGCTGGAAGCCTTTCTCGATCACAATACCGGCTCCGACCAGCTGTGCACCGGAATCTTTTACGATCTGGATCAGTCCCTCCATTGCCTTTCCGTTTGCCATAAAATCATCGATCAGCAGCACTTTGTCATCCGGTCCGAGAAACTCCCTGGAAACGATGATGTCGTAGATTCTTCCGTGAGTATAGGACTCCACCTGTGTGGTATAGACATCTCCTGCGATATTTTTGGTCTGCGTCTTTTTTGCAAAGACAACCGGAACGTTGAAAACTTCGGCAACAACACAGGCAATACCGATACCGGATGCCTCGATCGTCAGGATCTTTGTGATCTCTTCCCCTTCAAATCTGCGTTTGAACTCTTTTCCGATCTCACGGAACAGGGATACATCCATCTGATGATTCAAAAAGCTGTCCACTTTCAGCACATTGCCTTCTCTGATCTTGCCGTCTTTTCTGATTCTGTCTTTGAGTATCTGCATTTCTTTATCCTCCATCATCGTTTCGTTCATTTTATTTTGATATACATCATCAGTTTTTTCAATTTTACCCTCTATAGCCTTAAATGTCAATGTACAGAAAATGTATTTTGACCCACAACGTTGAAGTCACTGAACAATTACCAGAATTTTACAAAATCTTCTGACCTTCTGCCAGCAAAACTTTCAGAATACCGGCCAGAAACATAACGGTCACCGGATTCATTTTACATTTCCGAAGCAGCACGATGCAAAGGCCGAACAGAATCACCATGCCCCAATCGGTATCCGGCAGACGGATCACAGTCTGTCCGTTCCAGAAGGCAGAAACCAAGATGGAAATGCCGGCCGATGCGATCAGTGCGATCACTGCCGGACGCAGTGAAGAAAGAATACCCTGAAGTGCTGCAAGCTTTTGATATTTTAAATAGAAGTAAGCAATAAATGTAACCAAAATACAGGACGGCAGAATACATCCAAACGTTGCAATCAGAGCTCCCGCAAGCCCTGCCGTGTTCATTCCGACAAACGTAGCTGCATTTGTGGCGATCGGGCCAGGTGTCATCTGTGAGATCGTGACAAGATCTGCGAACCCTTTCCCATCTAACCAGTGATACGTGTCCACTACCTGGTGCTGTATCAGAGGCATTGCCGCATAACCGCCTCCAAAACTGAACATTCCAATCTGAAGAAATGCAAAAAATAATTTCAGATAAATCATGATGTTTTCCTCTTTCCGTACTTTGAACGTAAGAATCCCAACAGACCGCTTGCGATCACAATGTATACAACATTGACTTGAAACACCGTTGCCGCCAGAAAGGCAACTGCCATAATGATCCAGGAAATGGCATCTTTTTGTTTTGCCACCTCACCCGCCATCTCATATACCACAACAGCGATCACTGCCCCGACTCCGGCCTGCATGCCAAGCAGCATCTGGCTTACAATAAAATTTTTGCAGAAGATCTGATAACAGACCGAGATTGCCGCAATGATCACAAACTGCGGAAGCAATGTCCCAAAGACGGCTGTCACCACGCCGGTAAGCCCTGCCAGCTTATAGCCGACTGCGATCGCTCCGTTCACTGCCACAGCTCCCGGTGCCGACTGTGCGATCGCCACCAGATCCAGCATCTCATTCTCATCGATCCAGTGATACTCATCAACAAATTTCTTTTTCATCAGACTCACGATCACATAGCCTCCGCCAAACGTGAATGTACTAAGATAAAACGTAGACAGAAAAAGTTTCCATAAGACAGTTTTTTTTGATTTTGACTCCATATCTATACCTCTTTTGTGCTTTTTATGCTTAAAAGGATGTCACAACGAAAAGTCTGAAATCACGATGTACCTGTGCAGAAATAATGTTATGACTTGATGACCTGATCAGGCATCCCCTGACAATTTTAGCACATCTTCTTTGCAAAATACATCTTTTTACATAATCTTTACGTTTCCCTTCGTGACGGATCATTCCTCTTTTTCACAGGACTTGTGTCTCTGCCCCAGCAGCTGATCTACATACGTGCTCAGTCCCGCCACAAGGATTCCCTGCACGACCGCCGTAAAAACTGCCATTGCGATCTCCTGTCTTGTTTGAAATTCTGTCGTTGCAAACACATACAGACCGGCAAGCAATATACCGAGAATCCCGAGAACTCCGGGAACATACTGGTTTTGTATGGTCTGAGAATGTTTCAGCCCAATGCCAACAAAATATAAAACCAGTGCCACTGCCAATAGCTCTGGTTTTATATAATCGGTGATCTGCATGATAGACTCCCCACACTGTTTTTACTATAATATTCCGAAACAAGCAGAAAGTTACATTTCTATTTTCATCCGAAGTTGTCCGGTATTTGGGTCAATATATCCAGCAAACCATGAACGAAGAAAACAACAGATAAAACAAGAAACAGCAATGTATAATTCGTTGGCAAAAATATGATACTTAAAACTTTCTGTTTTTTTGTGCTGCACCATTTTATCGGAAGAATGATACCCAATGCCTCAGAAACTATGATTCCTGACAACATGATACATACAGGCAACATTGAATTTGTCAGCAATCGATCACTTAGATAAAATAAGCAAAAGCTTATAATTTGAATGCCAGCTGTAATGGCCAGTATTTTTAAATATTTCTTCATGATCCTCCCCAAAATTATTCCAACTGTAAATGTGACTGAAATCAACGTAATCACTTGTATAAAAGATCCTCATGGATTTTTGTGCTTTCGAAGCACCCTACATAGAATGAGTAAGTACATAGTAAGTTGCCGGTGCATGACCATCACCTATTAATGATATACCTATTCGTCCCTCCTGCCACAGCTCCTTGATATTGGTCGTTCCACCGTCATTTACTAAGAATAACAATATTACGCCGGTATATTTGCTATTCCACAGTTCTGTTATCAGGGAGAGTTCAACCGGCTGTCCTGCAATCCCCTCTGCTCCTAATTGAAAAACAAACGCTGTAGTTGGATACAATTTATATCCTAAATGTGTCCATAGCAACTTGCGTTCTTCCAAAACACAATAACGCTTTGCTCTTGCAGATATGGCATTATACTGTTTATCATTGATATCTTGTGCTCCGGCTAAATCAAACACGGATGCCCATGTAGGACTGCAGGATTTTGCGATCCTGGCAGTTGCTATGCGAATCAAACTTTGATTTAGTGCATTATAATTGGATTCCCCTGTCTGAGCTTCCCATACGCTCTCTAACCCAGAGCTTTCAATGCTGAGCTGATAGGTTATCCCAAATCTGTCAAAATCCCATTCAGCAAGTGGGACATAAGTTACAAAATCACTGGTGTTCGCAAAATTGAAAATAGAATGATATCTCGCATCATTTTTAGACTGACTGATCGTTGTAGAAGGAGTAGCAAATGTATATGCATACACTGTATTTCCGTTGTCGATCAATCTAGCCGCCAGAATATTCGCCAGAGCTGCTCCTCTAGAATGTCCTGTTATCCAATATGTGATATTTCCTTTACCACTAAGATATTTATCACAATATAACTCAACAAAATTTTTAATACGTTCTTCCGTGATATAAAATCCTTTATGATAAACAGAATACCAATTGGCAGGATCTCCCATGTCAAAATTACTGCTCCATTCCTTTACCGTTCCATCTGTTCCACGAACAACAATACCGACAACCGTCTTTGTGATGCCATGATAAGTAACATCATGATAGCCAATCCCTATTTCCGAAATATTATCATCTGTATACGCATCCACATCTATTCCATTCGAATGATAACCTTCTGCAAGTTTATAGTCAATTACATTTTCAAAACCATGATATTTCATTATATCCTTTATAGTGGATATGTTAGAATTTGTTCCAGCTTTCTGTACTTTATCATAAACAAAAGACGCCTCATTATAAATAGTATTCGCCAAAACCAGAGAAGCAGAACAAAGTTCTTTGCTGTAAATATCACTTGACTGGAAAAATTTTCTGAAATCCATGGTATATTCCGCATGGTTAACTGGATAATATCCCATCATTTTTCCTGTTGCCTCTGCATTTCTTGGATCAACATCTTCCCCATCATCAATTCCATCATAATCCGTATCCACAAGGATTGGGTTGGATTTGTAATTATATACTTCTAACGTCTCAGGACCGGTGTACATATCTTCAGGTATATTATACTTGCTTAATACCCAATTAATGTAAGGCGTGATATCTGATTTAATTTTTTCTCCCAGTTCTCCTTGATCTGATTTATGGTCACCATCGCTGTCACCATTTTCTTTCAATGGCTGATTTAATTTAATGAATTGATAGTCACTCAAAATCACCCACGTACCATCGTTTACAACTTCGCCAATCTTATCTGCCAGCTGCATCAATATGTCACTGAAATTTTCATATATATTTGCATAAAATCCACCTGTTTCCTGATACAGATCCTTATAAGCAGATTGTTGTTCACTGGTGGTGATAACAGATGTAACAATCCCGGCATTTTTAAGTATTTCAATCATTTCCGGCATTGACGAAATGTTATAATTATTATCCACTTTATATCCGGCATCCGTTACTAAAACAACAAATTTATCTGCATTTTGACGAAAATCTAATTGACTCGCCATAGCCAGGGCATCAACAACAGTTTCATCATCATCTCCGCCACCATCGACATAAATTTTGTTGATTTCTTCTTTGTATTTATCTATATCATGAAACCAGTTTGAAGTTCCATTCTTTATAAGCTTTGTTTTCTCACCAGACTCCGTAATATCTTTATAATCAATAAGTGCAAAATTAGCCTGAACAGAATAATCAGAAGTAAGGGCAGTTACAAATGCCTGAATATTTGACGCAACATTATCAATTTCTTCATCCATTGATCCGGTAGAATCTATGACAAACACAATATCTGCCTGTCCGCCAGTCGCTCCATAGGCAGCTGATCTCATTCGCATGCTTTCCTTATTTACAGCATAGTCATGAACATTAACCCCAAGATTTATCAGTAGTTCTTCCGCATCCATTACAAAGTAATCACCAGCAGATGCGGTTGTTTTCAATACGTCCCCATTTACAGTTGTCTCGCACGGTACTATCGTATTATTTTCATAACGGCAAATCATCAAATTGTCTATTCTGTCTTTCTCAGAAGTACAGTCAAAACTCAATTGCAGATTGCTTTCGTCGGAATAGTCCATATCAATATGCACCGGTTTGCCAACTACCGCTCTATTATCATCCAATGCATTAATCACCGTTTCCTGAAGTGCCGTATGATTGTCTATTACATCTGATACATAACCTTCTAGACTTGGAATTGCACTGTTATCCTGTGTTAATGATATATCTGCTTTAGTGCTCTGAAGGATTTTACGCTCTGCATCCGGAGTCATTCCGTCACTGCATTTCTGTAATGGATTTAATCCTAAAATAACTTCGTTTCCATCATTGATACCATCATTGTCTGTATCTTTATTTAAAGGATCTGTATAATATATTTCAACTTCATCCCAATCAGAAAGTCCATCACCATCACTGTCCACTTCCATAGGATTTGTTCTCAGTTCAATCTCTCTTAAATTGTTTAAACCATCCGAATCCGAATCATCCTCACCATCGTTAATTCCATTTTCATCTGTATCAACCAAAACAGGATCCGTTCCTGTCAGATAAACTTCCTGATAGTCAGTCAAGCCATCACCATCTGTATCCTCAAGATCAGGATTTGTACCTAATAAGCTTTCCATATCCGGTGACAATATTTGTTTTTGAGAATGATCAAATTCTGATTCTGTGTTTACTGTCACTTTGCAGGACAAACTGTAAGTTTTCTTTGCCGTTTTTACTTTTACTTTTATGTTGGCTGTTCCTTCTGTTTCAGCCACTACTTTTCCTTTTTTATTTACTGTAACAATTTTCGGGTTGCTTGACCGCCAGGTATATTTTGCTTTCTTTGGCTTATTTCTGACAGATAGATTCGCTGTTTTTCCCAAAGTCAAAGACAATTTACTTTTCGATAATTTAGGTTTTTTCACGTTGACTTTATAAGTCAGTTTGGTTGTTTTTAAATTTTTCCTTACAGAAATTCAGGGTCCATGTACCCGTCAACTGAAAGTTATGCGGTTTCTCATTCTTCTGAATATATTTATACAGCACCTGTACGCCGAATACCTTGGAAAAATCACTGCTGTTCCATGAGTAGGTAGCACCTCCCAGGAAGGCATTGTTGATATAATTCAAACCTCCGTTGTATTCTACATGTGCAGAAACAGGAGCCTTCCAGAATTTCAGTTCACGGCTGATTTCCCAATAAGCAGATGCCACTCCTTTGTCTGTATAATCCATATCGACAAAGAAATAAGTGCTCCCCCACTTGTCTGCCTTGAACATCTCGACCGTTGTAGTCACCCACGGACGTTCGTCCAATGATTTATACAAGGCACGACCCAAGTCATAATGCAACTGAATGTTCTGAGCCATCACTTTTCCTGCGCATACAGAAAGAAGAATAAACGCAAAAAGAAATAATTTTTTCATTTTAATTTACATAAAATGTTTCACGTGAAACATTTGTAAAAAAACTGTAAGAAGTTTTAACACTTCTTACAGTTTGAGATTAGCTGAGAGGTTCTTTAGCCGGAAGTCCTGCTTTTCTTGGATACTTTTTGCTTGTATTTTTATTTTTTTCTATTTTACATGAAATAGGTCATTATCTTGTGGCACTTTATTTTTCTTTTGAAATTGAAAAAATCATGATTCTTCCTTTTGGGGCTTTTTTATCGTTAAAAGATTTAGGAAAACATTATGTTTATGAAGAAATAGGGATGCTTCTTTGTGGTCCATTT
>ENA-OPDH01001583-OPDH01001583.1-human-gut-metagenome-genome-assembly--contig:-NODE-1583-length-16189-cov-3.117578_pt1 | contig 16189 bp, 10 predicted proteins | sample MGYA00241260_ERZ501500 | MGnify/ENA primary metagenome ERZ501500 (study PRJEB25962, sample SAMEA2042519) | human gut metagenome | biome: human gut; feature: human-associated habitat; material: faeces...
GAATTCAAAGCAGAGAATATCAGAAAAGAGTTTCAGAAAATGAACTGATCAGACGAGTTGCATATGAGGTATCAGTAAACAAACTGGAGTTTCATGAAAAGGATGAAGAATAGTTGTATTTATAGTATCAGAAATGATATAATATCCTAAACCAAATATATTACTACAAAAGGAAGATTCTTTGAGGTGAAAAGATGGAAGGACGAGTGGAAATATACTGTGGCCAGGGCAGAGGGAAGACATCCTGTGCGATCGGCCAGTGTGTGAAAGCAGCCGGGCAGGAAAAGCAGATCATTATGGTTCAGTTCCTGAAAGGAAAGGAGACCGAAGAATTAAGCTTTTTCAAACGTTTAGAACCAGAAGTACAGTTGTTTCGTTTTGAAAAGTACGAGAGATTGTATGAGGATCTGAATGAAGAAGAGAAGAAAGAACAAGATCATTTTATTTATAATGGATTAAAATATGCACATAAAGTCATAGATACAAGACAGTGCGACATGGTCGTTTTAGATGAAGTGCTTGGACTTTTGGATCTTGGACTATTAAAGACCGAAGAACTGGTGGAGATGTTAGAAAATCGTAGTGATGACCAGACGATCATCATGACAGGACGGCAGATTCCAGAAGCATTGATTCCGTATGCAGATGCAGTATATGAGATCAGTACGATCAAAGAATCTTAATGTTGATGCTACATAGGATGATAGGAGGAAAGAAAAATGTCAATTTTTACAGGTGCAGGTGTTGCATTAGTGACACCATTTAAAGAAGATTTATCGGTGGATTATGATCAGTTAGAGAAATTTATTGATTTCCAGATCGATAACGGAACAGACAGTATCGTTATCTGTGGAACTTCAGGAGAGGCTTCTACAATGTCTCATGACGAGCAGATCGAAGTAGTCAGTGCATGTGTTTCTCATGTCAATGGAAGAGTTCCAGTTATTGCAGGAGCAGGAGCGAACTGCACAGATGAAGCACTGAACCTTGCCAAGAGATCAGAGAAAGCAGGAGCAGACGGATTGTTAGTCGTAACACCATACTATAACAAAGCAACACAGAAAGGTTTGGAAGAATATTATACAACAGTTGGTAATTCTGTAGACATTCCAATCATCATGTACAATGTGCCAGGAAGAACAGGAACAAACATCCAGCCAGCTACAGCAGTGAAGATCGCGAAGAGTGTTGATAATATCGTAGCGATCAAAGAAGCAAGCGGAGATATCGGTCAGGTAGCAACTCTTGCAGCATTAGCAGACGGATGCTTAGATATTTATTCAGGAAATGATGATCAGATCGTGCCGGTATTATCACTTGGAGGAAAAGGTGTGATCTCTGTACTTTCCAATGTAGCACCAAAAGAAACACATGACATTGTTGCTCTTTATAATGAAGGAAAAGTAAAAGAAAGCTGTGATCTGCAGCTGAAGGCACTGCCTTTGATCCATGCACTGTTCAGCGAAGTAAATCCGATCCCGGTCAAAAAAGCTCTCAATCTGATGGGAAAAGAGGTCGGACCGCTTCGCGGACCGCTCTCCGAGATGGAAGAGGAACATGCAGCAAAACTGGCAGAAGAGATGAAAAAGTTCGGCATCAAACTGGCAGAATAATGGATAATGCCAGAGTTACTATGTAACGGAGCGATTCGTAGGCATTATTCTTACATGAATGTAAAGCGAGGAAAAAGCAATGGTAAAAATCATTATGCATGGCTGCTGCGGACACATGGGTCAGGTGATCTCACAGATCGTAAAAGAGGATGCAGATGCACAGATCGTAGCAGGCATTGATCCGTTTGATAACGGAAAAATGGAATACCCGGTATACAAAAGCCTGGAGGACTGCAAAGAAGAAGCAGATGTTGTAATCGATTTCGCATCTGCAAAAGCAGAGGACGCACTGCTTGATTACTGCGGAGCACACAAACTTCCGGTTGTAGTCTGCACAACAGGACTTTCAGAAGAACAGCTTCAGAAAGTGGCAGAGACAGCAAAAAAGACTGCCGTCCTGAAATCTGCAAATATGTCACTTGGTATCAACACCCTGCTGAACCTGTTAAAGAGTGCTGCAAAAGTACTGGCAGAAGCAGGATTTGATATGGAAATCGTAGAAAAGCATCACAAACACAAACTGGATGCACCGAGCGGCACGGCTCTGGCACTGGCAGACAGTATGAATGAGGCACTGGGGAATGCCTATCATTATACTTACGACAGAAGCGACCGAAGAGAAGAGCGTGATCCGAAAGAGATCGGTATTTCCGCAGTTCGCGGCGGTAATATCGTAGGTGAGCATGAAGTGATCTTTGCCGGAACAGACGAAGTGATCGAGTTTAAGCATACTGCATATTCCAAGGCGGTTTTCGGAAAAGGTGCCGTACAGGCAGCCAAATTCCTGGCAGGCAGAGAGCCTGGACTGTATGATATGCAGGATGTGATCGCAGCGAACGCATAAAGAAACAGAAAACCAGAATGTCGTTTTATCATCTTTTGGATGGTGAAACGACATTTTTCGCAAAAGCTTAAGGGGATAAAACAATCGTAAAAAGAATGGAGGAAATTTTATGTACAGACGATTTCTGACGGCAGGAGTAGCCGCAATGCTTGCAACCGCACTTTTGTTATCCGGATGCAGCAAAAAAACGCAGACCGATACCGCAAAACAGACCGAGACGCAAACGGTAACAGAGAGCAGCACGGAAAGTGAAAGTTCCTCTGAAACGGCAAAAGAGACACAGGCGAAGGGCAGCACAAAAGAAACAGCCAAAAAGAAAGCAGAAAGTGAGACTGAAAAAGAGAAAGAAAGTACATCAGAGAAAAACAGGGAAACACAGACTGACAAGGAGAGTGCCGGATCGGAAAAAGAGACAAAACAGAGCACCGGAAGCAGCGAAACAGTGAACTCTTCGGAGGTACATACCGTGATCGGGACGCTGGAAGAGCTGAGCATGGATCGGGTAGTGCTGCTTTCCGATAATGGAAATGAGCTTGCGTTTTCCACGGATGATGTAAAAATCGATCTGCCGTCCGGTATCCGGATCGGCAATCTGGTTTCTGTAGATTACACCGGAAAGATCACGCAGAAAGGTAGCGAAAAGGCAACTGCTGTGCGTATTGCGGGATCGGCTGATGTTTTTAAGAGCGATGCAGAAACAGAAACGAAGGCGGATGTATCAAAAAAGCAGACGGTAAAAGGAACACTGGAAAAGATTTCCATGACCGGCATGACGATTAAAACTTCTGATGGAAAGGAACTGAAGTTCCGGATTGTACAGGTTCCGCTGTATTTAGAAAAAGGTCTTACAAAAGGGATGTCTGTGAAGATCACTTATCGCGGAGAACTGCAAAGCGAGGACTCCGATCAGGAAAGTGTGGAAGTGGTCAGGATCCAGAATGCAGACTGAGGAAAATCGCTGGAAGAAGTGCAGAAAACATGCATTCATTCCGGAATCTGAGAAAGCAGATATGAAATCTGAGTTATAAAAACTTTAGAATTGTTTAGAGTTAAACTATTTTTATGTACAGTCAAGTATGCTATGATAATGCAAAGATATCAGGATTATGTGAGTGCAGAGCATGGAATGATCCGCAGAGTATCAAAGTTAATGGCTTTTGACATCAATATCATGCCAGAGGAGGAATCAGGATGGGCGTACAGATTGTATATACAAGCCGCACCGGCAATACGGAGAAACTGGCAGAAGCAGTTTTTGCGGCAGTGCCGGTAAAAGAAAAAAATGTAAAACGAATCGAGGAGAGAACAGAAAGGGATGACGGAGAGATGTATCTGGTTGGGTTCTGGACGGATCGCGGGACAGCAAGTTCGGAGATCTTGGATCTGCTTGGAAACCTCCACGGGAAAAAGGTTGCACTGTTTGGAACCTGCGGCATGGGGAATGTGCCGGAATATTATGACCGGATTTTAAACGGAGTTGCAGCATTTATCCCGGAGGATTGTGAATATCTGGGCGGATTTTTATGTCAGGGCAAGATGCCGATCCAGGTTCGCAAACGCTATGAGGCGATGCAGAACACTTCCAATACACAGCAGGTGGAGATGCTGCTTCACAACTTTGACGAGGCACTTCTTCATCCGGACCGTCAGGATCTGAAAGCGGTGGCAGATTTTGTGAAAGGATTGTTCTGAAAAAAGATGGGAAAATCAAAAGAAGTAAAGACAAATGCCATGCGTATCCTTGAGAGGAACAAGATTCCGTATAAAGAGTATACGTATGAGTGTGATGAATTTGTGGATGCCCTGAAAGTGGCAGACACACTCGGACAGCCATATGAGCTGCTTTATAAGACACTGGTCACGATTGGAAACAGCAGAAATTATTTTGTGTTTGTGATACCGATCGCCGAGGAGCTGGATATGAAAAAGGCAGCCAAATCAGTCGGCGAAAAATCCGTTTCCATGATCCATGTCAAAGATATCAATCAGGTCACCGGTTATATCCGCGGAGGCTGTACGGCAATCGGCATGAAAAAGCAGTATGTGACGAGAATTGATGAAAGTGCACAGAAACTGGAGAAGATGATCGTCAGCGGAGGCCGTCTCGGCGTACAGATCGAGCTGAAACCGGAAGATCTGAAAAAGGCAAGCAGGGGAGAGTTTGCCGATATTATTTTCAAACAGCCGGAATAAGTACGAACAATCAGCAGGGATTTCATTCCAATTGGATACCGCTTCCGGCGGATTGTAGAGTTAAACAGCATCTGAGGTAAGAGGCAGATGAAAGAGAAGGAGAAGAAAATGGAAAAGAAAAAAAAGAAATGGCTTTCGCTGTTTCTTGCCGTGATCCTGGCATTTACCGGTCTGCCGGCATCACTGATGGCAGCAGGAAATGCAAAAAGCCAGACACAGGAAACAACGAAGATCCTGCCGAGCCAGACATCGGGAGGGGTCAACTGTTTTTCCTACGAATCATTCAGCGGAAAGAGCTGGACGTACAATGATGACGAGGCATATATAGACCTCGGATCATCGAATGAGAAGGCAGAAGAATGCTTTTACAGGGTAACGTTTAAGGGAAATGCCATCGAAGTTTTTGCAAACAAGAGTCACAACCACGGAAAAGTGAAATACCGTGTGGATGATGGGGCAGAGACACTGGTGGATCTTTATGAGAGCAGCCGTACCACGCCGCAGTCTGTATATAAAGCAGAAAACCTTACGGAAGGTGAACATACGCTCTATGCAGTTACGCAGAAGGAACGCAGTGGCAGTGCGGTAGTCAATCAGGTGGCTTATGTACAGGTCACACACAGCCCGTACATTGCAAAAGATTTTAAACTGGAAGATCAGGGGATTTCCTTAAGTGTCGGACAGAGTTATGCAATCTCTTACAGCTATACACCGTCTTATGCGACACTGAACGATATGTCCTATACAACTTCTGATGAAAATATTGCTTCTGTCAGTGCACAGGGAACGGTTACTGCAAAGAAAAGCGGAACGGCAGTGATCACGGCATCCAGCCAGAAGGCAGGGATTTCCAGAACAATGGAAGTGGAAGTGCGAGAGCAGGGAAGTGTACTTGGCGGCACCGTTACCGATCATAACACGCAGTACACGCAGAAACGTTTCGCGGAAGTTTCGGTAAAGAAAAACCGCAGTGAGACGCTGACTGCCTGGAAGAATGACCGTGCAGTCAGTGAACTGGTCTTAAGTGCGATCGGTGGTGATTTCACAAATGTGACAGTTCAGGCATCTGACCTGACGGACGGCAAAAAGAAGATCGCAGCCGAAAATGTGACGGCAACGTTTATTCGTTCTACAAAAGCTTATGTTTATGGATATATATATGGAAATGATGTTCCGGCGGCAACAGAAGAAAACCGTGCGGAAGCATCGGATATTCTCTGGCAGAGTACGCCGATCGACATAAAAGCAGATACACTCCAGCCAGTCTGGGTTGAGTTTGCGATTCCAAAGACAGCAAAATCCGGCACTTACAAAACACAGCTGACCGTAACAGCAGATCAGCTCGATAAGCCGCTGGTGTTTGAGTATGAAGTGCGTGTGCAGAATGCAGAACTTCCGGACAACTACAGAGATACCTTTGATATTGAACTGTGGCAGTATCCGTATACGAGTGCAGAATATTATAACGTAGAGCCGTTTTCCGATGAGCATCTGGAGATCATGAAGTCCTCCATGGAGCTCTATAAAAAAGCAGGCGGACATGCGATCACTGCTTCGATCATCGAAGATGCCTGGGACGGACAGACATACAGTGCAAATGATGTACATTATCCATCTATGATCAAATGGATCAAGAACGGAGATAGCTTTACATATGATTATACCGATTTTGATAAGTGGGTAAGCTTCAACAAATCCCTTGGAATCGGGGATAAGATCGTGCTTTACAGCGTGGCACCGTGGCACAATTCTTTCACTTATTGGGAGAACGGCAAGCTGGTAAAAGAAGGATTTTCTGTGGGAAGCACACGTTATACCACACTCTGGACGGACTTCCTTACCGATCTTGCCGCACACCTGACTGAAAAAGGCTGGTTTGATGACAGTTACATCGGCATTGATGAGCGTGGATTTTCCGGCACCGCTTTTGACCTGATCGAGTCTGTGAAAAACAAGGATGGGAAATGTTTAAAAACAGCAGGTGCGATGGACAGCTTTGTGGAAAAGAAAGACCTCGCCATGCGAGTGACAGACCTGAATGTCGGAGATACGGCGGCAGCCGCACATCCGGCAGATTTTGAACAGCTGGTAAAAGACCGGGAAGCAAAAGGACTTCGCACCACTTTATATTCCTGTACCGGTCACAGACCGGGCAACTTCTCCTTAAGTGCACCGGTGGAAAGTTACTGGTCGATCGTAAATGCAGGCAAATCCGGCACGGCAGGATTTCTTCGCTGGGCGTATGATGCCTGGGTAGAAGATCCGCTCAATGATACCACACACAGCAAATTTGAACCGGGAGATTGTTTCCTGATCTATCCGGACGAAAAAACAGCACAGAATCCGATCAGCAGAAGCTCGGTAAGACTGGAGCGTATGGCAGAGGGCGTGCGTGATGTCAACAAGCTTGCTGTGATCAAAAAAGAAGCACCACAGCTGGCAGATCAGATTCAAAAACTTTATGCCGGTATTTCAACAATCGCACAGGGCGGACATCCGGCCTTTCTGACCGATGCACAGATTGCGACGCTGTCTGCGGAGATGGATACATTCCAGGCGGGCATTGCCAGTCTGACAGATCAGTATATCAAGCTGACGGGAAGAACGGAAGAGAGCGAAACGGAGATGGAGAGCGAAACAAAGAAGGAGACCGAAAGCGAAACAAAACCGACGGAATCGGAAACAGCCGCAACAGAAAAACCAGATCCGAAGCCGCAGCCGGATACAAAGGAGACAAAGCCGTCAGAGAGTGAGACAAAACAGCAAATGCCGTCCACAGAGATACCGGCAAAAGCAAAACCGGCGAAGGTAAAAGGTCTTTCCGTCAAGGCAGTTTCGAAAGGGAAACTGGTTCTGAAATGGAAAAAAGTCAGAAACGCAGATGGCTATGTAGTTTATCGTGCCGATAAGAAAAAAGGCAAGTATAAGAAAGTCAAAGTCTTAAACGGAGCCAGAAAGATAAGCTTCACCAATAAAAAACTGAAAAAGAAGAAGACGTACTACTATAAAGTATGTGCTTACCGCAAAGTGGGCAAAAAGAAAGTTTATGGCAGTTATTCTGCGGTGAAGAGCAGAAAAGTAAAATAAACGAATACAAAAAAAACAGGAATTATGTTTAGTGAATCAGGATATGCTCCCTTCTGGGCAGACAGGTGAAATAATAAAAAACTTGTCACTCAGGAGGGAGCATATTTTATCTCAGTCGGAGATTGTACTCCCACTGAGAAAGACTTGTTATTACTCATCACTTGCAGAAGTGGGAGTCTTCTCGACTGAGATAAAATACAAATGTTTACTGTAAAAATACATAAAGTGACCGAGATTGAAAAAAATGACGGAATTTGTACGAGATGCTGAAAAAAGGAAAAAAGTTACATTTAGGATCAAATGTAACGTTGTATGTGCAAAAAAGATATGCTATTATATATCTAAGCCTCAGAATAGTTGTAAAAATGCACAAAAAACAGAGAAAAAAGTGTGCGAAATTAACGAAAAATTAAAAACCACTTGACTTCTAGTACACTTGAAGTGATAAAATAATGATAAAAGTAAACATTTTACTATATGTAAAACTGTCAAACTCATTCAAAAAGGAGGAAAAGGGATATGAAACAAAAAAAACTGTTGTCTGTTTTACTCGCAGGAGCGATGGTCGTAAGCGGCGGCAGCATTTCCGGTCTGGAGGGGATTATACCGGAAGTAGTCGCAGCAGCATCTTCTACCGAATGGAACGGACAGCCGGGGGTATTTCAGGTGAACCGCGAGGCGGCAAGATCGACCTTTTACAGCTTTGATACAGCAGAAAAGGCAAAAGCGAAAGACCGGACGAAATCTTCATTTTACCAGCTTTTAAATGGAGATGACTGGAAATTCAGCTGGGCAGTCAAACCGGCAGACCGTATCGGTGCAAAAGATGCCAATTTTAACCAGAAAGATTACGATGACAGCAGCTGGGATAACATTACCGTTCCAAAGAGCTGGCAGACCTATGTAAATAAAGACGGTTCCTGGAAATACGATCCGGTGATCTATTCCAACCAGAACTATCCGTGGATGAATGCAGAAGGAAAAGCTTATAACAAGTACAAAGTAGGAGATGCCCCGACAGAGTGCAACCCGGTCGGAACATACCGCAAGACCTTTACAATCGATTCAAGCTGGAAAGACCGCAACGTTTTTATCAACTTCGAAGGTGTTGGTTCTGCCATGTATCTGTGGGTAAACGGCAAATACATCGGATATGCAGAAGACAGTTTTACAAGAGATGAATTTAATATTACCGATGCACTTGACTTTTCAGAAGGAAACGAGAACGTGATTACCGTAGAGGTTTACCGCTGGTCCGACGGAAGCTACATCGAGAACCAGGATATGGTAAGACTTTCCGGTATCTTCCGTGATGTCTACCTGACATCCAAAGATGACGTGGAAATCCGTGATTATACGGTAGTTACCGATCTGGATGACACTTACACAGATGCAGACCTGAATGTCGATGTGGATGTACGCAATCTTTCCGCAGAGGATGTGAGCGGATGGAGTGTAGAAGGAAACCTCTACGACAGCGAAGGCAAGCTGGTGACAACCACACCGCTCACCGGAACAGTTACTTCCTTTGACAGCGAGACAAAAGAAGCAAAAGTAAGCCTGACACAGCACATCACCGATCCGGAAAAATGGAGTGCAGAGAAACCGAACCTCTACAACCTGGTTCTGGAACTGAAAAAAGACGGTGTGACAAAAGAAGCGACACAGACCGATGTCGGCTTCCGTGAAGTGGAGATCACCGATGCCAATACCGATGATGCAAGACTTCGTGTAAACGGTCAGGTCATTACGATCGCCGGTGTGAACCGTCATGAGAACGATCCGCAGGATGGATGGTATCTGACGGAAGAAGACATGAGAAAAGACATTGAGCTGATGAAAGAGCTGAATATCAATGCCGTTCGTACTTCTCATTATCCGAATGATCCGACTTTCTACAAACTCTGTGACGAGTATGGTATCTATGTGATGGATGAGGCAAACGTAGAGTCTCACAACGGACGAAGCCAGTACAAAGTTCCGGGAAGTCTGCCGGGTTATGTTGAGGCGGCAGAAGACCGTGCCATCAATATGCTGGAGCGTGACAAAAACTATCCATGTGTTATCATGTGGTCACCTGGAAATGAGACGGGAGCCGGTGATTCCCTTCAGGCAGAAATTGATTATTTCCAGAATAACGACGACACCAGAGTCGTTCACTATCAGGGCTGGAATGATAATGCAGGCGTAGATGTATGGTCCAACATGTATCCGAACATTGGAAAACAGGTTAAAAATTCAAAGAAACCATATCTGATGTGTGAATACCTGCATGCAATGGGCAACAGCTGCGGCGGTATGAAAGAATACTGGGAAGAAATCCGTGCCAACGGCATCCTGCAGGGTGGATTTATCTGGGATTTCGTAGATCAGAGCTATAATACACCGATTCTGGATTCTGACGGAAACTGGGATGGAAAGAGCACTTACTGGGGCTATGACGGAGACTGGAACCACGGAACTTATACCGATGCGGACGGAAACACCAAGAGCTATTCTTCCTGGAAATCTGGAAACACGGACTTCTGTGTCAACGGTATCGTATCTCCGGACCGTACGCTCCAGCCAGAAGCTTATGAAGTAAAGCGTATTTATCAGGCACTGCAGATGCAGCTCAAGAATCAGGCTTCCAAGACTGTTACGATCAGCAACGAATGGATCGATACCAATGCAAACGAATATACCATGAAATGGGAAGTTATGAAGAACGGAACTTCCGTAGAAAACGGAACGATGGATGTGGATATCCCGGCAGGTGAAAGCAAAGATGTTGTGATCCCGTTCACCACACCGACCGATGCGGCAGCAGGCGATGAATATTTCCTGAATATTTCATTCGTAACAAAGAGTGACGATCAGTTCACCTGGGCAGACAAAGATTTTGCAGTGGCAGAAGCACAGTTTGAACTGGATTTCGCAGGAACCGATGCAGCAGTAGAGGCAGTGGATACCTCCAAACTGGAAGATATCAAGACGTTTGAAGAGACAGATGATGACGTAAAAGTAGCAGGTGACAACTGGACCGTTTCCTTTGACAAGAAAACCGGTGAGATGACTTCTTATCAGTCAAACGGAAAAGAAATGATTGCAGAAGGCATTGAGCCGAACTACTGGAGAGCTTCTACGGATAATGATAAAAAAGAATCCGTGGATGCAAAATGGAAAACAGCAAATGAGAACGTTCAGATCGATGAAGTGAGCGTTAATAAAGAAAACAAAGTGGTTTATGTTTCCGTAGCACGTACACTGAAAAACTGTGCGGATTCCAAAGACCGCATCACTTATGCAATCTATGCAAACGGTGAGATCGTTGTAAAAGCAACCATGGCTCCGAACTCCAACATGAGCAACCTTCAGAGAGTCGGCACACGCCTGCAGCTGGCAGCCGGACTGGACAACCTGACCTGGTATGGCCGCGGCGAGTCGGACAGCTACAGCGACAGAAAGACCGGATACGATGTCGGTGTATGGAACAGCACCGTAGATGAACAGTTTACCAATTATGTTTACGCTCAGGAAACCGGAAACAAGACCGATGTCAGATGGATGGCAGTAACCGATGCAGACGGTGACGGACTGCTGGTTGACGCACAGGATCACCTGCTGGAGATGAGTGCACTGAACTGCACACAGGAAGCACTGGAAGCAGCAAAACATCCGTATCAGATCGAACGCACAGACAATACCGTTCTGACGATTGACTATGCACAGATGGGTCTTGGAACTGCAAGCTGCGGACAGGCAACTCTGTCTCAGTATCTGCTCGGAACAGGTAAGACATACAGCTATACTTACCGCCTCAAACCGATCAGCAAATCCACAAGCGAAGAACTGATGACAGAGAGCAAGAAGAATTATGCAGATGAAACAGCACTGCTGAACGGCATCAAGATCGGTGACCAGGAACTGGATGGATTTGATAATGACATCACATCTTACAGTGTAAACGTTTCTTCCCTGTCCGGAACAGTTCCGGAGATCACAGCGGAAGCAGTATCCGAAGATGTAAAAGTTGAGGTCACAAAACCGGAAAGTCTTCCGGGCACAGCAACCGTAAAAGCAACCGCAAAGAGCGGATTTAGCAGAACTTACACGATCGAGATCAAGAACGATACTTCCGTTCAGCTTTCCGATCTCGGATATGATACCGCAAGAAGTACCTCCGGATACAACGGAATCCATGTAAACGAGGATAACAAAGGAACGGTGCTTGACCTGTATGTGGATGGAAAACGCACGAAATTTGAAAAAGGCTTCGGTATCAATGCGGACTCAGCACTTTACTTTGATATTTCCAAACTGAACGCAACACGCCTTCAGGGCTATGTCGGAATTGATGCAGATAAAACACAGACAAAGGACGGAGCTTATCCGAGCATCCTGCTGGACGGCAAGGAAGTATGGAAAGGCGAGCTGATGAAACATGGTCAGAACGCACAGTACTTCGACATCGAGATCCCGGCAGGAACAAAAGAAATCTGCCTGTATGCAGACAAAAACGTAACAGACGGACACGATATGATAAGCTGGTGTGATACCAAAGTTCAGCTCAGCACCGGAGAAGAGACAGGTACATCCCTGACTTTAAAAGAAGGTGCAACAGTCAAACTGGATCGTTCTGCAAATATTCTTTACAATGTTCCGGCAGGCATGACAAAAGCACAGCTCTTTACCATGTTTGAGCTTGGCGAGGGTGAAACCTTATCAATGGAAGATCCGTACAATGCATCCTTTGACGAAGACGGAGCACCGGTAGCAACCGGATATCTCGTAAAACTTCGCAAAGACGGTACGGTAGCAGATACCGTAACCATGGCAGTAAACGGTGATGTGGACGGAAGTGCAAACGGAACACTGGATATCGCTGATATCAATATGCTCCGTGAAGTACTGGCAGGCAATGCAACATTCGATGCAGTCAATACTTATGCAGCCGATGTAAACGGTGACGGAAAAGTAGATCTTGCCGATCTGGCAGCACTGAAAGTACTGGCAGGAATCGGAACAGACATCGACGGTGCAAAAGAAGCAGCAACCGTAAAATTAACGGCAAAAGATAACACAGCACAGGAAAACGGAACTGTAGAAGTGACAGGAAGCATTTCCCAGACATCCGAGAGCAGCAGTTCTGCAATGATGGCAGGAAGCTTCACACTGAAATACGACACAGTAGCTTATAAATTTAACAGCATCGCACTGGCAGACGGTGTGGAAGGAAATATTTCCGTAAAAGAAACAGCAGACGGTGTGCAGGTAGTTTACGATCTGACAAAAGCAGTTGCAGCACAGGCAGATCTGTTCAAAGCAAGCTTCAACCTGAACGAAAATGCAGAAAAGAAAGAGACAAGTTTCTCCATTGAAAATCTGACGATTTCCGGAAAAGATGCACAGATCGATGCTTCCGCAGAAGAAGTAAAAGTAACACCGGCAGGCGGAAAAGATGTAACACCGTCTACTGACCAGAAATATGTATACTTAACCGCAAAAGTAGACGAAGCAAACGGAGTATACGGAACCGATACCGAAAAATCCGATAAATACGGTCTGTTATACATGGACGTGGCAAATTCCTCATCCGGATGGGGCGGATTCCATGTCAACGAGTACGATGGCGGCACAAGTACAAACAAAGGCGAACTGAGCATGAACGTTGACGGTGCACGCAAAGTCTTTGCACAGGGCTTAAGTGCAAATACCGATGCAACTCTGACCTTTGATTTAAGCGGTATCAAAGCAGAACGCTTTGAAGGTTATGTGGGTATCGACTATACAAAATCAACCAAGACAAATCGTGATGGTGCAAACTTTATCTTCTATAAAGACAGTATCAGCGAAGAGAATAAACTGGCAGAGAGCGGTGTGATCCTTCAGCCGGACAATGCAAAACTGATGAACGTTGATCTGACAGGCGTAGAGAAACTGATCATCTACATCGATAAAGTCGGCGGAAAGAATGATGACTGCGTAGACATTGCAGATGCAAAAGTTTATGTAAAAGAAGACGATAACACACCGGATCAGCCATCCAAAGACGAACTGGAAGAAATCAAAAACCAGGCAGTCGCAGCAAAGAACGATGCTGAGACCGCAGCAAAAGCCGCAGAAGCAGCAAAAGCAGATGCAGAAGCAGCAAAGGCAAAAGCAGAAGAAGTAAAAGCAGCCGCAGAAGAAGCAAAGAAAGCCGCAGAAGAAGCAAAGGCAGCAGCCGATGTTGACAAAGCAGCAGCAGAAGCAGCTCAGGCGAAAGCAGAAGTTGCACAGAAAGCAGCAGAAACTGCAGAAGAAGAGGCAAAGAAAGCACAGACCGCTTCCGAAGCAGCCCAGGCAAAAGCAGAGGCAGCACAGAAAGCCGCAAAAGAAGCAGAGGATGCAGCAAAGAATTATGCAAACGATGCAGAAGCAGCAAAAACAGCCGCGGAGGCAGCCAAAACAACAGCTGAAAATGCAAAAAAGGATGCTGAGACCGCAGCAAAAGCAGCAGAAGCAGCCAAAGACTCCGTAAGTGCACAGAAAGGCCTTGCAGAGGCAGCCGCAGGTGCTGCAAAGGCAAGTGCGGATGCAGCGAAAGCAGCCCAGGCAAATGCAGAAGCCGCAGCGAAAGCAGCCGAAGAAGCACAGAAGAAAGCAGAAGAGATCCTTGCAAAAGCCCAGAAAGAGGCGGAAGAAAAGAGAGCCGAAGCACAGAAACAGTTAGAAGAAGTGCAGGCAATGCAGAAACGTCTGGAGAGCCAGCTGACTAAGACAGAATTTGCAGCTAAGAAAGTGAAAGTAAAAGCTGTCAAAGGTGTTAAGAAGTCTGTGAAAGTCAACTGGAAGAGCGTAGAAGGAGCAGACGGCTATGTGATTGAATATGCTAAGAAAGCAAACTTCAAAGGCAAAAAGACCGTTACCGTTTCCGCTTCCAGGAAAGCAAAAACGATCAAGAGACTTTCTGCAAAGAAAACGTACTATGTAAGAGTAAAAGCATACAAAGTAGTGGATAACGAGAAAGTTTACACCGCTTACAGTGCAAAAAAGAAAGTACGCACAAAATAAGAAATAAAATTATGAGGTGTTCCATAGAATACTGGTCATAAAAGAGAGAGGCACCGTGACGGTAAAGTTTCCGTCACGGTGTCTCTCTTTATAGAGATGAATAAAATGCAGGAAATCGCAGTGATTGATTATCATCAAGCTGCATAGAGACTCTTACGAAGAAGGACAAAAATGACAGTACCATATGAGATGGAAAGATGGTACAATTGTCACAGCGACCACTTACTCGGCAAGTAGCGAAGCGGATTGTGAATGTCCGCTTTACGTGGCATCCAATATAGAAAGAGAGGAAGAGCATATGAACGAACTGTATGAAGCCATTGAGCAGAAAATCAAAGCCTCCGGATATCCGAGAGCGATTTCCGGAGAAGATGTATACAATGACATCTGCGACCAGATTGACGGAAAGGAGAACGGAACCTATCTGCTTCTGTCAAAATTTGAGGAGGATGTGGTGTTTGAATACCACATCACGATCCAGGATGAGGATTTTAACCTCGGAATTCTGACCATGCGGACACCGGAAGGTGTGTTTGAAGCAGATTTTGATGCGTGAATCAATTAAGGTGCATTTTTCAGAGGAAGAAGGTAAAACAGGGTATATAATCCGGTTCAGTTTTGACGATATTCGACTAAGGTAAACGTTTTGCGTTCTGATTTTACAATTCCCTCCGCCTTTAATTTTTTCAGTTCCCGCATCATGGCACTGCGGTCAACGGAAAGATAATCGGCAAGCGTACTTAAAGAAAAGGGCAGCGTAAAGCTGTCTGAATGCTGCTCCTGTGCAAGTTTTTCGAAATAGCACAGGAGTTTTTCTTTTGTTGTTCTCTGAGAGAGGATTTCCAGATGTTCGCCAAGGGCGATCGCTTTTCTGGAAATCAACTGAAGAGCATTGCTGACCAGAAGACTGTGAAAATGGCAGGCATTTGGGCAGCGTCTGATCAGATGGGCATAGTCAATAAACTGGATCTTGCAGCTTTTTGTGCAGATCACCTGCAAAGAATCCCCGTTTGGTGACAGGGCGGAAAGTGCCGAGCCGAAGACATCTCCGGTTTTCAGGTATTCCAGAATGGTCTGGCGGCCGTCCAGGTGTGTGCGGATGATGGCGGCTTCTCCTTCCAGAAGATAGCCGATGCGGTCGGGATGGTCAGCATAGAAACAGACCGTCTCGTCGGTGGAAAAGGACTTCTCAGATGCCTGAAAACAGACCATCATGCGATTGTATTCTTCCGGTGTGATACCGTCAAAAAGAGAAAGTTTTGTATTCATAAATACCTCCGTTTTTTCTTTTTCCGTGCAGAAGAAAGCGTTTGCAGTGTTGCAGAGATGCTGGTCGCAAAAAGGGAAAAAGCTTATAGGAAGAAAATATGCATGTGCAAATGAACGAATTCCCCGAAGGGCACGTAAAAGTGCCTTC
>ENA-OPDH01001592-OPDH01001592.1-human-gut-metagenome-genome-assembly--contig:-NODE-1592-length-16108-cov-4.040055_pt1 | contig 16108 bp, 8 predicted proteins | sample MGYA00241260_ERZ501500 | MGnify/ENA primary metagenome ERZ501500 (study PRJEB25962, sample SAMEA2042519) | human gut metagenome | biome: human gut; feature: human-associated habitat; material: faeces...
TCTTGAGCATGGTGGACTTACCGGCACCATTCTTGCCGACAAGAGCTATACGGTCTTTCTTATTGATAACATAAGAGACGTCTTCGAACAGAGGAGTGGCATTAAATTCTACCTTCAGTCCTTCTACAGATATCATAGTGTCAATGAATTTATCGTTCAAGACTGCAAAGGTAGCGATTTTCAACGTTATACAATATCATACGCTCACATAATTACATCAAATATCCAAGAAAGAGAACACTACTCCCGCATTTCCTGCGGAAGGACAATTGCAAAGCGGCTCCCCTTGCCAAGAGATGAGGCCACTTCTATTTTTCCATGAAACCTTTCAACGATAGTCCTGCAAATGGCCAATCCCAATCCCGTGCCCTGCACAAAAGCATCTCCCTTATAGAAACGTTCAAAAATGTGCGCCAGAACTTCTTCCGACATGCCAGTTCCCGTATCTTCCACAAAGACTTCCAATGTAGCAAAGTCCTTCAGCCTATACCCTATGGTTATGCGTCCTTCAGCAGTGAACTTCACCGCATTATTGATAAGATTGTTGACAACTTGCCCCAAACGCGTAGGATCTGTATAGATAACTGCCGCCCGGTCCGGAAGGTCTAGCAGTAACTCCACTCCTTTCCGAAGATTCATCTTCTGCGCACTGTAAATGCTTTCCAATATGCCTTTTAAAGAAACCTTCTCAAAATGGAACTCCATTGTGTTCGATTCTATCTTGGACAAATCCAGAATATCTGAAATCAACACCATTAACAACTGGCTGTTCTTTTCAATCAAAGACGTGAATTCCATAATCTCCTGCCGTGACAAGTCGGCATCCCCACAAGCCAGTAGTGTAGAGAAGCCCACAATGGCATTTAGCGGCGTACGTATCTCGTGGCTCATATTAGCAAGAAACACGCTCTTCAACTCATCGCTACGTTGCGCTTTCTGCAAAGCCTCGTTCAATTTATTCTCCGTATCCTTGTATTTCTGCGTACTCATGCAAATACCGATGATACGGAACGGCAAATCCGTCAATTGCCCCACATAGGTAGACTGCGCCTCAAACCACTCCCACTTGCCGTCTCCCCGCCGTAGACGGTATTCCACTGGGCGTTCGTACAAATTACCATGCAACTGTAAAGCCAAAGCATCAAACACTCCCTTCCGGTCGTCCGGATGAATCAGAAATGCGAATTCCTCAGGCGTCAGCGTATAGTCACGCGTAGGAATCCCCAAATATTCAAAATAACGCGGTTCTATAATCATCAGATTATGTTCCATGTCGAAAGACCATTGAAATATCTGGGTACGACTCAGCGCAATATTCAGCAAATGCTTCTGTGTCCGTTCTTCCAACACATTCCTGAAATAGAGTACAATCCTCACCAATTGTCCATCTTCATGAATTCCCACCATAGCACCTTGTATCAGAAAACTTATACCACTCTTCAATTCACGTATAAAGCAATTGGTATCTAAGGGAATAATCCGCACATCCCTCTCCCGAAGTTGCAGCAAAAGGTCTTCTAACACATTCTTTTTATCACATACCACCTCCAATAAGTCAGTGATACGCCGCCCTATCACATACTCATTCAATTGGAGTTCATTCATCACCTGCTGATTCAGACGCCAGATACAATCTTCCAAATCAATCATAATAATGCTGACGGGCCATGAGTTGAACAACTGCTCGGAGATGGCATTTATTATACGTACTTCTTGAGGAACATTCGGATTCATCAGAATTGGTTTATCATACAAGAAGTAAAGTTCGGGTTAAAATGCTTATACCACAAACAAACCCTTATAAATCAATATTCCATTTTAATATGTATATATTCTATTATTCACAACTTTACCTTATTTAACAGAGATAAGTTGAGCGTAATATTGATTTTAACTGTTACCTCTGTCATTTATACATTATTATCCCCCATTTTTGCGTCTTAAAATCTCCAACATGAATATATCCGAATTCAATATAAATGACGAGTTCATTGCCTGCAATCATATCACAACCAGTGAACTGAATCCGCTAGTGAAAAAGCCATACCACACCAAGGCCAGTATCTTCGTTTTGTGTATCAAAGGAGTTCTGAATACCCAATTCAAGGTTGAAGCTAACGTTCTCCTAGCTATTCCTCCTGAGACCTTCGTACAATTACTACACACGTCAGACGATACTGAAATATATGTCGTCATATTTTCCAAACAACTTATCCAAAGTGCAGGAGTCGGTAAGGTCATGATGGATAAGTTTCACATTATAGGTAAACACTATATTTTTCCTCTATCGAAAAAGAACTTCCAGCTTTATGCTGAGTTCATGACCTATTTGTCACACCTCTATCAAAGAACAGAAAGCCCCTCAAGTCTAGTTTCATTGCAAACTCTACTGGCATATCTGTTACAAGGCATATCCGAACTCTGTCCGGAACACCCTAGGATAAAAGAGACTCCGGGCAGCAGGCATTTCAACCAATACCGCATTTTTATCCGATTGGTACACACAGACTATGTCCGGGAGCATCAAGTGTCCTATTATGCATTGAAAATGAATATGAGGCCGGCAGCTCTTTGCCGCCTTGTCAAAAAGGAATCAGGACATACAGCCATGGAAATCATCAACAATACTATCATCATGGATGCCAAAGCACAGCTTTGTACCGCCAACACTCCGATAAAGGATATAGCCGTGAGTCTAGGTTTTAATAATGCGGCCTTCTTCAACAAATTCTTTAAACGTCATACGGGAATACCTCCTCAGAAATTCCGTACATCCTCAAAACAATAAAATCTACTCAAAACCCAAAATGCGGATATTCTGTCCTGAGAATACCCGCATTCCTCAATAAGAGAAGTCCGTCATCAGCCTACCTTCTTGGCAATAAAGAACACATAACCGTAAAATTCCTTATACTTGCCGTACAGTTCATCCTCAATCATTTGGAGTAAGCTGAACTCTTCGGCAATTTTATTACCGGCATATTTCTTACGGAAAATCTCCTGAGCCGCAACCTTTGAAGCAAAGTAATGCTCTGTCCAGCAATTCTCCGGCAAAATGAATGTAGCAACGGGAAGATAACCTGCCTTGTACAACTTGGTCACCTGATTGGGAAGTGTATCCATTTCAGAGTAAGCGTCCATCCAGAAGTCATTGATTTCCGCAGGGCGTTCGTCCGTAAACCATGAACTCTCGGAGACGGCAATATACCCTCCCGGTTTCAGATACTTACGCCACTCCTTCAAGCCACGTTCAAAGCCAATGTTATAGATAGCACCTTCACACCAAATCATATCCAGCTCCTCCTCACCGAAAGGAAGGGCATCCATTGAACCGACAATTCCTTTTACTCTGTCCTGCAAGCCTAACTGCCTTGCATTACGGTTGAAGATATCAATAAAGCCGGGAAAAAGGTCAATTCCTGTAATCCACCCCGGCACATGGCCAGCTACTACCATTGTCTGGCCACCCGTTCCACAGCCGATATCGGCAATAAAGGATTCATCGGTAAGACCGTCTACAAAGCTCAATGCCTTCAACGTCGCTTCAGGACTGCCAGGGCCTTGTCGTTCCATATTGGAGAAAAAGTCACAGATTAAATTAAGTTCGAAATCGTGGATAGTTTTATTTTCGTTACTCATTTTCTTACTATATTTTGCATATACGGAAAGTATCACAATACCTTCAGCATAATATGCGGATTAAACTTGAATTATAACAATAGAAAAACACTCTCGAAAGAAGTTATCCGAGAGTAAACGAAGGGGGGACAATCTGTGCAGGGAACACAGATTGTTTACAAAACCAAATCCGATTTAAATGTCTTTGTCATACTGCAAAGATACGCAATATTTTATTTAATCAAAGATTTTACGGTTAATAAAGATTTTCCCTTGCACCGGGCGCATGCTGAAGAACCGCACCTACCACCTGGCAAGTATCCAGTTCCTTACAGTCGCCGCAAGTATTGAAACCTTTTTCGTACACACATTTGCGGATAGCACAATAATCGCTGCAATAGGCAAACTTCACCCCGTCTGCACGGCACCCCATACAATGGATGGTTTCCGGCGTAATTTCCGGCGTATTGTTCAGCACACTCCACTCTTTGGCAGTTTTCTCTCTCAGCTCATCGTCATTATTTACAGTGGCTATACGGGCGGCGCAATTTTCGCAATCTAACCCGCAACATGCAATTAATTGTTTCATCACTTGGTTATAACGATTTATGTTTGAGGATATAATGCCCTTTTTCCCGCACATCGATTCAGTAAGCCCAAAACTCACCCCATACCTTGGAACAGACACTCATTTACCGACAGTCCTCAGCGTTTTCTTAACGATATACTTGGTCTCTTTCGTTTCACTTTCCCAACGCCTGCAAAGCTTCCTTACAAATCCGGATTGCGTCTTACTTGCATCATTTAACCAATTCCCTACGCTGTTCCGGGCATACTTGGAGTAATCTGATTTCAAAGGTTCCAATATCGGTAAGCCCAATGCAGGGTTCTGTTCCAACATTTCAGTATGCTTGCACCAGACACCTCGTGAACAGAAAACAGAAGAACAAATATAGCTCTGGCAAACGCCTTCCCCATATTTGTCCTTTTGTTCTTTTACCCAATAAATTAATGCGAATCAAGTTATCCTTCCGTCTTACTTTAGAACAGCTTCGCAGGATACTCACCCGCATCCACCAAAGCCTGAATCTTGTCGACTACACTCTGACGGTCTTCGGGATAAGTCACACCGAACCACTTGCTGGTTGTATCGAGCACTTCGCAGGTAGCAGTGCCATTGTTAATCAGCTTATCCACCATCAGCGGGATGAAGAATTCGCTTTTCAGATTCTCCATATTCTTCGGGTCGCTCAGGAAGCTCTTGAAAAACTCTGCACTGTAAGCAAAGTAATCGGGAGTAAAGCCCCAGAAGTTCATGCTGACCGGAGTCGTCTCGGGAGTGGCAGTCCATTCACCGTTATCATCGATGTACTTCACCTCGCCGTCCATACGCTGAATCTTGGTACGCTCTACTACAGAAGTCAACAAGTTGTTTGCATCCGTTCCGCACAAACCACGGGATACGGTACCGCTTTCGCTCAATGTATTACCGATGCGGAAGCCTACCATGGAATATACATTTTTGGAACCTTCGGGAAGGGCTGCAAGAAATTTGCCCATTACCTGGAAGGAATCACGACCGTAGAAATCGTCGCAGTTGATAACAGCAAACGGTTCCTTTATTACATCGGCACCCATCATTACAGCATGGTTGGTTCCCCAAGGTTTGGTACGGCCTTCGGGGCAGGTGAAGCCTTCGGGAAGGTCATCGATGGACTGGAATACCAGTTCGCAGGGGATATGGCCTTCGTATTTGGAAATAATCTTGTCGCGGAAATCCTGCTCAAAATCTTTACGGATTACGAAAACGAGCTTTCCAAAACCGGCATTGATGGCATCGTAAATAGAATAATCCATGATAGTTTCGCCATTCGGGCCCAGTCCGTCCAATTGTTTCAAGCCACCATAACGACTGCCCATGCCGGCTGCCAATAAGAATAAAGTTGGTTTCATATTTAGTTATTATTTAAAAAGGTTAGTATATCACAGTTGATAACGGCTGCAAATGTACAAAAATTTATGGCTGACAGAAGGGAGTTTTAGTTCATTCTTTACCACTATCCGTTCAAAAAGGTACATTTAGAACGGATAACCGATGGCAAAATGCAACGCCATGCTGTCCTTGAACTTGGGAATATTATAATACCCCGACTTCCCGGTATCATACGGATCATGCAGCCCGATACCCAAGTCCAGACGAAAAACAAGAAAGTCCAAATCGTAACGCAAGCCAAATCCCGTGCCCAAAGCAATCTGTTTCGGGAAATTCTTCAACGTAAATTCACCATTCGGGCGGTTTTCATCTTTACGCATCAGCCATACATTGCCGGCATCCAAGAATACGGCTCCATGCAAGTCGGCAATCATACGGAAGCGATACTCGATATTGGCTTCCATGCGAATATCACCCACGTGGTTGATATAGGTATATTTCCTATCCGTCTCGGGAGGATAACCGCCCGGACCTATACTGCGTGCAGAAAAGGCGCGCACACTGTTGGCACCACCGATATAGAACTGTTCCGTATAAGGTGCGGTCGTAGCGTTGCCATACGACCATATTACCCCTCCCGCAATACGCGAAGCAATCATCTGGTTCTTGTCTATCCGGTAATGGTACCTGAATTCCGAGTTCAGCTTCAAGAACTGTGCAAAAGGTACACCGAAAAGCTTCTTCCCTTCCTCACTGAACGGCTTGCCGAAAATACGGTAAACAGCAGAAGTCAGGTTACCGGCCGACGCAACGGTGGTCTGCCACCAGATGGGGTTACGCTTGCCGCGCACGGAAGCGTTGTCATAAGTATAGGTGTACTCCATGGCAGGAATGAACTGGTCGCGCAAACTAACGTAGAGTGCCGGATTCTCGGCACGCAGTGTATCGAAAGCGGCAGTAGGATTGCGCAGTACATTGAATGTCAACCGGAAAGGAGTTATACTGTGCCTGGAAGTCGATTTGGGCTGGAAGTCATAAGTGACATTACCGCCAAAAGCCAACAGCTTATAATACTTGGCACGGTTCATCTGGTCGGCATACAAACGGAAAGTCGTTGTAGCCGGGAAGTCATACTCACGGTCGCCCATCCTGGGAAACACCACGCGCGGAAAGATAAGCGAAGTGGAGATACCCAGTTCATAGCTGTTCATCAGAGAAGAGCTTGCCTTGCCCGTCTGCCATTCGTACGAACCGTTCAACTTCACATTCCAGCTTTCACCGCCACCGAAGACATTATTCTTCGTCACCGTAAAAGCGGCACCCGGTCCCGTCTGATTATTGCTCTTCATAGTGACATTAAAATCCAATTCCGCATCGTAGGGTTTATCGAGCGCGGCAATGACCTTCACATCCAATGTATCAGACACAAATGCCGTATCACGCGGTATATACTGCATCTCCGCATAACGGAAAATACCGACGCTTGCCAGGCGCTCCTGAATACGGGTTTGACGATATAAGCTATACAAACTCTGCATAGAACGCTGGCGGGCAATACCTGCGCTGTCCTGTATCTGACGTTTCCGCCGATAACCTTGATAGTTCAACCAACGGTAAAGCATGTTGGGACGTACCGGTGGTTTGTTGTAGTAATGTATGGTCAAGCCTTTGTAATCCATGCTGTCATTGGGTTCCTGCCCCTGCTTTCCAAGAAGATAGACGGATTTACGCCCCACACGAAACTGCTTCTCGGCTACCTTTGGCATACCGGGAACGGGAATCAAGCGCATCTGGACATGCCCATTGGGAACCATCATGGTATCGGCCTGATAGGTTAGGTAGTCGGGACGGAAATAATAACAGCCCACATTACGCAGCAGGGTACTGATACGGGTACGCTCCCCATCCAGATCAGCCACATTGAATTGTTCTCCCGGACTGATAAGGGAACGTCGGCGCCCCAGCTCCATAATGCGAGTGGTACGTTGGTTGAAACCACGATAGTACACCGTATCTATAAAGTAAGGATTACGCATGTTCACCGTATATTGCAACTTTGCCTTCAGCGAGTCTTTCGGGTCGATAAATGTCTTGTAGCTGACGCTTCCGTTGAAATAGCCGTAATCGCGCAGCAAGTTAACCGCCGCCTTCTGACGTATATCGGGATTCACCGTAGACAGAAGCACCGGAGTGGCGGCAAATTTATTGAATATCCACTTTCCGAGTCCCTTCTCATACTTCTGGAAACCATTGTAAATCCACAGTCCGAAAGGAAAGGGATAGCGGATAGTAGAGCTCCCCAGCAACGAATTGTTCGGTGCCGTAGCAAGGGCGGCTTCCACCTCTTCCATGGCAATCTCGCCAACAGACGTTTCACTGCGGTTCAATACAATCATCGGCTTTTGTCCGGTATAGAGTATCTCCCCCTCGGGCAAGTGCTTCGTGGTGGAGCAACCTGCCAGAAATATCAATCCTGCAATATATAATATCAGTCGTTTCATATCACATTCCTACTTTTTCATATCGCTGTTTTCAGCCTCCGGTTTTATCTTTTTCTTCCTGAAGATGAAGAGTTCACCCAACCGGTCCATCTTCCGGCGCAGCACAAGGCCAACACCCGTTTCGGTTATCTCACCGTCGAGTATGCTTTCGTAGTTCTTATTATGGAATACACGGACATATCGGGTACCCGACGCATCAAGACGGTATTCCAGCGATATATTGTCAATGAATGATTCCGCATCGTTCGTCGCATTGGCCCCGGTGGATACTTTTCCACCGATGACTATCTGTACGCGATCGTTGAAGAAACGCTGGGAATAACGGAAACTGAAGTCTTTCTGCGTGTCGCCCGTTTCAGCAGAGGTACGGTCTTCCACACCTACACTGATATTGGCACCTTTTATACCTCCCGCCAAGGAGTTTATCTGGCTCTGAAGCACTGAGTTCAAGGCGGCTCCCATTGACAAACCTCCTCCTTTGGCGCCGCTATTCAAGTAAATACCCGTAGCAAGCATCGCAATAGCCTGCTTACTACGCTCTTCTGCCCCCATTGCCTGCAGCTCATTCTCTACTGTGCCATCTTCGGGCGCCGAAATATCGAATATAAGATCGGGAGCGTCAAGCCTGTTCTTGATGGAAATGGAAACATCGAAGTTCACCATGCGCGAACCGTCCCCGTCACCGTCGGCCACAGAAGCACGCATACGTTCCGTAGCCTTTAGGCTTAGCGTAGGATTCATAATATTCCCTCGCCAATCCACATAACTGCCGGGATTGAACTGAAACTCCTTCAAGGGGATGATAGGCAGCGAATATTTCATGACGCCACCCGAAAGGGTATAGCGTCCGGTAAGGCTCATATCCCCTTGGGGAGTATACTGCATATTCAAATCACCGCCACCTTCCAGTTCGATGTATTTGCTGCGGTCGGGACTCAAGTCGGCACGAAGACGGACAGCATCGTCAATATGGACGGACATATACATTTCCAATCCTCCCAACGACATGGCAGGAACTTCATCCGCCTTTACCGACGTCGTATCGGTGAATGAGGTAAAGGTAACCAGCCCACTGAGACGGTCTTCCACCGTTAAAGGGGAATCGGTCAACACGTAGGTTACGTTGGTATTGCCCAGCAGATTCATGTTTCCACGCATCGTGAGCCCGTCAAGCGGTCCCTTCACCGTGGCATGCAAGTCAACGAACACCTTTCCATATACCAGACTTTCGCGGGTACGCGGTGCATCCAGCAACGTATAATTCTCTGCCAGCAGATTGAGGTTGGCAGTAGGACGCTCCATATTCCGGAAATCAACCTTACCGTCAATCGTAAACGGATTCTTGCTGGTGGTATAAATGGCAAACTTATCGAATATCAACTGATTGTCCTTTATCTGCACCGGACGGTTGTCGAACCAGTAACGTGCTCCCGCCTGGCGTGCATAGACAGACACACTGTCCAAAACAATATCACCATGCATTTGAGGCTTATCCAGCGAACCGTAAATATAAAGCCCTCCATCAATATCTCCGGTAAAGGCCACCATTTGGTCAGGGATGAATGCATTGGCCATCTTCAATGGGAAATGCTCGAAACGAGTGGACACTTCCAGAGTATCCTTTCCGTTCTTCTGCGTCAAGATACCGTCGGCGGTCATCACTTCTTCGTTATCATGTGTAAAATAGGTATTCAAATAGTGCGTATTCTTGTCGCCCGGCAACCAGGTAGCCCCCAGACCTATATCTCCAACCGGTTGGCGTTCGTAGGTCAGTTTCTCTACATTGGCTTCGGCGGACACCTGCAGGGAAGTGGCAGTCTGTATATAATTTGCTTCGGCGGAGAACAATCCCGTAAGCCGAGGCATATAAGGAAGTACCTCCGTAAGTTCATCCAGGCGCAATCGGCTCAATTCTACGTTTATATTCTGCAAGGAAAGGGTATCATTCTTGTCGGATTGCATACGGAAACACAGACCATCGTCGCTGTCCATATCAATATTGGCATAGACGCGCATATTCTTATGCAGATAAATCCAGTTACTATTGTCCGCAAAGTGGAATTTACGGAAAGCGATAATCGGCTCGGCAGGAATAAGGTTCAGCAGCACACCATCACCGCGACCATGTCCTTCGGTCAACGGACGGGCGTTAATACCGAACAGCACACCAGTCTGCCCTTTTCCATCCACATAATCCACAGTCAGCTCCGCATCTTCATTACGGACTTCACCCGTCAGTGTACTGCGGAACACAAACTGCGGGTTCTTGGGACCGTTTATGACACCACCTTGCAACTTCATGCGGGCAGTATCCTGCTTCACTGTAAAAAATATCGTATCGAGCTGCAAGGAGTCCATGCGCAATCCGTGAACAGCTGTACGTCCATTGATGCCGACTTGCGGAGTAAATCCGAAGCTCAGTTTGAAATCATTATAGGAAATACCCTTTGCAGCCAGGAAATAGCTGACGGGATTCTGGTTACCGGCTTCCAGATACATGCCGGCTGAAGGAAGGACTTGTCGCAAAGCGGCATGGTCCAAACGCCGTTCATCAATCTGCTTTGTCAGGATAGAGACAAATTTATCCGACTGTTCCATCAACTTCTTCAACGTACTATGAGCGCGGAAACGCAGATTCAAGTCACCGGCATCAAGCCTCAACTCGAGAGAATCATGACGTGCCTCCGCTCCCATTGTAAAGGCAAATGGGTGTTTCAACGGTCGGGGCACCAACCCCAGCTTATGCAGATTCACCTCTTCCACATTCAAATCCAAAGCGCCATCCAGATAGCTGCGGTCAAGACGCATATCTGCATTTCCCTGCATCTTGAGAAGAACATTATCGCTGGCAAGACGGACAGTAGCAACGGATGACTTGAGTCCGGCATGCACATCTACACCGGAAATGTCCCAATGGCCATACTGTAGTTTTTCCAAGGAGGCATTCAAAGCGGCCACAGTTTTTCGTGATGCCACATCCACCCCTTGCCCCTTAGCGGACATCTTTGCCGTAAGAGTATAGATAGAGTCCTTGGGCAGGAAGTGATGCACCTGCAAGTTGTTGATGGCAAGGTCGGCATGGTAGGCTTCCGTAGCAAGATTATAGGCGGCGTCCAAATTCAAGGCGCCTTCCTTCTCCTTCAGTTTCAGGGCGGCAGTGCACTGCGCCCCCTCCATACCGAGACGTGCCGCAAGGTGCATACTGTCCGGCACAATGATGGAGCCATCGGGAGCAATGTCAGCTAGTCCGGTCAGGAAGTTCAAGTTCTGCGTATGCATTTCGAAGTCCATGCTTCCATTACGTTTCACACTGTCGGTCAAGCTCCAGAATTCTCCTCCCCCACTCAACGAAAAGGCTCCGGGCAGCTCAGCCGTAAAACGGGAAATCTGCATCTGCTTCAGGTTTCCTTCCGTACCGGCATGAATCACCAACGGACGGAACGGATAGGCTTCCTTGAAAGCTTCCGGCAAGCCACCGGCAAAAAGCAGTACATCCTGTTTGCCGATACGGGCATTGAAACGGGCTGTCAGACGGCCGGTGGTAGGTATATTTATCAGTTCCCAGTAAGTCTGTGCCGTAAGGTTCATCTCACTATGAAGTGTCAGCAACTTCAAAGAAGGGATACGGATAACGGTAGAATCGGCAAACAACCGCCCGGTCAGGGAAGTTACACTCAAACCGGAACGCTCATACATGGAAAATTCCCGGATAACGGCATTCATATCTCTGCCGTAGTACATCACAGAATCAATGCCCATACGAATGTCGCGAAGAGCAATGTGCGAGGGGTCGAAGCCTATCGCACTCCCCGGGCCACCGGTATCATAATTGACAGAAGTTCCAGTCAGCAGGAATTTTCTCCAGCCATAGAACTGGTGTTTCAGGTCGGCAGCAGCGTCCGCAATCTCAGCATCTCCTATATGGGCTTTCAGCCCCATGGAGTCCAATGGCATCTGTAAATCGACCGAGACGTTCTTCAACTTCAGAGTATGGAGTGTGACTTTCCAGTTTAACGCAGTGTCAGTAGTGTCCTTGGGAGTCTCAGTGGTATCTGCAAGCATCACCTGCACATGGGTATCGCTCAATTCTATATTATTGAGGATGGCATCTTCTTTTGTAAGGTCTATGCCATGGCTTTCGAAAAAGAAATGCCCCAGTACTCCTTTGATGCACATACCTTCCATTAAATTGGAAGAGTTAACAGCAACTTGTTTCAGGGTAATGTCATCCACCTCCACTTTCCCTTTGAGTAAAGGCCATGCCTGCACCCGCACGTTCAAACTTCCAAGATTCAGCAAAGTATCGGGATGCTGCACCTCAACAGCACTGTCGGCAGGCTGTACCACCAATACACCGCGAACCAACAAATTCAAAGGAAAGCGAAGGTCAATCCGCTCCACAGATATGTCCATACCCGTAGCATCTGATGCAATTGCTGTAGCCTGCTTCCGTATCAAATTCTGTACGGGAGGCACATAGAGCAGTATCATCAATATTATAAACAGTATAATAGGAGTAAGCAGCACCCACAGTGCTATTCTCAACCATTTTCTTCTCATCGGAACGTCAATCTTTCATCGTATTTAAAAGTCCTACAAAGTAAACAATTTCTTTCGACATTTGGTTCCCGATAGAGAAAAATCATGTATTCTTCTCTGTTCCCCCATTACGGAAAAGCTGTTGCCTGAGTAATGACATCCTCTATCAAAACGAGGGCGGCAAGGGCGTGCTCTTTCAACTCTCCGGTAAAAGGCACTCCATGCGAAGTTTCCAACAGTTTCAGCAATGCAACCAGTTCCGTAGCTCCAATCAACGTAAAGAGGGGAATCATTTTGTGGGAGACAGCAGCCATCTCGTCCACATCCTCATTCTCCACAGCCTTCTGCAAACGCTCCGCATTGAGACGGGTTTCAGCCACAAAACTTTCCAGAATGGACTTTGCGGCCTCGGGGTCATCGACCGAAAAAACGGTGAGCGAAGAGAATTTATACCCCGGGCAAGCCGAAGCTTCCGTAACCTCCTTCCCTTTGTCCTCCACATTCAATTCATGCAGCAATTCACTGACGGTAAACGGCTTATGCAGGCATCCGGCAAAGCCATGCGCCGTAAATTCCTCACGCTGCATGTCACTGCGAGCAGTGACAGCAATCACCGGAACAGACTGTGCCTGCGGTATGTTCGAAGCACGCAGCAGTTTCAGTAAATTAAAACCATTAATAGCAGGCATCTGCACATCAGTAAGCAGAACATCAAAGGTTGCAGTGCGCAAGGCATCCAGCAATTCATCCAGTTGTAAACAAGAAACAGAATTTATACCACTCTGCTGAAGCATGGCGGCAGTAAGGGTAAGTTGAATACGGTCATCATCGATAAGGAGGACATTCTTCAATGAAGAACAAGGAACGGAGAATGAAGAATTGCCCTCCGGCGTGACAACACAGCCCAATTCTTCATCCTTCATTCTACGCCTTTCGCTCCTTACGGGATAGATAGGAATATATATCGTGAAAGTGCTTCCCTTACCTGGTACACTGTCTACATCAATCGTACCTTCAAGTAACTGTACCAACATACGGACGATGGAAAGTCCGAGTCCGAACCCTTCTTTACCCTGAGCACCCGGTAATCGGGTGAATTCCTGGAAGATACGCTCACGGTCAGCAGGCTCCATACCTCTACCCGTATCAGCAATGGCAACTACCAGTCGACGGTCCTCGTAACGGGCAGTCATGGTAATACCGCCTTGGTCCGTAAACTTCACGGCATTGGACAGCAAATTGTTGATAATCTGACGCAGACGCAAGGGGTCACAAATATAGGTACCGTCCAGCTCCGGGGCAATGTCGCAATGAAGCTCCAGCCCTTTGGCAGCCGTAAGCGGTTCAAAACTTACGTGTATCTCTTCAAGCAGGCGGGAAGGATGAAAAGTGACCCGGTTGACTTCAGCCTTGTTCAAATCAAGACGATGGAAGTCGAGCAAATCAACGACCAGCTTCAGCAAATGCTCCGATGAGGTTTTCATGTTGTCCAGATAGAACCGCTGGCGCTCATCCACCGTCAGACGGGAAAGCAAATCGGCATAGCCCATGATAGAACCGAGCGGGGCTTTGAAATCATGGGTAATGGCAAGCATCAGTTTTTCACGGACAGCAAGTAAATCTTCGGCACGACGGCGAGCCTCTTCCAACTCACGGCGGTACCGGTTGCTTCGGGTTATGTCGCGGCCGATGATAATAAGGAAAAAAACGGAAAGCAATACCGCACCTACGGCAATGCCACTGATAATCTTGGCCGAACGGCGTCGGACCGCCTGTTGATACTCGGCTTCCGTCCGTGCACGCAGCAGAGTTTCCGTCTCATAATCTTTCAGCAAACTGTCAATACGAGCGGTCAGCATATGGTCCAAGCGTTGCAGATAGCGTTTACGTCGTTGTATAACAGTGTTTACAGCTTTTTTCTGCTGGGCCACAGCACGCAGTTTCTCATGCAAAGAATCGGCCGGATTATAAGGTTCAATCACCGTATCCGTCGCAAATTCGAGGGAGGTCTTTACCTGGATAGCCGTATCTTTCTTTGGGGGGACAAACACTTCACCCAAACGACGGAAAAAACCCTTCTTCCGAGGGCGTGTCACGACGGTATCCCGATGTGTAATGATACGGTGCTGCACACGTTGCTGGGTCACTACTGAGTCCTGCTGGGCAATTATCTGCTCAATGTCACTGGTGGATACCATGCTGTCATTCGCCTCACTCAGCGTACGCAGCATTCTTATCGTATTGGTATCCTTCTCGCGTATCAAAGCTAGTACGCTGTCTGTCCATTGTACATCGCGGTCATCGGTAAGAATAAGGTTCTCCATCTCCCGGTGTACGAAGAACAAGGAAAAAAACAATACCGCCAGCAACAAAGTGTAGCCTACGGCAATCTTTACTTTGGAGACACTGTTCATATTATCAAATCCTTTCCCTGGTCTGTCTACGGAATCTCAGCCACAGCATCACCCCTGCACTGGTCAGTCCAAACGGGAAAGCCATCCAGACCCCCGTCAGTCCCCAGCCGAAGATGAAACCGCAGAGGTACCCTACGGGCAAAGATATAACAAAATAGGATATAAATGCAATAATCATCATCGGTTTCACATCCGAGATACCACGCAGGGCATTGGCAAAATTAATCTGCAATCCGTCACCGAACTGGTAAATCAGGAACGGAAAGAAGAGAGCGGCTACCATACCGGACACTTCCATATTATCTGTAAACCATCCTCCGACCTGACCGCGAAGTGCAAAGACAATACTCAACAGCACCACTTCCATGCATAAGATGACGTGAAGGCCAGCATACGCCGAACGGCGCACATTCTGCCCGTCGCCCTGCCCCTTAAAGTTACTGACACGCACAGCAACTGCAGCACCCATGCCATAATACATCATGAAGGTGAACTGAGAGACAGTGAGCATTATCTGATGTGATGCCAGAGCAAGTGTCCCCAGCCACCCCACCATGACAACACTGAGGCTGAAGGAAGCGGTCTCCATTCCCATCTGCATACCGACAGGCCAGCCCAGAGCATTGAGTTTCCTAAACATCGGTGTCGACCATCCCAGCCTCATGAATCCGAGTCTATAACGGATAAAACGGCGACTACGAAGCACAATCACCGCAAAGACCACGACCATCACAATGCGAGAGAACAAGGTACTTACACCCGCGCCAAGCAATCCCATCTCCGGGAAACCCAATTTTCCATTGATCAGAATATAGTTTCCTACGATGTTAAGCGCATTCCCTCCAAGCAGAATCCACATGGCCGTCTTGGTGTCGGTGATGCCATCCGTAAACTGTTTAAAGCCGTTGAACAACATGACAAAAACCAGTGAAGCAAGCAGCACTAGATAATAAGGCTTAATCAGAGGCAGTAATTCTTCGGGCTGCCCCAGCCGTTCCACATTGAAATACAGAACAGCCATGACAAGAGTCAGCAATAAAGCTACCAGCACATTGGCCACCAGACTGCACCGTAACGCTTGTCCGGCTTCGGCAAAACGGCGG
>ENA-OPDH01001593-OPDH01001593.1-human-gut-metagenome-genome-assembly--contig:-NODE-1593-length-16099-cov-4.005547_pt1 | contig 16099 bp, 10 predicted proteins | sample MGYA00241260_ERZ501500 | MGnify/ENA primary metagenome ERZ501500 (study PRJEB25962, sample SAMEA2042519) | human gut metagenome | biome: human gut; feature: human-associated habitat; material: faeces...
AAGGCTGCGGGCGTGAAGGACTCGGCCGACCAGCTCTACCGCGACATGCTGAAGTCGGGCGGCGGCCTCGTGCACGAAGAGCTCGCCCGGGTCGTCGCCGACAACGCGCTTCCCACCTACGAATGGGTGCGCGACGTGATCGGCGTGAAGTTCGACCGCCTCGCCTTCCACGGCGGTCACTCGGTGCCCCGCAGCGCCGCGTATCAGAAGGGCAACGGCGCGCAGCTCGTGAAGCCCCTCGTCGAAAAGGCCAAGAGCCTCGGCGTAAAGATTCAGAACCGCACGCGCCTCGTTGACATCATCGTTGAAAACGGCCGCGTCGCGGGCGCCGTGATCACGGAAGGCTACAAGTTCCCGGACGAAAAGAGCGGGAAGAACGTGCGCGTGCGCGTGAAGAAGGGCCTCGTCTTGGCGGGCGGCGGCTTCTCGCAGAACGTGGAACTTCGCAAGCTTCACGACCCGCGCCTCGGGCCGCAGCTTGAATCGACGAACCAGCCCGGCGCCACGGGCGACGCCCTGATGGCGGCGCAGCGCATCGGCGCGACCGACATTCAGATGGATTGGATTCAGCTCGGACCCTGGACCTCGCCCGACGAAAAGGGCTTCGGCGTTGCGCCCAAGATCGTCGAAGCGGTCGTGGGCTACGGCTTCATGGTCGACCCGGAAACCGGGAAGCGCTTCGTGAACGAAACCGGCAACCGCAAGGTCCGCTCCGACGCGATCGTCGCGACGGGACATCCCGCGGTGCTCGCGGTGAGCGTCGACAACGTCGGACACGTTCCTGCGGAAGCCTTGAAGACGGGCTTGGAAAAGGGCGTCGTCAAGACGTTTGACTCCGCCGAAGCCCTGGCCGACTTCCACAAGATTCCGAAGGACGCCTTCCTGGCGTCTCTCAAGACCTGGAACGAAGCCGTGAAGGCGAAGAAGGATCCGGCCTTCAACGCGAAGATCTTCGACGACACGAAGGTGAATCAGGGCAAGTTCTATTCGATTCGCCTCTGGCCGCGCGTCCACTACACGATGGGCGGTCTCGCCATTACGCCGAAGGCCGAAGTGATCGGCAACGACTTGAAGCCCATTCCGGGTCTCTACGCCGCGGGCGAAATCTGCGGGGGCGTCCACGGCATGGTGCGTCTCGGCACGGTGTCGATCGTCGACTGCCTCCTCTTCGGTCGCATCGCAGGCAAGAACGCCGCGACCGCGTAACCGCTGAGTTCTACCGGTAAATGTACCTCCCGTGTTCGAGCGATGCGGGAGGTTTTGTCATTTTGGGATTTCGAAAAAGGGCTTGGCGGAGCTAGGGAAAGCGGAGGACTGCGGTTCGGCAAAGAGATCGGGCGGCGCAGGAGCACTCCGACGGTACCGGGGCGAAAGCCTTCCTTGTCCGAGCGGAGCGGGTGTTTTCGTTGTCTGCGGATTTGTGAAAAGGCCCGGCGGGAAAGGAAACGTTGGACGACTCCGTCCCCGTTGGACGACTCCGTCCCTGAGAAGAGATCGGGGGCGCGGGAGAACTTCGACGATTCCCATCCCGGGGAACAACGAAAACCCCGCGGCCGACGGAGTCGGTGCGGGGCAGGAATGGAAAAGACCTTGGCGGTTGCGCACGCGGGGGAGGGGCGTGCGCAACCTGTCGATCGATCAGAAGCGGACCAGGAGACCCGAGAGCACTTCGTAGGCGATCGGGTCGACCGAGTCGGTACCGTCCTTCGTGTTGGCGCTGTCCTTCGTGACGCCGGCGCCCACGTAAACTTCCGCCTTCTTCGAGAGCGGATAGACATAGCCGAGCGAGAAGCCGATGCGGTCGGTGTCGAGATACTTGTCGGCGTCCGTCGCGTAGCGATGGTCAACCTTGGCGTCCATCCAGCCCACGTTGGCCTTCACCGTGCCGCCCCAGGCCGGGACCGTGGTGCCCAACTGCAGGCTGTAGCCCTTGTAGGAGACGCCGTTTCCACCCTTGAGCGACTGCATGTCGCCGTGACCCTGGAATTCGCTCGCAAGCATGTCGGAGAAGTACATGCCCGAAGCAAAGAGCTTCATGAAGCCGAAGTCATAGGTCGCGGCGAGGCTGAAGCTGAGGGAGTCGTCGGGATCGTAGCCGCCCGTTTCGGCAGTGCGGCCGTAGAGAACGGAGTCGAGCACGGCGGAGACGTGCACGGGACCGCCCGTGTAGGTGGCGCCCAAGGCCCACTGACGGTCGGTGCTGTTCTTGCCTTCTTCTTCCCAGTCCTCGGCGCCGGCGGCGTCAAGCTGGTTCGAATACTGGGCGTGCAGCTGCAGGCCCGACATGACGGGGGACTGATAGGTGATCGTGTTGTCGCCCGGCTTGAAGCCGCCCGGCATGATGTACTTGGAGCCGACCATGTAGTCGCCCCAGGAGTTGCTGAAGGGGTTCACCTTCACGCCCCAGATCCCGGTCGTGCCGAAGCCGCTTCTAAGCATGCCGGAGCGCCCGAGGACGAGCGTGCCGTAGTCGTCCGACATCAGCATCACCTGCGCTGCACGGTGGAAGAGCCGACCGCTCGTGAGCGTGCCGTCGTCGCTTCCGAACTGGCTTTCAAGCACGAAACCCACCTTGAGGCCCGGGCCGATTTCTTCGGTCCCGCGAAGACCCCAGCGGTTCGGGGTGGACTGCGAGGACTTCATCTGGAACTTGGACACGTCGTCCACGCCGGCGCGGTCGGCGTCGACGTGCTGATAGTTGAGGCCCGTGTCGATGAGGCCGTAGACCTCGACGTTGGCGGCCTGGGCGCTGAGGGCGAAACCTGCAAGAGTCGCGGCAAGTGCGACGGAAAGCTTGGTTTGCATGAGGGAAATCTCCTTTTTGCTGTTGTTGTCCGCGCGGGCTGCTGAGATGCTCGCACGCGTCGATTTTCTTTCGCGGACTTACGCGCGTAATTTGCGAAAAGGCAAAGGTTGTTGCTTTGAAGAGAGGTTTTCGGGAAAGTCCTGATGAGGCGGGGAGGAGATAGGGAGAGAGGCCGAGGGCGGCGGGCGGGCTTTCGGGCGGCGACCGGCGGCGCAGGGGCTTGCGGTGGGTCTCGGACTTCCCTTAGAGTTTCGTTTTGTCTCCCGCTCCGGGCGTTTTGCCCGTCGGGCGTAAGTCCCGTCTCTTTGAGAGCGGGCCTCTGCGGATTCGAAAGGGTTTCGAAGCGAGCTCCGGCCGCAGCGACAATCGGCCCCCGCACCGAAAGGTTCGGGGGCTTTGCCTTGGAGGCGTCTTCTGCGGGACCTTTCCTGCGCTTCGCCGGACAGATGCCTGCGGATCGCGTCCGCATGAGGAGGGCGTCGCGAATGGGCACCTGCCGAAACCCCTTGTCGGGGCGACTTTTCGGAGGCGGTGCTTCAGCGGCTCTTCCGAAAGGCAAGGGGCGTGAGCCCGAGGTGCCGCACCACGTAGCGCGTGAAGTACGAGGGCGTGCAGAATCCAAAGTCTTCGGCGATTTGCCGCACGGGAATCTTCTTTTGCAGAAGCGCCCGCGCGATCTCGCTCGCGGTGAAGAGGTCGATGAAGTAGCCCGCCCCTCGGCCGCTCGCCTTGCGGCAGACTTCCGAGAGATAGGGCGGCGTGACGCAGAGTTTATCCGCGTACCAGGCGAGGTCCCGGTGCTTTCGAAAGCTTCCTTTCGAGAGTTCCTCCGTAAAGCGCCGCAGAAGTTCCGCCGCGCGGCTCGAGACGGCCGCGTTCGGGCGGGACTTGGCGTGGATGTCGTAGAGGTCCAGGACGTGCGCGGCGAGAAGGTGGCTTACGAGCTCGTCGTGAAAAAGGTGCGAGGCGTCAAGGAGGCGGGCGCGCAGCCGTTCGATGTCCTCCGTGCAGCGCTTCAGCGTTTCGGGCGTGAGGCGCATCACCGGGTTCTGCAAAAGGGAGAGATGTCCGACGATCCCGTAGTCGGAGCGAAGCGCAATGTGAAAGGACACCTGAGGCGAAAGCGAAAAGAGGAGCCCCTTAAAGTCGAGCGACACCGCGAAGTCCCGCGCGAGGACCGCGTTCGGAAGGATCACGTAGTCGCCCGCCGTCACGTTGTAGCGGGTTTCCCGCTGCTCGAAACTGAGACTTCCTTGCGTGGGCACGATGTGAAGGATGCGGTTCGAGCGGGCCGTTGCGGCGAGGTCTTCGATCGAGTCGTGAAAGCGAAGGAGCGCTTCGCGCGAGCCGCTTTCTTCCGCCGGACGGTTCTCGGGGAGGCGGACTGTTGCGGGGACTCCGTCGCGACCGGCCGCGGGGTCGGTCTCGGGGATGGTCGGGCGGGACGGATCGTCGGCGTTTGGATGAGAAACCGCGAAAAGTGACATTTCTTCCTCGTTTTGCGTCTTTCAGAAAGGATAGGGAATCCTTAGGATGAGCGGGTGAAAAGGGAGGTCTTTTCTTTAGGCCTCCTTCAACGAATCGGAGAAAGTGCCATGAAGGAAGTTCGTCTCAACAACGGCGTCGTGATGCCCGCGATCGGTTTCGGCGTCTATCAGATCCCGAAGGAGGAAACGAAGCGCTGCGTTTTGGACGCGCTCGAAGTCGGCTACCGTTCGATCGACACGGCGGCCTCCTACTTCAACGAAAAGGAAGTGGGCGAGGCGATCCGCGAAAGCGGCCTTCCGCGCGAGTCGATCTTCGTCACGACGAAGCTCTGGGTGCAGGACTACGAGTACGACGACGCGCTGCGGGCGCTCGACAAGTCGCTCTCGGAACTCGGGCTCGACACCGTCGACCTCGTGCTTCTTCACAAGCCCTACGGAAATTACTACTCCGCTTGGCGGGCCTTGGAGCGCTTCCATAAGGAAGGCCGCATCCGCGCGATCGGGGTCACGAGCTTTTCGGACGAGCGCCTCCAAGACTTGTTCCTGCACAACGAAGTGAAGCCCGCGGTGAATCAGATCGAAACGCATCCCTTCCGTCAACAGGAAAAGTCGAACGCTTTCCTGAAGGCCGAAGGCATCGTGCACGAAACCTGGGCGCCCTTTGCCGAAGGACAGAGGGGGATCTTCACGAATCCGGTCCTCTCGAAGATTGCCCAAGCGCACGGAAAGTCCGTCGCCGCCGTGATTCTTCGCTGGCTCAATCAGCGGGGCGTCGTCGTGATCCCGAAGTCCGTGCGGCGCGAACGCATGGCGGAGAACCTGAACATTCTCGACTTCACGCTCAGTCCCGAAGAAATGACGGCGATCGCGACGCTCAACGAAGAAAAGAGCCCGATCTACGACGAAAACGATCTGGCGACGGCCCGCTGGATCGGGCTTCACACCATTCACGACTAAGGAGCATCCATGCAGACCGTACCGCTCAACAACGGCGTCGAAATGCCGATTCTCGGTTTCGGCGTCTTCCAAATCCCGCCCGCCGAGTGCGAACGCGCGGTATTGAACGCCTTTGAGGCGGGCTACCGCATGATCGACACCGCGCAGGCCTACTACAACGAAGAAGGGGTGGGGCGCGCGCTCGAAGTTTCGAGTCTTCCGAGAAAGGACGTCTTTCTCGTCACCAAGATGTGGATCAGCAACGCGGGCGAAGAGAAGGCCGCAAGGAGCATCGAGGCGTCGCTTGCGAAGCTTCGCACCGACTACATCGACCTTCTTCTCATTCATCAGCCCTTCGGCGACTATCCCGGGACCTGGCGCGCGATGGAGGCGGCGCTTCGTTCGGGCAAGGTCCGCGCGATCGGGCTCTCGAACTTCTACCCCGACCGCTTCGTCGACATGGCCGAGTGCGCGACCGTGAAGCCCGCGGTGAATCAGCTGCAGACGAACGTCTTTCGCCAGCAGTGGGACGCGGAAGCCGAAATGAAGCCCTACGGCACGAGGATCATGGCCTGGGGACCGCTTGCGCAGGGAAATCCCGAGCTCATGCAAAATCCCGCGATCTTGAGTCTCTCCGCCAAGTACGGCAAAACGCCGCAGCAGGTGGCGCTTCGCTATCTGATCGACCGCGGGATCATCGCGATCCCGAAGACGACGCACTTCGAACGCATGAAGGAGAACCTCGACGTCTTTGACTTTGCGCTCAGTGCGAACGAAATCGAGAGCCTTCGCGCTCTCGATGCGCCCGAGGACTTCCGGTGGTCGATCCGGAATCCCGAGCTCGTGAAGTTCCTCCATCACTACGACGAAAAGTTCAATCCGGAGCGGCAGCGCTGAGTTCGTCCGCGTTGCATCTTTCCCACATCGCCCCGATCGGGTTTCCCGCCCCGTCGGGGCTTTTCGTCAGGGGAGGTCGAGAGCAGCGCAGCGTGGTAGGGTAGCCGAGCAGCCCGCTGGTGGTGGAACGGAAGGAAATGGCGGGAGGATCGGAAGGAGGAACTGCCTTTCGGGGGCGCGGACTTGGCGTACGTTTCTTTTCGCCGCGTGTGGGAAGTTCGGGGAGAGGGGCTTCCGGCGGGAGGATTCGGTCTTCTGCCGAGGGACACGTTGTCCCGGCAGTCCCGGTCGTTTGCCGGGGAATCGGTGGTGGGGTTTGTCTTGGTCGGGCGCAGGGGCGCGACGCAGAACTTTCGGGCGTTCTGTGGTGCCGGATGCGAGGGCGTCGCGCGGGCGTTTCTCCGATTGGCTTCGCTTTGATATTGCCCATGAGGGCGCGGGGCGGGGCGCTGGCGTTTGGGGGCTGCGTCGGAGGCGGATTGGAGGTTTGGGCCCTTCAGTCGTTTCGTTCGGATTCGCTCGGGACGTCCACTTCCACGGCGGACCAGAGCCAATCGGCCCATTCGGGATGCGCTTCTTTGAGGGCTTCCGGGGCGGAGGGCTGCGGGACGGAACCGCCGTCTTCGATCACGGCTTCGAGCCACAGTTCGGCGGACTCTTTGGCGTTGGCGTGCGCCTCTTCGAGCGTGTCGTCCGCGGAATAACAGCCGGGGAGGTCCGGGACGATGACCCCGAAGGTGTGGGTTTGGTCGCCGGGTTCGATAGCGATGGAGTAGCGCACGGGGACTGCCTCCTTGAGAGAAAAGTGTTCCGGGGTGTTGGGGAATATCGCGACGAGTCGCTTCAGTATAGCCGCTACGTTCTTTTTGCAAAAGAACGAAAGGTACTGCGTAAGAGGAGATTGCAACAAGGAGAGAAAGACCGAGGAAGCGAAAGCCAAAGAGGACGGGGGCTCGGGAGGAGGAGTTTTGGTGGTGGAGGAAAAGAAACGGACCGCACCGTAAACGCGGTCTGTTAGGGGAGGGGAAAATCGGCGCCCAGCCTCGGGAGATGAGCGCCGATTTTTCAGGGGAGAAGGCTCTGAGGATTCGCCGTCAGACTATCCTCGTTGTGTCGTTACCACATGTACCGGAGCCCGACGGAAACGTCGTAGTCCTTCACATAACCGTCCCCTTCTTCGCGGGCCAGTCGTCCGTAGAAGGAGAAAGTGCCCGACATCGTCCAGTCGGCGCTCAATCCGTAGTAGTAGCGCGTTCCGGAAATCTCTTCGGCATCAAACGAGCGGCTGCTGTCGTCGACGCCCGTAACTGATACGGTCGAATCGCCGTCGAAATCATGCGTAACGCCGCCGAGGACCGCAAGCTTGATGCGTTGGGCACTCGGATCGTTTTCCGCGCCGAGGCGCATCGTGCGGCCGGCTTCAAAGTCTAGTCGCCCCGTCACGAAGTCGGTGCCGTCGGCATGAACTTCGAGGTCCGTCGAGGTGTCGCAGTTTTTGCTTCCGACGTGAAGAATCGAGAACTGCATCTGCGGTTCGACGAACCAGGCGCCCGTGACGTCTGGGGCAAACTCGAAGGACTTGCCGAATTCCAAAGGGAGTGAACATAGGTGCATGGGTTGGAGGGGCGATGAGTGTGCAGAATGGAACTGTTGCTCGTGAACAGCTACACGGGGTGTTTGCAGAAGGTTGTGCGAGGGGGAAGAGAGCTCGGAAGAAAAAATGGCGGGGTCTTGATGGGGAGAAAGGAACGAATCATTGGGGTTGACACGGTCTATGCAAGACGATGCAATAAGACGGAGAATGGTCTCTTTTGATAGAACATTGAATGAAAAATGTCGAATATTGTTTTTTTTTGAAATTTATCTTTAAGTGATATGAGGTCGATATATGAACGAAATTGAAGTTTTCGCCACTTTTGCTTCCTTTGTTAAGTCTGAGTTGAAGGGAGTTCTTTCAGATCTAGGTGTTTTGTATAATTGGCGAAAGAAAGACTGGAGAAAAACTGTTGAATATAGAAGAAGTTTGTCGAAAGAACTTAATGATGCTAACGCCTCCCTTTCTGAGAGGGAAGAAAAGTTGCGTGAGTTTGTAAAAAAGTGAGGAGGAATAAATTCGATCGGAGACGAGCGGATTAGGGAGTTTGCAGAAATAGAGAAAGCCAAAGACTTAGTGCGCAAGAATAAGTGCATCGCCTCGTCTAGCAAGGCGCTGTCGCTGTGGAGACCTACGGAGTATTTTATCTATGACTCGCGGGTAGCCATCGCTCTGCATAAAATGTGGGGACTGTGCCCAGAGGTCAAAGATCTGAAGTGTCCTTTCATCTTATGCCCTTCGAGAAGTGAAAAGGCGAAGGAAGTTATAGCTTTGTTGAGGAAAAATGACAAGGCGAGGAGAGTATGGAAAGGTAGGGAGTATAAAGGATTTTATTTTAACTGGTATATAAAGCTTATTACTGAGATAAGTGAGAGTTATGATAAGGAGTATCCAGAAAAGGTAGAGATGGCTCTTTTCTATTGTGGAGGTAATGAAAAATATGCGAGGAAAGGTTCGGGTTGCAAAAAGAGCTGAGGTTCTTTCTTGTTGGGAGTGTGTAATTTTTCGTGTCCAGGGCAAGTTTATCGGTGGGGCGGAGCAATTCGCCCCTCTTCTTTTTTGAGGCTCGGCAATTCTCAATCAGGGCAAAAAGGTCGCTCGCCCTCGGCAATTGCGAGGGTTGTCAAGCACTCGTGGAATTGCGCAAGGCCCAAGGCGTCAGCCGACAGGCCTGAGCAAATGCCGCGAAAGGTGCTTGCACAACCGGAGAGATTGCCGATAGCCTGTGGCTTGGGGGATGCTAAGCGTTCCGCGTGCAGTCCCCCGAGCCACGCGGCGGCGAGCGCGGGGGTGACGGGGGCAGAGCCCCTGTCGCGGAGATGGTAGTCCGTACAAGCGTTCCACTTGGGTTGACAAGGTAGCATGGAGAATCCTCTGATTAGTCCTCTTGTCGTTGTGCCGCAACTCATTCTGCAGCGGCTGTGAAGCGCTCTCCGTACAACAGAGCGAACTCTGGCATGGCATTCGACCAACGAATGGTCGGGCGTTTCCAGCCTTCCGTAAAGTTGCGGATTGCCAGGTAAATCAGCTTTTTGGCCGCCTCTTCATTTGGAAACAGGGTGCGGGTCTTGATTACCTTGCGAACCGCACGGTTCAAGCCTTCGATCGAGTTGGTCGTGTAGATGAGACGACGGATCGCCGGCGGGAACCGAAAGAACGGGATCACTTGTGCCCAGGCCCTGCGCCAAGCCTCCGCAACAGCGGGATAACGCTTCCCCATAGGGGACTCGGCAAAGACTTCGAGGGCACGTTCGGCCTCAACCGCGTCCGTAGCCTGGTAAACGGGCTTCAGTCCATCGCACACGGCCTTGCGGTCACGATGCGAAATGAATGCCGTGGAAGAGCGGATGAGGTGCACGATGCAGGTCTGATGCTCGGTCCGGGGAAAGACGACTTCCAGTGCTTCCGTCATGCCTTTGAGACCGTCGGTCACTGCGATCAGAATGTCCTCTACGCCACGCGTTTTCAGGTTGTTGAACACGCTCGCCCAGAAGCTGGCGCCTTCGTTTTCCGCAATCCACATGCCCAGTACGTCGCGGCTTCCGTCGCTGGCGATGCCGAGAGCGATGTGAACAGCCATGGGCTTGACCACCATGCCGCTGCGGATCTTGACGCGCATGGCGTCGAAGAAAACGACCGGATACATGGAGTTGAGAGGGCGGCTTTGCCAGGCTTCAACGTCTTCCAACACACGGTCCGTAACCGTACTCACGTACTCTGCACTGACGCCAATGCCGTACTGTTCTTCCAGGAAGGCGCTGATGTCACGGGTCGACATGCCGCGAGCGTACATGGCGATGATCTTGTCATCGAATCCGGAAAATTGACGGGCGTGCTTGGGAAGCAGAATGGGAGAGAAAGTGCCCTGTCGATCGCGAGGTACGTTGATTTCGACAGGCCCGACGTCAGTATTGATTGTCTTGCGGCCGACACCGTTGCGCTTGTTGCCTTGGCTGCGCGTGCCGGTAACCTCTTCGGCCTCTTTGTCGCCGCGTTCTGCAACACGAGACGGAATACCGCCCAAATGAGCCTGCATCTCCCCCTGAAGGGCCGCTTCCACGAAGCGCTTCATGACCATATGGGTGAGGCTCTTGGCGCCCTCCACCCCGTTGAGCAGGCCCGAGGCCACAGCCTCATCAATCGCCGCCCCGAGTTTCGGGAACTGGTTAATGTCGACGCCGTTCGGCTGGTTCTTACGTTTGGAGTTTTTCGTCGTAGTCATCATGGATAGGTGAACCCGTCAGGGGCACGTATTATCCCATGAGACACGAAATTTCTGACACCCTCCAACGGATGTCGCCGCGGTTTCGCGGACGAAGGAGCGACGAACGGTTCCGAAAACCGGAACGAACGACCCCGAAAGGAGATCCATGATGACGTTTCGTCAAAACGCAACGGCCGCGATTCTTGCGGCGCTTTTCGCTTCTCTGAGTGCTCAGGCGGCGGACAAGGACTACAACGCGCAGCTCGCGGGCGCGCACATGAAGAAGGGTTTCGACTGCGCCAGTTGCCACGTCAACGGCATGCAGGTGAGTGACTCGGAAACCGAGATCAACAAGCAGTGTGTGAGCTGTCACGGCGGTCTTGAGAAGCTTGCCGATTCGAAGAAGAAGCCCGATCCGCACGCGAGCCACATCGGCACGATTCAGTGCACGGCCTGCCACGCGGGCCATGTGGAATCGCAGTCTTACTGTCTGAGTTGCCACGACTTCCCGGCGATGAAGATCCCGTTCGGCAGCGCCAAACACGTTGAATGGAAGTGGAAGGACCTCGCGTCCTACAAGGACGTCGCGCCCGTCCGCTCGGAAGAGGCCGATCTCGTAGTCGTGGGCTCGGGCGCTGCGGGTTTCGTTGCGGCCATGGAGGCGCACGAAAAGGGCGTTCGCAACATCGTCATTCTCGAAAAGATGCCGATCCCCGGCGGCAACTCCCAGTTCGCGGCGGGCGGTATGAACGCGGCGGGCTCCGTCTATCAGCAGGCCAAGGGCATTAAGGATACGCCCGAAATGATGGCGGCCGACACGATGAAGGGCGGCAAAAACACGAGCGATCCGAAGCTCGTCGAAATCTTCGCGAAGAATTCCGCCGAATCGATTGCGTGGCTCAAGGAGCGCGGCGCGGAACTTGAAAACGTCGCCGCGGGCGGCGGCGCTTCGGCGCCCCGCATGCACGGCCCGAAGGGCGGCAAGGCGGTCGGACCGTATCTTTCGGCCTTCTTCCGCGACCAGGCCGAAAAGATGGAGGGCGTCGATCTGCGTCTCAACAGCCGGCTCGTTCGCCTCCTCACCGACAAGTCGGGTGCGGTGACGGGCGTTCTGGTCGAAGGCAAGCACAACGGCGTCTATGAAATCAAGGCGAAGGCCGTCGTGCTCGCCACGGGCGGCCTCGGCGCGAACAAGGCGCTCGTGAAGCAGTATCTGCCGAACCTCGATCCGGCCACGAAGACTTCGAATCAGCCCGGCACGACGGGCGACGGCATGTATCTCGGCGAACAGATCGGCGCGGCGCTCGTCGACATGAAGGAAATTCAGCTCAATCCGACGCTCCTCGTGGGCTCGCCCGTGATCATCTCCGAGACCGTCCGCGGTCAGGGCGCCGTCTTCGTGAACCGCGAAGGGAAGCGCTTCATTTCCGAAATGACGACGCGCGACGTCACGAGCGCGGCCGTCTCCGCGCAGACGGGCGGCACGGCCTTCGAAATCTTTGACGACGGTACGGTGAGCCGCGTCGCGCAACTCAAGGCCTGCTTCGAGCTCGGCCTCGTGAAGGAAGGGAACACCCTGGAAGAGCTCGGCAAGAATGCCGGCATCGATCCGAAGGCTCTGGCCGAGACGATCCGCGTCTACAACGGCTACGTCGAAAGCGGCAAGGATCCGGACTTCAACCGTCCGAAGCCTCCCTTCAAGATCGAAGGACCCAAGTTCTATGCGATCGAGATCACGCCCGCCATCCACTACGCCATGGGCGGTCTCAAATTCAACGAAAAGACCCAGGTGATCAACAAGGAAGGCAAACCCATCGAAGGTCTCTTCGCGGCGGGTGAAACGACGGGCGGTCTGCACGGCAAGAACCGTCTCGGCGGCAACTCCGTCTCCGAAACGATCACGTTCGGCCGCATCGCGGGCGACGAAGCCGCCAAGCGCGTGCTCGGCAAGTAAGCTTGACCGAAGGGCGCCCCGGCCTCTCTGGCGGGGCGTCCCGAAGTGACGCTCCATGTGGGAAGGCCGCTTCTTCTGAAGGGAAGGAGCGGCTTTCCTGCGTGTGGGAAAACGCTCTGTGCGGCCCACGAAAAACCGCCTCCCCGGCGGACCGGGAAGGCGGTTCTCGTCACTCCAAGAAAGGAGACGTCGATCAGCGGGCGTTCATCGCCTTGTCGATCGAGAACGGCCAGGCCTGGTAGCCCGAGCAGTTCTTCAGCTGGATTTCGACGGACGGTTCCTTGGCGCCCCACTTGAATTCTTCAATGTAGGGGTTGGGCGAAGAGGTGAACGCGCCCGAAGCCAGGTCGAAGTTCGCACCGGCCGTGGCCGAGTAAACGAAGATCGAGTTCTTGTCGGCCTGGTATTCGGTGAGCGAGGTCACCGGGCTGTACCATTCGTGACCGCGTTCCTTGCCGTATTCCCAAACCTGTTCGACCGTCATCTTCTTCTGGTCGATCTTGTAGACGACCGCACGGCTGTACTTCATTTCGGGAAGCGCCGGCTGTTCCATGCCGCGGGCGTCGCCGTTGTCGAAGGCCGAGAGGTAGAGGATGTCGCCCTTGCTCATTTCGTCGATCTTGAAGGCCGTGTGCTGCGTCCACGTCCAGTCGAAGCCGCCTTCGCAGACGGAGCCTTCGCACTTGATGGGTTTGCCGTTCTTGTCGACCGGCGTCAGGACCTTTTCGGCCCAACCCTTCTTCCAGCCTTCGGGCGAACCCAGGATCCACTTCACCTTCTTGTCGCGGCCGATCTTGATCATCGCGGACTGATGGCGCGAGGAGATGATGATGGAGTCGTCTTCCGGGTCGTAGTCGACGGAGTTGACGTGCGCCCAGTTGCGGCCCGCACCCGTGCCGACGATGTCGCCGAAGCGGTCGGACTGGTCAAGCGCCTTGATGTCTTCTTCCGAGAGGGTCTTGCCGGCCTGCGAAGCGTCGATGTTGAGGCAGACGGCGCCCTGGTCGAGGACCTTCAGAACGTTGTCGCGGTACGGATCGAGAATGTCGGCGAGACGCCATTCGTCCACCACCACGCCTTCCTGGTCGATTTCAGCGATCACGTCGCGGACCGTGTGCACGTTCTTGCCGTCGGGACGCTTGTAGTTGGAGGAAGCGACGCGAAGGAAGAAGTGGCCGTTCTGCGCGTCGTCCATCGAATGCGAGTAGTCGGAGAAGCGAAGCGGCAGACGACGGTTGAAGACTTCGCGGCCCATGATGTCGTACTTGACGTAGCGCTGGCCGTAGCCCCAGGTGAGCATGCCGTCGGCGTTCTGCTTGAAGCCCATCATCACGCCCGCGCTGTAGATCGAGTTGAGGTCGTAGATCGGGTTCGCAAGCATGTACCAGCGGACGTGACCGGCCGTGTCGAGAATCGTGTTCTGCGGCCAGAAGTTCCATTCGAGGGCGCCGCCCGCGGGGTTGTTCCAGACGACGCGCGTGCCGACGCCGGACTTTTCCGCGATGTTGTTGACGAAGTAGAGGCGGTCCTGGAATTCGGGATCGACCTTCTTCACTTCAACGCCGTACGGAATTTCCTTTTCCATCGTGATGCCGGCCACTTCAAAGTAGACGGGCGGGGCGTAGAGCTGGATCGTGTCGGTGAACTTTTCGGTCTTGCCGCGCAGTTCCCGGGTGTAGGAGACTTCGACCTTGTTGACGTAGTCGGGATAGAGACCGAAGACGGGAATGCCGCCGTGCGTCAGAACCTGGCGGTCGGAGACCTTGTACTTGATTTCACGGCCGTCGGGCTTCGGAAGCACGCGCACCGTGACGTCCTTGACCGTGTAGCCGCCGTCGCGGACGATGGCCGTGAGCGGCGCGATGCCGTACGGGTTCATCATCACTTCGCCGAGGTGACCCTGGACGTGATAGTCGATCTTCGGACCCGAGGGACCGCCGATGGCGAACGCGGCGACAGGAATCGCGGCCATGGCGCAGGCGAGAAGTTTGAGGCGGAAATTCATGGAGTTCTCCTTTCGAGACAAATGGCAAAGAGGAAGCGCACGGCGCCTCCGTTGCGGAGAATGATCGCCCTGAACGGGGGTTCCGCACCATTCGCACATTCGGTAGCGAAGAGCAGGTTTTGCGTAAGCCCGTTTCCTCCGAACCGTAACGGATTGCGGGTAGGGTCCTGAGTGCGGGCCGATTCCCGGAACGTGGTGTTCCGCTTTGCGGAAATGATGGGAAAAGAGGCGAATTTCCGCCTTTTCGGGGCGAGGCGGGAGGGCGGTTCGGAGGGAGCTTTTTTTCAAAAATGAAAAAAAGGCCGCCGAAGGACGTTCGGCGGCCGAAAGGGAGAGAAATCGAAAGGGAGACTGCTTACTTGTTGTTGGCGGCCATGCGGCCCGCGGTGCGGCCGAAGACCATGCAGTCGGCCACGGCGTTGCCGCCCAGGCGGTTTTCACCGTGGACGCCGCCCGTCACTTCACCCGCGGCGTAGAGGCCCGGAATCACCTTGCCGTCGCGGTCGATCACTTCGGCGCGCGTGTTGATCTTGATCCCGCCCATGGTGTGGTGGATGGTCGGGACCTTGCGCGCGACGTAGTAGGGACCTTCCGTGATGGGACGGTCGTCCGTGTGGTTGGCGCGGAAGCCGAAGCGGTCGGTTTCGACTTCGTGGCGCGCGACGCGGTTGTATTCCTCGATCGAGGCGCGCAGACGATTGACGTCGACCTTCATGATCTTGGCGAGGTCTTCGAGTGTTTCCGCCTTCTGCACGCGGCCCTGCTCGAGCATGTCGTGCATCGTGCGGCCGCTCAAAAGGTCGATCTTGTTTTCGTCGGGATAGCGCAGGTGATTCTGCACGAGCCAGAAGGTCTGGCCGGGCTGCGCGAAGACGGCCTTGCTCAGGACGTCGCGCGGGGCGCCTTCGTCGACGAAGCGGTCGCCGTTCGTGTTGATGAAGAGACGGTTGCGGCCCGAGGTCTTGATGTCGAGCATGAGACCGGTGCCGGGCGTGCCGTTCGGGTGGACCTGAATGTCGGCGAGGCCGATCAGGTCGGCGTTCACCTTTTCGGCCATGATGAGGCCGTCGCCCTGGGCGGCGACGCTGATGTTCGAGCACCCGATTTCCTCGTCGAGGTTCGCTTCCTTCCAGATGCCGGTGTTCACCTTCTGGCGGAATTCCACGTTGGCGCCGAAGCCGCCCGTGGAGATGATCACGCCGCGCGTGCCGAAGACCTTGGCCGTCTTGCCGCGGCTTTCCACCGCAACGCCCGTGACGCGGCCGTTTTCCTTGATGAGGGCCGTGGCCTTCGTTTCGAGGAAGACCTTCACGCGGTCGGGGTACTTCGCAAGGGCTTCTTCGAGGACGGCGATGTAGGTGTGGCCGCCTGCGGGATCGGGATAGTGCGAGCGCTGATAAAGCGCGCCCGTCGCGGCGCCCACCTTCGGATTGACTTTGAGGCCGAGGCTTTCAAGCCAGGCGAGCGATTCGGTCGCATGGTCGGCGAGGTACTGCACGAGCGAGGGATCGTTCGTGTTGTGGCCGCCCTTCATGGTCTGTTCGAAATGCTTCTTCGGATTGTCGTCGATCCCGAGCGCCTTCTGGTAGCTCGTGCCCGAGGCGTTGAAGGCGCCGCCGCAGACGTTGGTGGAGCCGCCCAAATAGCCGAGTTTTTCGACGATCGTCACGGTCGCGCCCGCTTCGAGGGCCGAGACCGCCGCGGCGAGACCCGCGC
>ENA-OPDH01001620-OPDH01001620.1-human-gut-metagenome-genome-assembly--contig:-NODE-1620-length-15862-cov-4.556652_pt1 | contig 15862 bp, 19 predicted proteins | sample MGYA00241260_ERZ501500 | MGnify/ENA primary metagenome ERZ501500 (study PRJEB25962, sample SAMEA2042519) | human gut metagenome | biome: human gut; feature: human-associated habitat; material: faeces...
CCATAGATACTTTTCCATAATTTTTCTTTTCTTTCCAGACATCATATGCTTCAATAACTTTACGCTCCGGATCTGCTAATAGCGTAAATGCCAGTCCGTATTTTTCTTCAAATCTCTTGTGAGACGCTACAGAGTCCTTGCTTACTCCGAGAATAACAGCTCCCTTCTCAGTAAACTGTGGATAACGCTCAGAAAAGCCACATGCCTGCTTCGTACATCCTGGTGTATTATCCTTTGGATAAAAATATAAGATCACTTTTTTTCCTGCATAATCGCTTAATTTATGCATTTCTCCATTCTGATCCGGCAATTCAAAGTCCGGTGCTTTTTTTCCTAACTCTAACATTTACTATTCCTCCGCTTTTGTATTTTCCACCTGTTTTCTTGTTCTTTTATTACCTGAAATCATTTTATGACCAGAATAGACTGCCATAATCATGCATATCAGAGAGCCAAATGCAAAGTATTTGTGTGCTGCTTTTAACCCTTTATATCCTGTATAAAAAGTTCCAACCATTGTAACTATTGCTCCGATTGACCAATATTTATGTGCTTTCATTTTATACCTCCAAATTGATTAAGCTGTTTCCAAAATAAATATCTCTGGATCATTAACAATATTATACATTCCATCCATTACTTTTGACAAGCAGGGAAAGAAAAATACTCAATCCAAATACAAAAGGATGTATCACGATAATTCTTGCATTACCTTGACGCATCCTTTCGTGTTGTATTTTTTTATTCTTCTTTTCATTATTTTTTAATTTACAGATACCCTGCGTCATTGTTCCCATTTGGCAGAATGTATACCAGGTTCGTGGCTTATATGCCTTAGACACTGTGCTGTTTGGCTCATAAACCTCAACCTCCTTGTGCTTAGAGTATATGAAATTTTAGCTTTATCTTGTAAGTTTGCGAATATCCGTATAAACAAAAAAGCCCTTTGAGAAAAGGATTTTTCCTCTCTCAAAGGGCAAGTTGGCAAACAGGAAGTTTTGCATACGTTATTCTTCTAATATTTTTGTAGGGTTCGCATAGAAAAAGTGTTACAGACTTTTTCTCACAGTCTCCAATCCCATGTAACCATCACCAGTGTTAAAACCTTTCATTGCCAACTCCTCCATTTCTTTGAATTTTATGATTTAATCTTCTTTGATGGTTACAGTGTATATCAATAGGTGGGGTATAAAAATCCCTGCTCTTTTATACTTCTATGTCAGAAGGCTCAGAATAACTTTTTCTGAGCCTTTCCATCTTGTTGTTTTTAATTATAGGTAAATCTATTATGCAAGGCTTGCAGTTAATGATCCCTGTGCATCATTGTCAATGAGTGCAACCTTTTTGCCTTCTCTGGCTAATCCAATTCCAAGATTAACCGTTACATTTGTTTTCGCACATCCGCCTTTTTGGTTCGTAATCGCAATAACCTTACACATTTTTCCATCCTCTCTGTATCTCATTTTTCATAATTTATTGGCCACATAGTTAAGAACTCTTCTTTTAAAATCATGATATCTCAATAACATATAGCTTTGAACTCTGGATAAAAACAAAAACAGATTACTTTTAACTAATGAAGGTATAAAAAAAATCCGCTAAACCAGCGGATTTTTTTATTGAAATAACAAAATATCTGAACTAAGCACTATCTTTTTCTGCATAAAATCAGTGTCTCCACTACACCATTTACTACACCATTTTGATATCAAACTACACCATTTTGCGATAATTTACACCATTTTTGTCACTCTATATATCAGTGTCTAAAAGTGCCTCAACCCCAGTAAATACAAGGCTTTGCAGACTTTTTTCTCTACTATTTTTCATCCACAACCTGAAAAATGAAGAATTTCAGATAATAAGATTCCTCTGCTGCCCACAGAATCGGATGATCTGCCGCCTGTGTCCGAAATTCCACCTGACGCAGTCTCTTATGCGTAGCGCGCGCCGCCTCACGGATGGTCTTTGCCAATAATTCCTGTGTCATAAAATGAGAACAGGAACAGGTTGCCAGATAACCGCCGTCCTTCACAAGCTTCAGCCCTTTCATGTTAATCTCACGGTAGCCCTTGATCGCATTTTTTGTTGCCTGACGAGATTTTGTAAATGCCGGCGGATCCAGAATAACCACATCATATTTTTCTCCGGCTGCAGCCAGTTTCGGAAGTTCATCCAGTACATTTGCCGCACGGAATGTTACCGTATCACTCAGACTGTTACGTTTTGCATTTTCTGTCGCCTGTTCCACCGCAAATTCAGAAATATCCAAACCGGTCACTTCACTGGCTCCCGCTATTCCGGCATTCAATGCAAAAGTTCCCATATGAGTAAAGCAGTCCAACACACGTTTGCCCTTACACAATTTCTGAATCGCCAGACGATTGTATTTCTGATCCAGGAAAAATCCGGTTTTCTGGCCATTCACTACATCCACCATATAACGAACGCCATTTTCCGTAATTTCCACGTTTGTATCAAATTCTGCTCCAATGAAACCTTTTACCCTGCTCAGACCTTCTTTTTCCCGTTCCTTCGCATCACTACGCTCATAAACACCTCGAATCTGAATGCCATCTTTCTGCAAAATCTGCTTCATCAGATTAGCCAACTGTTCTTTATAACGCTCCATCCCAAGAGTCAGACATTCCATGACAAGCACATCTTCGTATTTGTCAATAACAATTCCCGGCAAAAAATCTGCTTCACCAAATACCAGACGGCAGGAAGAAGTATCCACCGTATCCTTTCGATAATTCCATGCATTCTGCAGACGCATCTGAAAAAATGACTCATCAATTTCCTGATTTACATGCCTCGTCAGAAGGCGCACACGAATTTTGGAATTCTGGTTGATATACCCTTTTCCCATCGGATAACCATCAAAATCATGTACGATCACAAGATCACCATTATGAAAACGTCCTGTGATCGTTTCGATCTCATTATTAAAAACCCAGGCTCCGCCTGCTTTAATCGTGCGCCCTTCTCCTTTTTTCAGTGTTACAATTGCCACATTCTCCTGTTTTATCATATTGCTTTCTATACTCCTGTTATTCTATTGCTTACCTTTTATCGCTTATTTTGTAAAGCGGACATTCGCACGAGAAGAAATGGTTGCTTCGCAATCGTGTTCGGTGCGTGCAAGAAAGCTGTGCTTTGGATAATTTTCTTCGTGTAAGTGTGCGATAGAAGACTTTCCTGCCCTCTCTCCTCACAGGCAGAGATGTCCATACTCAATCATATCCTGCTTAAATTTGCATATCATCTCATTCGTCAATGCAAAATTATCCGGGATTTCAAAAATTTCTTCCGGTGTCACCCATTTCGCCATGGCCAGCTCATCTTCCTGAATAATAATATCATCCGCTCCATCCAGCTCGCAGAAAAATCCAAACAGCAGACTCTCGGAATAAGGCCACGGCTGACTTTTGTAGTATCTCAGATTTTTCACATGCAGATGCGTCTCTTCATATACTTCCCGGGCAACAGTTTCCTCAATGGTTTCACCGATTTCTGCAAAACCTGCGATCAACGCATAATGATCTCGAAAACCGTTCTTATACCAGCTCACCAGAATCTTTCCCTCATGCATTACACCCACGATCACACAGGGGCAGATCTTTGGATATTCCATCTGACCACAGGCCGGACAACGCATCATCCGTTCCCGCCCATCCGGGATCATCCGGGTTCCGCAGCCACCACAAAACCGATGTGCCGCATACCATCCTGCCAGCTGGGCACCTACAAGTCCTGCATAGCACATATGCTGCGGAGCCGCCCCGCGCAGGTATCGCGTAGTTTCATAATGAAATACAATTTCTTCTTCCGAAAGCAATGTCTGCTCCGCTACAGAATTTTTTCTCTGATTTTCAACAGACCGACAAAGATGCATCAGATTCAATTCTTCCCGGTCTTTGTACTGATGCTGCTGATAGAGGAAAAAACGCTCCTCCCCAACAGCAAACAGATATACAAAACGATCTCCGTTCTGTACCTGCGATTTTATTTCCGCATATCGTGGAAAACAAATGGCATTCTGTACGCCACGCACCAATATTTTCCGTTCCTGCATACAGATCACCCAGTCATCCTTTTCCGGCTGTACATTATGCCACTCATTGTATAAATGCAATGGTGCGATATCCTGTATCATTTCTTTCGTTTACCTGCCTTGTTTTTCTTTTTGTCTGTTCTTATTTTACTTCTGTCTGTTTCTGATCAATATCCAAAGGTTCCTGCCAGAGATTCATCATCATCAATCCACTGCTGCACATGAATCATCCGGTATTCATCCTTAGAATCCCGGATATACACCCGGTCAATACCGGCATTAATGATCATACGCTTGCACATGGAACAACTGTTGGAATTTTTGACATATTCCCCCGTATCCACTTCTTTTCCAACCAGATATAACGTACTTCCGATCATTTTTCCTCTGGAAGCACTGATGATGGCATTCGCCTCTGCATGCACACTGCGGCAAAGTTCATAGCGTTCACCTCTTGGTACATTCATTTTCTGCCGGATACAGATGCCCAGATCAGAACAATTCTTTCTGCCTCTTGGTGCACCTACATAACCAGTAGAAATTACTTCATCATTTTTCACAATAACTGCGCCATAATGTCGACGCAGACAGGTTCCTCTCTGTCCGACAATCTCTGCCAGATCCAGATAATAATTAATTTTATCCCGACGTTCCAACACTTACTCCTCCTTCGTCCCCCTGCTGTTCTTCTGATTCTTCCCCTTCCGGTCTCTTATAGACTTATAGCAAATCACCTGAATACAAGTTCAGGTTTTGGTCATATCTTACAAATAGTTTGCAGCAACTGCATCAATCCCTTGCGGATTCTTCTCAGCCCATTTTTTATAATCCATGCCGGAAGCAGCCACCGTCTGTCCCAGTTCTACCAAAAACTGTGGTATCACCGCTTCTTCCATAGTTCCGATCTCACGACCCATCCGTTCCTCGCCCTGACGTTCCTCACCATTGGCGAACAGCACAAACGCATTTTTCATCTGATCATCCACACGCTTCACTGCTCCCCGAAAACCGATCACACCGGTCTGATGTGTACCACAGGAAGACGGACAGCCGGAAATGTGTATCTGCGGCAGCGCACCATTCGGAATCTCTGCTTTACGAACAGCTTGCACGCACGCATGCAGTAATGCCTGGGAATCACGCAGACCCACCTGACAGATGGACGCACCAATACAGCTGACACTTGTCTCAAAAACAGTCTCTGCACTGTCCGGTGTTGCTTCCAGCACTTTTTCAACTTCAGTTCCGGTCAGATTGATAATATATGCTGTTTCATCCGGCGCAAGACGGATCTCCACATCCTCCATATTCCGAATCACATCAGAGAGCGCACACAGTTCTTCTACGTTCGGCTGACCACCGATCGGATGCCAGATAACCGTATACAGAGCCTCGCTTTGCTTCTGTGGTAAAATACGCGCGCCGGAAATTCGGACACCATCGCCTTTTTTCATCACAGGTTCAGTTTTCACACAAATTTTCAGATCTTCTCCGGAAGCCAGCACCTCCTCCAGTTTTTTCTGATATGCTTTCACATAATTTTCTGCACCCCCACAGATTTCCTGCATATAACGGGTTCTTGCTTTTCCACGATTCTCATAATTTCCATATGCCCGGAAAGTCAGCCACATTGCCTTGATGTAATACAAGATCATTTCCGGTTCCACTGCTTCTGCTACCTTTACACCAAATCTCGCATGATTGCCAAGACCACCGGCACTGTACACATCAAACTTCCCTTCTTTTGTTGCCACAAAACCAAGATCACGGTACGTTGCATGTGGAATATTTTTCGGAGAATTAGAAAAACATACCTTTAATTTACGCGGCATTTTTTCTGCATTAATAAATGACATCAAATATTCTCCAGCTGCTTCTGCCCATGGACGCACATCAAAATACTCATCCGCTTCCACACCGGACAACGGAGAACACATCACATTTCGTGGAAAATCTCCACCGCCACCCATAGTCACAATTCCAACATCCAGTGCATCTTCCATAATCCGGCACAGTTCCTCCTGCTGCAGATCATGAAGCTGGATTGTCTCGCAAGTAGTAAAATGTGCTTTTTTCACATTGTACTTGCGAATTGCTTCTGCGATAAATGCCAGTTTTTCCTTCGTCACACGACCAGCCGGCATACGCAGACGCAGCATACTTGCTTTCCCATCTTTCTGAGCATAGCTTCCATATCGTCCGGAATAGCCCTTGTAATCTCCTTTGCTCATCTCACCATTGTAAAACGCTTTTGTTTTTTCCCTAAAATCCGGCATATCAGCCTTCCATGACTGTGCATCTATTTTATTCATAATATTACATTACCTCGCTTTCATTCATCTTCTCTGTAATCAATCCAATCTGACAGAAAACCGGATAGAGATAACTTGCCCCAAACGTTCCGATTTTCTTTGGTCCGCTGACCACCACACCCTCTGCCTGTTTCTCCAGGACGCGTCTGGCGGATAGCAGGATTGTCGCCTGCGTGATCGACTTTTCTTTGCGATTCACAAACATCTCATGCCCTTTTATAATATAGGTAAACGGTATTCCCTTTACCGTACAAAAATATGTCTGTTCCAGTTCGCATAAGACCTGCCACAGAAACTCTGAGGACAAATTTTCCGGGCAATGTCGTATCTCAGATAAATGCATGTTCCATGCATCCATTGCCTTATTCCCTTTTCCCAAATTCACTGTATCCTTGTTTTTCATATTTGGATATATTCCAGACCATATCTCTGCACTCATAGATTTCTCTTTTCCTTCGACGAATTCTAATTTTCTTTTTATTCTAACATGATTTACAAAGGTTGTAAAATCAGAGATACTAACGCAACAAAAATGCACCAAAGCACATTTTTCCATTTGCTTTGATGCATTTCATCTTAAATCAGATATGATGTTGATGAAGATATTTTTCTCTCGTCGCCATTCCCCCACGAATGTGACGCTCCGATTTGTTAACATCCAGAACCACTCTTGTCTTTACAGCAAGAGCCGGACTGATCTGTCTGAGGCGTTCGGTGATGTCTTTATGTACCGTCGACTTACTAATTCCATACTTTTTTGCCGCCTGACGCACCGTTGCATTATTGTCTATGATATATCGTGCAATTTCCATTGCCCGTTCCTCGATATAACCTTTCACGAAAACTCCCCACATAGTTTGCTTTTTTACAATCTATGCAGGGAGTTTTTGATGTATGTCTGTATCATTCTGGCAAACGATTATCTTCCACAACACTTTTTATATTTTTTACCGGAGCCACAGGGGCAGGGATCGTTTCTTCCGATTTTTGGCTCTGTCCCCACATATGGCGTCTGCATTTCCAGCCCATTCATATAATTCCAGGCATCTCCTTCCTCTGCTCCTACCAATATCTCCGAATCATCCGCAACATATTTTCTCTGCCAACGGGATTCATTGTATGAAGCTTAATTGGATAAAAACGTTCATTCTCCGCCAGCCAATCCAATAATTTAATCCCATCCCCACCATCATAAGCATAATCTCCTAAATCATGATCACAATCAATTAATAAAATGGGTTCCTCCGCTTATTCAATTGTTCTCTTTGCAATATTAACACTTTTGCACCATACATATCCTTCTGGAGCAGGTCGTATATCATCCAGCCATATCTTCATACATTTTCCTTTATACATAGTCATCTTTTTTCATCTGCTTTCCATTCTATATCCAAATATGATCTATAATGACTACTATTATCATAAATTATTTTTTCTACAGATTCCAGACCAAATTTCTTCATTATTTCATTAATGTATTCTTCACCTATATTTGGATTCATATATAGAATACACAGATTTTTTGAAGTAATTTCAACCCGACCACGAGGATAATAATTATATGGATACCGACATTTTTGAGGCTTTATTTTCTTCCAAATTTTTCTATGCACATAAGAATCTCCCGACTTTGAAATCCCATATTCATATTTTTGCTCATCAAATGGAACTGCCCAGATTTCTCCGTCTATTAGCCAGAACACTCCTTTATGTGGTCTTGCTAACATTTTCGTTTTCCTTTGACATAATCATCCCAATCCAATTCATCTTTTGAAACAATCTTTGCCTTATATAGCGGTGATAAATATTGATACACTTTTCTATGATTAAAGAAATAATCTCCATGTTTTAACGCACCAGTTTCAATCTCTCCTTCCGAATTCACATATTCACATTGTATTCCACAACAATCATCTCCTACTTCTTTGAGCCGACAATAAAAAGCACCCGGTGCATATGGTCTGCAGTCTATAACCAGGACATCACCTGGCTGATATGGAACAGGCAAGTTTAAATCGGGACATACCGAATGAAACTGTCCCTCTGCTATCCTTCCTAACGATCCTTTTAAATAATTTGACGATAACTTTTCATGAATAAAATATTGAATCTCTCCATCTTTATTCATGATGTATGCGTACATCGGTGATAAAAATTCGTTTTCCTTGCTCTCGTTCTTGCCACTAAAATATAATTCAACCCGCCAATATAAAGTTTCCCATGTAGAATCCGGATCATTCCAGTAATATTCCTGTACTGCCTTTTTCATGTCTTCAAAAGATGTCATAATATATGGGCCATCCATAATATCACTTTTATTATCATCATTATAACCCATCAACTGTATAAGAAAAATCTTTTCACTTTCCATCGTTAAATATTGCACTGCCTGATCCATACACTCGCAGCATAATTTCAGATAATCCATATCCTGTTGCTTTATGTCTGATGTTGCTCTCAGCTTATACAATAATCCCTGTTTTCTTTTTAAACCGACTGGTGCTCCGGCAATAATTGACACATAGTCTCTCAACTTCAGTCGTTCTGCATGTTCCATTAAATATACATGCAATTCCGGTGATTCAATTAAATCCAAAATCTCTTGTTTTAATTCTATCGTCATATAAATCTATTCACCACTTTCTCTTATCACATCATTTTCAATTCCATATCTCTCAAGTGCATCGTACACCTTGTGATACACCATCTGATTCGGATAATATCTATAATCAGCAAATATCTTGATACCGTCTTTATAGAAATATTCATGGATAGCCGCCGCACATCCTGAACTTCTGCTTTCGCCATATTCACATTGACAGATGATATCTTTTCCTTCTTTTTTTGCATTGAAAATAAATTCTGCAAGATCATCTACTTCTGGAAAATATGTCTCGTAAGTCAAATGATATTTCGGCAATACTGCCAGATCAATGTCATGCAGTGCTACCTGAAATACACAATTCGTTTTCGCCGAATAGTCTACCGGCCTGTATTCTGCATCACGGAATTTTCCTGGCGGATCATAGAAACTGATTACCACTGCATTTTCCGGGAAATCTTTTTCTAATAATTTTTCTATTGATTTTCTTGAATAAATGGATATTTTCAACTTGTTTCACTCCTATCTATGCTTGATAAGTAATAGGATATATTATTGTATGGGGCAAAAATGGCTCATTTCTGAGCATATAAAAAACAGTGCCAAAACACTGTTTTTACTTCGTATATTCTATAAGTAAATCATTTGCATATTAAAGGTCTGATTTCACTCAATCTATTTTCTAATGTCGTTTTCAAGTTAGGTATATCATATGGCTCTTGTTCTTCTGAATTTATAGCTTCTTTATTCTCTTTATCATCATCTTTAAAAGTCTTTATAAATGACTCTCCAGCCATAATTTTCTGCATTTTAGACCAAACAATAAAATCCAATTGTAATGGTGTAATTGAATTTTCCTTGCAATATTGCTTTATAACATGAGCATAAAATTCGTATGGATATTCTTCTTTTATACAACTTTTTTCCCACGTCCTTTGCATAGAACTCCACGATCCTATTGACTCCGCTTTTAACTTCTTCTTTTCACCTTTTGTAAATAAATTCTCTGGCAATTTTTTATAATTTTCAGGATAACTCTCGGCATTTGAAAAATCATCTTCCTTAAATTTCCTTTTGAACCATTCCAGACTAAAACTATCTAACGGCATATGACATTTATCAAATTTCTTTTTATATTTTTCTCCACCTCTACATCTATCGCATATGCAATATAAATATTTAAATGCCATATTTATTATTTTTTGCGCCTGACCATATGTAATTTCATCCACAAGATACTTCTTATAGGAATCTATTAACGCTTTACACCAACCTGAATATTTATCATCAAACTTTTCATCACCATCAAAATAATTGCAAAGTTCTTTTGCGACATCTGTTAACGGTTCTCTCATAGGATTTTCCTCTGTATTAGGTCTCTTTTTATCCCACACTTTTTTTCTTTTTAATAACTCATCTCCTTCTTCTCTTGCCTTAGTACTCCAATGAATTGTCCGACAAGCATCCAAGTACCCTTGATACAGAGCATCTTTATAAACTTTTTCACATTCCCAATCTGCTTCAGTCTTATCTGAAAAGTATTCACAGCACGGCTCTTTTTTTATTGTTCCAATAAAATCATCTACCGAATCTTTTATTTCTTTTTCAATCTCTTCTTTTATTTCTTCTTTAGTTTTCTCCATCTTCCGTATCTCCTTCCAAAACTCTCACAAGTTCTCCCCACACTTTCACCATCGCATAGGTATCCAGTTCGCAATATTTCAATAAATTATGCCTTGCCTTCTTCTGCTCCTCCGCTGGCATATCTTTTATCCTCGGAAATATCGTCATTGCCTCTGATCCATTATGCACACCTTCTAGATTATGATAATTCAATTCCGGATCATTCGGGAATATCGCTGGCAGGACACTTTTAATTGAAAATGATCCTCCCATCGCCCGGTTATAATAATGGCCTGCCTGAAATGGATCCAGTAAATCTTTGATATTATCTCTGATATTTAATAAATGCTCAGCTAAATCCGGGAACATTCCCGCCAATTCTTTAATTCTGCTGCATTCAAACGACTTATTGTACGCTGTTACACATACATTCATCGGAATATCCCTACACAAAGCTTCCGCAATTGCCCGCAATGGATTTTCTCCTGATTCTGCAAGGAATTCTTTATGTAATAATGGTGCACCTGCCGACTCTATATAATGTAATGAGTACTGGAATGGTATCTGCTGATATGGCTTTGTTCCCGGAAACAACGGTATTACTGGTTGCATTGTCTCAAAATCCAGAAAATACAACGGATAAGATAATGTACTTAAAAATTCCCGGATTCCATCAATATTTACATATGTCCCCTTGTCTTCTAATGCAAATTCAATCTGCCTTAATTGCTTTTCATTCTTAAGCTTTCCACAGGCTTTTAATTGCTTATAATCAGAAACTCCTTCCCTGTAATATTCTAATTTCTTTTTTAACGGCATCCGATATAAGTCAAATACGGACGGAGTTGGTAATTCTTTTGCACAATATTCCCAATACGGACATCCATATGGATCTTTACAGTATAATCCCAGTTCCCGCTCCGGCTCATTCTCTGATTCCAACAATGTATCTTCCTGTAATAAATTCTTCTCTACTTCCCCAATCTCATTTCTCACAAATTCAGACACATCCGTAATTTGAAACAGCCTTTCCAAATCCAATTTCCCATCATATACATAATCGTTATTAATGGAAACTATGTACGTTGCCACAACCTGCAATATTTCGACTTTGAAAAATGATTCTTCATCTCTTATGCCTCACTTTTAATCTTCATATGCTTCCCATGATTTTTTCAAATCATAAACTTCCGAACTTGTTAATGAAAGAGATTATAATCCAAAATCCTGATATACTTATTCTTACAGAATTTTCATTTTGTGAAAATGCATCGGAGTTTTTTAAAAAAGTATTTGATGAGAGAAATTACGATTACTATCCTAAAGAAAAGACAAAAAACACAAAAAATAAGCAGAATGAGATACTAATAGCATGGCGAAGAGAATTATTTGATCTGTGCCTTGACAAGTGTATGTATTCTGTTGTCACTTTCGAAAATAACAAACCCAATTTTTTGTTGGTGGATTTAATTGAAAAGAAAACCAGACAGGAATTAGTTGTTGCTGGCGTTAGAATTACAATGGCGGAGAATATTCCTGTAAAAGGAACGGAAGACGAAAAAAAGAAAGCATATCAGAAACAAGCAAATAAGAGATATAAACAAATGCAATATGTATACAAACAATTGGAAAAGTTTGCTAGAGTAATTATGGGCGGTGATTTTAATAATTATCGAAGAAGAACAGAGTTAAAAGACTGGAATATTGGTAGAATATTATGTGATAATCAAGAATATAAAATTTATACTCCTAAAGGTCAAAGTATTAAAGAAAAAAAATCAATAAGAGGAGAAGAATATGAATTTGCAGAAGATCATTTTGTGACAAAAAATTGTGAAATAGATAATGAAGTCTATGATAGGTGTTTCGTGTTTAGGGATGAAAAGTATATAAATGGAGAAGACTTGTCGGATTGGAATTATTTATCGGGATATCCTGATCATGCAATTCTTATAGCAGTGGGAGTTAAAAGCTCCCACTGACAGGTCGCAAAGCGACTGCGTTCATGAGCAAGTAGCGAAAGCGGATTGCGAATGTCCGCTTTACCGAAAAAATCCTCATGATCATGAGGGAAAATGAAAGAAATTTGGAATGAGTAATAACACAAGCTGTGTACCTTTTTTGCCCCATTAGATCCATTAAGATAAAGTTAGTAAAAATTCGTAGTGGAGGAATGATAAATGTGGAATGATACAAAAGGTGAGCAGGACAATCTTTGTTTGGCACTTATAAATCCAAGGCTATGTAAAAAGTTAAGTATTAAGGTTGCAGTAGAGCAGCATGATACGAAGACAACAGTACCATATCTGCATGTATTTTTAGATAATACATATAAAGATAACTATGTGAATAATCCGATTGCAACTGATCGTCTGAATTACGATGTCTTATTCCATACAGACCTTTCGCGTAATGGTGGTATGTCAAATGGCTTGGATTTAGATAGATTAAACTGGGGCAATTATGACTTGGTTGTAATTGATGAATCACATAACTTCCGTAATGGTGTCGGTACGCATGCAAATACCAAGGAGAACCGTTATGTGAAGTTAATGGATAAGATTATCCGTACAGGTGTAAAGACTAAGGTTCTTATGCTTTCTGCAACACCGGTTAATAATAGATTTGTGGATCTGAGAAATCAGCTGGCTATTGCATACGAGGGTAATGCTGAGAATCTGGATAGCAAGCTTAATACAACAAAGTCTTTGGAGGATATTTTTAGACAAGCTCAGAAGGCTTTCAACGCATGGAGTAAGTTGGATCCGGAAGACAGAACCACAGATGCTCTTCTTAGAACACTGGATTTTGATTTTTTTGAGCTGTTGGATAGTGTGACAATAGCACGGTCCAGAAAGCATATTGAGAAATATTATAGTACTGCAGAGATAGGAAAATTTCCCGAGAGGTTAAAACCAATATCTCTCAGACCGAACCTTACTTCTCTGGAGTCTGCAATTACCTACAATCAAATTTATGAACAGCTGATGTTGCTTACATTGTGTATCTATACGCCGTCAAATTATATATTCCCAAGTAAGCTGGATAAATATATGGAGCTGACACATAACAAGGGTGCAATCTATACAGTCACTGTGTAATCTCTTTACCACATTTTTCTCGAAATATTGTTCAATGGAGGAGCGCACTTTATCCTTATTGGCATTAGTTCGTATAACTTTTAGCGCATTTCCACCTTTTTGACGATTCATAATCTTACTAGCTGCAGATTTTTCGGTCGTGATAGTGCCATTTTCTTTGTTCACCAACTCCATAGGTTCAGAAACAGCATCATATAGTAGATTAATCAAATCCGGATCTGCTATTTCTTCTGCCCATGCATTTTTCAGTTCTTTTAAATAGGTTGCAAAAACCAATTCTGACAATGCTTTCACCTCCCAAATTTGCAACTCATCCTCAACTTTCAACCAACTCGTCCCAAACGATTTTTCCCTTATTTTTTTCTACAATAAAAGTGTTCCAAATGAGAAAATCTATAAAATTGAGGATTGCTACCGTTTGTCGCTTTGTTTCTATATTTTCCATCAACGATAAACCTCCAAAATTTTTCTCCAAACTCCGGAGTTAATGCTTCAACAATCAAAACCATATCCAGATCTCTTGTAGCCCTGAAATTTACTTCGTTGCTTTCAAACAGAATATCACAGGCTGCACCACCTATTAAAACATACTGTTCTTCATAATCTGCAAAGTACTTCTGAAATGTATCTAATCCTTTGACCATACATATTCCTCCAACATCTCATTAATAGAAATATCTATCCGTTCCTCTTCTTGCTCTTCTCCTGTAAGTGACAATACTACGCTCAAAGGATCTTGAAATCCTTTTCCTAAAAAATCAATAAAATATCCCAGTTCCAAAACAACACAGCCAATTTCTTCCAATTCACTCACTTGTTTTTCCACTTTCACTGCACTATCTTTCAACTCTTTCTTTGTTACTGCATAAGTAGGATAAACATTATCTGACAAAAGAGAATACTCACACAAAGCAGAAATACCTGCTTTCTTTTCTAGTTTCATATCTTCTCTCAGAACAAATCTTCGAATCACCGGATTTCTTAATACATTTTCAATTTGCTGCCATACTTGTTTTCGGTCATTCGGAATATTTATTACTCTTGATTTACCTTTCATGCCCAACACATCAATATTTAAATATTCCAGTTCATCAAAACACCGGCTTGCAGATTTTGTTGACACTCCTATTCGTTTTGCTGCATCAGATACTTTCACTTCATTCCATCGTTCATAAATAGCCATCAGAAGCATTTTTTGCGTCAAAAATGAAATCAGATAAACTGGTGCCAATTCTCTTTCATTTTCCTTACTCAACAAATATCCAATAAATGGAAGAAATACCTGCTTTCCTTCTATTACAAAAGGAATTCCTTCTTCCATCATCTTGTCTTTTATATAAAATTTCACCTAAGTACGGATTTTTTAAAGTAGCAAGGGGATTATTTTTAATCTCTTCATTGAGTTTTTCGTCACCACTAACAACATGTGTTGCATAATATGAAAATGAAAGAAAATCAATCGTATTATTTTTAAGAATTTCTTTATCATCATCTTCAAATGGAATAGTTATTCCTTTTCTTTCTAATTCTCTTAATTTATATGATGGATAGTACCCTCTCGCCTGTACATCACAGAAAAAGAACGCATCTCTATTTTTTGTAATTGTTGCAAATACATCTTGAGGATGACATGTATATGGATACCATGTACCTCCTGCAAACATATTCCCAATTTTATTTGTTGGATCAATTTCATGACCAATTTTTACTGCCCACGCACTTGCTAATAAAATATGATGAGCTGCATTATATAACTGTTGTTCTTTATCTTCATTTGGATCAATAACAACACCTGCTGATAAATAAGGCAAAATTAATGTATCATTAATTTCATTAAAGGTAAGCCAATAATGTACAATACCTTTATATCTTTTAAATAAAACTGTTGCATATTTCTTATAGAAATCAACCATTTTTCTACTTTTAAAACCACCATATTCTTTTACTAAATAAAGTGGAAAATCGTAATGAGAAATCGTTACTAAAGGTTCAATGTGATATTTTTTTAATTCTTTAAAAACATCATCATAAAATTGTAATCCTTTTTCATTCGGTCTTTCTTCATCCCCTCGAGGAAATATTCTTGACCATGAAATAGATAATCTTAAAACCTTAAATCCCATTTCCGCAAATAACGCAATATCTTCTTTGAAGCGATGATAATGAT
>ENA-OPDH01001621-OPDH01001621.1-human-gut-metagenome-genome-assembly--contig:-NODE-1621-length-15852-cov-3.796987_pt1 | contig 15852 bp, 16 predicted proteins | sample MGYA00241260_ERZ501500 | MGnify/ENA primary metagenome ERZ501500 (study PRJEB25962, sample SAMEA2042519) | human gut metagenome | biome: human gut; feature: human-associated habitat; material: faeces...
GTAGATCGACCTGAACAAGGTCACCAAGAAGTATGACGGCCTGGACGGCACCGAGCTCGCTATCTCTGAGTCCCAGGAGCGCATGGCCTGCGCCGTCGCCGACGGTGACGTCGAGGAGTTCATGGGCTACGCCGCCGAGGAGAACCTCGAGGCGACCGTTATCGCCGAGGTTACCGCCGAGCCGCGCATGCGCATGGCCTGGAACGGTGTCGCCATCGTCGACCTGTCCCGTGAGTTCCTCAACTCCAACGGCGCGCCCAAGCACCAGGTCGCCCACGTCTGTGCCCGCAGCGTGTGGCAGCCCAGCTGGGCCGGCGCCACGCTTGCCGAGCGCATGACCTCGCTTGTCACTGACCTCAACGTCGCCTCCAACAAGGGCCTTTCCGAGCGCTTCGACTCCACCGTCGGTGCGTTCTCGCTGCTCATGCCCTTTGGCGGCAAGACGCAGCGTACCCCCTCGCAGGCGATGGCGGCGCTGCTGCCGGTGCTGCCGGGCAGCAAGACCGAGCAGGGCAGCGTGATGGCCTGGGGCTGCGACCCCGACGCACTGAGCGCCGATCCTTACACGGGCGCGCACAGCGCGGTCTACACCTCGGTCGCGAAGATCGTCGCCGCGGGCGCCGATTATCACAAGGCATATCTCACCTTACAGGAATTTTTTGAAAAGCTCCGCAATGAGCCCGTGCGCTGGGGCAAGCCTTTTGCCGCGCTCCTCGGTGCGCTGGACGCGCAGCTTGAGCTCGGCGCCGCCGCCATCGGCGGTAAGGACTCGATGTCCGGCACGTTCTTAGACCACGACGTCCCGCCGACGCTCATCTCGTTCGCCATTGCACCGGTGTGCGCGGGCGAGCTTGTGACGACGGACTTCAAGTCCGCCGGTCACGGCGTTTATCTCTTCTACGGCGGCACGGCGGAGCAGAAGACCGCCGCGTGGGAGCGCTTCACCGCGCTTGCCCGCGCGGGCAAGGCAGCAAGCGCATGGGCCGTTGAAAACGGCCTTGCCGAGGCGGTGATGAAGATGTCGCTCGGCAACGAGGTCGGCTTTGCCGCGGCTTCGACCGCTCTCGACTGGTACCGGCCCATGCCCGGCGCGATCGTCGCCGAGCTTACCGAGGAAATTCCCGACGCCGTCTGCATCGGCATCACGACGGCGGAGAAGACGATCACCATCGGCAATGACGAGGCGAGCATTTCTGAGCTGCTGGCCCTGAACGATTCCGTGCTCGAATCGGTCTATCCGACGAAGACGCAGGACGCCGGTACGGTCGTGCGCTTTACCTGTGAAACGGAAAAGCGCGCCGCGCCCGCTGTCAAGATCGCGCGTCCGAAGGCGCTGATCCCCGTCTTCCCCGGCACAAACTGCGAGTACGACACCCAGCGCGCCCTGCTCGAAGCAGGCGCGGACGCCGAGCAGTTCATCATCCGCAACTTAACGAGCGCCGACGTTGCTGACAGCGTCGAGCGCTTTGCCAAGGCCGTCAAGGATAGCCAGATCATCGTCATCCCCGGCGGCTTCTCCGGCGGCGACGAGCCCGACGGCAGTGCCAAGCTCATCACGGCGTTCTTCCGCAACGCCGCGGTCAAGGAGCAGGTCACGGACCTCCTCGAAAAGCGCGACGGTCTGATGCTCGGCGTGTGCAACGGCTTCCAGGCGCTCATCAAGCTCGGTCTCGTTCCCTATGGCAAGATCATGGACACCGACGCTGATTTCCCGACGCTGACCTATAACGTCATCGGCCGCCACCAGTCCCGTCTGGTCCGCACGCGCGTGTGCTCCAACAAGTCCCCCTGGCTTGCAGGTACAAAGGTCGGCGACATTTACACCGTGCCCATTTCGCACGGCGAGGGCCGTTTCCTCGCATCCGAAGAGCTTGTGAAGAAGCTCGCCGAAAACGGCCAGATCGCCACGCAGTACGTAGACCTTGACGGGTATGCTACAATGGATGCAGCATTTAACCCCAACGGCTCGATCTGTGCCATCGAGGGTATCACCTCGCCCGATGGCCGTGTATTCGGCAAGATGGGGCACACCGAGCGCATCGGCAAGGAGCTTTACCGCAACGTTCCTGGACAGTATGAGATGGAGCTGTTCACCTCTGCCGTGCGCTATTTCAAGTAATTTAAGAAGAGAGGAGCAGACCCAATGGCTTATTATTATCCCGAACCGTCTCACACGTTCAGCGAATATCTGCTCGTCCCCGGTTACACGTCCGAGGACTGCATTCCTGACAACGTCTCGCTCAAAACGCCCCTCGTGCGCTACCGCAAGGGGCAGGAGGAGTGCCCCATCAGCCTGAATATCCCGATGGTCTCGGCCATCATGCAGTCGGTGTCGAACGACACGCTGGCCATCGCGCTGGCCAAAGAGGGCGGCCTTTCGTTCATCTTCGGCTCCCAGTCCATCGAGAGCGAGGCCGAGATGGTGCGCCGCGTGAAAAGCAATAAGGCGGGCTTTGTGCCGTCAGCCTCGAACCTGACAAGCGAGCACACGCTGGCCGATGTTTTGGCCCTCAAGGAGAAAAACGGCTTCTCGACCGTCGCCATCACCGAGGACGCAACGCCCAACGGCAAGCTCCTCGGCATCGTGACGAGCCGCGACTACCGCGTGAGCCGCATGAGCACTGATTTGAAGGTGCGCGAGTTCATGACTCCGCGCGAAAAGCTCGTCACCGCTCCTGCGTCGACCACGCTCAAGGAGGCTAACGACATCATCTGGGAGCACAAGCTCAACGCGCTGCCCATCGTGGATGAAAACGACCACCTGCTCTACTTCGTCTTCCGCAAGGACTACGCCGAGCACAAGGAGCACCCCCTCGCGCTTCAGGACGACAAGAAGCGCTACCTCGTCGGCGCGGGCATCAACTCCCGCGACTATGCCGAGCGCATCCCCGCGCTCGTGGAGGCTGGCGCGGATGTGCTGTGCATCGACTCGTCCGAGGGATACTCCGTCTGGCAGAAGAAGGTCATCGACTACGTGCGCGCGAACTATGGCAATACCATCAAAATCGGCGCGGGCAATGTCGTCGACCGCGACGGCTTCCGCTTCCTCGCCGAGAGCGGCGCGGACTTTGTCAAAGTCGGCATCGGCGGCGGCTCCATCTGCATCACGCGCGAAACGAAGGGTATCGGCCGCGGCCAGGCCACCGCGCTCATTGAGGTGAGCGCCGCGCGCGACGAATACTTCCGCGAGACCGGCGTGTATGTTCCCATCTGCTCCGATGGCGGCATCGTGCACGACTATCACATGACGCTCGCGCTCGCCATGGGCGCGGACTTCCTGATGCTGGGCCGCTACTTCGCTCGCTTCGACGAATCGCCGACGAACAAGCTGCTTGTCAACGGCGTGTACGTCAAGGAATACTGGGGCGAAGGCTCGAACCGCGCGCGCAACTGGCAGCGTTACGACCTCGGCGGCAAGACGGGCCTTGCGTTTGAAGAGGGCGTGGATTCCTACGTCACCTACGCGGGCTCCCTGCAGGATAACGTCGCAAGAAGCCTTTACAAGGTCAAGTCGACCATGTGCAACTGCGGCGTGACGACGATCCCTGATCTGCAGAAGAACGCGAAGCTCACGCTCGTCTCCGCCACCAGCATCGTCGAGGGCGGCTATCACGACGTCACCCTCCGCGCCACGAACGCCAGCAACAACTAAACAGCGCAAAGAACAACAAAAAGCGGTTCCCAAACGGGAACCGCTTTTTTGAGCACTGAGATCAAAATACCATCGTCAGGAAGCTGTAGAGCAGCTTGCAGCCGTAGAAAACGATGATCACGCCGCAGACCTTGTTGATGACAACGAGCGTTTTGGGCGTGAAATTGTCGCTGAAAAGCGAGATGAGCAGCGTCAGCCCCGTGAACCACAGGCAGGACGCGAGCGCCACGCCGCTGATAAACGACGTGCTCTGCGCCGCGGGCAGCGTCACGTCGAACGCACCGAGCATCATCGTTCCGTCGATGAGTGCCTGCGGGTTGAACCATGTGACCACACAGGCGGACGAGATGGTCTTGGGGATCGAGTCCGCGGTCCGGCTGCGGTCGATCTCCTCCGCCTTGGCGCGCAGGAGGCCGACGCCGATATACAGCACGATCAGGCTGCCGAGCAGCAGGATGACCATTTGCAGCCATTCATAGCGCTGCATGACCGCGCCCACGCCGAAAAAGCACGCGAGCGCGAGCGTCACGTCGAAAAAGATGACGATGAGCGCCGTCAAAAGTGCGCACTTTCGCGTGTGCGTCAGCGCCGAGTTGATGACGAATAAATTTTGCAGCCCGATGGGCGCGACGTATGCAAGCCCCATCGTAAGACCCTGTAAAAAGTATTTCGCTGCCGCCGCGTCCTTACTTTTTGAACGTCACGCACGCCTGCGAGGCGGTTTTGCCGTCCGGCTTGACGATGCCGATGCGGCACGTGCCGTCATCGAGTGACTTCTTGTAGACCGTCAGCGCCTCACCCTCGAAGCACGGCGTTGAGTAGTGTAGCTCGACCGATTGAATATTACCGCTCGCGAGCTCCTTTGCCGAAAAGCAGTCGAGCAGCAGGCGCACATAGGCCACGTTGTTCATGTGGTGGCCGAGGTCGATGTCCGTCGACCGCACGGCGTAGTGCGAGAAGAGGTCGGCGTCCTCAAACTTTTCATGGAAGCGCTGCAATTTTTCGGGGATGGCCGTCTCGGCGGGGAAGGGGTAGTCCTTCGGAAAGCCCGAGTCGCCAAAGCGGATGATCTTCTGCTCCGGTCCTAAGATGGCCCACTCGGTCTTGCCGCGGGCAATGACCGCCTCACCGCGCGAGAGTGTGTAACTGCGGTACGTGCGTACGTCGCGCTCGCTGCACGCCTCCGCCCACGTGCGCACCGTGAGTTCGTCCATCAGGTACGCGCGCTCAAAGAGATCGACGCGCGTGTGGACCGTGAGCCAGAATTCACCCTTTTTCGCCATCGCGCTGCTGCCGACGCCCAGCACCTCCGCGTGCTGCGCTGCGATGCCCTGAAAAATCGTAAACGCCGCCAACGGCGACAGCGCGCCCGACGCGTCACAGTAGTCGGGCGTGACGGTAAGACGTTTTTCAAAAATGCTCTCCATGCAGTTCTCCTTTGAATTTGTCGTTTTCTTAACGATAAGTATAGCATGGAATTGGTATTGCCTCAAGCGGGCAAAATGACCCATGCGTTAAAAAAGCTCCACATTGTGGAGCGTTGTTTCCGCACAGGTGCGGAGAGGAAGGCAGCGCCGTCGGCGCTGCACGAATCAAAGGGGATATTCTCTTTCGCGAAAGAGAATATCCCCTTTGGAACCCCAAGAGAAAGGCTTTTGATTGGCAGTCTCTGGCTTGAATGACTTTTATGCCTCTGGAATGGGAGTGCCTGCCAAGTGATGAATCTAAACGATTTGTCTTACTTCTATCTCCGCTGCCGCTTTGCCTGCGATTCGGCAGTCTTCAGCAATTTCCGCCTACTTTGGATTGTTTAGCATTGCTGGCGCTCGCTGCAGTACGCACTATCGAAATAGCATGCGTTGTCCGTGGCAGGTGATTAGGCTGCACCAAAACAAGATCAGCAGAGCGGCAGCGGATAATGGAAGCACACCAAATCGTATAGCAGAACTAAACGCGGCAGCGCCGCGCGCAGGTAGTGCAATCGGCAAGCGCCGCAACTCTTCAAGCTGCTCGCCTGCAATGGAAAACCTTTCTCTCGGGGGATCAAAAGGGGGATACTCTCTTTCGTGAAAGAGAGTATCCCCCTTTTATTCGCGCCCCCCTGCTTGCAGAGGACCCTATTTCTCCACAGAATGTGGAAATCACTCACACCTTGGTACGGTCGTAAGAAACGACCACACGGCGGTTCGGCTCAGTGCCGATGGAGAACGTTGTCACACTCGGCGTATCCTGGAGCGCGGTGTGGATGACGTGGCGCTCGTAGGCGTTCATGGGCTCGAGGGTGACATTGCGGCGGTACTTCGTCACCTTGCCGGCGACCTTTTCCGCCAGGCGCTCGAGGCTCTGCTCGCGCTTTTCGCGGTAATTCTCTGCGTCGACCTGCACGCGGGCGCGGTTCTTCTCGCTGCCGCGATTGATGCTGTAGTTCGTCAACTGCTGGATGGCGTCGAGCGTTTCGCCGCGGCGGCCGATCAGCGCGCCGAGCTTTTCACCTTCGAGGAAGACCTTGTAGCGGCCCTTCTCACTCTCGTAGACCTTGACCTCAGCAGCGGAGTCCATGTGCTCAAGAAGGCCCTTGAGGAACGCGCGGATCTGCTCGCTCTTCTCGTCGTGGCACTCTTCGCCGAGGTCGACAATGGGCTTGGGCTGCGGGGCGGGACGCTCCGCGCGCTCGGCGCGGGGAGCGCGGTTCTCGCGGCGGTCTTCGCGCGCGGGACGGTCGCCGCGTTCGGTACGCGGCTTGTCGTTTGCACGGGATTCTTTTTTCTGCAGCACTTCGGGCGCGTACATGGGCACGGCCTTGGGCGCAGAAGCGGGTTCAACTTTCTTTTCGGGCTTGGGTGCGGCAGGCTTTTCCACCGGCTTGACCTCTTCGGCCTTGCCGTCGTCATAGCTCACGCGAACGCGCGCGGGCGCGCTGCCGATGCCGAGGAATCCGGCTTTCGCGCGCTCAAGAATTTCAACAGAAACGTCGTCTCTGTCCATCTTCAGCTGCGCGAGCGCGCTCTGGATGGCCTCGTCCTCCGTCTTGCCCGTTACGTCAATAAACTTGATCATTCAGACAAGCTCCTTACAATTATTCTCCGTAGTGCTCGGGGTCGTAGGAACGGCCGCGGGCATAGGGGCGGTCGCCGACGCGTCCGCTTTCGTTCGTGGAATTTTTCTTCTTCATGGATTTTGCAGCCTGCTTTTCCGCACGCTTTTCCTTGAGGCTCTTCTTCTCAGCCTCTTCGGCAGCGTACTTACGCTGCTGCTCGCGGGCGGCTTCCATGCGGCGCAGACGGTCGTCGCGCTTCTGCTTTTCCTTCTCGCTGAGCTCGTCCTCCATGTGGCTCTTATAGTACTTGGTCAGAACCTTTTCCTGGATGGCGTAGAGCAGCGAGTTGACGATCCAGTAGACGCCGAGAGCCGCGGGCAGCGTAAAGCCGATCCACAGCGACATGAGCGGCATCATCCACATCATCATGCGGCTGGAGCGGGCCGCGGCGTCGTTGCCCTCAGCGGCGACGTTGCCGGCCATGGACGCCTTGGACTGCAGAAAGCTCAAAGCACCGGAAATGAACGGGATCAGCACAACGCCGATCACGGGCCAGCCGCCGGTGAAGAAATCTTTCCACACATCCCCCGGCATGACCGTAAGGTCAAGGCCGAGGAAGTTGTAGTTCACGTTGAGAAGGCCGTCAAACTTGCCGGAAAAATCCGCAAAGTTGTCGGAAATGAACTTGGCAAGGCCGATCTCCTCATAGCCCTTGCGCACGAGCTCGGCATTGTAGCCCAGGGTGGTGGCAAGGGTCGTGATCTCCGTCACGACGTCCTTGGAGAGCATCATGAAGCGGCTGAGAGGCTGACGGATGATGGAATACAGAGCGATGAGGATGGGGAAGGGCAGGAAGCTCCAGAGGCATCCGCTCATGGGGTTCACGCCCTCCTGTGTGTAGAGGAGCTGCATCTCCTCGTTCATGCGCGTGGGATTATTGGCGTATTTCGTCTGGATCTCTTTCACCTTGGGCTGGAAGAGATTCATGCGCATCATGCTCTTTTTCGACTTCATCTGGAAGGGCAGCGTGATGAGCTTCACGACGATCGTGAAGAGCACGAGAGCCCAGCCGTAGGAGCCGGTCAGCTCATAGAAGGTGCGCAGGACCCAGGCGAAGGGAACGCAAATGTAGTAGCCGATGGTTGACATTCTTCGGTTTCCTCCGTGGTTTTAGGTTCGGTCACGGGACCGGGTCGTAGATTTTTCCGCCCTTGTAGAACGGATGGCATCGCATGATACGCTTGAAGGCAAGCCAGCCGCCCTTGACCGCCCCGTACTTCTCGATCGCTTCGAGCGCGTATTGAGAGCACGTGGGGATAAAGCGGCAGCAGGGGGGACGGCAGGGTGAGATGGCCCTGCGGTAAAACCGGATGAGAAACAGCAGAAAGCGTTTCATGCCTGCGTTTCCCACAGATCGAGCTTTTTGCACGTTTTTTCAAACGCGCGCTTGAGCTCCCAGTAGTCCGCGTGGGCGGCCCTTGTGCGGGCGACGACGATGCAGTCGTAGCCCTGCTTCATCTTCCCCTGGCTCAGGCGGAAAATTTCGCGGATGCGGCGGCGGACGCGGTTGCGCACGACGGCGTGGCCGAGCTTGGTGCTGACCGTGACGCCGAGGCGGTTGTGTCCGAGCCGGTTTTTCCGGTAATACACCACAAGGCAGGACGAAACACCGGACTTGCCCTTGGCGTACATCCGGCGGAATTCGTAATTTTTCTTGACGGTGGTGGTGCTTTTCACGCGTGATCTCCCTGCTTTTGCGGATTTCTCCGCATAGCCTGCAAGGGACGGCGATCGAAACACATTCTCATCGGCCGTCCCTCATTGTTTCATGTGTAGCATACGATACGCAAGTTGCTCCCGCTTTAGTGGGTCAGACGGGCGCGGCCGCGTGCACGACGGCGGGCGATAACCTTGCGGCCGTTGGCAGTGGACATTCTCTTGCGGAAGCCGTGCTCCTTGGAGCGCTGGAGCTTCTTGGGCTGATAGGTGCGAGAAGTAGCCATTTCGTTTTACCTCCTGAAAAAAATTTTACCGGCAGCACCCCTTTTTGAGGCGCTGCACTTACTCGACGGCGGGCGGAGAAAGCTCCCCGCGGACCGCAGTTGATAAAAATAGTGCCGTATTGATGCGGCATACGGGGAGTATTATATCGGTTTTGCCGCATTCTGTCAACCAAAAATGCAAAAATTGGTGCATGTTTCCATTTCCCGCAAAACCTTGTGGCGCGTATCGAAACATGCAACTATCTCTTGTGTCCTTTTGCCTGTTTTTCAGGGCTTTTGCACTGCAAAAAACAGCGTTTTATATTTAGAATATGTGTTGCGTTCGTGCGCGTTTTTTGGTATAATGTAGGGAGTAAATTTTCGGCTGTCACAGCCGTTTATTCCAAAGAAAGAAAGGAGCGCTTCCGTGAACTCTGTTGCAGACATCTGGAAGATCGTTCTCTCCCGCCTCAGCCAGGACCTGTCTGAGACGACCATCTCCACGTGGTTCGATGAGGTGGAGGCCGTGTCCATCAAGGACCGCACGCTGTATCTCCACTGCCCGAATGATTTTAAGCGCAGCACGATCGAATCCATGTTCTCTGACCGCATCAAGGATTCCCTGCGGGACATTTACTCCGCCGATTTCGACGTCAAGCTCCTCTCCACCGCGGAGAGCACCGCCCTTTTCGAGCCCGAGGTCAAAAAGTCCACCGCGCTGCTCGATTCCGGCGAATTCACGTTCGACACGTTCGTCGTCGGCGAATCGAACAAGATGGCCTATGCCGCCGCGCGCGCCGTGGCCGACGGTGTGGGGCACTACAACCCGCTATTTATCTACGGCGACTCCGGCCTTGGCAAAACGCACCTCATTTACGCCATTGCCCATCAGATCCGCACGACGCGCCCGTCGGCGAAGATCATCTACATCAAGGGCGATGATTTCATCAACGAATTCATCGAGCTCGTGCGCGCGGGCCGCGGCAGTGAGTTCCGCGCGAAGTACCGCGACGCGGACCTGCTGCTCGTAGACGACGTGCAGTTTGTCGCGGGCAAGGAGCAGGTGCAGAACGAATTTTTCCATACGTTCAACACGCTCTACGAGGCCGGACGCCAGATCGTCCTGACCTCCGATAGACCGCCCTCTGACATGCACCTTCTCGACGACCGCCTGCGCACGCGCTTTGAGTGGGGCTTACTTGTCGATGTGCAGCCGCCCGATTTTGAAACGCGCCTTGCTATCGTGAAAAACAAGGCCGCGCAGTGGGGCACCGTCATCGACGACGACATTGCGCGTTACATTGCCGAGAATGTTACGTCCAACGTCCGTCAGCTCGAGGGCACGATGAACAAGATTCTCGCCTACCGCGATCTCATCGGACGCGAGATGGACGCCGACGCCGCGCACCGCGCGGTCGAGGACTTTATGAAAAAGAACGCGAATCTCGCCCCCACGGCGGCGATGATCATCACCGAAACGTCGCGCTACTTCGGCATCGACGAAGAGGTCATCAAGGGCCCGTCTCGAAGCCGCGAGGCCGTCAACGCCCGTCAGGCCGCGATGTACCTCGTGCGCCGCATGACGAATCTGTCGACGCCCGATATCGGCCGCGAGTTCGGCAAGCGCGACCATACGACCGTGCTCCACTCGCTCGAGCAGATCGAAAAGAAGATGAAATCCGATCCCGTCTTCAACCAGACGATCAAAGAGATCACTATTAATATCAACTCCAAGAGATAACAAAGTTTTCCACATTATCCACAGGGTTGTGCAGAGGGAAGCTGTGGAAACATTTTTTCAAAATTTTGGGTGTGGAAAGTGATAGAACTTTTCAACAACCCATGAGGGATAAATTTTCCTTGCCATTTCTGGCTAAAATTGGGTTTTCCACATTTTTGCGCCCCTACTGCTGCTATTTCTAAAAACTATCCTTTTTCTTTTCCAAAAGAGAAAAAATCATCCGTTTTACGAAAGGAACGCCGCTATGAAATTCTCCTGCGAAAAGCTGCTGCTGCAAAATGCAGTCAATACCGCCTCCCGCGCCGTCGCGGCGAAAAGCTCCATCCCTGCGCTCGAAGGACTGCTGCTGACCTGCGGCGGCGAGAGCCTGACCGTTTCGGGCTACAACATGCAGACCGGCATCCGCACGAAGTTTGCCGCCGAGGTCGAGGAGTCCGGCGAGCTGGTCGTCAACGCCCGCCTGATCGGCGAGATCTTAAGAAGGCTGCCCGACGACGTCGTGACCTTCACCGCGAACGACAAATTTTTGATCCACCTGACCTGCGGCGACGCGGATTTCGACATCATGGGCCTCTCCGCCGCCGATTTCCCCGAGCTGCCCGAGGTCGAGGAGAAGTACGCCGTCCAGATCGCCGAAAAGACGCTCAAGACCATGATCCAGCAGACGAGCTTCGCCGTTTCGACGAACGAGGCGCGCCCCGTGCACATGGGCTCGCTGTTCGAGGTATCTGCCGAGGGGCTGACCGTCGTCTCCGTCGACGGCTTCCGCCTTGCGCTTCGCAAGGAAGCGCTTGAAAAGATCGAGGGCGGCGCGTTCTCGTTCGTCGCGCCCGGCACGGCGCTCAATGAGGTCGAGCGCATCTGCGAGGAGATCGACGAGGTCGTGACCATCACGCTCGGCCAGCGCCATATTCTCTTCGAGGTCGGTGAGACCGAGCTCATCTGCCGCCGCTTAGAGGGTGAATTCCTCGATTATAAGAACGCCATCCCGCGCAGAAACCCCATCAACGTCGTCGTCGACACGAAGACGATGCTCCAGAGCCTCGAGCGCGTGAGCGTCGTCATCAGTGAAAAGCTCAAGAGCCCCGTGCGCTGCCAGTTCGGCGAGGACAAGGTGACGATGTCCGCCAAGACTGCCAACGGCGACGCAAAGGACGTCTGCCGCATCGCGGGCGACGGTCAGGGGCTTGAGATTGGCTTCAACAACCGTTATCTGATGGACGCGCTGCGCTACGCGCCCGCCGACACCGTGAGAATGGAGCTCAACACCGGCATTTCGCCGGCCATCATCGTTCCCGTCGAGGGCGAAGAGAACTTCCTCTACATGGTGCTGCCCGTGCGCCTGAAGGCAAATTGAGACAAAAAACTGAATCCATATCGTATAAAATGGTACAACGATTTCTGATAGGAATCGCTTTGTAAAGGACTTTTTATGACTGACATTACCATCACCACGGAATTTATCAAATTGCAGGACCTCTTGAAGCTGGCGAATTTAGTCGGCACGGGCGGCGAGGCGAAGATCGTCATCCAGAACGGCGACGTTTCGGTCAACGGCGAGGTCTGCACGATGCGCGGCAAGAAGATCCGTCCGGGCGACACGGTCGCCTTCGACGGCAAAGAGCTGACGGTCTCCTATGCGAATTGACGCGTTGGCGCTGCGGAACTTTCGCAATTACGACGCGCTGAATGTCACGTTCGCGCCGGACTGCAACGTCATCGTCGGTGAGAACGCGCAGGGAAAGACGAATCTGCTCGAAGCCATCGTCTATCTCTCGTCTGCCCGTTCGCCGCGCGCGAGGGCGGAAAAAGAGCTTATTTCGTTCGGCAAGAGCGAATGCAGCATCAAGGCGAACGCGTTTGCGCGCAACCGAGATTTTCTGCTCGAGATCGCGCTCGCCGCGGGGAGAAGACGAAAAATTCTCATCAATAAGGTGCCCGTGAAAAAGGGGAGCGACCTCAGCGACGTGCTCGGCGCGGTCTACTTCTGTCCGGAGGATCTGCTGCTGATCCGCGACGGCGCGGCGGCGCGGCGCAAGTTCATGGACGACGCGCTCTGCCAGCTTCGCGCGCGCTACGCGCAGGCGCTCAGCGACTATCACCGCACCTACGAGCACAAGACGCGCATTCTGCGCGACAGCGAGGAGTATCCGTCGCTTCTTGATACTTTGCCGGAATTTGACCTGCGCATGGCGCAGAGCGGAGCGGTCGTCATCTACTACCGTGCGCGGTTCTGCGAGCGATTGAAGGAATATGCGGGCATCGCGCACCGCGAATGCTCCGGCGGCCGGGAAGAGCTGGGCGTCGAATACCAGACGGTTTCGACCATTTCAGACCCGCTCGCGCCAATTGAAACGATTTACGACCAGCTGCGCGCGCATCAGGCATCGCACGCGGCGGCGGAACGGGCATCAAGAATGTGCCTTTCCGGCCCGCATAAGGACGATATCGCCGTGACGATCGGCGGCGTGAACGCAAGGCAGTTTTCGTCTCAGGGCCAGACCCGCACGGCGGCGCTGGCGTTCAAGCTCGCCGAGCGGGAGATTTACCGCGAGATCACATCCCGCACACCGCTGTTATTGCTCGATGACGTGCTGTCCGAGCTGGACCCACGGCGGCAGGAATATGTGCTCAACCGCATCCTTGGCGGGCAGGTGTTTATCACTTGTTGTGAAGAGGATAGACTTGGAACCTTGCTCAGTGGCAAGGTGTTTCACATCGCCGATGGGAAAGTTGTATAGCCGCGCTTTGCGCGGAAGTTTGTCCCGTGCGTCACGGAACTGCCCCACAAAGGGGATATTCTCTTTTGGAAGAGAATACCCCCTTTTGAACCCCAAGAGAAACACGAGGGGCCTTACCCCTCGACCCCGCTGCATTGGCAGTTTGTAGTTTGAAGAGTTGCACAGCCTGCGGAATCGGGTGCGGTGTACATGGCTTCGCCATGAATCCCTGCGAGTCGTCACCACTCTCAACCGCGCCTTACTACCGTGAAGCGCGAGTGACGGTAGTTGGGCGGCAGACTGCGTTCGGAATGCGGCATTGCTTCGCTCACCGCATTGATGAGACTGGCGATAGACGGAAATTACTGCGCACTTCTACAAGATAGGCAAAGCGACAGCGAAGATAGAAGCAGACCAAGTCGTTTAGATACACTGCTTGGCAGGCACTATCATTCCGGAGGCATAAAAGTCATTCAAAATCGAGGCTGCCAATCTAACGCCTTTCTTTTGGACGGTCACACCGCCCGTTTTCTTTCCACGGAAAGAAAATGGGGGGTGTGGTACTGCGGCGCGCACGCCGCATGACCCCGCGTCCTTTGGGCGCGATATCTGAGGAGGTACCATGTACCTGCACATCGGCAACAATGTCATGCTGCCAGAAAAGCACATCATCGGCGTCTTTGATCTCGAGATCACGTCGCAATCGAAGAGAACATCAGAATTTCTTAGGCGGGCGGAGGACGAGAGCCTTGTCATCGACGCCTGCGAGGACATTCCCAAGTCGTTTTTAGTGTGCGACCACCCGTATCACCCGCAGCTGGTTTATCTATCCGAGCTTTCGAGCCAAACACTGCAAAAGAGAATGGAGGAGCAGACATGAAGATCCCCGTTGCTTTGACAATGCTGGTAAGTCCCTTTTCCCTTCCCCACGATGAGCGCTGGATACTGCCCATCGCGCTCGGCTTTTTCACGCTGCTGACGGTGTATTTCACGTGGCGGCTCAAAACGGACGAGGGCGACAAGTGGCTCTTTCGGAAGAAAATGAAGGTGTCGGCGCTCTTCTGGCTTGCATGCGAAGTGCTCTGGCAGTTCCACGGTGCGGATTCGACGTTTCCCGTCGGGCCGATCACGGGCATTTTGTTTCTGTACCTAATGAGTCAGGCGCTGGTGTACGGTATTTACTGCGTGATTCAAAAGAAGAAAACAACAGCCGCGATGTAAGCGGCTTTCCCATCAAAATAGTGCTCGAGGCAGGGAGAAACGGGCCGGAAAGGGCTCCGACCCGGTTCTTCCTGCCTGATGACGAAAGGAGAACCCAAATGGCAGAAAATGAGATCCTGCAATCCACGGCGGTGGATGAAAACAACGACTATAACGCCTCAGAGATCCAGGTGCTCGAAGGACTGGAGGCGGTGCGCAAGCGCCCGGGCATGTACATCGGCTCGACGTCGGTGAGCGGCCTGCACCACCTCGTCTACGAAATTGTGGATAACTCCATCGACGAAGCGCTTGCGGGCTACTGCACGGAAATTCAAGTGACGATCAACGAGGGCAACACCATCACCGTTGTGGATAACGGCCGCGGCATTCCGGTCGACATTCAGGCGCAGACGGGCCGTCCCGCGCTCGAGGTCGTCTACACCGTGCTGCACGCAGGCGGCAAGTTCGGCGGCGGAGGCTACAAGGTTTCTGGCGGTCTGCACGGCGTCGGCGCGAGCGTTGTCAACGCGCTGTCCGAATGGCTGACGGTGCAGGTGCACAAAAACGGCAACATCTACGAGATGAAATTCTCCCGTGGCAAGATCACGCAGGAGATGACCATCATCGGCTCGACCGACCACACGGGCACGACCGTTACGTTCAAGCCCGATCCCGAGATGTTCGAAGAGCTCGAATACTCCTACGAAACGCTGCACACCCGCATGCGCGAAGAGGCATTTTTGAACGCGGGCCTTCGCATCACGATCGAGGATAAGCGCGTTGAGAGTGAAGAAAAGCCCGAGAGCGAGCGCCGTGACTCGATGTGCTACGAGGGCGGTATCCGCGAATTCGTCACGTGGCTCAACAAGAAGAAAGAGCCGCTGCACAATAACGTCATCTACATGAGCGGCATGAAGGGCGACTCGTTCGCAGAATTGGCGCTCCAGTATGACGACGGCTATCAGGAAAATATCCTCTCGTTCGCCAACAACGTCCACACGCCCGAGGGCGGCATGCACGAGACCGGCTTCAAGGCCGCGCTCACGCGCGTTTTGAACGCCTACGGCATCAAAAACGGCATCATCAAAGAGGGCGACAAGGTCAGCGGCGAGGACTGCCGCGAGGGCTTGACCTGCGTCATCTCCGTGAAGCTCACGAACGCGCAGTTCGAGGGCCAGACGAAGGCAAAGCTCGGCAACAGCGAGATCCGCACACTGGTCGACGGCATCGTCTCCGACCGGCTGATGCAGTTCCTTGAGGAGAACCCCGTCGTGGCGCGCACGATTTTGGATAAGGCCATGACGGCCAACCGCGCGCGAGAGGCCGCGCGCAAGGCGCGCGAATCCATCCGCCGCAAGAGCGCCCTCGGCGGCGCGGCGATGCCCGACAAGCTGCGCGACTGCAACGAAAATAACCCCGAGCTCACCGAACTCTACATCGTAGAGGGCGACTCCGCAGGAGGCTCCGCCAAGACGGGGAGAGATCGTGAATTCCAAGCCATTCTTCCGTTGCGCGGCAAG
>ENA-OPDH01001626-OPDH01001626.1-human-gut-metagenome-genome-assembly--contig:-NODE-1626-length-15834-cov-3.211230_pt1 | contig 15834 bp, 15 predicted proteins | sample MGYA00241260_ERZ501500 | MGnify/ENA primary metagenome ERZ501500 (study PRJEB25962, sample SAMEA2042519) | human gut metagenome | biome: human gut; feature: human-associated habitat; material: faeces...
GAAAGAGTGTTTGCACCTGTAAAAGATGATATTTATTTTATTGCAGGAAATGGTGGAATCATTTCCTATCAGGGAGAAATTATTGAGAAAATGGCAATTCCTGCAGATATACTCAAAGAGGTTGTGGAGTATGTGAGAGCCCAGGAGGGAGCTTCTTTCATGACAGCAGGCAGTGCCCAGGCATACGTGGAGCGGGCAGACCAGGCTTTTGTGAAGAAACTTCGGGAAGGGTACAAGCTTCATGTAAATGAAGTGGACGATGTACTGAATGCTCCAGAAACTATGACAAAAGTTGCCATGTACAATGAAGAAGTGGATGCAGCTGTAGGAGCAGAGGAAGCGAAGCGGCGTTTTGGAGATAAGATTCAGATCATGGCTTCCGGTGATTACTGGGTGGATTTCGTGGATGTACATTCCGGAAAAGGAAATGCTCTTCAGAAACTTTGTAACCGTCTTGGAATTACGAAGAGAGAAGAGGTTGTTGCTTTCGGAGATAACTGCAATGATGTGAGCATGCTTCTGGAAGCTGGAAAGAGCTATGCGGTTACCACAGCCCGTGAGGAAGCCAAGCAGGCCGCCAGATACGTACTGGAGAAACCAGGCCCGGACAGTGTGCTGAATGTGTTAAAGATGATTTTGGAGTTATAAGAGAAAAGAAGAATAAAGAAATGGGAGTACATTCAATTTTGTAATTCCATTGGAGAAATCTTTGATATTGTAGTGGAAGATATGATTCATCAATCAAAGGGATTACAGGGATAAAAAATCCGGGCTGTGTGGAGCAGTCCGGATTTTTGTGGGGCAAAATCAGGCAAGAATCCTTCCATCTGTGGAAATGGTGTACACCTGCCATGGAAGAAATTTTCCACTGGCTTTCATGGCATTTATGGCTGCATTCTGGATTCCGCCGCAGCATGGAACTTCCATGCGCACGATGGTAACACTTTTGATATTGTTCTGACGGATGATTTCGGTGAGCTTTTCGCTGTAATCTACAGAGTCCAGTTTCGGACAGCCGATAAGAGTAATCTTACCTTTGATAAAATCTTGATGGAAGTTTGCGTAAGCATAGGCTGTGCAGTCTGCAGCAATAAGAAGGTCAGCATCGTCAAAATATGGAGCATTGATGGGAACTAACTTAATCTGTATCGGCCACTGTTGAAGCTGGGAGTGTGCTTCCAGCTTTTTCTTATTTTTCAGAACTGCGGCTTCGTCGTAAGCAGCTGCCTCCTTTTCTACAAAAGAAATGGCATTTGTTGGACAGGCAGGGAGGCAGTCTCCCAGACCGTCGCAGTAGTCGTCCCGCATCAGCTTGGCCTTGCCGTTCACAAGGCCGATGGCACCCTCGTGGCAGGCGGTGACGCAGGCACCGCAGCCGTTGCATTTTTCTTCGTCTATATGAATGATTTTGCGGATCATGGAAAAATCCTCCTTGCTTTGATGTTCTGAGTATACTATAATCAGACCGTGCTTTCGGTTGTTATAACCACAGAAAGAGGATTTTTATGAAAAAGATCGCGTCGCCCCTGTTTCAGGATCTTTCAGAAGCCGAGCTGGATACCCTTGCCGCTGCCGGGCACCTGCGCACCCGGCAGTTTGCAAAGCACGAGGTCATCTTCCGCGCCGGAAGCTGCGTGCGGGAGATCGGCATTGTGCTGCGTGGTTCCGTGCACATTGAAAATCTGGATCTCTGGGGCACCAAAAGCATCCTGAGCAGCGTAGGTGCCGGGCAGGCCTTTGCCGAGACCTACGCCTTTTGCGGCGAGGCCTTGATGGTGGATGCTGTTGCGGCCGAACATTGCGAAATACTGTTCCTGCACACTGCCGCCCTTACCGATGCGCGGATCGAGCCAGCGCTGAAAGACAAGCTGCTGCGCCGCCTGCTGGCGGTGTCCATGCGCAAGAACCTCAGCCTTTCGCAGCGCATCTTCTGCACAACGCCCAAGACTGTGCGCGGACGGCTGCTGACCTATTTTTCCGCACAGGCAGCACGCTGCGGCAGGATGGCGTTCGAGGTGCCCTTCAACCGCCAGCAGATGGCCGACTACCTCAATCTGGACCGCAGCGCCCTCTCCAAAGAGCTGTGCAAAATGCGGGACGAAGGTTTGCTGGAATTTGATAAAAACCGCTTTGTTTTAAAGCAGCTTCCAGAATAACCAAAAGCGCCCGCCGGGCAGGGCTGGACCTCCGGCGGGCGCTTTCATTTTAACAAATCAACAGAACGAGATCAGACCGTCTCCTTCTTCTTGCGGGGTGCGCACTTGCGCTTGGGCTTCTCCGCAGCGGGCTTTTCCTCTGCAGGTACTTCTGCCTTTGCAGGCACTGCTTTTTCGGCAGCCTTGGCGGCGGTCTTTTTTGCGGCGGTCTTACGGGCAGGCTTTGCGGGCTTTTCTGCCGGTGCTGCGGTCTCTGCCTTCCCCTCTTCTGCAGCTTCTGCCTTGGCGGCAGCCGCCTTTTTGGTGGTGCGGGGCTTGCGGGCCGCAGTCTTCTTGGCCGGTGCCTTTTCTGCAGCGGGTGCAGCTTCAGCGGCAGCCTCCACAGCAGGCGCCTCGGCCTTCTTTGCGGCACGCTTTGCGCGCTCCTTCACCTCGGCAATGGTCCACAGCTGGTCATCTGCGCCGGACACCTCCTGCCAGATCTGCAGCACAGTGCCAACCGCAGCGCCCATGCCAACGGTGTCCACGCACTTGCCGCCGGCCCAGGAAGAGCGCAGGCGTACAGTTCCTTCCGGGGTGGGCTGAACGGTCCACATCTGAGAGGTGCCGCCCACATCCTCCCACAGGTGCAGCCAGGTGCCGTTGGCGGTGCCGGTCATGGTCAGGTCCAGCAGCTTGCCGGATGCGCGGTTGCGGATGCGGTAAACGCCGTCACCCACGCGGATAAAGCTCCACTCCTGCTCAGGCTTATGCTCGTACTTGCCCAGACGGATGTTGCCGCCGTCCTTGACGCTCTCCACAGCCTGAATGACGCTGCCGGTCTTGGCGGCGATGGTGTAGAAGCGGTCTGCTTCAATGATAGTCTGTGCCACAGATTTCATAAGATTTCCCTCCGTATCCCGGGGCAGGATCTCCCCGGAACTCTTCTCTGCGCTGTTTTTTATCTTCGCGCTTTTGTTTCTTTCCATAAATTATACCACTTGACGTGATTTTCTACAAGCAATTCGACCAGCCTTTAGCAAAACAGACAAAAACAGTCAAGCTTTCCGTCCGTTTTTCTCCCGCTCCATGGGCATTTCAGGCACCATTCTGTACCGGTTCGGCTCTCGACTTTTTGCCGCAGCTGCGTTATACTATGGAACGTGCATCCCGTGCACACATTCAAATTATCCGCCGCTCTGCTGCTGGGCGGCTTTTCTTGACCTATTCCTTATGATAAAAGGAGGTTCTTTCATGTCAGCAGACGAGCTCAACATTCAGCAATACAAAAAAATGACCGAGACACCCATTCCAAAGCTGATCCTCGGTCTTGCCGCCCCTACCATTTTAAGTATGCTCATCACCAGCATCTACAACTTGGCCGATACCTTTTTTGTGGGCCAAATCTCCACCAGCGCTTCCGGTGCGGTGGGCATTGTTTCCAGCCTGATGGCCATTATTCAGGCGCTTGGCTTTACACTGGGCCACGGCTCCGGCACCATCATCAGCCGCAGCCTTGGCAGTCGGAACACCGATGCCGCCACCCGCTTTGCTTCCACCAGCTTTTTTACTGCTCTGGCCGCTGGCGTGGTGCTGGCCGTTGTGGGCCTTGCCACTCTGCCCAGCTTCATGATGCTGCTGGGCAGCACCGAGACCATTCTGCCCCACGCCTGCGCTTATGCACGGCCCATCCTCATTGCAGCCCCGCTTATGATCTCCAGCCTTGTGATGAACAACATCCTGCGCTATGAGGGCAAGGCGAACTTTGCCATGATCGGCCTTGTGACCGGCGGCGTGCTGAACATTGTGCTGGACCCCATCTTTATGTTCGGCTTGGGCCTTGGCACCGCCGGTGCAGGCATTGCTACGGCTCTCAGCCAAAGCATCAGCTTCTGTATCCTGCTGTCCATGTTCCTGCGGGGCAAAACCGTCAGTCAGTTCCGTATTGCTGCCGTCACCCGTGAAGCGCGGGAGTTCGGCCTGATCCTGGTGGGCGGCGCGCCCAGCTTTGGCCGTCAGGGCCTGCAGAGCATCGGCGGCATGCTGTTGAACATTGCCGCCCGCAGCTATGGCGATGCCGCTGTGGCCGGCATGAGCATCGTTTCCCGCATTTTCATGTTCATCATCTCGGTAGCCATTGGCGTTGGGCAGGGCCTGCAGCCGGTGGCCGCGTTCAACTACGGTGCGCGCAAATTCCGCCGGGTGCGGCAGGCGGCCATCTTCACCATGGGTGCCGCCTTCTGTATGCTGGTGGTTCTGGTCGCTCTGTGCTGGGTGGACAGCGATGCCCTCATCCGCCTGTTCCGCGACGACCCGGAAGTTACCGCCGTGGCGCTGCCCGCCTTCCACTATCAGTGCCTTGCCATTCTGCTGCAGCCGGTCATTGTGGTGGCAAACATGACCTTCCAGAGCGTGGGCAAAGCCGGGCGCGCCACCTTTCTGGCCTGTTGCCGTCAGGGCGTGTTCTTCATTCCGCTCATCCTCATTCTGCCCCGCACACTGGGACTCGTGGGCGTGGAGACCTGCCAGCCCATTGCGGATGCGCTCACCTTTATTGTTTCCCTGCCGTTCCTGCTGGCCTTCCTCAAGCAGCTGGACCGGATGGACGATGCTGAAAAAGCCAAAGCACAGTCCTGAAAGTCTGTCATAAAACTGTAATCAACAGCCGCGTTTTCCTGCAATGGAATGCGCGGCTGTTTCGTATTATAATTGAACTGGAAAACCTTTCCGGCTTTCTTTTAAACTTTGTTCCTTTCCATACTGTAAGGAGTGATCTTTATGAAGCGTAACGTTTGCCGCATAGGCAGCGCTGCTGTATGCGCTGCCCTGTGCCTTACCCTTGGCTGCAGCTGCAGCGTGCTGCCGCCCGCTTCCGGCAAGCCTGCTGCTCCTGCTTCCTCAGTGCCCACCGATGCACACGGGGATCCGCTTTACGACAGCTCCCGGCTGGACGACGGAAAGCTGCGGATACTTTACGGTTACGACAATTCCGGCGGTGCCTGCACCGTTCTGTGCGGCAGCAAGGTGCTGTACCAGTCCTTCCGCAGCGAGAACGTGAACCTTCTGCAGGACACCGTGACCGGTGAGACCAACTACTGGTTCCGCACCTGGGCCGACCCGGACGCTTATTGCGGACGGCGCAGCGGCCTGTTTGACAAAGGCGGCAATGAAGTCATGACCTTTGAGGGGGAGCAGAACGCCTCCATGCAGAACGGTCTGCTGGTGCTGCAGGAAGCCCACGCCGTGAACGGCAGCTACGAAAACGGCTACGACGATTACGGCACCTGTCAGGTGATCGACCTTTCCACCGGCGAACGTCTGCCCGTGCCGGATGGCGCATACCGCTGCATCGTGTGCGGGGACAGGCTGGTGTTCACCTGCTATGCCCGCCCAGCAGACCTTGCCGAGGACGCATGGGACGATGAACCCGCCCTGCACAGCTGGATCATTATACAGACGAAGGACGGTACACAGACTTACGGCGCAGATGCCACTACTGCCCTGAGCCTTTCCTATGCACCGGACGTTCTGAACGACTGGGTGGAGCTGGACACCTGCCACGCCAGCGGCGAACCAACGGACGAAACGCTCTATAACCCCGCCACCGGCGAAGGCTTCACCGGCTTCCGACAGGTATGCGGCAGCGGCACCGCCTGCTTCGAGACCAGCGATGGCCGCTACGAGCTGCGGGATCTCGCCACCGTGGACCGCACCCTCATTGGCACCTTCGACGACCAGCCCAGCAGCTATTTCCCGGGCTATGTGGTCACATGGCGCACGAGCGGCGACTTCGGCTATGATCTGCACGACCTTGTTACCGGTGAGGTGACACCGCTGTACGCCTCCAGCGTCATGAGCGACACCATCGCCCTTTACTATGAGGACGGGCGGTTGAAGGTGTTCAACACCGAAACCGGCGATTTGATCACTGATACCACCGTGGAGCCAGTGAAGGGCCAGCAAAGCGTGATGATGGATAACAAGGGTGACGGCTACGTCTGGCTGGAGCTGCGGGATAACGATAACTTTGAGACCACCGCCACCCGCGTGTACGGCCCCGAGGGCCTTGTCTCCGACCTGACCCATCTGCAGGACAAGTATTATGCCCTGAACTATCTCATCACCACACCGGAGGGCAGGCCGCTGTACTGTGGCAACGCCAATGCGCCCAGCAGCAACGGCTCAATGTGTGACGTGCTGGATGAAAACGGCAACATTGTGTTCTATGGCCTTGGCAGCTGCTACAGCTACTACGACAACAGCCTGAACCAGCTGCCAGAACACGTGTTCGTTGCAAAACGCGGCTTTTACTACGGCTGGATGGATACGAACGGCAAATGGCTTTACTGCCAAAGCATCTTCTCTTCCATCAACGCCGACGATGAAATGGGCTACTGAGCCAGACTTTGGAGGAACACCTTATGAAAAATGCTAAAATTTCCCGCCGCAGCTTTCTGCTTGGCCTTGCCGCCTGCTCTGCCGCAGGCATTCTCACTGCCTGCAAGGGGGATGACACCCCCGCCAGCAGCGCTTCCACCTCGCCGGAAGCACCCGCTTCTTCCGTGAGCGAGCTTGAACCCATCGGGCTGTTTACCGTGGAAGATTTTCCCAAGCTGGATGGCAGCACTGCCTGCATCCCGCTGATGGCCCAGATGATGGCCGATACCACCGGCATCGATCTGGAAGTAGCCCAGAGCGGTATTTCGGTCAGCACCACGGCCTATGCGTGGGAAAACTTCGGCCTGTACCCGGATGAGGAGTACACTGCCAGGATGCTGGTGGTCTACGAAGCGCCGGACTACGTAAAGGAAGAGCTGAAAGAAGCAAACGCCCAGCTGGAACAGAAACCCATTGGCCGGGACGCACTGGTGTTCATCGTGAACGAGAACAATCCGGTCAAGAGCCTGACCCGGCAGCAGCTGAAGGATATCTATGCCGGTAAGATCACCAACTGGAAAGAAGTGGGCGGCGAGGATCTTGCCATCGTGCCCTTCCAGCGGGGCGAAGACTCCGGCAGCCAGACCCTGTTCCGCAAGCTGCTCATTCAGGGCGGCGAACTGATGGACCCGCCCACCGAGCTGGCTCCCGCTGCCATGGGTGAGCTGGTGGATAGCATCGCCGCCTACAATAACAGCGCCAATGCCATCGGCTTCTCGGTCTACTACTACATCGACCAGATGTACTCCCAACCCGGCCTGCGTCTGCTGGCCGTGGACGGCGTGACCCCTTCCAACGACACCATCGCCAGCGAAAGCTACCCGCTGTGCAACGAGTTCTATGCCGTTCTCCATGCGGACGCTGCCGCCGACAGCCCGGAACGCCAGCTTTACGACTGGCTGGATACCGCCGCCGGACAGGACTGCATCAAAAAATCCGGCTATGTAGCGGTGGCACCCGCCACTGCAGCGAACAGTGCCGTCTGATCTTCCAGCAATTGACAGCTTTCTGCATTTCTGTTACAATATTACACATGAATGTTGAAACTTTTTTGCAAAGGAAGGCTCAATATGGACAATTCCTCCTCCCATGTGGAAAGCCGCTGGCGCACCCAGCTGCGCAACCGCATCATTCAGGCGTCCAGTCTGCTGGAAATTTTGCTCTCCGGCCTTGTGCTCATCGGCCTGCTGCTCAGCGCTGTGCCGCTCATCAAGTGGATGCCTGGCCTGCTGTTTGACGGCAACGAAGTGGAGATCCGCATTTTTCTGGAGCGGAGCCTTGACATCGTGATCGGCATCGAGTTCATCAAAATGCTGGCCAAGCACAGCCCCGGCAGCAGTCTGGAAGTGCTGCTCTACGCCATTGCCCGTCATCTGGTAGTGGGCCATGACTCCGCACTGGAAAACCTGCTCAGCGTGGGAGCCATCGCACTGATCTTTATTGTGCGCAAGTTCTTCTTTGTGCCGGCCTTTGGTGCCCACCTGCCGGACGGCCATCCGGCACCGGATCTTTCTCCAAAGCAGAGCGGCATCCCGGCAGAGGAGTTTATCTCCCGTCTGAAAGACCGCGCCAAGGCCGAGGCGGCCGAGGCCATTCCTTCTGAAGAAGAGACTTTTGACGAGTACGATTTTGAGCAGGCCGCCCCGGAACCAAAATAACATAAACAAAAATGCCCCGCAGCACTGCCGGAAAACCAGCAGGCTGCGGGGCATTTTATAATGCTTTTATTTTTTATTGTGCTTTCCGAAGCGGTACTCTTTGCCCTCACGGATGCGCTGGATATTGGCGCGGTGCATATAGATCACCATGCCGGACATAAAGCCGGAGCCAATGGCGCACACCAGCATATCACCGGCGGCATAGCCCTGCAGGGAACCGTAAATGATGGTCAGCACCGGGTAGAGTGCTGCCATGGCCACGCTGCCCAGCGACACCATGCCGGTGGGGATCAGGCACACCAGAAAGATAATGGCCAGAAACGGCAGCAGCACCGGCTGGATGGCCAGAATGGCACCAGCTGCCACCAGCACGCCCTTGCCGCCTTTGAACCCGAAGTACAGCGGGTACAGATGGCCCAGCACTGCAAAGATAGCGGCCAGATAGACACCCAGATACGGCGACATACCAGCATCGGCGGGCAGCATGTGGAACAGCCACCGGCCGATGCACACGGCCAGCACGCCCTTGAGCACATCGCCTGTCGCGGTCATGGCGGCAGCCTTCTTGCCAAAGGTGCGCAGCATGTTGGTCATGCCGGCCGCACCGCTGCCATGATTGCGCACGTCGTCATGATATACGAATTTGCTGACGAGGATGCCGGTATCCACACTGCCCAGCAGGTACGCCTGCAGGATGGTGGCTGCGGCGATCAGGATCGCTTTCATCATAGAAACGGATGCCTCCTTTGCGGGCGCTTACACGTCCTTTGCGCCCACTTCGCCGGAGCCGCGCTCGCGGATCACCAGACGGATGGGAGTGTGTTCCAGACCAAAGTTCTCGCGGATCTGGTTGATCAGATACCGCTGGTAGCTGAAATGGAACAGCTGCTTCGAATTCACAAAGGCCACGAACGTGGGCGGGCGGGTGGATGCCTGAGTCAGATAGAAGATCTTCAGGCGGCGGCCCTTGTCGCTGGGCGGCTGCATCCGGGCTGTGGCGCGGGCCAACATCTCGTTCAGCACGCCGGTGGGCACGCGGGCACCGTTCTGGCTGTCCACATCGCGGATCAGCTGCATGAGCTTGTTCACGTTGTAGCCGGTCTGAGCCGAGATGAAGATGATAGGAGCATAGCCCATAAAGCTGAAGCACTCGGCATAATCGCGGCGCTGCAGCTCCATGGTGTTGGTCTCCTTGCCTTCCACCGCGTCCCACTTGTTGACGACGATGATGCACGCCTTGCCCTGATCGTGGGCATAACCGGCCACCTTGCTGTCCTGCTCGGTAAAACCGACGGTGGCATCCACAAGGATCAGCGCCACACGGCTGCGCTCCACAGCGGCCAGTGCGCGCACTACCATATAACGCTCCAGACCGTCGGTGATGTTGCTGCGCTTGCGCAGACCGGCGGTATCGGTAAAGATGAACTTGCCGTAAGCGTTGTCCACCGGGGTGTCAATGGCATCACGGGTGGTGCCCGCCTCGTTTGCCACGATCATGCGGTTCTCGCCCAGAATGCGGTTGGTCAGGCTGGACTTGCCCACATTCGGGCGGCCGATGATGGCAACCGGGATGCGGTCCTCTTCCACCACGGTCTCGCTGAAGTCCAGATGGGCGCACACAGCGTCCAGCAGGTCGCCGGTGCCGTGGCCGTGCACGGACGAAATGGGCATCACCTCGTCAAAGCCGAGGTTGTAGAACTCGTACATCTCCATGGGGGCATCGCCCACCTTGTCGCACTTGTTCACGGCCAGAATGATGGGCTTGTGGCTGCGGCGCAGCATGTGGGCCACATCCTCGTCTGCGGCGGTCAGGCCGTCGCGCACGTCCACCACCATGATGATGCAGTCTGCAGTGTCAATGGCGATCTGGGCCTGCTCCCGCATGTGGGCCAGAATGCCCTCGGTAGCCTTGGGCTCAATACCGCCAGTGTCCACCAGCAGGAAGTCATGGCCGTTCCACTCGCAGTTGGCAAAAATGCGGTCGCGGGTAATGCCCGGCGTGTCCTCCACAATGGCAAGGCGCTGACCGCACAGCTTGTTGAACAGGGTGGATTTGCCCACGTTGGGGCGGCCCACCACTGCTACGATCGGTTTGCTCATAGGGGTTCCTCCTTTCTTACAACCCTCTCAGGCACAGCTTACGCCGCGCCAGCTCCCCCGAAAGGGGGAGCTTTTATCACTTCTGCCGAAAGATGCATAAAACCTCGCCCTTCGGGAGAGGTGGCATCGCGCAGCGATGACGGAGAGGGTTTTCTTTTATGCTCTTCTTCTCCTTGCAATGTGCAGGCCGCTGCGCAGCAGGGCGCGGGCTTCGTCGCCGCCAGAGGTCGGCAGCACCTCCACCTTCACGCCAAGGCGCTGGGCCAGCTGGTCGGTGGTGATGTCGTCCAGAAAGGTGTCTTTTTCCTCCCGCAGCATTACGGCGGGCACGCCCAGCGTGCCGCTGGTCAGCTTGCCCTCGCACTGAGCAATGATATCGGTCGCCGTTACAAGCCCGGCCACACCCACATTGCCGCCGAAGAATTTGTTCTTGATGGTGTGCACCGTCACCTCGACCATGGGGTACTGGCGGTGCAGCTCAGCCATCATCTGGTGGATGAGCGGCGAAGCCATTTCGCCCGTGACCACGTCCATCTTTTTGGTGCCGTAGATGCGGTGGGGCTTTTCCAGCTCCGCCAGAAATTCCGAGGCGTACAGGCGCATCATGCCCACGCCGTTTTCCAGCTGGTCGAAGTCCTCGTAGAACTCTTCCGGCGGGATGGGCCTGCCTGCCTTGAGGTACCATTCATCACTGGGATAAATGATGCGCTTGCCGTGGCGGCGCTTGCACTCATCGCCGAATTCTTCCATGATGTCGATGACTTCGGCGCTGGTCTTTGCATCATACGGTGTCTGCTTGAACAGCTTCTCGCGGTAGTCCGTCACACCGCAGGGCACCGCAGCGATGCTCTGCACCATAGGGGTCAGCTCCAAAAGGTCGGAGAGGGTACGGCGCAGTTCGTCGCCGTCGTTGATGCCGCGGCACAGCACCAGCTGACAGTTGACGGCGATGCCGCCCTCCACCAGACGGGGCAGATACTTGAGCACCTCGCCGCCGCGCTTGTTGGCCAGCATCCGTACCCGCAGTGCGGGGTTTGTCGTGTGGACCGAGACGAAGATCGGGCTGATATGCATCTGGATGATGCGGTCGATTTCGTGGTCGGTCAGGTTTGTCAGCGTGATATAGTTGCCGAACAGGAAGGAGAGCCGCTCGTCGTCATCCTTAAAATAGAGCGGCTCCCGCATACCGGGCGGCAGCTGGTCAATAAAGCAGAACATGCAGTGATTGGCGCAGCTGTGCTTTTCGTCGCCCAGATAGGTCTTGAAGTTGCAGCCCAGCGGCTCATACTCCGCCTTGGTGATCTGCACGGTGCGGTGCTGCTCGTTCTCACACACTTCCAGGGAGAACGAGGTGGGCGTTGTATAAAACTGGTAGTCCAGTGCATCGTTCAGGGGATGACCGTCGATGGCCAGCAGCGCACAGCCTACGGTAAGGCCGAAGCGCTCCGCGGGGGAATTTTCATCTACCGCTGTCACATACAGGGCCATGGTGTCACACTCCTTTGCGATGGTTGTTCAATAAAAAATGGGGAAGGCATCGCCCTCCCCACGCAAGAGACTTACGCCTCTTTCTTGATGACTTCCTGGCCTTTGTAGTAGCCACACTTGCCGCAAACCTTATGGGGAACCTTCAGTTCGCCACACTGCGGGCACTTCACCAGCGTAGGCGCCTCCAGTTTCCAGACATTAGAGCGACGTTTATCGCGGCGGGCTTGAGAATGCTTTCTCTTGGGTACGATAGCCATAATCGGACACCTCCTTGGTGAAATTCAACTTAATAGTTGTTTTAATATGCTAAGCCTTGCATCTGCAGGGGCAGCATTGTCTGCCGGTTGGCAGGAACACCCTGCCGCCTTCTTCTTGCCGCAGATGGGGCATAGACCTTGACAATCAGCACTGCACAGCAGCACTGCGGGCACCTCAAAAATCAGCTCTTGATAGGCGAGCTCCTCGAGGTCGAGACAACCGTTCTCATTGCACGGCAGTTCAAAATCCGGATCCTCCAAATCACGATCCTGCACGAAGTATTCGCGTGTAAAATCGTAATCCCGGGTCAGCGGTTCCAGGCAACGCGCGCACTCGGCATCAATATGAGCCCTTACACACAAAAGCATCGTTGCGCCGTCTTCGGTCAACGTCGCCGTAAAGTCACATGCTGCCGGGGTGTTTACGCTGTAACCCCCGAAATCCGCCTTAGAGAAATCAGCCTCAAAATGCGCCTCAAACGGCTTGCGGCCACTCTCCAGGAAAGAACGAATATCAAATTGCATAGTACACCTCAAAAGGTTGCTTAAATAGTATACACAAGCGAGAGGGTCTTGTCAACCTGTAAAACACAAAAAGTTGAGATTTTTTGGATTTTCCGCAGAAAATCGGGGCGGGAAGCACTTTCCCGCCCCGAAATCTCAATTTTTGCGGTTCAGAAGGTTCAGATGACGAACTTCTTCAGGTCCTCCGGCAGGTCAGCCGCATTGGCAGAAACCGTGACGACGACCTCGATGTTGGAGGTGATCTTATCGATGGCATTCAGGACCTTGGCGGCAGCGGCCATATCGTGGTCGGTGATGCGCAGGATGCCGTCGAGGAACAGCTCGGTAATATCGTAGTTGCCTGCCAGCACGCCTGCCACAAAGCCGTACAGCATATCAGCACCGGCAACGCCGTACTCGTCAACGTCTACCAGACGGGCGGAGTGGTTGATCTCGGTGGTGAGCTTCATGCACTTTTCAATGACAACAATGTTGCCGGAGGTGGTCTTGACGGCCTTGTCGATCATATCGATCATGGTCTTGGTCTTACCGGAGCCTTTGGTTCCAACAATCAGTTTCAGCATAGGGGGGTACCTCCTTATATTCGTCAGCGCGCAGTGCGCGTAGTTCCTTTAGTCTTTCAGCGCGGCCTCCAGCTCAGCCTTGCGGTCCTCATAGCCGGGCTTGCCCAGCAGCGCGAACATATTCTTCTTGTAGCTCTCAACACCGGGCTGGTCGAACGGATTGACACTCAGCAGGTAGCCGGAGACGGCGCAGGCACGCCAGAAGAAGTAGATCAGCTCACCGACATCGTGGGCGGACAGGCTGTCGACCTCGATCAGGCCCAGCGGCACGCCGCCATCGGTGTGGGCGAGAATCGTGCCCTCCATTGCCTTGCGGTTGACAACGCTCATATTCTGGTTGGCCAGGAAGTTCAGGCCGTCAAAGTTGCCCTCCAGCGGGTCGATGAACAGATCCTGCGCGGGCTTCTTCACGTCCACGATGGTCTCGAACATGATGCGGGAGCCTTCCTGAATGAACTGACCCATAGAGTGCCGGTCGGTGGAGAAGATGCAGGATGTCGGCATCAGGCCCTTCTGGTCCTTGCCCTCGCTCTCGCCGAACAGCTGCTTGTACCACTCGTTCATCATCGTGAAGTCGGGCTCGAAGCAGGCCAGCGTCTCAACGCTCTTGCCCTTGCGGTACAGGATGTTGCGGGTCATGGCGTAGCGGTAGGCGTCGTTGTCCCAGATGTGGACACCGTTTTCGACGAGGTATTTTATATTGGTGTCTCCGGCGAGGAACCACAGCAATTCGTGGATCACCCCCTTGAGGAAGACCCGCTTGGTGGTCAGCAGCGGAAAGCCCTCCTCCAGATCGAAGCGCATCTGGTGTCCGAAGACCCCCATCGTGCCGGTTCCCGTGCGGTCGCCGCGCACGACGCCCTCCGTCCGGATGCGGCGCAGCAGGTCGAGGTATTGTTTCATGGTTCGAGCGTTTTGAGCGTCAGACGTCCTCCGTCGTCCAGCACGGCGTAGGAGGGGTTCTTCTCCCAGCAGCCCAGATGCACCGTGTGCAGCGCCCCCTCGCGGTAATCGCGGGCGAAGTGCATGTGTCCGAAGAGGAAATGATCCACGGCGTGCGTGCGGGCATAGTCGCGGGCATAGTCGATGAGCGGTTCGGTGAGCGAGGCGTCGAAACCGCCTCCGCAACCCGTCTCGGCGGCCCGGCGGTCGGCGTCGTTGTGCCGCTTGCGCGACTTACCGCTCCACCAGCGGCCGAACTTCATCGCCAGATCGGGATGCACGCCCCAGGCGAAGAGCCGCCGCAGCGTCCGCGACCGGAACACCGTGTTGAGCAGGCGCAGCGCCGGCTGCCCCTCGATACGCATGTTGTCGCCGTGGGCCAGGAAGAGCCGCTGTCCGGCGAGCGTCACCTCCTGCGGCGCGGTGTGGATTTCCACGCCGCATTCACGCGCGAGGTAGTCGCCCACCCACATATCGTGGTTGCCCGTGAAGAAGACCACGCGCACGCCCCGGTCCGTGAGTTCGGCCAGCTTGCCGAGCGTCCGCACGAAGCCTTTGGGAACCACGCGGCGGTATTCGAACCAGAAGTCGAAGATGTCGCCCAGAAGAAAGATCGCCTCCGCATCGCGCCCCGCGGCGTCGAGCCATGCGACGAAACGCCGCTCCGTGCGCCGCGCCGTCTCCGGATCGCCGGCGCCGAGGTGTATGTCCGAGGCGAAGTAGTACATTCGGCTACGGAAGCAACTGTTCGAGTTTCTCCTCGAGGCTCCGGCCGTAGAGGTTCTTTCCGACGATCGTTCCCTCGCGGTCGATGAGGAAATTGGCCGGAATGCGCTGCACGTTATAGACCACCAGGGCCGACGAGGCGCGCCCGCGCAGGTCGGTGACCGACTTCCACGGCAGTTGCTGTTCCTGAACAGCCGTGATCCACAGCGGTTTCGACGTGTCGATACCCACCTGATAGACCTCGAACCCGCGGCCGGCGTATTTCGCGTACAGCTCCTTCAGGTCGGCGTTGAGCGCATTGCTCGTGCCCAGCTCGGCCGACCAGAAGTCCAGCAGCACGACCTTTCCCTCGGCCACCTTCGAGAGGCGGACCTTCTCTCCGTACATGTCGGTCAGTTCCAGATCGGGGTAGTTCAGCTCGCTCACCTTCGAGGCCAGCCCGGCCTGCGCGTCCATACGCGCCACCTCGGCCTGCAACGCCCCGACGTAGGGCGAGCCGGGATAGCGTTCGGCCACGGCTTCGGCCACCGTACGGTAGTAAACCACGTCCCCGTCGCCGTTGAACAGGTAGCTGTCGCCCGGCAGACGCTGATAGAGCGCATAGACCGCCGCCAGCGAAGACTTGTTCTCGACGATGAAGCGCAACTGCTCGCGGCGGATACGGAAATACTCGTCCGTGTACTCCTTCATCAACTCCCGGTGCCGTTCTTCCGAAAGATTCGGCTCGGCGAAGCGAGAGGCGATTTCGTCCAGATGCTGCGCGCCGACGACGAAGGCCTGGTAGAACTCGCGCAGCAGCTCCGACTCGGCCGACCCCTCGACCGTATAGTTGCGCACGACGCTTCCCGCGGAGTTCACCGTCACACGGTCGCCGCCCTCCACGAGCAGCGGAATCCGCTCGTTGTCGTACACCACATTGTAGAGGGAGGGCGATGCGGCGATGTCGCGGAGCCGGAACAGGTAGCTGCCGTCGGCGGCGAGCACCGTCGAATCGACGATCGTC
>ENA-OPDH01001643-OPDH01001643.1-human-gut-metagenome-genome-assembly--contig:-NODE-1643-length-15730-cov-2.202105_pt1 | contig 15730 bp, 12 predicted proteins | sample MGYA00241260_ERZ501500 | MGnify/ENA primary metagenome ERZ501500 (study PRJEB25962, sample SAMEA2042519) | human gut metagenome | biome: human gut; feature: human-associated habitat; material: faeces...
ATGCATTTATAAGCATTGGTGACTCAATGAATTATATAACAGCTAATGATGATTTGTGTGATGTGTTTAAATGTGTAAAGAAAGGCCTGAAACAGGGAGGAGTATTTATATTTGATTTAAAGACAATACATTTTTTTAAGGATATATTAGCTGATAATACATATGCTGAGAATAGGGAAGATTCAGCGTTTATATGGGACAATTATTATGATGAGGAAAGTTCTAATAATGAGTATGAGCTTGCCGTATTCGTAAGAAATGAAGATGGAACATTTGACAGATTTGAGGAAGAACACTATCAGCATGGTTTTACTTTGGAAGAAGTATCTGATGCTGTAAAAAAGGCTGGACTTAAAATCAGGAATGTATATGATGCTTTTTCACATAATGCACCTGATGATAATTCCGAAAGGCTGTATTATATAATAGAAAAATAGCTGCGTGCCATTATGCACGCATATAAGTAATAAAGTATTATATAACAAAAGTAATAATGAGTTATGTAATACGCAGATAGTGAATCGTGCACTGAAATATGCACAGAAAAGAGGAATGTTATGAAAGACTATATAGTAAGAGCAACAGCCGCTAATGGACAGGTAAGAGCATTTGCGGCTACTACAAGAGGTGTTGTTGAAACAGCAAGAAAAGATCATAATACAAGCCCTATAGCAACTGTAGCACTTGGAAGACTTCTTACAGGTGCAGCTATGATGGGAATAATGATGAAGAATGATTCAGATATACTTACTGTCCAGATTAAGGGAAATGGACCAATTGGTGCGATGACAGTAACAGCAGAGCCTAATGGACATGTAAAGGGCTTTGTTGCCAATCCGGAGGTTATGCTTCCATTAAAGAATGGACATATGGATATAGCCGGTGCAGTTGGTATCGGTGTTTTAAGTGTAATTAAGGATATTGGCTTAAGAGAGCCTTATGTTGGAGATACTATTCTTATAACAAGTGAGATAGCTGATGACCTGACATACTATTTTGCAACAAGTGAGCAGGTTCCATCATCAGTAGGACTTGGTGTTCTTATGAATAAGGACAACACAGTAAGGGAAGCTGGCGGATTTATTATACAGCTTATGCCTAATGCAACAGATGAGTTTATAGATAAGCTTGAAAAGAGAATTAAAGAGATTAAGTCGGTTACTAATATGCTTGATGAGGGTATGACACCAGAGGATATATTAGAGCATATATTAGGAGATATGGATTTACAGATACTTGATACAGTTCCTACAGAATTCTACTGCAACTGCTCTAAGGAAAGAGTAAGTGCGGCTGTAATAAGTGTTGGTAAAGAGGAGCTTCAGAAGATGATAGATGAGGGTGAACCAATAGAGGTAAACTGCCATTTCTGTAACAGCCACTACAAATTCAGCGTTGATGAGTTAAAGGATATGCTTATTAAAGCAAGATAATGAATATAAATCAGCTATTTCTTGAATTTATTATATAATTGCTGTATTATTAATTTAATATGGATTGATTAAGCAGGAACTGTTTAGGAGGAACTTACTAATGGATAACGAGACTGTTTCAAAGAATTTTATTGAACAGATTATTGATAAGGATATTGAGGAGGGACATTGCCAGAAGGTAGTCACAAGATTCCCACCAGAACCTAATGGATATCTTCATATAGGACATGCCAAATCAATATTACTTAATTATGGACTGGCCAAGGAATATAATGGTCAGTTTAATATGAGATTTGATGATACTAACCCAACAAAGGAAAAGGTTGAGTTCGTAGACTCTATTAAGAAGGATGTTGAATGGCTTGGTGCTAAATGGAATGGAGATGTTCTTTTTGCATCTAATTATTTTCCACAGATGTATGAAGCTGCTATCAGACTTATCAAGAAGGGAAAGGCTTATGTAGATGACCTTTCAGCAGAGGAGATAAGACAGTATAGAGGAACACTTACAGAGCCGGGCAAGGAAAGTCCTTACAGAGAGCGTTCTGTAGAGGAAAATCTCAAGCTTTTTGAAGAGATGAAGGAAGGTAAGTATGAAGACGGAGAGAAAGTATTAAGAGCTAAGATTGATATGGCTTCTCCTAATATCAATATGAGAGATCCTATTATATACAGGGTTGCACATATGACACACCACAGAACAGGTGATGAGTGGTGCATATATCCTATGTATGACTTTGCACATCCTATTGAGGATGCTGTTGAGGGAATAACACACTCTATATGTACACTTGAGTTTGAAGACCACAGACCATTATATGACTGGGTTATTATTGAGACAGGATATAAGACATCACCAGAGGAAAATCCTAAGCAGATTGAGTTTGCCAAGTTATATCTTACTAATGTAGTAACAGGTAAAAGATATATTAAGAAGCTTGTAGAAGATGGTGTTGTAGATGGCTGGGACGACCCAAGGCTTGTATCTATAGCTGCTTTAAGAAGAAGAGGTTTTACACCAGAATCTATAAAGATGTTCGTGGATCTTGTAGGTGTTACTAAGGCACAGGGTTCAGTTGAATATCCTATGCTTGAATACTGCATAAGAGAAGACTTAAAGCTTAAGGTTAAGAGAATGATGGCTATTCTTGATCCTGTTAAACTTGTTATTGACAATTATCCAGAAGATCAGGTTGAATATATGGACGTTGCCAATAATCAGGAAAATCCAGAAATGGGAACAAGAAAAGTACCATTTACTAAAGAATTATACATTGAAAGGGAAGATTTTATGGAAGAACCTCCAAAGAAGTATTTCAGAATGTTCCCAGGCAATGAAGTAAGACTTATGAATGCTTATTATGTAACATGCACAGGCGTTGATAAAGATGAGAATGGCAATATTAATTGTATTCATTGTACTTACGATCCAGAGACAAAGGGCGGCAATTTTGCTGGAAGAAAAGTTAAAGGAACTATACACTGGGTATCAGCATCAAGGGGAATAAATGCTGAGGTAAGATTGTATGATAATATTGTAGACGAAGAAAAGGGTGTATACAATGAAGATGGTTCTATGAACATTAATCCTAATTCACTTACAATTCTTAAGAACTGTGTATTAGAGCCAGAGCTTGCTAAAGCCAGGCCAGAGGACAGATTCCAGTTTGTAAGAAATGGATATTTCTGCGTTGACAACAAGGATTCAAAGGGGAATGTATTGGTGTTCAATAGAATAGTTTCATTGAAAAGCTCATTTAAACTTCAGAAGTAATTAATGCCATTATAATGGCAGTATGGGTAATGATATGGAAATCAAAGATGAAAAGTCTTATATATTTGATAAGACGATGAAATGCAATGTATGTAACAAAGAGTTTACTACTAAGCAGGTAAGAACTGGCAAAGCCAGATATACAGGAACTAACGACATACTTAAGCCATTGTATACAGGAATAGATAGTACGAAGTATGATATTATTATGTGTCCTCATTGTGGCTATGCGGCAGTTCCGAGAACTTATGGAAAGCTGACACCTAAACAGAGGCAGCTAATCAGAGATAATATTGAAGGTAAATTCAAGGTTACATGGAAGGAAGAGGACAGCTATTCTTATGATGTAGCGATAAGACGTTGTAAAATGGCACTTCTTACGGAGATGATAACAGGTACTAAGATAAGTGAAAGTGCGTATCTTTGTTTAAGATTAGCGTGGCTTTATGATGGCAGGATTGAAGAACTTAGAAGCCAGAATGCCAGTGAAGAAATAATTAACCAACACCTGAAATCCCAGCAGGAGTATATTCAGGATGCCTATAAAGGATTTAAGGAGGCAGTTCAGACACAATACCCTCCTATATGTGGTATGGATGAGAATACAATTAATTATCTGCTCGCCAGCCTTGGCATAAAATGCAAAGATTATGGTACAGCAAAGCAGTTTGCCTCATCAATAGTAACATCCAGGTCTGCACAGGCAGGTCTTAAGGAGAAGGCAAGGGGATTGTTAGGACAGATTAAAGCAAATGAATAGAATTAAGACAGTGTTTCAAAAGCTATGGTCATATGAGACATTTCATATATTCATGTATTCAATTGCACTAAATGCAGTGATTGAATGTCTTAATAACAGAGGATTAACAGGACTTTTGAAGATATTCACAAGTCCTGTTATCTTTCTTATGAACACCTTGATAATAATGACTACATTATCAATAGGGTTGTTCTTTAAGAGAAGAATATTTGTATATGTGCTTATGGCTGTATTGTGGATTATATTAGCATTTATTAACTTTGTAGTGTTGTATTCACGAAAGACACCATTTACAGCGATGGATATATATCTTATAAGTGATGCCATAAAGGTCATACCGCTGTATATTAATGTATTCCAGATGATACTTATAGTAGTCGGGATAATCGCAGTTATATCGGGGCTTGTAATGTTGTTTAAAAGAACAAAGGTGTATACACAGGAACTGCCATTATATAAGCAGTTATTACATTCAGGCTTTAAGTTTGCAGTGATATTCCTGCTTACATATGCGGTTGCGGCAAGTCTTATAATTAATGGATATGTACAGACACATTTTGGCAATCTTGCACAGGCATATAAGCAGTATGGATTTGTGTATTGCTTTACAAGCAGTATTAAAGACCGTGGAATAAGCAAGTCCAAGGAATATTCAGAAGAATATATTGATGGAATAAAAGATGAGCTTGATGAAAATGTACCTGACGCATCAGAGACTTCACCTAATATAATATTTGTACAGCTTGAATCATTTTTTGACCCTAAGCTTGTAAAGGGTGTTACATTTTCAAGTAATCCAACACCTAATCTTGACAGGATAATGAAAGAATATTCGTCAGGATATCTGTCAGTGCCTTGCTTTGGTGCAGGTACGGCTAATACTGAATTTGAGGTTCAGACAGGCGTTAACCTTGATGATTTTGGACCAGGTGAATATCCTTACAGGACAGTTATGCAGTCAAAGACGTGTGAGTCAGCCGCTTATGATTTAAGAAAGCTTGGCTATTCAACACACGCAATCCATAATAATGATGCAACATTTTATGACAGATATAAGGTATTCTCACATCTTGGATATGATACTTTTACATCTATTGAATATATGGATAGTGATTATCAGAAGACGCCACTTGGCTGGGCTAAGGATAAAATGCTTACAGCACAGATAAAGAAGGCTCTTGACTCAACAGAAGGAGCAGATTATATATTTACTATATCAGTTCAGGGACATGGAGATTATCCAACGACAATGCCAGAGGGCTTTATTCCAGGAATAACAGTTTCAGGATTTTTTGATGAAGAGGAACAGGTACAGTTCGAGTATTATGTTAACCAGATTCACGAGATGGATACATTTATAGGTGAACTTACTAATATGTTATCCAGAAGAAATGAAGAAACCGTACTTGTTATGTATGGCGATCATCTTCCAACATTTAATTTCACTAATGATACTATGGAGAATGGTGATATATACCAGACAGAGTATTTTATATGGTCTAATTATGGTTTAGAGAAGAAAGATATTGATCTTCAGGCATATCAGCTATCAGCTGCAGTGTTTGACAGGCTTGGAATATCAGAAGGTTATATTATGAAGTTCCATCATGCAAAGCATAATGATGCTGATTACCTTAAGAAGTTAAAGGTACTTGAATACGATATATTGTATGGTGATAAACAGATATATGACGGAAAAGTTCCTTATGTAGCCACAGATTTAAAAATGGGAATTGACGATATTACAATAGATGAAGTGTATGATTATAAGGATTATGTATGTATAAGCGGTAAGAATTTCAATGATTTCAGCACTGTATACATTAATAATAAAGAGCAGGAAAATGCAGAGCTTATAAGTAGTACAATGATAAGAGTACCTAAACGCAGTATCAAATCAGGAGATGAAATAGCAATAGCCCAGAGAGGCAATGATAAGATAGAGCTTGGAAGAACCACATATATTGTGCCAAATTAATTAGAATTATAATAAATAAATTGACACTAACAATTGAAAATGTTAATATGAAAAAGGTGTAATCACCACATATTAAATTTGGAGGTACTTGAAATGAAAGGTACAGTAAAGTGGTTCAATAACCAGAAGGGTTACGGCTTTATAAGTGATGAGTCTGGAAAGGATGTTTTTGTTCATTATTCAGGACTTAATATGGAAGGTTTCAAGTCTTTAGAGGAAGGTGCTGCTGTTGAGTTTGATGTAACAGAAGGTGCTAAGGGTCCTCAGGCTGTCAACGTAACAAAATTATAATCCGAATGGTTTGCAGTGTGCCTTTTCCTGATTTATATATAGATTTTTGAAAAGATATATTGTTATACAATTAAGATTATTAAAGAGCAGTCGCTTCTGGGTGGCTGCTCTTTTGTATATATTGGAGATGATTATTATAATTTTTTTTATATATAGTTAATTGTATAAGAAGTGCATTGTATGTTAGAATTAATAACAGATAAATATTACGGAGGAATTATTGTGGAAGAATATGGTATCAGTTTAGAAAATGGAATACCTGCAGGAGCAGAGAATATGCTGTCAGCAGGCGGAATTCTTTTATTATCGGCATTTATAGTGCTTACTATAGTTGTCATTAAAAGGTGGAATGGACGTTTTGTTAATGTGCTGGCTGGTGCATTTGCATACTCAATATTTGTATTTATATGCTGTAACCTGATTATGTCAGCACTTGCACTTATCCCATCAATAGATGAAGCATTTACTAATAACAGTACAGCATATACAGTTGTATATTCAATTCTTGCGGCTGTTGCAATGACATTTGCAAGATATGTATTGTGCAGGTTTATGAATGGGAGATTTGAAAGAAAAGGCGATATATATTTATCAGGTATAGGTCTTGCTTTAGGTGATGGAGTTCTATATGGACTTACAGTCATATCTACAATGTCAATAGCCACAGCTATTAACAATGAGGGGATTGATGCAATGATGGCAGGACTTACACAGAATGATACAGAAACATTTTACCAGACACTTGGTAATCTTGTTAATGCACCATCATATTTGTGGTTATTAATGGGAATAGCCTTCACACTTGATGTTATTCTTTCTATAGCACTCAGTGCTGCTATACAGGCATATGTTAAGGGTGTGGCTTCTTATATGACAGGCTGTTATGTTGCAATAATACAGTTTGCAAGTTATATATCATTCCAGATATTTGATTACAGTTCGCCAGTATCAATAATAGTCTGCTTTGTTATTAAGATGGTTATAGATATTGCGGCAATAGCATATGTGTTCAAGGTTGTTGTCAGGGAGATGAATTACGCTAATGACTGATATAGTAACTGGTTTAACAACAGAAGAGGTAAATAAATTAAAAGAGCAGGGTTTAGATAATATTCCTGTAGGCAATCAGTCTAAGACAATAGGACAGATAATCGCAGGAAATGTATTTACATATTTTAACTTTGTATTTGCGGTATTTGCAGCACTTTTAATTCTTGTAAGGTCATATATTAATATGACCTTTTTGCCTATTATATTGCTTAATACTATACTTGGTATAGTACAGGAAATAAAAGCCAAGATAGTATTAGACAGGCTTACTGTTGTTAATGCCCCTAGAACTAAGGTTATAAGGGACAGTGCTGTATCAGAGGTTGATTCAGTTACACTTGTTAAAGGCGATGTATGTATATTCACAGCAGGCAACCAGCTCAGTGCCGATGCCATACTTGCAGAGGGCTGTGTCAGAGTTAATGAGGCAATGGTAACAGGTGAATCTGACGAAGTTATTAAAAATAAAGGAGACATATTATTATCAGGAAGTTATATTGTATCAGGAGAATGTAAGGCAGTTCTTACGCAAGTAGGCCATAAGGCGTATGCGGCAAGACTGGCATTGGAAGCCAAGGCAGGGCGTAAGAAAAAAAAGACCGATATGATGAAATCTTTGGATAATCTTGTCAAAATAATTGGAGTTGTAATAGTTCCACTTGGAATTATTATGTATGTGCAGAGCCATTTCTTTCTTGGGCATACTATAAAGAATAGTGTTGTATCTATGGTTGCCTCACTGGTAGGAATGATTCCGGAAGGTCTGTATCTGCTTGCCAGCGTGGCTTTAGTAGTCAGTGTCAAGAAGCTAGCCAGGAGCAATGTATTAGTACATGAGATGAATTGTGTGGAGACACTTGCAAGGGTTAATGTGTTGTGCGTTGATAAGACAGGTACAATTACAAGACCGGATATGTCTGTAAGTGATGTTGTATTTTTAAAGGACAATGTAGGAAAGCTTATTGCAGGAGTTGCCGGCAATATGGATGATGATAATGAAACGATGAAAGCGATAAAGAATTATTACCATATTACGGGCAGGGATAATAGTGCAGAGAGAGTATACTCATTTTCTTCACAGAACAAATACAGCGGAGCAGTATTAGATGGCAGATGTTATATATTCGGTGCACCTGAATATGTACTGCTTGATACATATGCAGAATATGAGGATATATTTGAAAGATATTCAGGACACGGAGAAAGAATACTTGTATTTGGCGAGTGTGTGGGTGACCCTTGCGGTAATATTATAGAAGAAGCGGTTAATCCTTATGCTTTTATAATATTGGAGAATGAGATAAGGGATACAGCCAAAGAAACATTTGGATACTTTGCTTCGCAAGGTGTGGATATAGTTGTTATATCCGGAGATAATCCGGTCACAGCTTCAAAGGTGGCTGTGAGGGCAGGAATTAACAATGCAGAGAATTATATAGATGCAACGACACTTAAGAGCAGACAGGATATAAGGAAGCGATAACTAAGTATACTGGATTCGGAAGAGGTGTTCCAAGCCAGAAGAAGGAGATTATAGAAGCCTATAAAGAAAGCGGCAAGGTTGTAGCTATGACAGGAGATGGAGTTAATGATGTGCTAGCGTTAAAATGTGCTGACTGTAGTGTGGCTATGGCATCGGGAAGCGAGGCAGCAAGCAATGCGGCACAGGTAGTTCTTTTAGACTCAGATTTTTCCAAAATGCCTCAGGTTGTGCTTGAGGGCAGGCGTGTGGTTAATAATATACAGAGGTCAGCTTCTCTGTTTCTTGTTAAAAATATATTCTCGATATTAACGACAATATTTACACTTATAGCGGCTAACCTTTATCCGCTTTATCCAACTCAATTGTCACTGCTTGGAGCATTTACAATTGGAACACCGGCATTCTTTCTGGCATTACAGCCTAATAAGAATATAATACGTGGGGATTTCCTTACGAATGTCATTATAAAGGCACTGCCCGCAGGAATAACTGATTTTATTATGTTGGCGGTGATATCGATACATGGTGCAGTTATTGGAATGAGCAATGAGCAGATATCAACAGTTGCAATAATAGTACTTCTTATAATCGGAATGATGTCACTTATAAGAATATGCAGGCCATTTGACTGGCTGAGGGCATTGGTATGTATTGCGATGGGGGTTGGAATTGCAATATGTCTATTATTCTTTAAGAAGATATTTGCAATCGCAGCTATCAATATGGTAATGCTTAATATGATTATTGTGTATGCAGTTGTTGCAGTTGGACTGTTTGTACTGATGTGCAGGATTGTAGGCACAGTAATAGAATATATTGAAGGTCATAGCAGAAGATTTAGAAAGCTTCTTAAGGGGTAGCTGCAAGATTTATAAAGATTGGTGGAGCTCTTGGTTGTATCGGATTGAATATATAAAATGTATATAATATGCAAAGATATATAATATGCAAAAGATATACAATGTATAAAATGTATGGATTATGCCGCTGTGGCTGGATTATAATCCATACATTTTTAATTTTAAAAGGCAGATTTATTTTCCGGCCGCCTTTTTAGAATAGTCAGTTGTTACAAGCTTTTCATAAGGCACATCACTGCCAAGCTCGCCAGACTGCTTTAATATGTCTTTAAGAAGCTCAAAGCTTTTCTTTTCAAAGATAGTGTCGCCCTTCCATGTATCCTGCGTCTTGTAACGGTCAACAATGGTTGTTATAGTATCAAGGTCGGTTTCAGGAAACTGTGGAGCGATAACTTCTGCGATTTCACTGCTGGTGTGGGAATTGACGTAGTCAAGGCCTTTCTGGATAGCGTTAGTAAAGCCTTGGATTACATCAGGGTGTTTTTCAATAAAGCTTTTGTTAGCACAGTAGGCAGTATAAGGAACATATCCGCTGTCAGTACCAAGAGAAGCTACTACATAGCCTTCCTTCTGCTGTTCAAGGAGCGTTGCAGAAGGCTCAAATTCTACAGTGTAATCAGCTATTCCTGATGTGAAAGCGGCTGCTGTAGAACCAAAGTCAACATTTTGAAGTATTGTGAGGTCATCTACAGGAGATATTCCATTTTTCTTAAGGATATATTCGAAAAGCATCTGAGGCATACCACCGGCTCTGCCACCAAGAACTGTCCTGCCTTTAAGATTATCCCATTTAAAATCAGTTTCATTATCGCGGGATACAAGAAAATTGCCTGCACGTTGGGTAAGCTGGGCGAAGTTGACAGCGTAGTCAGTAGAACCTTCCTGATATACATATATAGAACTTTCTGAACCCATAAAACCGATATCAGCTTCTTTTGATACAAGAGCGGTCATTACCTTATCAGCACCAAAGCCTGTGACAAGATTAAGGTCAATGCTCTCATCTTCAAAATATCCAAGCTCAATAGATACATATTGTGGTGCGTAGAATATAGAATGGGCAACCTCGCTGAGTGTAATCTTAACTGTAGAATTATCGGTATCTTTTCTGCACGCAAATGCACTCATTATCATCATTACACATAACAGCATAGCAATGACACGTTTGATTGTCTTCAATAAAATCCTCCATTCTAAATGTATAAAACACATTTTTATCTGTTCAATAATTATATTATTCAGATGAATTAATATATGTGATTAAATCTGTGAAAAATGATAAAAAAGATAATTATTTAGTTGGCTAAATATATTAAATATGTTAAAATAAACTATAAAAAAGTAGCAATGAATGGAGGTCGTTTTGTTATGTTTGGAAAAAATAGAACAGCACAAGACACATTAGGCAATGACAGAGAATTATTATTGCAGGCTATGGATAAGATTATAGCCGGCGATTTCAGTGAGGTCTCTGCTGAAGGTTTTAGAGATCCTATATATGCAGAAAAGCTTAACCAGATGATTGGCGCATATAAGAAAGCTAATAATAATTATATTATGAGACTTAATGAGGCAATGCAGTCTATAGGAGATAATTCATATGTTAAGAATATGCTTGATCAGGTGTATACGCAACAGCAGTCTATAACAGATATGAATTCTTCAAGCCAGATACTTAAGGAGTCAATTGGTAATATTTCAGACGCAATGGGTGAGATTCGTGATAATACCCACGATATGTTACAGGTGTCACAGAGTAGCGCTGCTAATATGAACGACAGTATAACAGTGGTTAATGAATCATCACAGAAGATAGCGGATATTAACAATCAGGTTAATGCATTCCACGAGAAGATTAATAAGATCGGCGAGATTGTTGATATCGTTAAGAAGGTAGCAAGCCAGAGCAATCTTCTTGCACTTAACGCTTCAATTGAGGCTGCAAGAGCAGGTGAAGCAGGAAAGGGCTTTGCAGTAGTTGCTGATCAGGTAAGACAACTTTCAAGTAATACATCTGAGTCGGCAGAAGATATTGTTAAATATGTCAATGAACTTAAGCAGGATATTGAAGTGCTTGCTAATTCAATGAATGAGACAACGGTCAAGTTATCAGAAGGTAATGAAAAGGTAGAGATATCATTAAGAGATATTGAGCGAATGAATGAACAGATGGTAGCAATCAATGCTTCTGTAGAAAGCATTTTCAATGACATTGACAGACAGTCAGAGACAACAACAGAATTTACTAATCAGGTACAGACAATAGCAGATTCTTACGGAATGCTGACTAAGGAATGTACAGAGACTGGTACCCATATATTCAAGATAGGAAGATACATAGATACCTGCCGAAGCGATATGTTCAGGGAAGCTGGTAAAGTAACAACTCAGGATATGTTAAAAATATTCGAGATTGACCACTTTATTGTTATGTGGAGAGTGTATAACAATGTCGCAGATTTCGAGAGATTAAAGATAACACAGCTTAACAATCAAGACAGTTGTAAGCTTGGTAAGTGGATGCATGCACAGACAGATCCTAAGATTACAGGAAGTCAGGAATTCAAGAAGCTTGATTCTGCACACAGACTTGTTCACAAGTATGCTTGTGATTCTTGGATGGCTAAGGATAAGGGAGATGCTGCTGCAGCTATTGCGGCATTTGAAAAGTGCCGTGAAGCTTATGGAGAATTCAAGAAGGCTATCGGTGAGATGAGGAGCTATATGAGAACAATTGGATATACAGATGAGACTAAGATAGTTATCTTCAGGAATTAGTTAAATATAATCACAGATTATAAGATAAGCTGGAATTTACATAGCTGTCTTTAATGCAGGATATGCCTTAAGGATATAAGCTTGTAGAATTCCAGCTTTTTTTATTTATAAAATTTAATTATTTATATACTATTTATATATGGGATTTAATTAACAAAATTTAACCACATATATAATGGATTTTAATAATAAAACTCAATCATCTATATACTGGACTTTTTAATAATAAGAGTTCATAATATAAGTTATGAATAAATAATGATATATTCGTGATTACTATGACAAGCAGGTATGCATTAAGACTGCCTGTTGTCCCTTCGCAATACAGCAATGTTGTATTAAATTGCGTAAGAATGGAGATTGTTATGAGAGAGGTATATGTAATAGGACATAAGAACCCGGATACAGATTCGGTGTGCTCAGCAATATGCTATTCCAGACTGAAAAATCTGATTACTGGAAGTGAGGATTATATTCCTAAAAGAGCAGGACATCTTAACGAAGAAACTCAGTATGTTCTTGAAAAATGTGGTGTAAAACCTCCTGCATATATTAAAGATGTTAGACCTCAGGTAAGAGATATTGATGTCAGGAAGATAAGTGGAATATCGGAAGATCTTTCAGTAAGAAATGCGTGGAAATTAATGAAAGAAAGAGGTGTTGAGACACTTCCTATCATTGAAGATGATAAGCTGAAAGGACTTGTTACAATCAGTGATGTTGCTAAGTCATATTTTGAAATGTATGACAGTGATATATTATCTGTTTCAGGCACAAGTCTCAGTAATATCGTGGATACCCTTAAGGGCGAAGTTATAACTGGTGATATAGATAAGCATTTTAATAAGGGGAAGATGATTATTGCTGCCGCCAATCCTGATATGATGGAAAATATGATTGAAGAGGGTGATTTTGTAATTCTTGGCAATAGATATGAGTCACAATTATGTGCTATTGAGATGGAGGCGGGATGTCTTATAATATGTGAGGGTGCAAAGGTATCAAGCACAATAACCAAGATAGCTGCACAGCATAATTGTGTTATAATATCGACAGCGTATGATACATATACAGTTGCAAGACTTATTAATCAGGCCATTCCTGTAAGTTTCTTTATGAAGCAGGAAGCACTTATTAAGTTCAAGCTAAACGATTTTATTGAAGATATACAGGATATAATGGCTAAGAAGCGTTACAGGGATTTCCCAATTGAGGACGATACAGGCAGATATGTCGGTATGATTTCAAGAAGAAATATTATTAAGACCGATAAGAAGAAGATAATTCTTGTAGACCATAATGAAAAAAATCAGGCTGTATTTGGTATTGAGGATACTGATATATTAGAGATAATAGATCATCACAGACTTGGCTGCATACAGACGATAACACCTGTATTTTTCAGAAATCAGCCGCTTGGCTGTACTGCAACAATAATATATCAGATGTACTGTGAGCATAATATAGATATTGATAAGACGACAGCCGCACTGTTATGTTCGGCAATAATATCAGATACGCTTATATTAAAATCACCAACCTGCACACACTATGATGTTGATGCCTGTCAGATATTAGCTGATATAGCTGGTATTGATATAGAAGAATACGGCAGGGAAATGTTCAGGGCAGGAAGTAATCTTTCCGACAAATCAGAAGAAGAGATATTCTATAGGGATTACAAGAAGTTCTCAATTGGAGAGATAACTGTAGGTGTTGGACAAGTAAATTGTATGAGTCAGGAAGAGATAGAGGGGCTTATTAAGAAAGAAGCTTCTTATATCACAAGTGTTACGGATAAGTCAGATGAGATAAATATTGCATATCTTCTTCTGACAGATGTAATGAAAGAGACATCTTATGTTATGTTATCAGGTAAGAATGCTGAACAGGTGCTTATGCAGGCATTTAACCTTGATGAGATAACCAACAATTATGTAATACTTCCTGGTGTTGTTTCGCGTAAAAAGCAGTTCCTGCCAGCTATAGTTGAGGTATTACAGCAATAATGTGAAGGTGAGGATATATAGCAGTAATTAGTAATTTGCAGGTATAGCTGATGCAGATATAATGTGGTATTGCATATGTATAACAGTATTATAAATTGGTATTGTATATATAGTAATATTACAGATTATAAAGTGTATATATGCACAGAAATGAGGAGTAACAACAATGAAGAAGTTAATGAGAAATGACCCTTGCTGGTGTGGCAGTAAAAAGCCTTATTGTGAATGTCATATGGATTTTGATAAGAAAATTGAAATGTACAGAAAGAAATTCCACAAAGTTCCACCAAGAAGCATTATAAAGAATGAAGAACAGCTTCAGGGTATGAGAGAGAGCAGTAAGATTAATATTGCTGTACTTGATTATGTAGCTGAGAACATTAAAGTGGGTATGACAACACAGGAAATTGATGAGATGGTGTATGAAAAGACAACAGCTATGGGTGGAATTCCAGCACCTCTTAATTATGAAGGATTTCCAAAGAGTGTGTGTACATCTATTAACAATGAAGTATGTCACGGTATTCCATCATCTAATATAGTATTAGCAGATGGTGATATCGTAAATGTTGACTGCTCAACAATTCTTAATGGCTATTTTTCAGATTCTTCAAGAATGTTCTGTTTAGGAAATGTTGCACCAGAGCATAAGAAGCTTGTAGATGTTGCAAAGGAATGTGTGGAGCTTGGACTTGCACAGGTTAAGCCCTGGGGACATCTGGGGGATGTTGCAGATGCAATAAGCAAGCACGCCAAGGAAAATGGATATTCAGTGGTTCGTGAAGTGGGCGGACACGGAATTGGTCTTGAATTCCACGAAACACCATTTGTCAGTTATGTTATTAAGAAGGGAACAGGTATGGTTATGGCACCCGGTATGGTATTCACTATTGAGCCAATGATTAATGCCGGTTACCCGGATGTATATGTTGATGATGACAATGGCTGGACAATATACACAGAAGATGATTCATATTCAGCACAGTGGGAAATAATGGTTCACGTTACTGATGATGGATATGAGGTTATGACATACTAATTAAGAATATATAATTATTATTTGATACAAATTATTATTGGATATAGAAGCTATCTGATGTGGAAGAATTCGTATGGTTCACACGCAGCTTGTATAGACAGGAAATATAAGGAAGATACAGGAGAGCGTACACCTGCCAGACAGCTTTATATATTAATAAAGGGGCTGCCGCACTAAGAAATGTATATATTATATAGATTGATAGTTAAGTCGGTATATCTATATAGTTATATTTTCTTATTGCGACAGCCCAATTTTATGCTATAGACTATGAT